>WNFX01004555.1_pt1 | contig 14497 bp, 11 predicted proteins | sample 5400111 | NCBI WGS metagenome assembly WNFX01 (sample SAMN13153363, study PRJNA577476) | soil metagenome | isolation source: 40 cm soil or saprolite under grassland replicate 1 | place: USA:California | collected 2016-06-15 | reverse complement strand
ATTGCGAGCGCGGGACACAGGTATTGCTTGCACAGGGAAGTGAGACGGAGCGCGACGGGACAACGAGGCAGGAAATGTTATAGGCTACAGACAAGCGGCGCAGAGGATCGATGGCGTACGATGAATCCGCTTCGTACTACTGTACTTATGAAGACCGACATCAGCGGCTCGACATCGCGCTTCCATGAACTGCTGGCGGCGGATCTGCAGGCGCTTCTCGGTGAGCATCGAGACTTCCTGGCGCGCCATGCCGCCAAACACGAAGGCCACATTATTAAAGCCGCGGGCGACGGCCATTGGTTGGAATTTCCCGGCGTCACCGGCGCGGCCAAAGCGGCGATCGAGATGCAGGAGGAGTTGCGCCTAGCACAGCCAAACCGTGGTGACGACCGCATTGCGATACGCATCGTCATCGCACTAGGTGATATTGCCGTTCAGGATGGTGATTTCATCGGCGATGCCTTTGCCCTCGCCACCCGTGTGGAGGCCGTAACGCCACCCGACGAGATCTATCTCACGGCTGCTGCTCGTCTCGCCCTCACGTCGGCGGAAATCCAGACCGCGCTCGTCGAGAGTTTTGCATTCAAGGGATTTTCCGAACCGATGCCGGTCTATCGTATCGAGCAGCGCCATCGTACGCGCATCATTACCGATGCCTTCATTCTGTTCTCGGACCTCAGCGGCTTCGGTAGGATGATGGATGCTGGGCCCGCGAGCGCCACGGTCGAGCGCATCCTCGATGCGCTCGATGCGCTAACTCGTGGCAGCGCGCAGGAACTTGGCGGTACCGTGCGCTTCAATCTCGGAGATTCCTATTGCGTGACGTTCGCCGAGGCCACGCCGGCGATTGCATGGGCGGAGCGTTTGACCCGGAGCTGGGAAGCAATTCGGCATCAGGAACAATTCGGCTGCACGATCAGCAGAGTGCATCGGGTAAGCTCCTGGGGAGCGAGGAGAACGGCATATTCGTTACCGCCGCGGTCCGCAATGCGCTGTTCGGCACTCCATCGCATAACCGGCTGCAGCCCGTCGCGCTGCTCCCGTTGCCCGCGGCTCTTGCTGGAATAGAGGTCTATCGCTTGTGCAATGCAAATTTCGAACAATAGCAGCGAGACGAGAGAGTCCCTTGTTGGCCCGAAACCGGCCGTTCCCTACACTTTAATCTGCACGTCGGGTGTCAGGGGTAATCCGGACCTGGTCAAGACGCGTGCCAAATCGACGCTCCTGACCCATAGCGGTCGTAGGCATGATCGAAATCCCGCAGTGCGGCGGGCCTCTACCGTATTGTTGCTTGTGCTATCCTTTTGGTCGGAGGCGACGACTGCGCCCACCTCGATTCAGGACCTCTTGGCCTGCCACGAGGTGATCCGATGAAACGACGCGAATTCATCACGCTTCTTGGCGGCGCGGCCGCGTGGCCGCTTGCGGCGCGGGCGCAGCAGCCGGCGATGCCGGTGATCGGGTTCCTCAACCCCACATCGCCTGACGCAAGCGCGGACCGTCTGCGCGGATTTCGCCAGGGCCTGAAGGACAGCGGCTATGTCGAGGGCGAGGGCGTAACGATCGTATACCGCTGGGCGGAGGATCAATTCGATCGACTGCCGGCGCTGGCAACCGAATTGGTTCGCCGGCAGGTCGCCGTGATCGCCGCCATCGGCAATGCGGCGGCGGTGGCGGCCAAGGCGGCAACCACGACGATCCCCATCGTCTTCCAAGCCACCGAAGACCCGGTCAAGCTTGGTCTTGTCGCCAGCCTTGCTCGGCCGAGCGGCAACGCGACCGGTATGAATTTTTACAGTGGAGAGTTGACGGCGAAGCGGCTGGAGCTTCTGCATGAGCTGGTGCCCGCGGCCACTCGTGTGGCCGTGCTCGTCAATCCAGCCAATGCTTTAACCACGGAGACCACGTTGAAAGACGTGGCAGCGCCTGCCCGCGCCATGGGACTGCAAGTCCAGGTGCTCAACGCTAGCACCAGCAGGGAGATCAATGCGGCATTTGCAACGTTTGTGCGTGAGCGGCCCGATGCGCTTTTCGTCGGTCTCGACCCGTTTTTAAACAGCCGGCGTGCCCAATTGGTCAACTTGGCGTCGCGCCACGCGCTCCCCGCGACATTTTCGAACCGCGACTGTGCTGAAATCGGCGGGCTGATGAGCTACGGAGCGAGCATTACCGATGCCTATCGTCAGACGGGCGTCTATAGCGGCCGCATCCTCAAGGGTGCCAAGCCCGCGGACCTGCCGGTCGTGCAGGCGACCAAGTTCGAGCTGGTGATCAACGCGGAAACGGCGAGGATGCTCGGCCTCATCGTGCCTCCTTCGCTGCTCGCGACCGCCGACGAGCTGATCGAATAGAGATGCCTTTTTGCTGCGGTGCATGAGTCCGCTTTTGGCACAAAGCGGACAAACCGAGACGCCTGCTATTTTGTCCGCTTTCGGGGGCAAAGCGACATAGCAGCGGCCCTCAGCCCTATCCCGCAAGCTTACGAATGAGAGCTGTTACCGCTCGGCGCTCGGCGATTGCCTCGGCGGTGTAGAAGCCGTGTCGGTAATTCCCGTTGCGCTCCCCCTTCGGCGCTCCCGAGCCGTGCGCTCCCTCGTGCATTCGGCAACGCCTCTTGCCGCTCACCGCTGGCGACTGGCAGGGTTCCCGCTTCTCGTCCGGGCTCCGCATCTCGGTGCCTGGCGCAAAGGCAATGGCTCGTTTGTCCTCCGTTGCATGGGCTTGCCCCTCATTTTTATCCGGTGCCCCCTCCCGGTATGGGTGACATTGCCGACGATCGCCTGCCCACCGGGATAAACGTGGACGTGTTCGAAGGTTCTTGCGCGCCGGGATGCCGGCTGTGAGCGCTTGATGAGCGTGCGGGGATCGGGCCGATCATCAGGCGTCCTGCATGGCGATCTCGATGCGCTCGCGCCCTGCCCGGTGTCGCGGCGCCGGTAGAGGGCCGCCAAAATGCTGATGGCAAGCAACATGGGATCATGGCCCGAATAGAACAGTACGCGCCTGCCGCCTTCCGCCCGAGGATTTCCGGCGAGGATGTGCACCTCCCATCTACGATTCCTGCTCTCGGCCGAGAAGATTGCTGGGAAGTTCAAACGGTACTTTCCAAATGTCTTGGGCGTACTCGCCGATGGTCCGGTCGGAGGAGAACCACGCCATTCGTGCGATGTTGAGCATGCTCGCGCGCCTCCAATCGAATGTCGACAGCCACAGCCTTTCGACGCTTCTCTGCGTTGCGCAATAGGCATCGAAATCCACTGTGACCATGTAATAGTCGGAGTGCCGCAGCGCATTCATAAGCGCAGCGAATCGGCCAGCATCGTCGGGTGAAAAGACACCAGTCTCGATCGCCTCGATGGCCTCGGCGAGCTTGGGAGACGCTGCAATCGCCGAACTTGGTTGCACGGCTGCGCGCCGACGCTCCTCGACTTCCTCTGCCCGCAAGCCGAAGATGAAGATGTTCTCTGCGCCAACGTGATCGCGAATCTCGATATTCGCTCCGTCCAGCGTGCCAATCGTAAGCGCCCCGTTCAAGGCAAGCTTCATGTTGCCAGTGCCGGAAGCTTCCATTCCCGCCGTCGAAATCTGCTCTGATAGGTCGGCAGCGGGAATAATCCTCTCTGCCAAACTGACGTTGTAATCGGGCAGGAAGACGACCCGCAAGAGATCGCGAGCGACTGGGTCCCCGTTGATGACCTTAGCCACATCATTGATGAGCTTGATGATTAACTTTGCCTGCGCGTAGTTCGCTGCCGCCTTTCCAGCGAATATTTTCACTCGCGGTACCCAATTCCGAGTAGGCTCTGCCCTGATGGCGTGATAGAGCGCGACTGTTTCAAGTAGATTCAGCAATTGGCGCTTGTATTCGTGGATACGTTTGATCTGCACATCGAATAGCGCATCCGGGTCCACACGCAGATCAAGGCGTTCGACGATCAGACGCGCGAGGGCCACCTTGTTGGCGCGCTTGGCCGCTCCTATCCGTTCCTGGAGTCCACGGTCGTCGGCGTGGTCGGCAAGACCGACCATTTGGGTGGGATCATCCAGAACGTCATCGCCGCACACCTCACGGAGGATCCTGGTGAGATCGGGATTGGCCTGCAGCAGCCAGCGCCGGAACGTGATTCCGTTGGTTTTGTTGACGATCCGGTCCGGATACATCGCGTGCAGGTCGCGGAACACGGTTTTGCGCATCAGGTTGGTGTGAAGCGCCGACACGCCGTTGATGCAATGGGACCCGACAAACGCAAGGTGCCCCATTCTCAACCTTCGACCATTACGCTCATCGATCAGCGAAATCGACCCGAGCGAGTCCGAAGCGGACGGATTTTTCAGCTTCGCTGCCGCAAGATGCTCCGTATTGATGCGATAGATGATCTCCAGGTGCCGCGGCAGAACGCGCCCGAACAGATCGACCGGCCAGGATTCGAGCGCTTCAGGCAGCAGCGTATGGTTGGTGTAGGAGAATGTGCCGACCGTGATGCGCCACGCCTCGTCCCACGGCAGGCCGTGAAGGTCGACGAGGATGCGCATGAGTTCCGGAACTGCGACACTCGGATGCGTGTCATTGAGCTGGATTGCCGATCGAAGCGGCAGGAAGCAGAGGTTTCCATCGGTCCGCAGATGCCGCTGCACCAGGTCCTGCAGCGAGGCTGAAACAAAGAAATATTCCTGGCGCAGGCGAAGCTCTAAGCCGGCTGGGGTCGCATCGCTGGGATAGAGGATCTTGGAGATTGCCTCGGCGCGAGTCTGCTCCGACAACGCGCCGACGTGATCGCCCATGTTGAACGCATCGAGGCGCAGGGGATCGACGGCTCGCGCAGACCACAAGCGCAAGGGATTTACGTGTCGGCCGCGCCACCCCACGATCGGAATATCATAGGCGACCGCCTCGAGACTCTCGGCCGGATGCCAGACCGCGCGTTTGACGCCGGTCGGCGAAATTGTCGTCTCTACCCCACCGCCGAAGTGGATATCGTAGATCGCTTCCGGCCGAGCGAACTCCCACGGATTGCCGAAGGACAGCCATTCCTCGGGGTATTCCTGCTGCCAACCGTCCCTGATGACTTGGCGAAACAGGCCGTGATCGTAGCGAATGCCGTAGCCGTAGGCAGGAATTCCCAGCGTCGCCATGCTCTCCATGAAACAGGCGGCGAGCCGACCAAGGCCGCCATGGCCGAGTGCCGCGTCCGGCTCAACGGCTCGCAGCCGGTTTAGATCGACACCCAGATCCCCGAGCGCCGCGCGAAAGATCTCGGTGCAACCAAGGTTGCAGAGCACATCGGCAAAAAGTCGCCCGATGAGGAACTCCAGCGACAGATAGTAGACGCGCTTGCGGCCTTGTGCATGGCTGGTGCGATTCACTGTGAGCCATCGATGGACAACGCGATCTCGAATAGTCAGCGCGGCCGCGACGAACCAGTCTCGGTCCGTGGCCACAGACGCATCCTTGCCCAGTTCCAGCGCCAGTTTGGCGAGCACGGCGCTCTTGATTTCGTCAAGGTCGTCATTCTCTGCTGGCGCGATAGCAGGACGAGTCGAGAGATCACCGCCATCAGTATGGTTCGTCTTCGCTGGCGGCGACTTGCGGGCGAAGCTCGGCTTATCCATGCTTCATGCCTCTTATGCCGCCATCGGCGCTTGGCCGACCGCGTGCTGAGACCGGGTTCCCTGTCGCTTCCAAAAACTAGATTCGTGCGTACCGATGTAATCCGCCCACGACTGCATGTGCAACGACGTCTACCAGCAATCTCCCGGCCGGCCTCTCACCGAATTGCCTGTTCTTCATCCAGCTGTATCGTTGGTTTCTGTCGATCCTCAAGGCCATGACGATTATCCAGCCAGAGACCCTCGTGCGCTGGGAGTTCTCAGGGGGGATTAAAACTCTGGGATCTTCAAGTGGGGACTGCGGGGTGGGGAAGGCGGCAAGACGGGGGACCACTCGCCCGTTCCTGCGAGCAAGGAAGTTTAACTGGGCTGCGTCCATAGCCAGTCTATATGGCATAACGGCTGAGCAGAACCCTCCATGAACCATCGATCGACCATCACAATCCTCTTTGATACTCGTCTGTGCGGGCATGTGCGCACGAACGATCAGGCAAATGACACGCTCGCCAATGAGGTGGCCTATTCAGTTAAAGAGTGGATTGTTTTTAAGATGAGCCAGAGCATCGTCACGTAATTGTTCTACTTGGTTCATGTCGTCCCGATGGGCCATCTTCCATCTTGATGATGCGCTTCGCCAGGATCGTGCGGATCATGGCTTTCTGTGTGCTTTCAGACAGACTACGTGGAACTTTGCGCTACATTCTTACCATCACCGATAGTGGCCCCTGCGCCAGGCGTCGGTGGCTGAGAGACCGGTCGCGCTCCCGCCTGGGTGGAGCGCGCAGTGTGCCGTCATCCCCCAAAGAATTCCGTGAGTTCGCGCAAGAGTGTTTGCGTTGGGCGGACGAGACAAAATCGGAACGGCACCGCCAAGTATTGCTGGAAATGGCCAGGACCTGGATGGAAGCGGCACTGCAGCTCGAACGTAGCTGGGCACTGATTGACGATTCGACACTCCCCAGCAGATCAAAACCTAGGCCAGCAAAATAGGGCCGGCTTAGTTGGCAAAAGGCCTTGCCGCTGGAACCAAAAAAGGTGCGCCGGATACGTTTAGGTAGCGGATGGTTCCTGTCGCTACTGCCGAGCGCTCAACTGTTGGGCTTCTGTCTCCTCAGCACACTTGAGATAATTGTGCGCCTGCACGAGAAGAAGCCGAGCACGTTGGCGATCGCCGATCGTACGTGCCTTCTCCAAGTACTCTTCCGCCTTGTTCCGCAAGACATCGACGCCCATGCCGCGATCCCCCGTTACGTGGTCGGCACATGTAGGCCGGCAATCATGGCAAAATATCGAAACACCAACTTCGGGCGGTCAATCGAGAGGCCCCGTAAGGTAAAGAGCCCCGCTAGCGCGCGGGGCTGAGTTCAGAGACGAATGTGGGATTGTCAAACCCACGTTTCCAAGTTCATAGATGAGCGTGTCCAAATTGCGACGATCCAATCCCCCAAGTCGCCCTTCATCAAAATCCTCAACCGTGATGGTCTCGAGGACTGCGCCTGCGAATGCTATTCGGTGATTCGCGCAGAACCTACGTTCGGGGAATACGAATTTTCGCAGGGAACGATATGTAGGGCATCTGACATAGTATAGGGGCGGTTTGGGAGTTTGAGGGTGGCCCCTTAGCGCCCGGATCTGTCCAACCCCAGGGGGCGGCAGCCCCCTGGGGCCAATACGCCCCCTCGACTACGACTGTTCGACTAGATCGACAAAATTCGAACTGAGACCATCCCGGCGCGGTTTCGCCGCCTTGAAACCAGCCCCTCTCAGAGGTGTTTCAGATTTCCTGATGGGAGACGACTGGCCACTGGCCGTTGCCTGTATGAGATCGTCAACGACGCTTGAGGGATTATGCCGTGCCGAAATTTCACGGTTGATATCTGCGATTTTTTCCCACCATTCCGCCGAGTATTTACCGCCCATCATTGCCTCCCGACTACGCATCAACAACACCTTAGTTATAGGTGCAACCGAGGCGAGATTGTGTACACCGTTTGGTACTGTTCCCTAATTAGGAAACTCTCGTCTGCACATTAGGACACGTGGGGTGTCATGGCTGATCCCCCACTTCCCTGTTTTCAGCCCCGCCCTAGCGGGGCTTTTTTTGGAACAGAGAGCACGCCCCGCCGGGCCACCCCGATCATTCCTCAGATGACGAGGCCGCCAATTGAGGCGGCCCCCAACGGCTACGCCCGCCGACCGGGTTCAAAACCGGCCACCAGGCTCGCCCAAAAGCATCCGTTGGCCGGCGTCAGTGATATGTACTCTGGTGACCTCGATTTCATGGCCGCCAGCGCGCATGCGCTCGGGCTGTGCGGTTGCGAGTCCGGCACGCACTAGCTCGACAATCTGCTCGACCGTGAAGCCATGCGCGAGCATCATTGCCTCGGTGCGGCCGTCCCGGCAGGAGGCGAGCAGCTCGAGCGCGCGGCGGCGGTCGGGCTTAGGGCCGCGCCTGCGCCTCAGTTTGGTTGCCGACATCGGGACCGCCTTTCTCCTCAGGCGGCCTTACCGCGGCGGACGCGGTGCGCGTCGCAAATTTGATTGAGCCAAGGCCACTAGAGCGCCATCGTGTAGCCGACCCTGGTCAAATTCGCCGTCCTTAGCAGCGGCAATAATATGTTTTGCGAGTATCGCCCGCGCCAATTCAGCCTGAGCCTTCGGGTATGTCACTCCGCTGGCTTGAACGGCCTCCCATGCTTTATCGAATGCGGCGGCTAGAATGCGAATCTCATCGGGGTCAAACACCCCTAAATGCTCCGCGAGAAACCCACGCATTTCTCCGCGCTCCTCTCTCCAGGCGGGAGCGCGATCGGTCTCTCAGCCACCGGCGCCTGACCCAGGGCCGCTATCGGTGATGCATGAATGTAACACAACAGTCTGGGCGGAGTCAGTCGGAAAGCACACCAATCAGGACAGATGCCTCGGAATTAGGACACTACCCACCGTTTGGCCTTGGGGGGCCGGGCTGGGCCTTCCCCGTTGTTCTAAGCAGGAGAACCCCGGGCCGCTGACCTCATGATATCCGCCGTTGATCTTAGAGCTGCCTGATTTTTCAAGTCTTCCAAGGATATGGGCAAGCGATGGCGCCAATTCGGATGTTCATTGGTCGTCCCAGGTAGATTGACCTGATTCCTTATTCCCAGGATGTCCTCCATCGATACGACCAAAAGCCGTGACGGAGCGTCCGCGAGATACCTTGCCACCGACGCAAAGTCGGCGCTCTCGAGCCCGCGCTCCTGCAACGCGTGGCGCAGGGCATCGAGGGCACCGTGACGCTCCTCGCTCGTCTCGCCGGGATCCATGCCCAGCGCTCGCTTGACAGCCAAATCATGTTGATCCCTCCACCCCGCGAAGGTTGCAACGTCATGCGTTCCGAATGACACCAGTGCATTCTCTCGGTAGCTTTCGGGCGGGAAAAAAGCGCCGTTCGCCGAGCGCTCGAACAACATGACTTGATACGTCCAGATGCCCCAATCCGCGAGCGTCTCGCGAAAATTTTCGGGAATGGTCCCAAGGTCTTCCCCCACAACAATGCACCCGTGTTCCATGCTGGATAGGGCGGTGACTGCCAACATCGCCTCGAAGGGAAAGCGAATGTAGGCCCCCTGGCTCGCTTGCACGCCGTGGGGAATGAGGTAGAGGCGCTTCAAGCCCAAGACGTGATCCAGCCGAATCGCCCCCGCGTAGCGCATGGACGCCTGCAGCATGCGGCGAAACGGTTCGAACTGCCGATCTTCAAGGCCGGCGGGATTGAACCCGGCCAAACCCCAGTTCTGTCCCGCGGTGTTGAGGACGTCCGGCGGCGCACCAACTGCCATCCCCGCCAAGACCGCATCCTGATCGCACCAAGCGTCGAAGCCGTCGCTGCGAACTCCGACCGCGATATCGAGATAGAGCCCGAGCGGCAGGCCCCGCTCGCAGCCTTTCGCACGACAGCGGTCGAGCTGCTCGTGGGCCACCCACTGCACGAATTCGAAGAGACCGGTCGATACCGCCTCGGTATGTCGAAGCACAGCGAGCGTTTGGTCTTCGACCCTTCGCCACTCTTGCGGCCATTCCCACCACGGATGTCCGAATTTCTGGCGCAGCCACTCGAAACACGCAAAGCGAGCCAGCGTGGGTCCCTGCGCTTGTCGAAACCGATCGAAGGCGCGACGCCTTTCCACAGTGCCTTCATCGCGAAAGACTTCGTATGCAAGCTCGAGCGCGCGCATCTTGGCATTTGCAACGCCGTCGTAATCGACGATCTCGCGCGTTCGAAGGCGTTCGACCTCTTCTTCCAGCCCGGCGGCTTGTAGGCCGGGAAATTCCGGAACTGCATCCACATCGACGTAGAGCGGATTGAGAAAGAGGCGGCTGTTCGGGGCGTAGGGGCTGGCGTCCGACGCCCCATCGAATAAAGCATGCAGCGGGTTGAGCCCGATGCCCGCTGCGCCCAGATCGGCGGCAAGGTCGACGAGCGCGGCAAGATCGGTAAAGTCGCCATGCCCCCAGTTGCGTAGCGACCTCACCCCGTAGAGCTGTACCCCGAGCGCCCACATCCGCCGTGGCGCCGTTTGCTCTCCTTGGTACGCCCGGTCGCGGCAGACGATTAAGCAGGCGTCCTCGGATAGGGGACGTGACGGGCTTGCGACTGTGACACGCAGTCGAAAGATCCCGTTTTGTAGCGCGCTTGGCAGCGTCAGCAGAGGTGATGTCCCCTCGCCCGCGGCGATCCTGTGCTCCGAAAAGATCTGCCAGCGCAGCGGCAGCCCCTCGACAGCGGCTAAGCGCAGGGGTGGATCCGCCTCGCCACGGATCACGATGCTCCGCGGCAGCATGCGATCGGCCGCATCACGACCGGAGGCCAGAGCCTTGAGGATTCGAGTAAGAACCTCCGGTTCGACCGTCCGAAGATTTCCGAACGCGTCCCGGTATTCGGTTTCCAAACCGCAAAGAGCTGCTCGTTCAAACACGCGGTCCATGGTCGCGGCGCTCTATGACAGACCCGACCTTGCGTGCGGTGCAAAAGATTTCGTCTGGATCGATGGACCGACAACAAGGACGATCCGGGTTTGTTCCGCTCAGAACCCGCGGATTGCGCAATACGATTTCATATTTTTCGGCGTAACGCGACCTGAAACGCGGCCTGGAACCAAAGCGGGAGGGTCAAGGTTCCATCAATGCCCTTCCGCCGCCCGGGCGGCTTGACAGGGCGGCAAAGCATAATCGAGCCGTGACAGCCAACGCCAGCATCCGATCCGTCGGCGACCTTTCTAAACATCGCATCTACATCGAAGACGTTTACCCCGTCGTCGATGGAGGCCGTTTTCCAGTCAAGCGCATCGTCGGCGAGGAGGTCGACGTCTGGGCCGATATCTTCCGCGACGGCCATGTCGTGCTCGCAGCCGAACTCTTGTGGCGGCGCGAAGGAACCGACAAATGGCTCCGCGTTCCCATGGTGCTGCACGACAACGACCGCTGGCGGGCAAGCTTCACCCCTCCCAAGGCCGGCCGCTACGTCTACGCCATCGAGGCTTGGACGGACGTATTTGCGAGCTGGCGTCGCGATTTCCTGGCCAAAAGGGCGGCCGGGATGGATATCAGCCTCGAAATCGAGGAAGGCCGCAACCTGTTGGCGGATCTCAGGCTCAGGTACGGCGAACATGCTCGGCTCATTCGGGATGTCTGCCGGAAACCGGGCATCGCCGAAAATCCAGCCCCGCTTTTGTCCGAGGAGCTTGCGGCAGCAGCCAGCAAAGGCCAGCAGTCCGATCTTACCCGCAGCGCCAATTACCCGTTGGTGGCCGACCGCGCGATCGCGCGGGCAGGCGCCTGGTACGAGATGATGCCGCGCAGTCAATCGTCCGTTCCCGGTAGGCACGGTACCTTTGACGATTGCATCAATCGATTGCCCGACATCGCCGCGCTCGGCTTCGATGTGCTGTATTTGACGCCCATCCATCCGATCGGCCGCGTGAACCGCAAGGGCCGCAACAATTCGCTCCGTTGCGAAGCCGGCGATCCGGGCAGTCCCTATGCCATCGGCTCCGCCGAGGGCGGCCACGATGCCGTGCATCCCGAGCTCGGGACGCTCGACGATTTTCGGCGCTTGGTGCGCGCCTGCGCCGAGCACGGATTGGAAGTCGCACTCGACTTTGCCGTCCAGTGCTCGCCCGACCATCCCTGGCTCGCGCAGCATCCGCAATGGTTCAGACGCAGATCCGACGGCTCGATCCAATATTCGGAAAATCCGCCAAAAAAATACGAAGATATCGTCAATCCCGACCTCTACAGCGCCGACAACGAAGGGCTTTGGAAAGCCCTGCGCGACGTCGTGCTGTTCTGGGTCGCGCAAGGGGTGCGGATCTTTCGCGTCGACAATCCGCATACCAAGGCGTTTGCGTTCTGGGAATGGTTGATCCGAGAAGTCCAGTGCGTCGATGCGGCCGTCATCTTCTTGTCCGAGGCCTTCACCCGACCCAAGGTCATGAAGGCGCTCGCCAAGCTCGGCTTCAGCCAGTCCTACACCTACTTCACCTGGCGCACGGGCAAGGAGGAATTGCAGGCCTACGTGAGCGAGATCACCCGCTATCCCGAACGCGAATATTTCCGGCCCAATTTCTTCGTCAATACGCCCGACATCCTGCCGTTCCATCTGCAGAGCGGCGAGCCCTGGGTCTTCAAGGCGAGGGTGGCGCTTGCCGCCACGCTGTCGGGCAGTTACGGCATCTACAACGGTTTCGAATTGCTGGAGCACGAAGCGATACCCGGAAAGGAGGAATACCTTAACTCCGAGAAGTATGAATTGAAGGTTCGCGACTGGGATCGGCCCGGCAATATCAAAGACTACATCGCATGCCTCAACCGGATACGGCGGGACAATGCGGCGCTCTTGCAAACCAGCAATTTGCGCTTTGCGCGGATCGACAACAACGACGTCATCGGCTTCATCAAGGAATCGGTAGCGCGCGACAATGCGGTGGCCGTCGCCGTGGCGTTGACAAAGGCCGGACCGCGGGAGTTCTGGTTTCATTTCGGCGATATCGAAATTGGTCCGTCGACCTCACGCCGGCGGGTCAAATCCATTGAAAATCTGATCACGGGCAAACGGCACGTCCTCGAGTGGGGCGGAGTCCGTTTGCGCATCGATGAGCAGCAGGACCCCGCCCTGCTGTTCCGCTGCTTCGCGTGAAGGCTGTGCCATGGATGTGGTCGCTGACATCAGGGCGGCGCCGAGGCTCGAAAGCGACGAGCTTTGGTTCAAGGACGCGATCATCTATCAGCTTCATGTCAAGGCTTTCGCCGACAGCAATAACGACGGCATCGGCGATTTCGCAGGGCTGACCGAAAAGCTCGACTACCTGGAGGATCTCGGCGTCACCGCGCTTTGGCTGCTGCCGTTCTATCCCTCGCCCGGCCGTGACGACGGCTACGACATTTCCGACTACCGCACCATCAATGCCGATTTCGGCACGATGTCGGATTTCCGTCGCTTCATGCAGGAGGCCAAGCGGCGAAGGCTGCGAGTGCTCACCGAGCTCGTCATCAATCATACGTCCGACCAACATCCCTGGTTCGTACGCGCGCGCCAAAGCAAACCGACGTCCGATGCCCGCAACTGGTATGTGTGGAGCGATCACGATCATGCCTATGCAGGGACGCGCATCATCTTCAGCGACACCGAGAAATCAAATTGGGCCTGGGACCCGCTTGCTGGGGCGTATTACTGGCACCGCTTCTTCTCGCATCAGCCGGATCTCAATTACGACAATCCGCGCGTGCTTGCGGCCATGATTCAGATCATGCGCCGCTGGATCGATCTCGGCATCGATGGCTTCCGTTTGGACGCCATTCCATATCTGTGCGAGCGCGAAGGGACCAACAACGAGAACCTTCCGGAAACCCACGCGATCATCAAAAAAATCAGGTGTGCGCTCGACTCCTACATGCCTGGCAAAGTCCTTCTCGCCGAGGCCAATCAGTGGCCGGAAGACGTCAACGCCTATTTCGGCGATGGCGACGAGTGCCACATGGCGTATCACTTTCCGCTGATGCCGCGGATTTACATGGCAATCGCTCAGGAAGACCGCTTTCCCATCACTGACATTCTCCGACAGACTCCGGACATCCCGGCCAACTGCCAGTGGGCGCTGTTCCTGCGCAACCACGACGAACTCACGCTCGAAATGGTAACCGATGTCGAGCGCGATTACCTCTGGTCGACCTATGCGACCGACCCTCGCGCCCGCATCAATCTGGGGATCAGACGGCGATTGGCGTCGTTGATGGACAATGACCGGCGCAAGATCGAGCTGATGAACTCGCTGCTGATGTCGTTTCCCGGCACGCCGATCATCTATTACGGCGACGAGATCGGGATGGGCGACAATATATATCTCGGCGATCGTAATGGCGTGCGCACGCCGATGCAGTGGACGCCGGATCGCAATGGCGGGTTCTCCCGTTGCGACCCGGCGCAGCTCTACCTGCCAATGATCATGGACCCGGTCTATGGGTACGAGGCGGTCAACGTCGAAGCGCAATCGCGCAGTCTGGCGTCGCTGCTGAGTTGGACCAAACGCCTGATTTCGGTTCGCAAGTCGAGCAAGGTGTTTGGCCGCGGATCGCTGACATTTATCCGCCCGGCAAATCGCTCCGTGCTCGTCTACGTGCGGCAACACGAAAACGAAGTCGTGCTTTGTGTCGCCAATCTGTCGCGCTCGGCGCAGGCTGCCGAGATCGACCTCGCCCCCTGGCGTGGCCGCGTGCCGTTTGAATTGCTGGGCCGAACGAACTTTCCGCCGATTGGCGATGGTGCCTACCTTGTGACGCTCGGGCCCTACGGATTCTTTTGGTTCCTGCTCCGCGAACCGGATGCGTCGACGATCGAGGGCCCGAGGATCTGGGA
>WNFX01004040.1_pt1 | contig 14497 bp, 23 predicted proteins | sample 5400111 | NCBI WGS metagenome assembly WNFX01 (sample SAMN13153363, study PRJNA577476) | soil metagenome | isolation source: 40 cm soil or saprolite under grassland replicate 1 | place: USA:California | collected 2016-06-15 | reverse complement strand
GCTTCTCGTAAGAGGTGATTGGGTTCTGGAGTATCATTCGTCATTTCCCCCGGTCCCTCTCTTATTGATTGTAACTAAGCCAGGATCTTCTTACAAGCATTTTTGGACTCTGGCCCCCAATGGCCCCCTTGTGGCCCCCATACGCTAATGGCCCCCTGAAGTGGCCCTCTTGTGGCTGTGTTCGCCTTCCGTGCTCAGAAATATACTTGTGATTGTGAGATACAGAACGCAACAGCGCCGCCTGATGAAAGTATAGCACCAGGCGCGGAAAACTTCATGAATGGATATTGAAGGATTGTAGGAGGTTGCCTGATGGATATGATGATGCATCTCAGTTTTTCGACCTTATTGGTGATTGTCCTGGTTGCGGTATTGGCAGGAGTGCTGCTCGGTGTGGCGGTGGCTCGGCCTCATTACGATCGCTATCGATAAGTCGGGAGGGATGAATGGATCTCACGGTCGTTGCACTGGTCGTTTGCATGTGCCTGGCAAGCCTCATTCTCGGGATGGTACTGATGGCGATTATTCTTCATCCCTATCGGAAGGAAGTGAAACGAGCCTGGCAGCGGGAAATGCGAGCACAGCAACGCAAGACCGCACGACAGCAGTTGCAGCAGCAGTTGCGAGACCTGGATCGGTAAGTGTAGGGAGGTAAGGCATGCAGCGATTTCAGCATAAGCGGGAGCGGTACGAGGCACAGTCGGTCATCATGCGATGTAAGGTTTGTGCTGACCACTGCGAGACGAACTGCTCAGGGTGTCGCAAGCCGATCTGTCTGAAGCATAATATGGCACCTGGTCACGCGCTCGACCTTCTCTGCCTGGATTGTTTTCTCATTCGTACGGCGTCTAGAGCGTCGTAGAGGCTCTGGTGAGGCTGCCAGAGCCCATGCACCTAAACAAATGGGACCGTCGGGTATGTTCCGACCCCAATATGTTGATCGGAGAGAGAATGTGTGAGAGGAGCTATCAAGTAGTGGTCACAAGCTATGGGACTACTTTCATAAAGTTCCTGGCTGGTGTGGGCAGTCTGGACACGGCGTAAATCTCTGGTGTGTGTGCCAGTACTCATAGAATGCATGTTGTCCTTGCTGGTCTAGTGCCTGCTTGATGAGATACCCGCCTATGTTCCATTCACCTTTCACGATCTCGTATTCCTTGCCAATGTGCCGCCTGGCGCTCGTTTCAGAGATGCCGTGTTGCTCATAAAAGGGCGTAAAGGCTACGAGATCAGCAGGCAGATCTGCACTTGCCTCATGCGATTGTCGCGGCCCTGGCGTCTTCTGTAGAGTCGCTGGCTTGTGTGGTGTGTGGGGTTGCGGTGATACGGGCGTCTCTTGCGCTTCCTGATGCGATTGTCGGTACTCTGCAAGGATCTCGCTATATCGTTCGAACAGTGGGAATCCAGATTCAGCGACACGTACCGCAAACAGATTTTTGCCTGGCACCGGGCTGTGCAGCTGCGGAATGCCCATCTTTCGCAAGAGGCGTAACCCGTCGGGCTTGTGGCTCCTGGCGGTGATTGTCTCTAACTCTATACCACGGCTCGCTAAATCGAGAAAGAACGTAAAGAGCCCGCGTACCAGGGCCGCGCCGTACTCATGCTTTTCACGTGTGTAACTTGGCTCTATGCCCATCGACATGAAGTAAAGGTGCAGTGGCTTACCTGGTTCGAATGTTTCGATGTCTTCAGGCGTGATATCCTCGGTTTGTATTTCGTCATGAATAAATCGTTCAAGCGTTGCTCTTTTGAGTGGCAAGAGTGAAGCGTAGCCAACAGTAACACCTTCCTGGTTGCGTAGCACGAAAAACGTCTCTGGGTTCTTTCTTAGCCAGGTCAAACGGATTTCAGCAGGAGTGACCGGGCCGTGATCGTCAAAGATGTGGCTACTGATTTCTACGATTGCAGGCATATCAGACGCTACAGCCCGCTCAAAAGTGAATGATGGGTGATTCTTCCAAGTACCCGGTACATACTGAGGAGAGAATGCCTGTTCTGTTGCAAGAACCGCTTCGACATCACCAGCGTGATAGAACCCATGCGTATAACCTTCTGGTGTGATCTTACGGACACGCCCGGCGTCGACGTGCTTATAAAGCATCTTGCCTAGCTTCTTAACAGCTTCAGTTGAGGTGATATAGCCAGGCGGCGGGCTATGTCGCCGTTGCCCTCGTGCAACTCTCTTTACCATCTTTTCTACCTCTTTCATGAATGTTACCAATATAATACCATCTACCTCTGTCATATTTCTTAATTGACGACAAAGGTAGAAAAGGGTACACTTGAGTGAGACGAAAAAGGTAGATTTTAGCGAATTGGTAGAGAAACCATTGACTTTCATGTGTGCTATCATGTACCATAGCGTATGTAGAGCTACGCAAACGTACGCTAACTATAAGAAACGAGGTACCATGATACAGATGCAAGAGAAATTGTATAGCATCAGGGAAGCAATGGAGCTTCTAGGCGTCTCTGATGACACGATCAGGCGCATGATCAAATCGGGTGAATTAGACGCCGTGATGGTGCGCAACCGATGGAGGATACGTAAAGAGTCCCTGGATAAGTACCTGAAGCCGAAGAAAGAAGACAAGTAGCGCGTTTTTTTTGAGCCCACAGATGAACTTCGAACACCCATCTGTGAGCAGTGTCAACCGACAGTAGGTTCCCGCGATCGACTTTGCCATTATAGCGGTGAAGCAAGGCGGGGGCAATAGAAGAAAGGTTCTAAATAATGGCAATGAATGAGCCTGTAGGCATTCCACAGGCACTGACCCCTCTCGAACTGAACGCATTGCAGGCATCGCTCGATGCGCCCTGCACCGACCTCGAAGAGGCAGTCGAGACCCTCTTAGACATTGGCTACGTCCAGATCGATGGAGCACGCACGTATCGCGACGAAGACGGTGTACTCTGGACGTTTGAAAGTGATGCGCAACTCATCGCGCATGTGAATCAGGACCCATTGAGGTGCCCCCATTGCCAGCAATACCGTGTGATGAGCGGCGCGATCTGCGGCGTGTGTGCAAAGGGCGCACGTTGGCAAGAGGCTCTGGAAAACAATACGACCGATGAGGCCGCTTATCACGGCTGGCCCATCGATGGGATAGTGAACTGGGATGGTGATCACTTTGCCGCTGCCACAGGCTTCCACTCACAGAATTCCGACGGCAATGAGAACCTGGCTTCCGAAGAAGACGTCTCCGCCTACCTTCGTGAACACGGAATCGATCCGGAGAGTGGCTGGCGAAGCTGCTGGTCTGTTTCCCCGCAAGAAGAAAAGCGTCGCATCGGTCCATTTGGGGAACCAGAGCTGGTGCTGGCGTTTGCATGGATGTACCTGGCGATGGCCCTGGCGATTGTTGTCTGGTACCTCGGCGTGACGCTTGTGACGTTTACGGCGGCATGCGTTCTCTTCTGGCTGTACCTCTTCGTGCGATCCCTGGTCAAACAAGCAGCGGGGAAGGCATAAATCATGACTCAAGCAGTTCCCTCTTCCTTCGATGGGATCAGTCAGGAACAATGGTCAGCGGAGTTTGACGGACGCACGGTTGGCAGGGCGGTAGTCGGGAATCCAACGGATATCACTGGCAATGCAGAAGTCTTGATGCGTTATCTCAGCGAGCACATCGAGAACAACGCGGAGCATGTTCCCAACTTCATTGAGTGGTATCACAGAACATCCAAGTCGCAAGATGGATAGTGCATTCGTAGCGCGTTGTGTAGAAGCTCCTGGCCAGCCGTGAAGAAGTGAGGCCAGGAGCTTACCCGCAAGATAGCATAAACCCGCTTGCAGGCTTTCTCAGTATAAAACGCCTGACAAGCACAGTAGCAAAAAGAAAGGCGTTTGACTCATGGCAAGAGAAATGGTTCCCTACACCTTTGGGAACGGCGTCCTGCCTCAAAGCTCAGGCGAAGCGTTGCCTGCTGGCACCTATCAGGGCCTGCATTTCACGCTCGAAGGTCCGATCGGCCCGCTTCTGGAAAAGATTGAGGCATGGTTTGAAGATCGTGATGAAGTGATTTTAGTCGCTCACGGCGTTACCGCGCGGGGGCTTGGCTACATCATCATGGAGTGGGAAGAATGCGAGATTGATCCTCTCTTCCTGGCGATCCTGGATCATGAAGACATCATAGATGACTATTCGGTCTATAACCGCGATGAGGAGGGTTAATTATGCGCACTACCAGAAACGGCGGGACTGCTTCCGCGAGCAGCGCAGGCGGCGTCGGTCTCTTCGCCTTCGTTTTCATTGTCCTTGAGCTGATCGCCTGGGTGTGGTGTAGCATTCAGCAGATTACGACCACTCACGATAGTGTGTTCGGACTGCTCCAGGGCGGGACCATCATTCCCACGCATATGACGGCACAGCAACTGCTGGCCTTCCTGCAAGGCAGTATGGACAAGGATAACAAGATTGCCTACACTGTCGCCTTTGTGACGCAAATCATTTTCCTGAGTGCGCTCATGCCTGGGAGCCCGATTCACAATCAGGGACTCCGTAAGATCGTCGTGGTCGTCTTCTTCGTCCTGGAGGTCACCTCAGACCTCTGGTACGCATCGGCAACCGGTGCCTCACTTGGCGGCGCGTTTACCTGGGTTCTTAACCTGCAAAATGGGGGCTGGCTGGCCAGTCTGATGTATATCGTCGCAATGAGTGCAGGCTCAACTCTGCTTGGTATCGATGCATTCAACCGCCTGGGACGGCTGTTCTCAGCCTTCTCAGGGCGATAGAAAGGCGGCGCAACGATGGAAAAACGGCAACAACAAGAGCAGGAAGAGAAGCGGGAGCTGGTGCCCGTAGAAGAAGAGGGTGAGGATTATACCCTGCACGTGGTGCTCTTCTTCGGCGGGTCAGTTCCGCTGGTCGCACTCACGCAACTGGCCGGGATGGGCATCACAGGGTTTGTTGGGGCTGCCGTCGTTGCTGCGCTGCTCGCGGTGAGCGGCCCTGAACTGGTCAAGCGTCTTCTTCACGGGGACCGATTCCCCGGCTTCGATTGGCAGCGGCTTTCCCTGGCTCTGTCCTATGCCTCTGACGAACAGTATGTTGTCGATGCTGATCTCGTGGATGAGCCACAGCCAGATGAGGGCCAGGTGCAAGAGGATGGGGACGAGCTGCGTGCTACCAAACCGGGGCAGCAGCAAAAAGGGCAGGAAGGCCCCTGGGTTCCGGCACAGTTCGCGCTAGACAGCGTGCTAGATATCGTTCTTGCGTTCAACCAAAGAAGCGACGTGTACTTTGGCGACAGCGAAAGTGGGGCGATTGCCATCCCACTGAACGCCATGTATCACGTCATCGATGTCTCATCGTCAGGCAAAGGCAAGTCAAACCGCTTCAGACTGGCGATGATGCAGATGGTCAATCATTGTGAAACGTACTATATCAACCCTCTGGCTGCCAACGTCAAACCTGTCACTGATAGCCGCGAGGTCGAGGTCTGGAAGCCAATTTATGACCGCCTGGCAAATAAGCGCCCGATCAAAGAAGGATCTGAAATCAAAGAGATGATGACCTCTCTGGTTGAAGAAATTAAACAGCGCAATGACCAGGAAGATCACCAGGACTTCTCCTGGCAGAATCGCCCCATCTTCGTCTTCATTGACGAATTACCAGAAGTCTTCGACCGATGCCCTGACGCGCTCAAGATGCTCGACAAAATCGGACGGATGGGCCGCCAGTTTTGTGTCTTCTGCTGGGTCGCCAGTCAAACGGCGAATGTCAACGATATCGGGCTCTCGACAGCGGCACAAGCCCAATTCAAAACGCGCATCTATGGTGGCGGAGACAAAACCTCTTCTGACCGCATGATGAAGGGCTCCGTTCCAAAAGACACAGAACGGATTTTGCAATCCAACGGAGCAGGACTCACCCTCATGCTGGCAGATGGAATGGAAGGACTCTCGTTCGTCCGCGCTCCCCTCGTCACCAATGAAGCGCTGTTTCACTACTTCAGACTTCCAGCTTTCCACAAAGAGGACTGGATAAGTAAAGGCAAGGGGACAGTACAACCAATCCGACACATCAACAAAGAGGAAGAGAATCCCCCCTTTCCCCCTTTTCCTCTTTTACCTGACCAGCAAATTGAGCTCAAAAACGACGAGGAAAAGGGAAAAGGGAAAAGGGGGAAAAGGGTAAAAGGCCCGAACGACGATGCTATCCTCATGGCAATGGACGAATTAGAGGAGGATGAACGGCCCTTAACCTTGAACGCTATAGCCAAACGTGCTGGATTAACCAGGCATCAGTACGACGACATCGAGGAGGTGGCAGCCTACTACGGCTACAGTCTCTCAAGAGGAACTGGACGCCCGACGAAAGAAGCCTAGCGTTGGAGTTGTCGCTCGGTTTCTGCACACCTCTCTCGATCCGTGGGGTGTGCAGGCGAGGATCGATGGCCCTGTAGTGCGTCTCTCAAGAAAGAAAGCAGACTATGACACTCATATTCAAGGCAATTGGGCGAACCATTCTCATTTTCCTGGTTGCCATTTTCATGGCCATCGCCGTAGTCGCCGTTACCCAGAGCGGATCATTGGGAGTGCTGGCATTTTGGGGATTCCTGTTCTTGGGTATCCTGGCTTTCCTGATTGATGAGCAGAACAAGAGGTATCGCTAATGGCAGCATCTCTGCAGGAAGCTCATCGGTGCCATGGTTACCCGCGTTTTTCCCAGGTTGCTCCCGTGTTTTTCCCAGGTTGCTCCCATGTTAGTACCATCTTGGGATGCTACAACGGTTTGTGCGCGCAACCCATACGTTGCAACAGTACGGTACCAGAACATCACTGGTACATCACTCTCTGGAAAGGGAAACGTCTCTGAACGAGAAGCCAGAGACCGGATGACATCGCTTCTCAAGCTTGATGAACCGGCATTTTTCTTGCTCTTTGTTCAATCAATTGACTCAAAAGAGTACGGTACTGGTACTGCACTGGTACATCACTGAAAGGAAACAAAAGAATGACCACCTATCCAGTCTTTTCTTACGGGCACGACTTCGGCAACAGCGAAACGTGCGCCGTTCTCAACAGCATGAATGGCCGCTATGAACGGCGTATTCCAAGCATTGCTAGTATTGGCTCCTGGCGCAAAGTGCTGGCCACTGCGTCTGGTGCAGGCCGTGAGGTGCAAGAGATCCTGGCAAGCAATCACTACGTGCTCGAATATGACAACGCGGCTGAAGGGCGACACGTCGAAAAGTACATTGGCCAGAAAGTCTTCGATGATGGAGCCAAACCGATGGACAGTCACGGTGATAGCAGCCGCTATTGGACCAACCATTACAGCCTGGAAATGCTGATGGTCGGATCGGCGGCGATGACCTCGGTACATGAATATGGGCTCCATGTGGTAACTGGCTTGCCCATCAGCATCTACCTGGATGATCCTGCCAACGTCGAGCGCGTCCGTCAGTCTCTCTTAGGAACACATGTTTTCAGTTTGAATGGGGTGCAGCGGGTGATGCACGTCGAGAGTGTGAAGGTCATTATGGAGGGAGCGGGAGCCCTCATCGCCTACGGCTCTCACCAGGATGTGCTGCAAGGCGTGATTGATGTCGGCGGACGGACCACTGACCTGTACGTTGCCAGAGGACAGAAACCGCGTGCTGCCAATAGTAAAGGCTTCTCCTTGGGAGTGGTCGCAGCGGCTGAGCGGTTCAGCGACAAATTCAGAGAAGCCTATCACTATACGCTCACCTTTGAAACCCGTATGGAACTGCTCAAGCAACATGTTTCAGGCGCACCTTACCGTACCATCAATGATAAAGAGGGTGTTCGCGTTGTCGATGAGCGAGTAGCCGCATTGTTGGAGAGTGCCCTGCGCGAGATCGGACAGGAGATTGCCACTCAGGTGGTCGCCACCTGGGACGACATCCTAATGGAATTTGACACGATTCTGATCGTTGGCGGGGGCGCGCACTACTTTGCGGAAGATATCCAGGCGCGCATTCGCCGCTCGCGCACGAGCCCAAAGCCAGAGATGGCCAATGCGGCGGGCTATGCGAGCCTGGCTGAAGCGGTTGCCAATAAAGCACGCCTGCAACAGCGAGGTGCATGATGGCACGCGACACGAAGCGGTATGCCTATTTTACGATAGGCATACCCCGCGACTCGGAAACATTTCAGAAGCTGCTGCAAGATGTACAAGAAACCGGCATGCAGGATATGATCGCCCGATTGCTGGTCGTGCGCATCGCCGACTTTTATCTGCAGACGAACACGGCGATCCCAACCAGGACAACACAACCCAATCCGGTTGAAGCGCCGCCTGAAACCACCAACGAAGACATGGCTGCCCTCAACGCGCAGGCCGCGTTGGATGAGTGGGGATAGCTTGGATGCCAGATCCGTCAAAGCGGGAGCCAGGTGCAAACCCTGGCCTAGCAATGATCGTCGGTTTGTAGTGCGTCCAGTGAGAAACATCAGAAAAAGAAAGTGAGCCGTACCATGGTACATATCATCAACGCAATAGTCCTGTGTCAGGGACCCCATAGCTGAAGGCTAGGGGCTTGTAAACTGTTGAGCGTTTTAGCTCAGGCTGTTGCAGGCTCGGACCTGACCAGACCCAGCCAGGGTTGTTCCTAAAAAGCTCATTGGAGCGGGAAACGACTATCGGGCTACGATATCGGCAAGTGTTCAAGTTCGTACCAAGGGGTGCGTTTGCCAGCCCCTTGCTCTACAACCTCTGAGTTAACCAGGTAAGTCGGGGTAAAAGAGCCAGTGCTCAGAGGAAAGTACCGACCGATATCCTCGTCAAGGCGAACATTACCCGGGAAACCGGTGTGGGATTGAGCGGTCCCACCAAAACCGCTCCCCCGCGAGGGGAATATACCGACAGCGGCGAGCGGAGCGTTCGCCCAATTTTTCCTCCCCATGTTTGAAGACAGGGGTTTCCAAATTGGAGAAAACTGATGAAGAGTGTGTATAGCGCCAGCGCGGTAGCATACGTCCTTGTGATCGTTGTAGGGATCTTTGTGTTCCACCTGTACTAGAAAAAGTTCTAACGCTGGCAACTGCGTTGAGACCGCAAGCTGCCAGCCATTCACAGAGAGGACTAATCTCACCATGAACGAAAACAGTGTATCATCAACAGACAAGCGAGAAGAGTACAAGGTACTGTCTGTCTGGCCGCCTCAGAAGTGCTTTCTATGCGATCGGCTCACCATGATCGCGCACATCGATCCTGCATTTTTGCCGGACTTTCAGCCCAAGTGTGCGTTGCATGGTCTCGCACGTACTGCCTATCTCAACGAGACCGTCCAGGAGAGAGAAGCAGAGTTAGAGAGCGTGCGGCGCTTTGTGCTGTGGATGCATGCCGATATGGGGCGTGTACCGCTCGTCTCGCGAATAGCCGAGGTCAAGGCGATCCCTGGCTATGAACGGGATGAGGAAGACGACGAGGACGAGGAAGACGAGGAGATCGGATGGGCAGCCAGGTATGAAGCGCCCGACGGCGTGCGTATCGATTCCTATGTGGCCTCGGACTATGACCAATTCTTCTTGTATGAGAACGGTGTGCTCATTGAGCAGCGCCAGATCGAGCAAGTGGCGTGATGAGCAAGCCATAAGATTATGAAAGTAACCCCACAACTGACACCGCTGTAAGCAGGCAGCATTGCGAAAAGAACCTGTAGAATAGAGCGGGCCTAGACGACGATACCGGGCCCGCGAGAAAGTGAGAGGAACCAATGAGCAAACAGACGTTGAGTAAGCTAGGGCTTAAGGGCATGCTCACGCAGCTCACCACGCTCTACTACGAGGGCAACGATCGAGAGGCGTACTACCGGGCGCTGCAAGAGAGTCAGAGACGCGTGAGCAATGCGTTTCCAGGGCTCGCGGTGGTACTGGCAGAGGTCAACGACCCGGACTATGCGCCTGCCATGACGCATGTGCTTGCGCCAGAGACTGCCAAGACTGAGCACACGCTGGGCTGGCATGAATTCTACACGGCACAGCTCTCGCTAGAGGATGGCAAGACAACGCTTTCAGAAGTAGCACGTCTGGAAGTTCAGATCGAAGATGGCACCTGGCTAGAAGGTATGGTCAGCGCCGGCGGGCCAGCAGGCCAGGCGTACATTCTCACTCCGCATAATGGCGGCCAGCGCTTCTTACGCTATGGTGATCGCGTCCGAAACATCACGTTCAAGGAGGAACAATGAGCACCTATGATCACCTCCCACCTTTTACCAGTGAAAAGCCTTGCCCGCGTTGTAAGGAATTGCTACACTGGTCGGACGTGCAACCTCCAGAGGTCCATTTTGACACCAGAACTGGCTTTGTGTCGCATGTCGAGCTGGTACGATACTGTATCGCGTGTGGCTATGAAGAAGTCGGATTTGTGAATATTGATAAAGATCCAGTGTGGACACCAGTTGAAAAGTGATTCGACAACGTGACGTTTCTCAAGGAGAAAGTGAGTACCTGTGAAGAGAGAAGCGACCGACGCATGTACAGAGCGACCATAGCCGCCTTGAAGGACATTCACGAGCGCGGGATGCAGCTCCCGGTAGATCAGCGTTATCCTGCTGGCTATGGCATCTTACGAGGCTATGTCGAGAACCTGCTGGTCAACTTTGCAGAAGCCATCAGCGAACAGCAACTTGCAGAGATTCGGATTGTGTTAGATCAGCTCTCTCGGTTGGTCGGAGAGGATGAGAATCTCTCTGAAGCAGAGAAGCAGCGACTTGATCACTTAGCGCAGGCGCTGAGAGAAAGCGAGCGCGGCGAATGAAGAAAGAGACGCTCTTGCAATGGCTTCTCCAACTCGACGCCATGGTGGCAAAGCTAGATGAGTCTGCACGCCTGAACGGGCTTGGCTCGGAAGAGCGTCAGGCGCTCGACTCACTCAAAGAGGCCACGGCCTCTCTGGAGAGAGCGATTGAGGAGCAAGAGCGGGGAATACGTATACCACCAGGCTATAGCGTCTCAAGCACACTGAAGAGGAATCTATGAGCGAGCAGAAGCAACCTTACGACCCGTTTGAGCATCTGACGACAGGCGACGATTTCATTGAGGCACTCAAACCGGAGAACTGGACAGAAACAATCAAGCTGCACACTCCATCGCTTGAAGCAACGCTTCTTGACGGTGGGCGTGTTGAACTGATGCTCTTGTTTCCAGATGGTTACCACATCACAACTCTTAAGCGTAGCGACGTAGAAGCATTGACCCGATTCCTTGATCAGTATGCAGGCGTGGAACCACTGCCAGCGTCGACAGATCCGTTTGAAACCTTTCAGCCTACGAGAGTAGAAGAAGTAGAAAGTGAGGAACCGATGAGTGAACAGATAGACCAGGCCAGAGCGTTGACGCTGATAGAGCAAGCCATCAGAGAGCTTGACGGGGAATATGAGGCAACACCTGTACAGGTACAAGCTTGGCTCAAGGAACGCCATAACGTTGACCTACCGATTGAGCAGGTGAGCGGCAATATGAAGATTGTACGCGAAACCATTGATGGAGAGGAAGAATAACCAATGGACGAATTAACCTTCTATGGCCTGGTCGCTGATCTGGAAAAGCTCCAGGCAGCGCAAGAGCAGATACAAGCGCAATTGACGAGACTGGCTCGTAGTTCACCAGGGCTCAGCCGCGATGCACGATTTCAAGAGATCGAAGAACAGGGAAAGGCATCCCTGGCGGGCTATGAGCAGATTATCAGCGAGTATCAGCAGAAGAATCGTGCTGCAGAGCAACAACCGGACATTGTCAGCGAGGCTGAGTTGTACAATCGCGCAATGGATGAGCGAAACCGTATTGGGGCTGAGAACAGAAATAAGCCCTGGCTCCCGCTCCACGATGGAGAATAATCATATGAGTGGGAAGATGCAACAATATGAGCGAGCCATACGCGCAAATATGGCAAGTGCTGAACGTGACATGCATTCCAGTGAGGATAAGCGTGGATTCGTGATAGGGGCCGTCCTCAAGCTATGGGAAGTCTATCAGGCGAAAGAAATTGATGAGGGTCAGTTTGATCGTCTGATAGACGTGTTGTCTAGTTTCTCAAGTGGGACCTATCGGCAATTCATTCAGGAACAGGTGAAGCAATATAAAAACGGAAACCCTCCCACCATTATCGGCTATTAGAGAATTAGGGAAGAAGGTGAGTAAGTCGTAACTTTAGTATCATAATCTCGAAACTTGCGGGCGCACACTTCCAGGTGGAGCGCCTTTCTTTTTGTGCTATACTTGTGACTAGTACTTGTAAGAGTACATCACAGTAGTATCGTTTCGTTTCGTTACCTTCGTTGCAGTGAACGAAAGTAACGAAACTGGTAAGAAGGGACGAGATGAGCAAGCAAGAGTATGAAAGTAAAACCGTCAATGTCTACGGCGATAAGTTCGCACGTGAGAAGAATCCTGTGCCAGCCTATCAACGCCAGCTCAGTACCAGGCCAACTACCTTTACCTGCATTGTCTGTCATCAGACCGTGACGCAAGAATGCTATCCAGGGCCTGCACCAAAGTACTGTTCTGGTGAGTGCAAAGCTCAACATGAGGCAGCGCGCAATGAGGAACGCGTACGCAAACAACGCGAGAAGCGACAAACGCTTGCTGCTCAGAAGAAAGCTGGCCAGAGTGCGTGACGCTTAAATGTGTGACAGTATCTTGTAAGTAAGCTTCACGGTTACTATCATAAACTTATAACTTGTGAGAGCAAGTAGCAAGTGTTAGTCACAAGCACTGCTCTTTGCCCTCTTTCAATCGTGGTACCTGGTTGACGATCTGGCCAGTAGCGTAACGCGTATGGTCCTGAACCCACTCTGGTAAGCCCTGGCCTTGATCTCCTGCATAGATACTCTGCTGATGGGATTGTAAGAAGTCAAGCAGTTGTGCCACCTGCGAACCGACGAGGATGTCTTGACCGTGAGCCGTCGTGATCAGGAGCTGGTCCTCACTCCATCGGAATGAGATGCCATTCAGGTTGATGCCTTCCATCTTCACGGCCTCTCCTCAAACATGCCCATCAGGAACTCAAGCCCCAGCTGCGCATCAGACTTTGCCATGACTTTCTCTATGGTTCCCTTGGAGAGCTCGTCGGCCAGGTCTAGCACCCTGGTATTGTTCTCTCTCAATCGCCTCATCTGCTCCACCAGGCGCGTGACTTCTGCTCGCTGCTCGTCGGTCAGTTGCCCAGATTGCCAGCGTTTCAATTGTTCCTCAAAAAGCCAGAAGTCGTTACGCTGTGTGGTAAATACTTGCTTGATCCGATTGACGGTAAAGTCATCTAGAACGTGTGGTTTCGATCTGGCCTCTAGTAGCGTCTCGTACTGCTCAACATCGGCTTCAAGCATTCCATCAATGTGTATGACCAGCGTTGGCAGCATGCCGATTGGTTGCCATTGCGGTTGCTTCGGTACGCCTGGCTGTCTCGGTCGCTTCTTGCTCATCTTCCGCTCCTGCTCTTTTTCGCTAGTATAAACCAGATGTGCAGATCCGGAGGGAAAGAAGGACTTATTGGCTTGCACGTTGGCCAGCGGATAGCGTGACGCGTAAACCTGTACGGACAAGAAAGAGAAATGCAGTATGCTCGGGCGCGTGCCTTCTTTGCTTGACAAGGGGGCTAGACTCCAACTAACCACACATTAGTTGGAGTCTCTTGTGAAGGGGAAAGACCCCCATGAATACCGAACTTATCCAATTCCATCCGTCCATAGACGCACTCATTGAAGGCTGGTTATTCGAGAAACAGTCTGTGAAATCTGGCAGCCAGAAAACCGCAACGGCCTATCGAGACACCATCAACAGTTTTCGCACGACCCTACAGCGTGGAGGCCTGGATTTAGATACCGACGAGATCCCTACCCTGGTCCGGGTCGCTGGCCTCTGGGCGAGCCAACGAGCCATCAATGCAAAGCGTCATGGGGATGTCTCAGCCACAACGTATAACCTGCGCCTGGCGATCCTCAGCAGCTTCTACACGTACTACCAGGAACAAGCCAGGCTCTCTACTGTCGAGATCGTGAACCCCATTCCCCTGGTGAAGAAGCGTAAGGTGCAAGCCTATGCTGGCGCGCAGCCGCTTGACGGGGATGACACAGGCGCACGATTAGCCGCTATGGATGTAAGCACATCCAGGGGCAAGCGGGATTATCTGCTGCTCTCCATTGCGCTCATGACGGGCCGACGTGGGAGTGAGTTAGTCAATCTGCGCTGGCGTGATGTCAGGGTAGCAGGGAAGAAAGTCACACTCACCTTTACGGCCAAAGGTGGAAAGGTCATGCGCGATACGTTGGATGTGCAGCTGGGGAAGCTGCTACTGGATTACTTGCATGAGGTCTATGGGGCCGGGCTTGGCAGCGATCCCGATGCACCTGTATGGGTGTCCTTCAGTAAGCAGAACGCTGGCCAGCCAATCACCATCCACACCCTCTATGACCTCTGTGAGCAGGTGTTAGGAGTCAGTAAGACGCATGCCTTACGCCACACCTTTGCCGTGGAGATGGATAACCTGCACGCGCCACTTAGTGAGATCTCCGCACGCCTGGGCCATAC
>WNFX01012155.1_pt1 | contig 14499 bp, 16 predicted proteins | sample 5400111 | NCBI WGS metagenome assembly WNFX01 (sample SAMN13153363, study PRJNA577476) | soil metagenome | isolation source: 40 cm soil or saprolite under grassland replicate 1 | place: USA:California | collected 2016-06-15 | reverse complement strand
GTGGAGACCTCGGAGCCCGCCTGGACGAAGCGGAAGATGTTGTCGATGAACAGCAGCACGTCCTGGCCCATCTCGTCGCGGAAGTACTCGGCCATGGTGAGTGCGGACAGGCCGACCCGCAGCCGCACGCCGGGCGGCTCGTCCATCTGGCCGAACACCAGCGCGGTCTTGGAGATGACGCCGGACTCGGTCATCTCCACGAGCAGGTCGTTGCCCTCGCGGGTCCGCTCGCCGACGCCGGCGAACACCGACACGCCGCTGTACTCCTCGGCGACGCGGTGGATCATCTCCTGGATGATCACGGTCTTGCCCACGCCGGCGCCGCCGAACATGCCGATCTTGCCGCCACGCACGTAGGGCTCGAGCAGGTCGATCACCTTGATGCCGGTGACGAACATCTCGGTCCTGGGCTCGAGCTGGTCGAACCCCGGCGAGGGGCGGTGGATCGACCACCGGTCCTCGGCCTTGAAATCCGGGTCGTCCAGCGAGTGACCGAGCGCGTTGAAGACGTGACCGAGGGTCTGGGGCCCGACCGGGACCGAGATCGGCGCGCCGGTGTCGGTCACCGGGGTGCCGCGGACGACGCCGTCGGTGGGCTGCATCGAGATCGCGCGCACCATGCCCTCGCCGACGTGCTGGGCGACCTCGCAGGTGATGACGGTGGTCTGGCCGTCCAGCGTGCGCTCGAACTCGATCGCCGTCTGGATCTCGGGTAACGCGTCGGGTGGGAACTCGACGTCCACGACCGGGCCGATCACCCGGGCGATGCGACCCGCGCCCCGCTTGCCATTCGAAGTGTCAGCCATCGGTTCCTAGCTCCCGCTCTGGAGGGCTTCCGCGCCTCCGACGATCTCCATGATCTCCTGCGTGATTGCCGCCTGCCTGGCCTGGTTGTACTCGCGGGTGAGCGACTCGACGAGCTGCTCGGCGTTGTCGGTGGCCGCGCTCATCGCCCTGCGCCGCGCCGACCACTCCGACGCCGCGGACTCCAGCATGGCCGTGAAGATCCGCGCGGCGACGTAGCGCGGCAGCAGCGCGTCCAGCACGGACTCGACGTCGGGCTCGAACACGTACATCGGCAGTGGCTGCGGCGGCCGCTCCGTGCCCTCCTCGACGACCAGCGGGATGACCCGTACCGCGGTCGGACGCTGGACCATGGCCGAGACGAAGTCGGCGAAGACCATGTGGATCTCGTCGACCTCCTGCTCGAGGAACGCGGCCAGGACCGTCTCGGCGATCTCCCGCGCGCTGTCGTAGCGAGGCTGGTCGGAGACGCCGGTCCAGCTGCGCCCGACCACGTACATGCGCGGCTCCACGCCGTCCTCGCGCAGCCGCGCCAGCAGCTCCTCGGCGGTGCGCAGGATGTTGGCGTTGTGGGGACCGGCGAAGCCGCGGTCGGAGGTCATCACCACCACCGCGGCGGCCCGCACCTCCGGCCGGCGCTCCAGCAGCGGGTGCTCCAGCCGGCCCTCGGTGGTGGCGATCTCGGACAGTGCGGTGGTGAGCTCACGGGTGTAGGGCCTGGCCTGCGCCACGCGCTGCTGCGCGCGCACCAGTCGCGAGGCGGCGATCAGCTCCTGGGCGTTAGTGATCTTCTGGGTCGACCGCACCGTCCGGATCCGCCGGCGGATGACCCGCAGTTGGGCTGGCATGGCTAGGGCGTCCCCGAGGCGCCCCGCCCGGCCGGGCCGCTCTTGTCACGGACCTCGTCGGGCGTGTCGCGCCGGTAGGTGCGGACCGACTCCTGGCCCTCCTCGTCCTCGCCCATCGGCTCCACGTTCTCGTCACGCACCGCCGGCTGGCCTTCCGAGGTGCGGAAACGCCGCCCGAACTCGGTGACGGCCTCGCGGAGCTTCTCCTCGACCTCGTCGGGGAGGGTGCCCTCCTCGCGGATGTGCTGACCGATCTCGGGGTAGCTGGCCTCCATGAAGCGGCCCAGATCGAGATCACCTGCTGCTCGACCGGCATCGGCTGGTACTGGCCCTGCTTGAGCAGCTCGACCATGCGGTTGCCGCGGTCGAGCTGAGCCCTGGACGCCCGGTCGAGGTCGGAGGCGAACAGCGCGAACGCCTCCAGGGCGCGGAACTGGGCCAGGTCGATCCGCAGCGTGCCGGCGACCTTGCGCATGGCCCGGATCTGCGCGGAGCCGCCGACCCGCGAGACCGAGATGCCGACGTTGATGGCCGGCCGCACGCCGGCGTTGAACAGGTCGGGCTCCAGGTAGATCTGGCCGTCGGTGATCGAGATCACGTTGGTCGGGATGTAGGCCGAGACGTCGTTGCCCTTGGTCTCGATGATCGGCAGACCGGTCAGCGAGCCGCCGCCAAGGTCGTCGGAGAGCTTGGCGCAGCGCTCCAGGAGCCGCGAGTGCAGGTAGAACACGTCGCCCGGGTAGGCCTCGCGCCCGGCCGGGCGGCGCAGCAGCAGCGAGATCTGCCGGTAGGCCTCTGCCTGCTTGGAGAGGTCGTCGAAGATGATCAGCGCGTGCTCGCCCTTGTACATCCAGTGCTGGCCCATGGCCGAGCCGGCGTAGGGGGCGATGTACTTGAACGGGGCTGGCAGCGAGGCTGGGGCGTCGATCACCACGGTGTACTCCATGGCGCCGTACTCCTCCAGCGACTGGACCACCTCGCGGACGGTCGAGCCCTTCTGGCCGACCGCGACGTAGATGCACTTGACCTGGCGGTCGGTGCCCCAGTGCTGCCGCTGGTTGATGATCGTGTCCAGGCACACCGCGGTCTTGCCGGTCTTCTGGTCGCCGATGATCAGCTCGCGCTGGCCGCGGCCGATGTTGGTCATCGCGTCGATGGCCTTGATGCCCGTCTCCAGAGGCTCCTTCACCGACTGGCGCTGGACCACCGAAGGCGCCTGCAGCTCCAGGGCACGGTTGCCCTCGGCGTCGATGTCGCCCTTGCCGTCCACCGGCCGCCCGAGCGGGTCGACCACCCGGCCGAGGAAGCCGTCGCCGACCGGCACCGACAGCACGCGGCCGGTTCGGTGGACCTCGTCGCCCTCCTCGATGCCGGCCGATTCGCCGAAGATGATGCAGCCGATCTCGCGGAGGTCGAGGTTGAGGGCCATGCCCAGCAGCCCGCCGGGGAACTCCAGCAGCTCGTTGGCCATGGCCGACGGGAGCCCCTCCACGTGGGCGATGCCGTCGCCGGCGTCGGTGACCCGACCGACCTCCTCGCGGGTCACGGTCGGCCGGAACGACTCCACGTTCTTCTTGAGGGCCGCGGCAATCTCGTCGGGTCGGATGGAAAGCTCGGTCAAGGTGTTCGCCCCTTCCCCATGTTCAAGTAACTCGGCGACGGCGGCGTTACGCCACGCCCAGGCGTTCGCGAGCCTGCTCGATGCGGCTGCGGACACTGCCGTCGAACACCTCGTCCCCGACGCGGACGACGACCGACCCCATGATCCCCGAATCCACGGTGTAGCGCAGCTCGACCGGGCGGCCGAGCACCCGGGTGAGCGCCTCGGCCAGGCGCGCCTGGCGCTCGGAGTCCAGCGGCACGGCCGTGCGCACGTCGGCGACCACCCGGTTGCGGCGCTCGGCGGCCATCTCGGCCAGCTCGCGGCAGCGGCGGTCCAGCTCGCGGCCCTGCTGCAGGTCCAGCGCGAGCTGGATCAGGCGGACCGCGCGCGGGTTGTCCTTGCCGCCGATCAGGTCGTCCACCAGCGCCCGCTTGCGGTCCAGCGGCAGCACCGGGTCGGTCAGCGCCGAGCGCAGCTCGGGCGTCCCCGCGACCACGGCCCCGAAGCGGAACAGGTCGTCCTCGACCCGGTCGAGGTCGCCGGCCGCGTCGGCGGCGGCGAAGTCGGCCTGGGCGGCCAGCTCGGCCAGCAGGTCGGGCACCACGCGTGGCTGGATCCGCTGCCGGTCGGCCATGGTGGCCAGCAGCTCGACCGTGACGGGCTGGAGCTGGCCGCGGCCGAGATCGGTGACCAGTCCGCGGCGCGCCTCCGTCGGCAGGCCCGGGTCGACCAGCGGGCCACGGATGCGCACGTACGTGGCGGTCAGGCGGGCGAAGCTGGCCAGCTCGCCGGCTACCGCGTCGAGTGTGCCCGCGCCGGCCGCCTCCCCGAGCAGCCGCTCGGCGTGCTCGGCAAGTGCTGGCCTACTCAGTCGCACCGCTGCCATCCTGTCGCCTGCCGGTCATCGCGCCGGCCTGGGCGTGGTCGCTGAGCTGCTCGATGTACTGGTCGATCAGGCGGAGCTGGCGGTCGCGGTCCAGCGAGTCGCCGATCACCCTGGTCGCCAGCTCGACGGCCAGCGAGCCGACCTCGGTGCGCAGCTCGCGCACGGCCCGGTCCCGCTCCGCGCGGATCGCCTCGCGGCCCTGGTTGATGACCCGATCCGCCTCCTGCTCCGCCTTGGCCATGAGTTCAGCGCGCAGCCGCTCGGCGTTGGCCCTGGCCTCGTCGATGATGCGCTGCGCCTCCTGCTCGGCGCTGGCCAGCCGCTCGCGGTACTGCCGCAGCAGCTCCTCGGCCTGCTGGCGCTCACGCTCCGCCTGCTGGAGCTTGCCCTCGATGTTCCTCGTCCGCTCCTCGAGCACCTGGTTGGCACGGGGGAACGCGACCCGCCGCAGTATGAAAAACAGCACGACGAACGCGATGATGCCGACTATCAGCTCGTTGGTTGCCGGCAGGATCGGATTGGTGCTCTCCGAGTCCTGCGCCAGGATGAGCGCGGCAACGACGTTCACGTCAGCTCCTCGACTACTTGATGGCGAAGGCGAGCACGAAGCCGAAGAGCGCGAGCGCCTCCACGAAGGCCAGGCCGATGAACATCGTCGTGCGAACCATCGCCGCGGCCTCCGGCTGGCGGGCGATCCCTTCGAGCGCCTTGCCGATCAGGATACCGAGACCGATGCCCGGGCCGACGGCGCCAACGCCGTAGCCGAGGACGTTCAGGTTGCCGGACAGCACGGCGACAAGGGGGTTGGCAAGGTTCACGGACGTCGCTCCTTCTTGTGTCGGCTAGTGCTCGGGCTGCAGAGACCCGGCGAGGTAGACCGCGGTGAGAATCGTGAAGATGTAAGCCTGAAGGAACGCCACCAGCAACTCGAACGCCACCAGGGCGATCGACATGAGACCGGCGCCCAGGCCGAAGACAAAGGTCTTGGGCTGTGCGAGCAGATAGACCGTGCCGGCGAAGAAGACCCCGAGGATCAGGTGGCCGGCGATCATGTTGGCCAACAGACGGACGGACAGCGTCAGGGGGCGGACCAGGATCGTGGAGACGAACTCGATCGGCGCGATCAGCGGGAGCATGAACCACGGCACGCCGGGGGGCCAGACCAGCCCCTTCAGGTAGCGGCCCAGGCCCTGTGCCCGGATGCCGACCCAGTTGAACAGCGCCCAGGTCACGATGGCCAGGAAGCCGGGCAGCGCCATCCGCGAGGTCACCGGGAAGTTGATGAACGGAGTGATCTCCAGGACGTTCGAGAAGAAGATGAATACGAACAGCGTCACCAGGTACGGCAGGAACCGCATGCCGTCGGGGCCGATGACCTCAAGGATGATCTGGCGGCGCACGAAGTCGATGCCGTACTCGGCGACGTTCTGCAGCCCGGTCGGCACGATCCGCGGCGAGCGGAAGGCCGTCAGGAACAGCACCGCCACCACCACGGTCACGAACAGGATGAGCACCGTGGTGCGGTTCAGGCAGGCCGGGCCGAGGAACTTGGACCAGCCGTAGCAATCGTAGTTGAACTCCCCGATGCCAGGGGCCTTGAACCCTTCTCGCGCGAGCAGAGTCGGCAAGGTGGAAAGTATCGTCACTTCAGCTCGTCAACTCCCGTTCGGTCGCCCGTCAGCCCTGCCCGTAGCGCCGGATGACGAGGTAGAACGCTCCGGCTGCACCAACAAGGATGCCGATGGGAAGGAACAGCCCGGTTCCCAGCCACCGGTCGACCAGCCAGCCGATGCCACCCCACGCGACCACCCCGGATAACAGGAGACCGATGATCGTCCAGGCGATCTCAGACCCGCCCGGTCCGTCGCGGCCTCTGTTGCCAGGTGCAGATCCCATGGGGTGGGCGAATATACCAGAGGGGGGCCGGAGTTGGCTGGGTGAACGGCCCGCCTGGGGACTACTACCGGTGGGATCAACCAGTACGCGGGGATCCCGGAGTGCGGTTGCCATCGTGGGTCGTGACGTAGGGCGTGCGTGCGCGGAGCGCGAAACGCACCTCGGCCACCAGGAACACGCAGGCGCCGATCACCGTCGCGAGCGCGAACGCGGTGCGGTTGAAGGCCGTGGTGTCGCGCAGGAAGAACAGCGCCGAGCCGATGCCGATCACCTTGATGAGATAGGTGCCGAGCGCCGCCGGCAGCATCAGCTCGTTGGCGACCCGCCCGGCGGCGCTCACCGCCACGATCGTGACCGCGAAGAACACCATCGCCACCGCGGTGCCCAGCAGCGCCCCGTAGGCCCCCGTCCAGCCGGCCAGCAGCCCGGCGGCGATCACCACCGCCACGCCCACCGCCGCGGTCGTCAGCACCCCCGCGCGCACGATCCGAACGTCACCAGGCTCCATCGCTTCCCCATCCCATCGGAAGGCCCCGCCAAGCTACCACGGGGCCCGCGGATGGGCGGTCGGACGTGTCACGGCGCTGGGGCGGGAGGCTGGTAGGTGCCGAAGCTCCAGAGGTTGCCTTCGGGGTCGCGGGCGGTGTAGCCGCGGGAGCCGTAGTAGCCCACCACGTGCCCTCTAAGGGCGGGGTGGGCCTGGCGGGTGGCCATCTCCCAGGCGCCCAGCTCCGACCGGTGGCGGACCACCGTGACGAGTTCGTCCATGCCTGCGGCGTTCGCGCGGGTGATGGCCGTCGCCTTCGGCGAGGACCGCAGTGAGCAGGCGATCGCCGACATCCAGCGCGGCGTCGAGTACGACCGCAGCATCGCCGCCTTCGACAGCGACCGGATCGTCGGCACCGGCGGGGCCGACTCCATGGAGCTGACACTGCCCGGCCTCACCACCGTCCCGGTCGGCGGTCTGACCGCCATCTCGGTGCTGCCGACCTACCGGCGTCGCGGCATCCTCCGCGCGATCATGAACCGGCATTTCGAGGACGTCGCCCAGCGCGGCGAGCCCATCTCGGTGCTGATCGCCGCCGAGGCGACCATCTATGGCCGCTTCGGCTACGGCATGGCCACGATGTCCGCCGAGATGGAGATCGACATCCGCGAGGCCGCCGTCCGGCGGCCACCCGGCGGCAGCGGCCGGCTGCGCCTGCTCGACCGCGACGAGCGTTCCCCGGTGGTGCGGCCCTTCTACGACCGCTACCGGCGCACCCAGCCGGGCGAGCTGTCGCGGATCGACTGGTGGTGGGAGATGTTCGCCGGCGACCCCGAGTGGCGCCACCAGGGTGAGAGCAAACGGCAGGACGTGGTCTACGAGTCGGCGCCTGGGCAGGTCGACGGATGGGTCAGCTACCGGATCAAGGACCGCTGGGACCACTTCATCCCCGGCAACCTGGTCAAGGTCCAGCACCTGTTCGCCTCCACACCGGAGGCGACGGCCGCCCTGTGGTCCTACTGCCTGGACCTGGACCTCGCCGGGACGGTGCAGCTGCACGCGCGGCCGGTCGACGAGCCGCTGCGCTGGTACCTGGAGAATCCCCGGCTGCTGCGGACCACCGACCTCGCCGACCATCTGTGGCTGCGGGTGCTCGACCTGCCGGCGGCCCTGAAGGCTCGCCGCTACGGGACCGAGGGCGAGCTGGTGCTCGAGGTCACCGACACGGTGCGACCCGACAACCAGGGCCGCTGGCTGCTGGACGCAGGCCCGGACGGGGCCAGCTGCCAGCACACCCGCCGGCGCCCCGACCTGGCGCTGGACGTCAGCGAGCTCGGCGCCGCCTACCTCGGCGGCACCCGGCTGGCGAGCCTCGGACGGACCGGCCGGATCGACGAGCGGACACCCGGTGCCCTGCTCCGCGCGGACGCGATGTTCGGCAGCGACCCGCCCCCCTGGACCACCACATTCTTCTGATACGGCTCGGGGATGCGGTCAGACGCGACCCTGACGGTTCGCTCGCCAGCGTGGGGCCAGCAGACCGATGATGCCGGCGACCACCACCATCAGGAAGTAGGGCAGCACCCTGGTCGCGCCGATGAACGACAACGCCACCGCGGATCCGGCCAGCAGCGCGCTCCACGCGTACAGGATCAGCACGGCTTTACGGTGCGAATGGCCCATCTCGAGCAGGCGGTGGTGCAGGTGGTTCTTGTCCGCCGTCATGATCCCCTTGCCGGCGCGCATCCGCCGTCCGACCGCGAACAGCGTGTCGATGAACGGCAGCGCCAGCACCAGGATGGGGATCGCAACCGGGATCAGCAGGGCGAATTGGTCGGCGGCCTGCGGCTGGGTGGTGCGGCCGATGCCGGTGATGGTGGCGCCGGACAGCAGGGTGCCCAGCAGCATCGAGCCGGAGTCGCCCATGAAGATCCGCGCGGGGTTGAAGTTGTGGGGCAGGAAGCCGACGCACGCCCCGAAGAGCAGGGCGCTGATCAGCGGCGCCGGCGTGAACTCCTCGATGAGCCCTCCCGCGCCGGTGCGGTAGCTGTAGATGAAGTAGGCGAGCGCGCCGATGCCGACCAGCCCGGCGGCCAGGCCGTCGAGGCCGTCGACCAGGTTGACCGCGTTCACGGTGATGACCACCAGCAGCACGGTCAGCGGGACCCCGAGGTCTGGCGAGAGGCTGACGATCGTGCCCGGCTCCGGCGTGCCGAACGACGGTACCCAGAAATAGAGGACCTGCACGCCGGCCAGGGTCATGATGCTGGCCGCGAAGATCTGCGCGGCCAGCTTGGCCGGCGCGGTCAGGCCCTTGAGGTCGTCGATGATGCCGATGGCGGTCATCAGCGAGGCGCCGATGGCGACGCCGACCGCCTCGGAGGACGCGAAGAGCTGGCGGAACAGGCGCGAGGACAACGCCAGGGCGCCCATGAAGGCCAGGAACATCGCCAGGCCACCAAGGGTGGGCGTGGCGATGGCGTGGACCTTGCGGTCGCCGGGCCGGTCGACCGCGTCGTAGCGGATCGCGACCCAGCGCACCACCGGTGTGAGCACGTAGGCGAGCACCGCCGCCACGCCGGCGACGAGAACGTAGGCAAGCAGGCCGCCCATTTGCGTCGCAGGCTATCACCCCGCGGGTCAGGCGACGGTCGAGACCGACTTGACCAGGGCATCGACCACGGTGGTGACCAGGCCGTCGAGGCGCTCCGCGCAGACGGCGTAGGCCTCTGGCGGGTGGCCGAGCGGGTCGGCGATGTCGTCGCCTGGCAGCTCGCGCAGGTGCTCGGAGGCCATCGTCACCAGCTCGGCCGGCGAGTCGGCCAGCCACGACCACTGCGAGACCGACCGCGCGAACGAGGCGATCAGGAAGGTGCGGCGCGCGGCCGAGCGGTCCAGCGCCAGCACGTAGGGGCGGTGCTCGGCCGCCATGCAGAGGATGAGATGGGAGGCGCGGACGCGCCGCCTGGTCAGCTCACGGGCGTGGTGGCGCTCCAGCGCCGCGCCGCGCTCGGCGGCGGCGGTCATCGAGCGACTGGCCGCCGGGTTGCCCTCGACCGCGTGAGTGCCGGCGGAGATGAACCGCAGCGGCATGCCGGTGTGGCGCTGTATCTCGCGGCGCGCGAACCCCTCGGCGGTCGCGGAGCGGCAGAGGTTGCCGGTGCACACGAACAGCACGTTGAAGGTGGGCTCCAGCTCAGTCCTCATCGGCCAGCGGCTCCCCGATGACGCGCTGGACCTCGGACGCCGGGACCGCGCCTTCCCGGAGCACGCGCACCCCGGTGCCGGAAAGGTCGACGATCGTCGAGGCCGGGCCGCCGCTGGACGGACCGGTGTCGAAGAACACGTCGACGTGCCCGCCGAGGTGCTCGGCGATCTCCTCCACGGTGCTCGGGGTCGGCACGCCCGACCGGTTGGCGCTGGTCACGGCCAGCGGCCCGGTCCGCTCGATGAGCGCCAGCGCGAACTCGTGCTTGGGCATCCGCACCGCCACGGTGCCCCGGGAGGCACCAAGGTCCCAGCCGATCCCTGGCGACTCGCGCAGCACGATCGTCAGCGGGCCGGGCCAGAACTCGGCGATCAGCAGCCGCGCCTGCTCGGTCACGTCCTCCACCAGGCCGATCGCCTGCCGCCAGTTGTGCACCAGCACCGGCAGCGGCAGGTCTCGGCCGCGGGCCTTGGCCGTGAACAGCGCGCCCACGGCGCTGGCGTTGAAGGGATCGCAGCCGAGGCCGTAGACCGTGTCGGTCGGCAGCACCACCAGGCCGCCCTGGGCGACCACGCGGCCGCCCACCTCGACGAGGGTGTCCCACTGCTCGCGGTCCTCCGAGACCTTGATGACGCGCTCGTTGCCGAACGATTCGGGCAGGTCGGTCACGCTGGCCACCGCCCTTCAGCCATCCGGTTCCGCCCGGTCAGGTCCGGACGGATCGCCACCTCCACCAGTCCCGCCCCGCCAAGCAGCGCCGTGGCCGCTTCGCCCTGGTCGTCGCCGATCTCGCAGACCAGCCAACCTCCGGGCACGAGCCAGCGTCCCGCCCGCGCGACTACCCGGCGCAGCACGTCGAACCCATCGGGCCCACCGTCGAGCGCGACCAGCGGCTCGTGGGAGCGCACGTCCCGCGGCAGCAGGGGGATCGCGCCGGACGGCACGTACGGCACGTTGGTGACCAGCACGTCCACGCCCGAGCGCAGCTCCTCCGGCAGCGGCTCGTCCAGGTCGCCCTCGAGCAGCTCGACCGCGCGGTCGCGGAGGTTGCGGCGCGCCCAGGCGAGCGCCTGGTCGTCGACCTCGGTCGCCACCACCCTGGCGCCGGGGACCGCGTCGGCCAGGAAGCAGGCGATCGCCCCCGAGCCGGTGCACAGGTCGACCGCGGTCGCCGGGGCGGCCGCGGCGCGCAGGTGGCTGGCGGCCCGGTAGGCCACCAGCTCGGTCTCGGGGCGGGGGACGAACACCCCGGGGCCGACCTGGATCCGCAGCGCGCCGAACGGCGCCCAGCCGATCACGTACTGCAGCGGCTCACCGGCCACCCGGCGCGCCACCAGTCCCTCGAGCACGCGGGCCGCCGCCGGCGGCAGCGGCTTGGCGCGCCTGGCGACGGCGGCGCCCCCTGGAATCTCCAGCACCTCTTCCAGTAGCCAGCGCGCCTCGGCGTCGGCGGACACGCAGCCGGCGGCGGCCAGTCGCGCGGCGGTGCCGTCGAGCGCGGCGCCGATGGTGCTAGCGGTGGACAGGCCGGTCATCGCTGGCCCGTCCCCGCGTCGACCCCCTCGAGCTGGGACTGGCGGTCGCGGGCGGCAAGCTCCTCGATGATCCGGTCGAGGCCCTTGCCCTCGAGCACGCCGGCCAGGTCGCCGACGGACAGGCCGATGCGGTGGTCGGTGACCCGGTCCTGCGGGAAGTTGTAGGTGCGGATGCGCTCGGAGCGGTCCAGCGAGCGGACCTGCGAGCGGCGCTCGGCGGCAAGCTGGGCCTGCTGGTCGGCGATCGCGCGGTCGAGCAGGCGGGCGCGGAGCACGCGCAGCGCCTTCTCCCGGTTCTGGATCTGCGACTTCTCGTCCTGCATCGCGACCACGATGCCGGTGGGCAGGTGGGTGATGCGCACGGCCGAGTCGGTGGTGTTGACCGACTGCCCGCCCGGGCCCGTCGACCGGTACACGTCGATCTTGAGGTCGGCCGGGTCCACCTGGACGTCGACCTCCTCCGCCTCCGGCAGCACGTTCACGCCGGCCGCCGAGGTGTGGATGCGGCCCTGCGACTCGGTGACCGGCACGCGCTGCACCCGGTGCACGCCCGCCTCGAACTTGAGCCTTGACCAGGCTCCCCTGCCGTGGATGGAGAACACGACTTCCTTGAAGCCGCCATCGAGGTCGGACAGGCTCTGCGAGAGGAGCTCGACCTTGTAGCCGTGCTGCTCCGCCCACCGCGAGTACATCCGGAACAGGTCCCCGGCGAACAGGGCCGCCTCGTCCCCGCCGGTGCCCGCTCGGACCTCGACGATCACGTCCTTGTCGTCGTTGGGGTCCTTGGGGGCCAGCGCCTGCCGCAGCTCGGTCTGCAGCGCGTCGAGGCGCTCCTGCGTCACGCGCAGCTCGTCCTCCAGCAGCGCGCGGCCCTCGGCCGAGCGCTCCTCCCGAAGGAGTTGCCGGCCGGCGTCCAGGTCGCCCTGGGTCGCCTTCCACGCGCGATAGGCGCGGACCACCTCGCCGAGCTCCGCATACCGCTTCGACAGCTCGACGAAGCGCTCGTGGTCCGCGAACACCGTGGGGTCGGCGAGCTGGTCCTCGATCGAGGTGTAGGTCTGCTCTATCTCATCCAGTCGTGGGGAAAACACTGTCCGCTCCTACCTAGAGGTTGCATTGGCTGCGCGGGCCGGTTCGGCCGCCGGCGCTAGCCACCGCCAGGCAGGTCCTCCGGCTGGCCAACCGCTCGGGGCTGCCGCGAGGCGAGCACCAGCGCCGAAGGGAGCGGGACGATCCGGCTCCGTTCGGTCTCTGGCAGCACGTGCTCCAGCGCGCGGATGGCCACCTCGATCTGGTCGTGGCTGGGCGGCTTGGTGGTCAGCATCTGCAACCACAGTCCCGGCTTCATGATCGCGCTGACCAGCGGGAAGCGCTCGCGCCCCGCGCCCAGCCGGATGCCCTCGTAGGCGATGCCGACGATCACCGGCACCGCCACGAGCTGCAGCGGCACCCTGACCAGCAGGGGCGGCCGGCCCAGCAGCGAGAAGCCGACCGTGAACAGCACCAGCGTGACCACGAACAGGATCAGGAGGAAATTGGTCCCGCAGCGCACGTGCAGGGTCGGAAAGCGGTCCACGTTCTCGGGTGTCAGCGGCAGCTTCGCCTCGTGGCAGTGGATCGCCTTGTGCTCGGCACCGTGGTACTCGAACACCCGCCTGATGTCCTTGAGCTGCGAGATCAGCGCGATGTAGGCGAGGAAGAAGCCGAGCCGCACCAGTCCCTCGACCAGGTTGAAGGCGAGGTTGGAGGGCAGGTGCCGCGACAGCCAGTTGGTGCCGGTCGCGGGGATCAGGATGAACAGCAGCGAGAAGAAGACCGCGCCGATCGCCAGCGACCAGCCCATCTGCCGGTCGCTGAGCTGCTCCTCCTCGCCGAGCGCCTGGTTGCCCGAGATGGAGAGCGCGCGCATGCCGATCCCCAGCGAATCCGCGAGCACGCCGATGCCCCGCAGGAACGGCAGACGGAACAGCGGGAAACGCGCGGCCAGCGGCCGCAGCCCACGCTGCTCGACGTAGATCTCGCCCTGGGGGCGCCGCACGGCCACGGCCCAATTGTCGCGGCCGCGCATCATCACGCCCTCGAGGACCGCCTGGCCCCCGTAGGAGAAGGGTTGCCCCTCCGCGGGGCGGTCGCTCACGTTTGCGCTCCCGTGCCGTCTAGGACTGGGCCTCGGGCGAACGGCGCTTGCCGTAGCGACGCTCGAACCGCTCGACGCGGCCACCGGTGTCGACCAGCTTCTGCTTGCCCGTGTAGAACGGGTGGCACTTCGAGCAGATGTCGACCCGGAGCTCGGGCATGGTCGAGCGCGTCTGGAAGGTCTCACCGCACGAGCAGCGCACGGTCGAGACCACGTAGTCAGGGTGAATGCCCTGCTTCATGCTTGATGACGCTCCTTTGGGGAATCAGGGCGCGCCGGCCAGCTCGCGCACAGCGAATGGAGCCAGGCCGAACGAACCGAGTGATCGTACACCAAGGCGGTCATGTTGCTCCTTGGCGCATACGTTGCAGGCAACGCTCCCGCCATCCTGGTTGTTCCCTGACGGCGCGCCGCGGCGCCGCCAGGCTCGTGGACCTGGTCAGCTCCCGATGTTGGCGCGCTGGATCTGCCGCAGGAACTCCTGGTTGGTCTTGGTGGCGCGCATCTTGTCGACCACCAGCTCCAGGGCCTGCGCGGGCTCGAGCGCCCCGAGGACCCGGCGCAGCTTCCAGGCCACGACCAGCTCCTCGTCGGTGAGCAGCAGCTCCTCCTTGCGGGTCGAGGAGCCGTCCACGTCCAGCGCCGGGAAGATGCGGCGCTCCGAGAGCTTGCGGTCCAGGCGGACCTCCATGTTCCCGGTGGCCTTGAACTCCTCGAAGATGACCTCGTCCATGCGCGAGCCGGTGTCGACCAGCGCGGTCGCCAGGATGGTCAGCGAGCCGCCGTCCTCGATGTTGCGGGCCGCCCCCAGGAACCGCTTGGGCGGGTACAGCGCCGAGGAGTCGACGCCGCCGGAGAGGATCTTGCCGCTCGCCGGAGTGGCGAGGTTGTACGCGCGCGCCAGGCGGGTGATGCCGTCGAGCAGGATCACCACGTCCTTGCCGTACTCGACCAGGCGCTTGGCCCGCTCGATGGTCAGCTCGGACACCTGGCAGTGGTCGTCGCTCGGCCGGTCGAAGGTCGAGTAGATCACCTGCGCCTTGGTGGAGCGCTGCATGTCGGTGACCTCTTCAGGCCGCTCGTCGACGAGCAGGA
>WNFX01004034.1_pt1 | contig 14506 bp, 8 predicted proteins | sample 5400111 | NCBI WGS metagenome assembly WNFX01 (sample SAMN13153363, study PRJNA577476) | soil metagenome | isolation source: 40 cm soil or saprolite under grassland replicate 1 | place: USA:California | collected 2016-06-15 | reverse complement strand
GCCAGCCGCTGATCAGCAACAAGACCTCGCTGGTGGTCTCGGTGAACCGGGCGGAGGTGGCACAGCAGCCCGACGGGGGCGTGGCGGTGCTGCACCGGCTGGCGAAGCTGCTGCACATGGACTACGGGCTGCTCCAGCAGCGGCTCCGGCTGTGCACGCCCGGCGTGTCCCAGCCGTGCTGGCCGGGGTCCCCCTACCAGCCGATCCCGGTGAACCAGGAGGCGTCCGACGCCGTCGCCCTCCAGATCATGGAGAGCCAGCGGCAGTTCCCCGGGGTGACCGCGCAGGTGCAGCCGGTGATTCACTACCAGCAGCCGTACGGCACGGCCGCCGCCCAGATACTCGGGTACCTGCAGCCCATCACCCCGCAGCAGGTCACACAGCGCCATCTGCCGGTGACCGGCTTCTCGGGCGTGGACCTGGTGGGGCAGGCCGGGCTGGAGGCACAGTACGACCAGCAGCTGCGCGGGACGGCGGGCAAGCAGGTGCTGCGGGTCAACGCGGCCGGAGAGGTGACCTCGGTCCGCCAGCAGGCCCCGGCGGTGCCCGGTGACACGCTCGTGACCAGCATCAACGCCCAGCTGCAGCAGGACACGCAGAACGCGCTGGCGCAGGCCCTCGGCCGGGCGCAGGCCGAGGGCAACCCGGGGGCAACCACGGGCGCGGCGGTGGTGATGACCACCCGGGGCCGGGTGGTCGCGATGGCCAGCTACCCGACCTACGACCCCAGCGTCTGGACCGGCGGCATCTCCACCCGGCAGTTCCGTGACCTGTTCGGGACCGCGCACGGGGAGCCGATCCTGAACCGGGCCACCCAGGGCGAGTACGCGCCCGGGTCGACCTGGAAGATCACCTCGACCGCCGCCGCCATCGCGCACGGCTTCTCCACCGCCGGGCCGTACGGCTGCCCGGGAGCGGTCACCGTGGCCGGCCACACCTTCAACAACTGGACCACGCAGAACCTCGGGCCGATGTCCCTGCACCAGGCGCTGGTCATGTCCTGCGACACGGTCTTCTACCAGATCGCCTACCAGATGTGGCTGCGCGACAAGCCCAGCGCCGACGTGCGGGCCAACCCGAAGGCCCCGGTCCAGCAGATGCAGAAGATGGAACTGGCCTGGGGCTTCGGCCGCAACACTGGGATCGACCTGCCGGAGGAGTCGCCGGGCACCGTGCCGACGCGGCAGTGGCTCTACAACTACTGGGCGCAGTACAAGGATTACTGGTGCAAGCACGGCCAGCAGTACGGCAGCTACATCCAGCAGATCGAGTACGACAACTGCCGGAGCGGGTACGTATGGACGCCCGGCCAGGCGGTGAACGCCTCGATCGGCCAGGGCTACGTGACCGTCACCCCGCTGCAGCTCGCGCGGGCCTACGCTGCGCTCGCCAACGGCGGCACCCTGTACAGCCCGCGGATCGGCGCGGCGCTGCTCTCCCCGTCGGGCCAGGTGGTCTCCCGGATCAAGCCGCCGGTGACCGGCCACCTGCCGACGCCGCGCTGGGCGCTGGGCTACATCAAGAGCGCGCTGATCGACGTCGTCACCCAGGGCACGGCGGCGGGCGCGTTCGCCGGGTTCCCGCTGAACAAGCTGCAGATCGCGGCCAAGACCGGCACCGCCGAGGTGGCGGGCGGCCAGGCCACCTCGGTGTTCGCCTCGTTCGCGCCGGCGAGCCACCCCCAGTACGTGGTGGTGGTGATGGTGCCCAAGTCGGGTGAAGGCGCGGACGTCTCGGCCCCGTGCGCACGGCAGATCTGGGACTCGATCTACGGGCTGGAAGGCCACCACGCAACCTTCCCCGGCGGCCTGGCCCCGCGCAAGCTGCCCCAGATGTCGGCCAACGGGGCGATCACCCCGCCGGCCGGCTACGCGGGGGGCAGGTGATGAGCTTTCTGCGCCCCGGCACCGGCCGGCTGGCCGGCTACGGCAGGCTCGCCCCCGTCCGCCCGCCGGGCGGCGGCTATGGCGGCGCCCGGCCCAGCGAAAGGCGCGGCCCACTGGCACGGGCACTGGCCAAGGATTCCGTTGTGCGGCATATGGACTGGGTCCTGATCGTCGCGGTGCTGGCACTCGCGCTGATCGGCACGCTGCTCGTCTGGTCGGCGACCCGGGCCGGGCTGGAGCAGGCGGGCGGCAACCCGAACAGCTACCTGGAAAAGCAGCTCCTCAACGTGGCTATCGGGCTGGCGTTCCTGATCGCGGTCAGCCTGATCGACTACCGGAGACTGCGGATGTACACGCCGCTGGTTTACGCGGCCGCCTGCCTGGGGCTGCTGGTGGTGCTCAGCCCGCTGGGCGCCACGGTCAACGGCGCGCACTCCTGGATCGCGCTGCCCGGCGGGTTCCAGATCGAGCCGTCGGAGTTCGCCAAGATCGGGATGATCCTGATGCTGGCGGTGATCCTCGGCGATCTGCACGACCGTGTCTCCCGCCCGGGGGCGCTGGAGGTGGCGCTGGCGCTCGCCTGCGGCGGCCTGCCGCTGCTGCTGGTCATCCTCCAGCCCGACCTGGGGGTCACCATCCTGCTGCTGGTGCTGCTGGTGGGCATGATCGCCGTGTCTGGCGTCAGGCTGCGGTGGCTCGCCGCGCTGAGCGCGGCCGGCGGGCTGGCCGCGCTGGCCATCTGGAGCCTGCACCTGCTCAAGCCCTACCAGGTGCAGCGGCTCACCGCGTTCGCCAACCCGTCCGCCGACCCCAGGGGCACCGGCTACAGCGCGGCCCAGGCGAAGATCGCGATCGGCTCCGGCCGGATGTTCGGCCAGGGCCTGTTCCACGGCCAGCTGGTGGCCGGCAACTTCGTGCCCGAGCAGCACACCGACTTCATCTTCGCGGTGGCGGGCGAGGAACTGGGCTTCGCCGGAGCGGTCACCATCATCGCCCTGCTGGCCATCGTGCTGGTGCGGGCGATCCGGATCGCGGCCCGCGCCGACGACATGTTCGGCCTGCTGGTGGCGTCGGGGATCGCGATCTGGTTCGGGGTCCAGTCCTTCATCAACATCGGCATGACCATCGGGATCACCCCCGTCACCGGGCTCCCGCTGCCGTTTGTCTCCTACGGCGGCTCGGCCCTGTTCGCCGACCTGATCGCGGTCGGGGTGCTGCTGGCCGTCCACCGCCGTCACCGCGTCTTCGACTGACCGTGCGGACCCGGCGGCGCCCTGGGGCGGGCTCGCTATGGGCGAACGCCCGGAGGCGTGCGGCCGAGGGCGGCCGGGTGATGTATCGGGCTGGCGGGCGGTCGGTAAGCTGGCTGGATGCCAGTGGAATCGGTGTATGCCCGGCTGGAGCCGCTGCTCCCGCTGGTGCGCAAGCCGGTCCAGTACGTCGGCGGCGAGCTCAACGCGGTGGTGAAGGACTGGGACGCGGCGGACGTGCGATGGGCGCTGATGTACCCGGACGCCTACGAGATCGGCGTCGCCAACCAGGGCATCCAGATCCTCTACGAGGTGCTCAACGGCTGCGACGGCGTGCTCGCCGAGCGTACCTACAGCGTCTGGCCGGACCTGGAAGACCTCCTGCGTTCCCGCGGCATCGGCCAGTTCACGGTGGACGGGCACCGGCCGGTGCGGGCCTTCGACGTGCTCGGCGTGAGCTTCGCGACCGAACTGGGCTACACCAACCTGCTCACCGCGCTCGACCTGGCCGGCATCCCGCTCTCGGCGGCGCGGCGGGGCGAGGAGGATCCGCTGGTGATCGCGGGCGGCCACGCCGCCTTCAACCCCGAGCCAGTGGCCGAATTCCTGGATGGGGCGGTGCTCGGCGACGGCGAGCAGGCGGTCCTGGCCATCACCGGGCAAATCAGGGACTGGAAGCGGGCCGGGCGCCCGGGCGGCCGGGACGGCCTGCTGGCGGCGCTGGCCGCCGACGGCGGGGTGTATGTGCCGCGCTTCTACGACGTGGACTACCTGCCCGACGGGCGGATCAGGCGGGTCGCCCCGAACCGCCCCGGGGCGCCGTTCACCATCGCCAAGCACACCGTGATGGACCTCGACGAGTGGCAGTACCCGCGGCGGCCGATCGTGCCGGTCGCCGAGTCGGTGCACGAGCGGTACAGCGTGGAGATCTTCCGCGGCTGCACCCGGGGCTGCCGGTTCTGCCAGGCGGGGATGATCACCCGGCCGGTCCGGGAGCGGAGCATCACCGCGATCGGCGACATGGTCGAGCGCGGGCTCGCCGCCAGCGGGTTCGACGAGGTCGGCCTGCTGTCGCTGTCCAGCGCCGACCACAGCGAGATCAACGAGATCGCCACCGGCCTGGCCGACCGCTACACCGGCACCAGCACCGGGCTCTCCCTGCCGTCCACCCGGGTGGACGCCTTCAACGTCACCCTCGCCAACGAACTGAGCCGGAACGGCCGCCGCTCCGGGCTCACCTTCGCCCCCGAGGGCGGCTCGGAGCGGATGCGCAAGGTGATCAACAAGATGGTCACCGAGGAGGACCTGATCCGCACCGTCACCACCGCCTACGGCAGCGGCTGGCGCCAGGTGAAGCTGTACTTCATGTGCGGCCTGCCGACCGAGACCGACGGGGATGTGCTGGCCATCGGGGATCTCGCCAAGAAGGTGATCAAGGCGGGCCGGGAGGCGACCGGCCGCCGGGACATCCGCTGCACGGTGTCGATCGGCGGCTTCGTGCCCAAGCCCCACACGCCCTTCCAGTGGGCCGCCCAGTGCGACCACGAGACGGTGGACGCCCGGCTGCGGGCGCTCGGCGGGGCGCTGCGCTCCGACCCCGGATACGGCAAGGCGGTCGGCTACCGGTACCACGACGGCAAGCCGTCGATCATCGAGGGCCTGCTGTCGCGCGGGGACCGCCGGGTCGCCGCGGTGATCAAGGCAGCGTGGCAGGACGGGGCGCGGTTCGACGGCTGGACCGAGCACTTCTCGTTCGAGCGCTGGCAGCGGGCGGCGGCGGAGGCGCTCGCGGGCCAGCCGGTGGACCTGGACTGGTACACCACGCGCGAGCGGGGGTACAGCGAGGTGCTGCCGTGGGACCACCTCGACGCCGGGCTGGACCGCGACTGGCTCTGGCAGGACTGGCAGGACGCGGTGGACCCGGCCGGGGCCGCCGAGGTGGAGGACTGCCGGTGGACGCCGTGCTTCGAATGCGGCGTCTGCCCGGCCATGGGCACCGAGATCCAGACCGGGCCGACGGGCGCGAAGCTCCTGCCGCTGACCGTGATCACGGCGGGCGCGGGGGGCGGAACCGGCGCCGGGACAGGCGGCGGCTGATGCCCGGCGCGCATCGCAGCCGCGTCCCGGCCACGCCGGATCCGGCGCGTGTGCTTCCCATCACTGCCCGCGTGATTGTCCGGTACGCTAAGAGAGGCAGGATGCGTTTCGCCAGCCACCGGGACATCGCGCGCGCCGTTGAACGGGGAGTCCGCCGGGCAGGGTTGCCCGTCGCCCATTCCGCTGGGTTCACGCCGCACCCGAAGATCTCTTACGCTGGTGCTGCCCCCACCGGGACAGCGAGTGAGGCCGAGTATCTGGAGATCGGCCTCACCGAGGCGCGTGCCGCTTCCGAGGTACGGGACCGGCTCGATGCGGCCCTGCCGGACGGGATAGATGTGATCGACGTGATCGAGGGTCCGGCATCCCTCGCCGGCCTCCAGTTGGAGGCATCGCACTGGCAGGCAGTGCTCCCCGGGGTCCAACCGGAGGACGCTGGCCGCGCCGTCGACGCCTTCCTTGCCCGCGGCAGCCTGGAAGTCGAGCGCCTCACCGCCAAGGGAAGCAGGCGGGTGGATGCCCGGGCGGCAGTGATCACGATGGAGACTGACCGGTGCGCCGCTGACGCGCAGGCCGCCGGGAATGCAATACTTCGAATGGTTGTTCGGCATGTAATGCCTGCCGTACGGCCTGACGACATCCTGGCCGCACTCCGCCAGGTGGCCGACCTCGCCCCATCGTCACCACCCCTGGTGACGCGGCTGGCGCAAGGGCCACTCGGCATGGAGGCGGCCAGCGCCCCCGCCGAAGCGCCCGGACCTGACGTGCCGGGCGATCCGCGGCGACCGTCCGGGCCGGCCATGCGGCCACAGGGCCCGCGCCGGGCACACGACCAAGAAGAGACAACGCGCCTCGGAGCGGAACCGGCCACGGCCGGCGTCCTCCCGGCGGGCGCGTGCGACCAGCTCCCGCGCGGAACGGAGGCCCCACTGCGGTCCTCCGTGCCCGGGAGCCTGACGGGAGATCACCCGGATGCTCGAGAACGAGCTGAACGATGCAGAACCCAGCGGTGAGGAGCGCAGCGGCGCCCCCTCGCCACAGATAAATACCGCGGCGGCCGAAGGCCCGCCCCCGGCCGACGATGCCCCGGCGGCCAAGGGACGCCGCCGGGCGGCCCGCCGTCCGGCCAAGGCGTCCGGGACGGACGCGGCAGCCCCGGACGCGCCGCCCCCCGGCCCGGGCGCGGCGTCCCCCGGCCCGGACGCGGCCGGGCCGTCGGCCATACGTTTCGCGAGCCCGGCCGCCGAGGCCGCCGCCACCGGCGCGCCTGCCCGGGCCGCCGAACCCGCCGGAACCGCCGCCCGGGCCGGAACCGCCGCACCGGCGGCAACCGGTGCCCAGGCCGGAACCGGTACGCCGGCCGACGGGGTCGCCACGGGCGCGGCGGAGCGGTCGACCGTCCCGGCCGCGACGTTCCAGCCACCCCAGGTGATCTTCCAGCCGCCTCCCCAGGGGGAGACCGGGGACGCCGGCGGCCGGGGTCGCAAGGCGGCAGGAGCCGGCGACGACGTGGCACCCACCGGTGGCCGTGGCCGCGGGGCGGCGGGAGCCGGCGATGAGGGGGCAGGCGGGGCCGCCCACCAGCCGCCAGAGCAGGACGACGGTGAGCCGGATGGCCAGGGCCGACGCCGCCGGCGCCGGGGTGGCCGCTCGCGCGGCCAGGGTGCCGACGCTGAGGCGGGCACCGACGCCGGGGAGAAGGCGGGCAGTGCCAACGGGCAAGGCGCCGCCGACGGCGGCGGCCGGGCAGCGGCCGCCGCGAACGGCGAGGGCAGCGCGGAAGCCGACGCCGCCGAGGCCGACGAGGACTCGCCAGCGGGCCGCCGCCGACGGCGGCGCCGCCGGCGCAGCAGCGGGCAGGACGCCGACCAGGCAGGGCCGGACGAGCCGCCGGACACCGTCGTGCATGTGCGGCCCGGCCGCTCCGCCGACGAGCCTGCCGGGGAGGTCCAGCCGGTCCGGGGATCCACCCGGCTGGAGGCCAAGCGCCAGCGCCGCCGGGAGGGCCGCGACTCAGGCCGGCGCCGCCCGCCGATCATCACCGAGTCGGAGTTCCTCGCCCGGCGCGAGGCGGTGGACCGGGTCATGGTGGTCCGGCAGCGCGGAGAGCGCACCCAGATCGGGGTGCTCGAAGATGGGGTGCTCGTCGAGCACTACGTCGACAAGGCCAGCCACCAGTCCTTCGTCGGCAACGTGTACCTCGGCAAGGTGCAGAACGTGCTGCCCTCGATGGAGGCCGCCTTCGTCGACATCGGCAAGGGGCGCAATGCAGTCCTGTACGCCGGCGAGGTGAATTTCGACGCCAGCGGCCTGGAGGGCGAGTCCAAGCGGATCGAGTCCGCCCTCAAATCCGGCCAGTCGGTCCTGGTCCAGGTGACCAAGGATCCGGTCGGCCACAAGGGCGCCCGGCTGACCAGCCAGGTGAGCCTGCCCGGCCGCTACCTGGTGTACGTGCCCGGCGGCTCGATGATGGGGATCAGCCGCAAGCTGCCCGACAAGGAGCGGACCCGGCTCAAGCAGATCCTCAAGCAGGTGATGCCCGAGGGCGCCGGGGTTATCGTGCGCACCGCGGCCGAGGGCGCGTCCGAGGAGGAGCTCGCCCACGACGTCTCCCGCCTGTCGGCGCAGTGGGAAAGCATCGAGGCCAAGGCGAAGTCGGCGAGCGCGCCCGAACTGCTCTACAGCGAGCCCGATCTCACCATCCGCGTGGTCCGGGACATCTTCAACGAGGACTTCAGCAAGCTCGTGGTCTCCGGCGATCAGGGCTGGGATCTGGTGGACGAGTACGTCCGCTACGTCGCCCCGCACCTGGCGGACCGGCTCGACCACTGGCAGGGGGACGAGGACGCGTTCGCCCACTACCGGATCGACGAGCAGCTCACCAAGGCCCTCGACCGCAAGGTGTGGCTGCCCAGCGGGGGCTCGCTGGTCATCGACAACACCGAGGCCATGACCGTCGTCGACGTCAACACCGGGAAGTTCACCGGCCAGGGCGGCAACCTGGAGGAGACGGTCACCCGCAACAACCTGGAGGCCGCCGAGGAGATCGTGCGGCAGCTGAGGTTGCGCGACGTCGGCGGGATCATCGTGATCGACTTCATCGACATGGTGCTGGAAAGCAACCGCGAGCTCGTGCTGAGGCGGCTGCTCGAATGCCTGGCCCGGGACCGGACCAAGCACCAGGTCGCCGAAGTGACCTCGCTCGGGCTGGTGCAGATGACCCGCAAGCGGGTCGGCTCTGGCCTGCTGGAGGCGTTCTCCGAGACGTGCGAATGCTGCAACGGGCGTGGCGTGATCATTTCGCTTGACCTGACCGATCACCCCAGCGGCGGCCGCGGCCGGGGCGACGGCCGCGGAGCGAAGGAGAACCGCCAGTCCAAGGGCGGCAAGAACGGCAAGGAGTCCGGCCGCCGCACGGCCGAGCCGGCCGCGGGCGGCGATGAGGCCAGCGGTGCCGGGGCCAAGGGCGCAGCCGCGGGCGAGACCGGCCCCGACGGCAACGAGACCGGTGAACCGGCAGCGGACGGCGCCGGAGCCGACAGCGCTGCCGGGGACCGCGCCGGAGCGGACGGCAACGGAGCGGACCACGCCGGGGCGCGGCCGTCGGGCGGCCGCCGTCGGCGCCGGGCCGCCACCCGCGAGCAGGGCCCTCCTGAGCCCGTCAGCCAGCTACCGGACGCCGCCCCGCCGGATGGCCCAGCGTCAGGCGCGCAGGAATCAGGCGTCCAGCCGCCGGATCTGCCGGTGCCCCCGCCCGGGGAGCCCGCCGGGCAGGTGCCCGGCGGCCACCCGGCCGGCTTCCAGGCACCCGATGCCCCCGGCCTGGACGGCGAGACAGGCAGCGCTGCCGCGCCCGGCGACCAGGGCGGCATCCCGGCGGCCGGCGACCCGGTCGTGGACGGGCCGCCCGCATAGCCAGCGGCGGGCTGAGCTCCGCGCATTGTCTGATAATCTTGCCCACAGGATGGATACGGGGTGGGGGACCCCCAGGCCAGCCGGGTGCTAAGGCAGGCGAGCCCCTCGTATCGCTGAGATCCAGTGTGTGCGGATCGGCGTTGACGCGGTGCGGGCCCGCACCCAAAGGAGAGCCCGCACAAGGCAGAGAGAGAGTTCACGGGTGTACGCGATCGTGCGCTGCGGTGGCAGGCAGGAGAAGGTGGCGGTGGACGACGTCCTCACCGTCGACACGCTCGCCGGTGAGATCGGCTCCAGCGTGACGCTGCCCGCCGTGCTCGTCGTCGACGACGGCAAGGTCATCAGCGATCCCGCCGAACTGGGCCGCTACCAGGTCACCGCCGAGATCATGGGCGCCATCGCCGGCCCCAAGATCAACATGATCCACTACAAGAACAAGACCGGTTACCGGCGCCGGCTGGGTCACCGCCAGCGGTACACCCAGGTGAAGATAAGCGGCATCTCGACCGGGAAGAGCGGGTCGGCCCGGGCCAGCTCGGCCAAGGCCAGCCCGGAGAAGGCCAGTACCGAGAAGACGAACGCGGCGAAGGGCAAGGCCGCACCGAAGGCCGGGGCCGCGGCCGGGAAGAAGAGCTGACGATGGCACACAAGAAGGGCGCATCGTCCAGCCGCAACGGGCGTGACTCCTCGGCACAGCGGCTGGGCGTGAAGCGGTTCGGCGGCCAGCGGGTCAACGCGGGCGAGATCCTGGTCCGCCAGCGCGGCACCCATTTCCACCCCGGGCACGGCGTGGGACGCGGCGGGGATGACACCCTGTTCGCGCTGGTCAGCGGGCTGGTGACGTTCGGAAGCGTGCGGGGCAGGCGGGCCGTGAGCGTCGTCGCCGAGCCGGCGGCCAAGGACGCCGTCCCGGCGGCGAAGTAGGTTCCGCCGAGCGCCACATCCAGGCCAAACGTCAGGGGCGGACCGCGAGCCGGTCCGCCCCTGACGTGTCTTGGCCGGAGGCCGGCGCCGGCCGGACCGCGACGTGCCCGGCCATCCGGAAGGAAGGAAGCAGTGGCGGAGTTCGCCGACCAGGTAGCGCTGCGGGTGAAGGCGGGCGACGGCGGGCACGGCTGCGCCTCGGTCCGGCGGGAGAAATTCAAGCCGCTGGGCGGCCCGGATGGCGGGAACGGCGGCCGCGGCGGCGATGTGATCCTGGAGGTGGACCCGGGTACCGTCACCCTGCTGGACCTCCACCGGCGGCCGGTGCGCCGGGCGGGCAGCGGCAAGCAGGGATCGGGCTCCAACCGCAACGGCGCCGCCGGGGGCGACCTGGTCGTCCGGGTGCCCGACGGGACCGTGGTGAAGACCGAGGACGGCGAGGTGCTCGCCGATCTCGTCGGGGCCGGCACCAGGTTCGTCGCCGCCCAGGGCGGCCGGGGTGGCCTCGGCAACGCCGCGCTCGCCTCACACCGGCGCAAGGCACCCGGGTTCGCGCTGCGCGGCGAGCCCGGGGCTGAGTACTCGCTCGTGCTCGAGCTGAAGACCGTGGCCGACGCCGGCCTCATCGGCTACCCCAACGCGGGCAAGTCGTCGCTGATCGCCGCCATGTCCGCCGCCCGGCCCAAGATCGGCGACTACCCCTTCACCACGCTCACCCCGCACCTGGGCGTGGTCGAGGCCGGCCAGACCCAGTTCGTGATAGCTGACGTGCCGGGCCTCATCCCGGGGGCGAGCCAGGGCCGGGGCCTGGGCCTTGACTTCCTGCGCCACGTGGAGCGCTGCGCGGTGCTGGTTCATGTGCTGGACTGTGCCGCGGGCCTGGCCGGGGAGCCGGGCCGCGAGCCGGTCGCCGACCTGGACGTGATCGAGGCGGAACTCGCCGCCTACCAGGCCGCCACCGGCGCTGACCTGGCGGACCGGCCACGGATAGTCGCGCTCAACAAGATCGACGTGCCGGCCGCGCGGGAGGTGGCGGAGCGCGCCGCCGGGGTGCTCGGCGGCCGGGGCCTGACCGTCTGCCAGGTCTCCGCGGCCAGCCACGAGGGACTGCGCGAGCTTGCCTACGCGATCGCTGACGTGGTGGCGGCGGCTCGGGCGGCGGCCCCGCCGCCCGAGCCGACCCGGCAGGTGATCCGGCCCGCCCCGGCAGGCGGCCCCGAGTTCGAGGTCGTCGCCGAGGGCGGCAACTCCTTCGTCGTCCTGGGCGAGAAGCCCAGCCGCTGGGTCCTGCAGACCGACTTCGGCAACGCCGAAGCCGTCGGGTATCTCGCGGACCGGCTGGCCCGGATCGGGGTCGAGGAGGCACTCGCCGAGGCGGGTGCCACGGCAGGTGCCGAGGTCGTGATCGGGGACGGGCCCGACGCCGTCGTGTTCGACTGGGACCCCGACATCCCGGCGGGCTCGCCGCACGGATTCGGGCCGCGCGGCACCGACCGGAGACTCTCCCCATGACGTTGCGGGCGCCATGACGGGCGGGCGGGCCGATGTCGCCGCGGCCGCCCGCGTCGTGGTCAAGGTCGGGTCGTCGTCGCTTACCACCGCCGCCGGCGCGATCGACGGCAGGCGCGTCGCCGAGCTGGCGGAGGTGCTGGTCGGCCGGGTAAGGACGGGCGGCCAGGCGGTGCTCGTCTCCTCGGGGGCGATCGCATCCGGGCTCGCGCCGCTGGGGCTGCCCCGCCGCCCCCGTGACCTGGCCACCCAGCAGGCGGCGGCCAGCGTCGGCCAGGGGCTCCTCATGGCCCGGTACTCCGCCGCCTTCGCCGCCCACGGCGTCCAGGCCGGGCAGATCCTGCTCACCGCCGACGACCTGATGCGGCGCGCCCACTACCGCAACGCCCAGCGCACCCTGGGCCGGCTGCTCGAGCTGGGCATCCTGCCGGTGGTCAACGAGAACGACACGGTCGCCACCGACGAGATCCGGTTCGGCGACAACGACCGGCTCGCGGCGCTCGTCGCGCACGTCATCCGGGCGGGCGCGCTGATCCTGCTCTCCGACGTGGACGGGCTCTACGACACCGACCCGCGCCAGGCGGGCGCCCGCCGGGTCGGCCGGGTGGAGGGCCGGGCCGACCTCGCCGGGGTGAGCCTGGGGCGGGCCCGGGCAGGCACCGGCGGGATGGTCACCAAGGTGGACGCCGCCATGATCGCGACCGAGGCCGGCATACCCACCGTGGTGGCCCGGGCCGACCAGGCCGCCGCCGCGCTGGCCGGTCAGCCGGTCGGCACGTATTTCGCCGCGCACGACCGCCGGCCCACCACCCGTCAGCTGTGGCTCGCCCACGCCGCGGCGGCCCGCGGCCGGATCGTGCTCGACGCCGGGGCGGTGCGCGCCGTCCTGGGCGGCCGCGCCTCGCTGCTGCCCGCCGGCATCACTGGGGTCGAGGGAGAGTTCGACGCGGGCGACCCGGTCGACCTGTGCGGCCCCGCCGGCGAGGTGGTCGCGCGCGGGCTGGTCAACTACGACGTGGCCGAGATCCCGGCGCTCATGGGGCGGTCAACCCGGTCCCTGGCGGCCGAGCTGGGCCCGGAATACGAGCGCGAGGTCGTCCACCGGGACGACCTGGTCATCCTGGCTCCCCCCGGCCGCCGACCCGCCCAGCCGCCGGCCGCGCGCCATCGGTGATTGTCGTGGTTCGCGCAACCATGGCAAACGGCTCCCGGAGCAGTGCAGCGGCGGCCAGCAGGCCGGCCTAAGCGGGCATTACGGCTCGATCAGGCCGGCCCGTGGCCGGCGGCGGTGGCGTGCGCGGCGTGGGCGAGGCCCAGCGGCAGCAGCATCTGCGGCGCCCCGGCGAGCCGCAGCCCGAACGGGCCGCGCCGCAGCTGATGAGCAGCTCCCGGCTCAGGGCTCGTCGTCTTCGCCGCCGTTCCGGCCGCCGTTCCCGCCGCCCTCGCGGCGGCCGAACACGCCGCTGAATAGCGTCGAGCCAGCCCCGGCGGCGGTCTCGGCGAAGCCCTTGACCAGGCCGATGAAGGGGTCGGCGGAGCGGTTCCACGACTCCTGGTACGAGCGGGCGGCCGCCTTGACCTCCTCGTTCACCGACGCCTGGTCGTCGTCCTCGCGGCGCGGGTACCGGCCGGCCAGGATGTCCTGGTACTCGCCCTCGGCGACCCACCGGTCCAGCTCGGCGAAGCGGATCACCGCGAACGGGTGCGTAGTGCCCTGCATCTGCAGCAGCTTGATCAGGCCTTCGCGCACGTCCGGCACGGCGTCATACTCGCGGGCCTGCTGGTGGAACGCGTCGTGGCTGAGCTCATGCATCCGCGATCCGCCGGCCAGCTTCATCAGTGCCCGCCGCGCCGCGGCTGGGTCCTGCCCGCCCAGCACGCCGGCCCGGTCACAGGACAGCTCCGACTTGCGGTACCACTCCTCCAGAGCCGCGATGATCACCCGCAGGCTGATGTAGCCCACGGCGAACCAGGCCAGCCGGGTGGCGAGCCGGGTCAGGTGGAAGAGCATCGTCCGGTAGACGGCATGGCCGGACAGCGCGTGCCCGAGCTCGTGCGAGATCGCGAAGCGCATCTCCTCGTGGTCGTACAGGTCGACCAGGCCGGTCGTGATCACGATGAACGGCTTGTCCGAGCCGAGCGTCATGGCGTTCGGCAGCGGGTTCTGGCTGATGTACAGCTCGGGGACCTCCGGCAGGTCCAGCACGGAAGCGCCGTCCAGCAGCAGTTCATACAGGTGCGGGAACTGTTCCTGGGAGGCCCGTACCGAGCTGGCCAGGAACAGCAGCCGCAGGCTGCGGTCGCTGAACAGCGAGGCGAGCCGGCGCAGCAGCACATCGAAACCGGTGAGTTTGCGCATGGCCACCAGCGCCGACCGGTCGGCTGGGTGCTCGTACGCCCGGGAGCTGATCCCGGGCAGGCGTACCCGGGCACGGTCTGGCGGAGTGTTCATGTTCGCCATGGTAGGCCCGAAAATGCCCAGTGGCGCCGTCAGGCGGGCCCGGGCGGGTAAAGAGTGGGGCTTTACCTACCCTGGCCGGCCCGCTCGCATCGGGGTGGCGGGCATCGCCGCTGGCGGTCATGGCAAAGTCGATCATGCGTGGTCGATCATGGCCGGGCCGATCCGGCAGACTCGGCCATGGCGAGGGTGCAGTATGGCCGGGGCTGCAGTATGGCCCGGTGCAGCAGGGCCGGGCAGCATGGCCCGGCAGGCCCGGAGGTGAGGCACATGTTCGAGCCCGACGCGGAGGCGATGCCGCCGGACCAGCGCGGGCAGCTCCAGCTCGCCCGGCTGCGCGCCCTGGTGGACCGGCTGCTTGCGCAGGACGGCGTCCAGGCCGGGCGCTTGCGCGCGGCGGGCATCCAGGCGGGCAGCGACGTCACCACGCTGGCGGACCTGCCCCGGCTGCCGACGACGGCGAAAAG
>WNFX01010710.1_pt1 | contig 14507 bp, 9 predicted proteins | sample 5400111 | NCBI WGS metagenome assembly WNFX01 (sample SAMN13153363, study PRJNA577476) | soil metagenome | isolation source: 40 cm soil or saprolite under grassland replicate 1 | place: USA:California | collected 2016-06-15 | reverse complement strand
CCCAACGGTAGAACCAAATGTTGACGACGAGTGTCAAGGTGCCGAGGAGATACGCGCCCAACACATCACTTGCCCAATGCTGTCCCAGATAGATGCGGGATATCCCAATCAGAGCAATTAAGGCTCCTAGAAACACGAGCAAAGAAGTTCTCAACAAGGATCTTTTTAGCAGTGTGTAGACGAAAAACCACATCAAGCCGAAAAAGCCAACATAGAACATCACATGCCCACTTGGGAAGCTGAAGCTGTTGAGTACTCCAAGAACATGTACCAGATCGATCCCCGGTCGTGGACGCCGGACATAATCCTTGACAATCACATTCACAAGGGGAACGAAAAGCCCTGCAAACAGCGATGCAACTGCCTCCCAATGAAAACCAAACCAGTACAGAGCCAATACAACTAAAGCCGAAATGATAAACGACTGCGGAGGGAAGCCCGGCCAGCTGATTAGATTCATCAAAGCGGCGAAGATAGGCGAATTAATAGATTGAAGCGCCTTCGTGATTTCGAGATCAATCGGGAAGGATGGGATTGTTTGGACTAGGAACGTTAATGTGGCAAACGCACCTATCACTGCAAACAGACCAAGTTGGAATAGGTACGTTCGGTATTCTCGCCTTGGACGCGAAGTAGTCTCTGCTTTCGCAGCTTGTTGTGCTTCATCCTTTGCTTTCTCAACAGGTTTTGGATTTACTTGTTCTGCCATAGGATCTATCCTTTATAAACTATGTGGAGAGAGTCGGCTCTGGCTCCTTCACAGGAACAGGGGAGATGGGAGCCGGAAGTTCCTCCGATACATCTTTTACCAACGCTGGCGGAGCGTTATGATCTTCCGGAGTAATTATCCAAAGTGCACCCGCTTTGCTTTTGATCTCCACTTTGCCCTTCCCCAGCATGACACCATCTGCCATGACGTCCATCTTCGGATCGCTTTTTATTTCCAGTTTACAAGCACGATATCGCTGGACCTTTTCATTGGGTGAGAAGCCCTCCGCTCTGATTTGAGCATAATAGGCAAGCAACTCCGTTTTGCTGAAATTTGGATACACAGAAACATCTAGAAGATCATCGTTCAGAGATGCATCGGGAGCCACCAGAAAATTGGCTCCAAACATGGGCGCATTAGAAACTACTACCAGCATCGTTTTGACTTCGATCTTGCTTTCATCATCCAGAGTCAAAAATACGTCTGGCTCTGGTTCCTGATGGATCAGCGTTAGCGCCACATCCTTGAGCTTGGATAATTTCCCCTCCTGCAATTTATTCGCCTTGGGATAAAGAGCCGCTACCAGCCCGATTGCAGTCAACTCGAAAAAGAAAAGTTTTTTGCCATTCTTTACTTTTACTCGTCCAACATCCAGCTTGCGAATATGTTTTTCTGCAATAAGGGCACAAGCTTCTCCCAAGTTCGTAGGAATGCCCAGACTTTTTGCCACATTATTCTGAGTCCCAATGGGGATAATGCCCATCGGCGTTTTCCTTCCCACCAGCCCGCGTAGAACCGCCTCCAGTGTGCCATCGCCGCCCATGGCAATCACCATCTCATAACCATCTTTAACGGCTTGTTTTGCGAGTGGAGTAGCTTCTTCCTTTGGTTTGGCAAGGGCAACGTTCACCTCAATACCATGCTGCTTTAAATAGCGGATGGCTAACTCCAATTGTTTGGGAGCCTCTTCTGGCTTGCCAGCACCGGGATTCGCGATCAGCTTGGCATGAACGACTTTATCTTTTTTCGACATTTTTTAATTCTTCCTTCTTAATAAAAATTCCTTCAATTACGGTGTATACCAACGCCGCCCAGGCAAGTCCCAGAGCATAGCCACCTAATACATCAGTCAAGTAATGGCTGCCTTCGAAGATGCGACTAAAGCCGGAAAAAAGCATAATCAGCACTGCGGCGAGAATCAAAGCCCATTTCCAGAAGCGCGAAGGCATCTTCGGAACTAGCAAATAAGCCAAAAACCCGTAACAAATGATTGCGCTCATGGTATGCCCGCTAGGGAAGGATGGAATCGTCGTAACGGCAAGTCCGGTCTGTTCTGGAGGTCTGGGACGACCAAAATAGTTAACAAAGTAATTCCATACTAGGCTACCGCCTGCGGAACTAATCAATAACATCGCCAATTCACGCCAAAAATGTTTATAGAAGAAATAGATGCTAAGAATCGTAACGATCACTAGGATGACTTGTTTCCCTATAAAGAATCCAAAAATCATGAGATCATTCACTCTTGGTGGAGCCGCTTTGGATGCGGCAATGAATTGCTTGTATAGGGTTTCATCCAACTGCACCAGAGGACCATGCATAAGCAGGTTATAACCTAGTGCTGCAAAACTCAAGCTACCGAGAAGAATCAGAATTACTCCGATGATCGGCCGGCGTTTGAACAAGCCCGGTGCACGAAGACCCTGAAAAGTATTCTCCTTTACTGAATTTTCCGGAACAGTAGAGGTTATACTTTTATCTCTCGGAAAAATTCTTTCCGCCAACGTATATACGAGTCCCGCCCAGACAATGCCTAGGGCATACCCGGCAGCTACGTCTGTTACGTAATGACCACCGAGAATGAGACGGCTGAAGCCAATAAAAGCGATTACCAGTGTTAATATGATGACGACAAACCACTTCCAAAAGCGGGATGGCATCTTGGGAACGAGCAGGTAGGCTAACAACCCATAGCAAACCACTGCGCTTAGGGTGTGTCCGCTGGGGAAAGACGGGTCACTTAAGATGATATCCATTTGCGTAGGAGGTCTGGGACGGTCAAAATAGCGGCTCAGAAAATACCAGAGCAAGCCACAGCCACCTACACCGATCAATACCATGGTCAACTCCCGCCAAAAATGCTTATAGAGAAAATATATTCCCAGAATGGTTCCGATCAGGACAATAATTTCCTTACCAAGGAAGAATCCAAATATAAGGTATTCCATCAAAGCCGATGGTATGTTTTGTGCAGCGGCGTGTAATGTTTGGGCGGTTGTCATATCCCATCGAAGGAGAGCAGCATTTGTCTCCACGTTATATGCCAACGTGCCGAAGCTAAGACTACCCAATACAAACATCGTTAGACCGATGATAGGCCATTTTGCAAATATGCCTGGAGAACGAAGATCACGAAAAGTATTTCTGCCTAATATGTTCCCTTGAACGCGGGTTCTTATATTGCTATTTGTAGCCATTGTAAAAACATCCAATATTTTGTTTCATGCCACTAACTACTCATTTTCCTTCTCAAAAAAATCCTTTCAATGAGTGTGTATACCAATCCGGCCCAGGCCAGACCAATTGCATAGCCTGCCAGGACATCGCTCAAGTAATGACCACCTTCGAAGATACGGCTATAACCAATATAAGCCATCGTTAGTAGGGCTACGAGAACCACAACCCACTTCCAAAAGAGCGAAGGCATTTTGGGAACCAAGAGGTAAGCTAAAAATCCATAGCAAAGAACGGCGCTGATCGTATGTCCACTCGGGAAGGATGGATCACTGACACTAATTCCAATTTGCCCTGTGGGTCGAGGGCGGTTAAAAATTCTAATCAGGTAATACCAAATAATTGCTCCTCCGCCTGATCCAATCAATAACATAGCCAACTCGGGCCAAAATCGTTTGTAGAGGAAATATACGCTAAGAATCACAACGATTACCTGAAGCAGTTCTTTGCCAACAAAAAATCCAAACGTCAATAATTCAATGATCCGTGGGGGTTCTTTTACTGCTTCTGAATGCAATTGCTTGTATAGTGGAACATCCCATTGAAGCAGGGGACCATGTGTTGTTACATTAAAGGCGATCGCCCCGAATGCAATACTGCCAATCAGAACCATGGCAAATCCGATAATAGGCCACCTTGCCAGCCAACCCGGAGCACGCAAACCCGTGGACGAGGTTGATCTTGTGTCAAATTTCTGAGCCGTTAGAATTCGATCTCTGGACATTCAAAACATTCCTTTTCGTAAATAGAATTTGAAATACTGTCGATGGCTGTTGCTATGATTCGGGTTCAGACCCTACGGTTATCGAAACAGGAGCAGGTACTTCTTCCATTGTTTCGGTCCCTGGTTTTTCAGCACCAGCTCCAAGTTCGGGTGCAATGACGTGCAGCGCGTGTGGAAGTACCTTAATTTTCGCTTTGCCTTGCCCGAGGAAAACGCCCTCCGCGGCAACATCCAGTTTAGGTTCTGTTTTGATCTTCACTTTACGCGCTCGATAGCGTTGAATTTTCCCATCGGATGTGACACGTTCGTTTGCTGATTTGGCAAAATAAGCAAGCAACTCCGCCTTGGTGAAGTTTGGATAGACAGCAATATCCAACAAGCCATCATCGGTGGATGCATCTGGCGCAACGAGATTTTTTGCTCCAATCACAGGAGTGTTCGTGATCGTGATAAGCATTGTTTCCACTTCGATTCGGCTTTCATCATCCAAAGTCAAAAATACCTTTGGGTTTGGTTTCGCCTGTAGGAAATTTATGACCATATCCTTGATGTTTGAAAAATCACCGTGCGGAACATCCTTGACATCAGGATAAAGCGTTGAAGTTAATCCAACAGTAGCCACCATAAAGAAGATAAATTTTTTCTTTTCTTTGGTGCTAATTTGAGCTAAGTCTAAATCACGCGTGTGATTCGAAGCAATCAACATACAGGCTTCTTTTAAATCTTTGGGAATTCCCAAACTTAGTGCAATATCATTCTCGGTGCCGGAGGAAATGATTCCCAAATGTACATCTGAGCCTGCGATGCCGCGAATGACTGCGCTGATCGTGCCATCTCCGCCCATTGCAATTACAGTGGAATAACCTTTCTTGACTGCTTTTTTTGCAATGGGGACTGCCTCCCTGGCGGGGTGAAATAATGCCACGTCTACGTTAAGCCCCAGGTCTAGCAGGCAGCGCGTGACTTGTTCTATACGCGTGGTCGCCTCTAGCGTATCGCCGGAGCCAGTGTTGGCAATTAACTTAATTCGGCCTGCTTGATCAGCGTTCAACATATTCGGCAACTCCTATGACTGCCGCTGTTTTTTCACGCGGAACCAAGCCGCACTCATAAAGGAATAGATTCCAAAGGCGATTAATCCCAGTGCAACGATCAGCAGGAGGTATAAACCGTAAGGCTGTTTTGCGAGATACTTCAATGCGCCATTAAATCCCTGTGCGGTCCCCGGTCTCGCTTGATAAGCTGCGAGAGCTAAGAAAAATCCAACCAGCGCAAACACAATGCCGCGCGCGATTGTGCCGTATCGCCCCATCTGCCTTGCAATTCTTAATTGCTCAGGGGAGAGGGCATAAGGCTTGAAGACTTCATCGTAATTCATCTTAATGGCTGTATAGATTTGATAAATCCCTGCTGCAACCGCCGCTAAACCTATCGCGCCCACCAACCAACGTCCCATGGGCATATTCATCACCTGACTGACCAGACGTGCAGTTGAAGCTGAACTCGATGCATGCCTTGCACCGCGGATCAGGTCATAGGTCGGTAACACAAAAGAAGCATATGTTGCGGCACTCACCAAATATCCTGCGCGTGCCATTACACCTTTCGCATCGGTACCTTTGTGCAGCGGATCCAAGGCCGCCCGAATCACACCCCATAGAGAGTACGAGATTAAGCCAATTAGAATGATCCAAAGCAGGGGTTCTGCGTTGGGCAGCCTAGCAAAAGTACTAATCGCGCCAAACTGATCGGCTGGAGTCTTGCTTTTCCCCAGCGCACTTGCGATTGCGATAAAACCTATAGCAACATAGAGAAATCCTTTGACAGCATATCCTAAGCGTGTCAGGCGCTCCATCAAGGGACTATATGCAGCGTCCTTCGCCACCTTTTTCCCCTCTCTTTCAACATTCTTCACTGGGTTTTGATTTGCGGTCGCTTTATTCATAAGACGCTCTCCTTCTGATTACCAATAAATAATCTTGTGATGGTTAACGATGAAAAAGGAGATATGAGACGTTTCCAAGAGAGACGCTGTCTTAAAAAGCATCTAAAATAAGCCTTTTTTGCTTGAAATCTAAGTAAATCTCAAGGAGTCACAATAATACAGAACGATAAATTTCGTTAATCAACTGGAATGTGCAAATGATTTGAGACAGCGGTTCGTACGACGCTGAATTGGATCGCTGTTTCCTGGAAGTGCTTCCAGCAAAAGCATTCCCTCATTAAGTTGACCAAGCTAAAGAAGGAAAAAGATCATGAACTTATATATTGTCCGTCATGCGATTGGATGTAATTCTCTCTAGCCCTTATGTGCGCGCCCGCGACACTGCCAAGATTCTCGCAAATGAATTTGAGATGAAGAATAAGATTGCTTTTAGCGATAACTTAATCCCACCTGGAAATTTTGAGAACCTGATCAGTGAAATCCACGAAAAGTATGATGTGAATAACCTTGCCTTGGTGGGACACGAACCGATGCTGAGCAGTCTGATCAGCTGGCTGACGACAGGCAATACAGATATGAGGATTGCCCTCAAAAAAGGCGGAGTCGCCTGTCTCTTAGCGGACAATTTATATCAAGACGGTCGCGCCACCCTCGAATGGTTACTTACACCAGCGTTGATGGTAGAGCTTTCAAAATGAGCTCACGCGGAAGCATGTCAATAACAGAAGTTAAATCTCCTTTATTATCTGATCCTTCGCTCTATATATATCGGGATCTCAGCCTGCTGGAATTTCAGCGTCGTGTACTCGACCAGGCACAGGATGAGAAGACTCCTCTTCTGGAACGGGTCAAGTTTTTGGCTATCTTCGGCTCCAACATGGATGAGTTATTCATGTTGCGGGTTTCCAGCTTATATTGGCGAATAGCTTCCAACGGCAAGGATAGGTCTTCACAGGTTCTTTCCAGCGAACTAATGGCAGTCCGCGCTCTTGCTCGTGAATTGTATGCCACTGCGCAGCAATGTCTGCATCAGGAACTAGCGCCTAAATTGGAAAAATCGGGGATTCGCCTGCTGGATTATTCTAATCTAACCAAACATCAAAGAGAGCGAGTCTACAACTATTTCAAGAAAACTATTTATCCACTTTTGATTCCGTTGCCGCTTGGTTATGGACATGCCTTTCCTCATATTTCCAATTTATATTTGAACCTTGCTGTTGTTTTGCAAGAACACAAGGGGAGCGTTAAACTCATGCGCCTCCAAGTGCCGGACACTTTGCCTCGTCTTTTCCCGGTGAAGAGATCATCGAGCAAGGCACGCAAAAATGGGAGAAGCGTAGACAATTATTCTTTTCTCTGGTTAGAACAAATCATTATCGCCAACCTCGAGGATGTTTTCCCTGATGCAAAGATACTCGCTGTTCACCCCTTCCGTATTATTCGCGATGCAGCATTGCGGGTAGATGAACTCGATGCTTATGATCCCCATGAAGATGTGGAGGAGACGATTCAACAATTGAATCTCCAACGCCGCGAGTTTGGTGCTGTTACGCAAGTAGCAATCTATAAGGATATGCCAGACACGATTCGCAATCTGCTGGCTGAAATTCTGAAGGTGGATCCGCAGGATTTTTATGTGAAAGGCAATCCATTGGGAATGCGTAGTTTGTGGCAACTTTACAACAGCGTGGAACGTGACGATCTGAAATATCGGGAATATAAGCCAGCTGTTCCAAAAGTTTTCAAGCGCGTGTCCCGTCCCAACGATATGTTTGCTGCAATTCGGGAAGGGAATATTTTGCTTCATCATCCCTATGATTCATTCTCACCGGTCGTTGACTTTTTAACGCTGGCAGCGCGAGACCCGAAGGTGCTGTCCATCCAGCAGACCCTTTATCGAGTGGGGCAGGATTCACCGATCGTCCAGGCACTGCAGGATGCGTCCATGCGCGGGAAGGAAGTCACTGCGGTGATCGAGTTGAAGGCAACCTTCGATGAAGAATCTAACATAGGCTGGGCGCAACTGCTGGAACAATCAGGCGTAAATGTTGTTCACGGATTGCCCGGGCTCAAAACACACTGCAAGCTCAGTATGGTTGTGCGTCAGGAAAAGGAAGGAATACGCCGCTACATACATGTTTCCACGGGAAACTACAATACAGTCACTACCCGTATATACGAAGATATTGGCATGTTCACCTGTGATCCAGTGTTTGGGCAGGATATTGCCAATCTTATGGAATATCTGACCGGCGAACTCAAGGATGCGAAGTATCAAAAAGCTCTTGTCGCTCCGTTCAATTTGCGCCAACGCTTGGATGCGCTCATTCGCCGGGAAATGGAACATAGCAAAACAGGCTTCCCGGCTCGTTTGATCTTCAAAGTAAACTCATTGACAGATACTGGTATGATCGATTTATTTTATGAAGCTTCCCAGGCAGGCGTGCAAATAGACTTGTTTGTGAGAGGCATGTGTTGTCTGCGACCAGGCGTGAAAGGGCTCAGCGAAAATATTCGTATGACCAGCATTGTTGGGCGTTATCTGGAACACAGCCGCATCTATTATTTTTTCAATGGGGGGCAGGAAGAAATCTATCTGGGATCTTCTGATCTCATGGAACGCAATCTAAATCGCCGTGTCGAACTTCTGTTTCCAATTGAAAACCCTGAGCATATTCGTCACATCTGCGAGGACGTACTTGATATTTATCTGCGTGATAATCAGCTTGCTTATGCAATGCGACCAGATGGGACGTATGAACATAAAGTACCGAATAAGGGAGAACGTCCAGTCAACGTGCAGAATTGGCTGATGCACGCTCGACGAAGATCATAGCCTTCAAGTTTGCGATACAACAAAATCCCCGGTCATTGGTAAACGAGCTGGCAATCACAGGATATCCGGTTTTGTACCTGTGACTCACCACTCCCACACCTGACTTGGATGTAGTTGTCTATTTATGAAGAGGTGGATAGCCACAGGAAAGCCGTTCAAACTGACATTTTCTCGGCCCCACCCTTCTATCCATCTCAGCAGGTAGGCAGATTCATATCACAGTGGCATTTGCCGCGCTAATCATGTTGTGAAATAGCCGCGATTACATTCGATCACGAAGTCTGCAGGTTTATTTTCAGCTGAGTCGTCACTCTTTCGGTGTCTACCTGATTCGCTACTATATTCTCACTCGCCACAGCGGCCGCGAGCATCTTGATTGCCTCATGAACAACCAGAGGATCAAATTGGGTTCCAGAATGCCTGCTCAATTCTCCAATAATTTCTCGAGGTTGGAGAGCCTTGCGATAAGGATGATCTGACATCATCGCCTCTATTGCATCGGCTACAGCAACGATTCGCGCCTCAATCGATATTTGATTTCCTGAGATTTTATCCGGATAACCGGCGCCATTAAAAAATTCATGGTGGTGACGAATAATTGGAACAAGGGAACGAAGTGATGGACTGTTCTCAATAAGTTGCCCACCCAAAAGGGCATGCTTTTTAATGATTTCGTATTCAGTTGGAGTCAGCCTGGTAGACTTTGTGAGGATTTCCTTTGGTACACCCAGCTTTCCAATATCGTGTAACAATCCAGCTTTCCGAATCAGATCGATTTGTTTTTCGTTTAAGCCTAGTAATCGTGCAATCTCGGATGCATATTTGCTGACCCGTTTGGAATGCCCGAGCACATCCGGGTCCTGAAGATCTATGATCTCTGACAATGTTATCAATAAACCTTCATTCATTTCATTTATTTCCAGAGTCGATTTTTCGAGCTCCTGATTCTTTTTCCGTATTTCATTTACAACCACCCGGGTGTGTTCAACATATTGTGCCTGACTGATACGAAGCAACGCCAGAGGAATGATCATCGTCAAGATTCCGAGCAGGCCCGCGTGTATATAGCCAAACATCAGTGCAAAAGAAATAAATCCAATACCAAGATAATACGGTGTCATCCACCGATATTGTTCCTTCCAAACCTCGTGGGAAGATCGCTTTTGGTCTATTCCTATTCCGATCGAGATCAAGGTTGTGGTGCAGATAAACATAATAAATGTTGCGGCAAGTACCATGAGCAATTCTGAAAGAGGGTTTTCCCAGCTGCCCATATTCACGCCCGCCAGGTGAACAAACAGGTTTATCAAAATCCCTGCAAGGATGTGATTACTAATGTTAAATATGATCCGGTTCGAGGGACTCCTAAACTTGATGGCAGCTGTCACAGCAAAAATCGTGCTAGCCGCCAAAGTTCCAAGCGGACCAAAAAGGATTATCAAAGCTATAATGGGAACTGCCGATGTTGAGAGTGATGTATTCCTTACATAAAGATCTACGGAGAACCATTCAGTAAGGATGATCGTGAAAGCGATTGCCGAGAATCCCATCCAATCGGAGGCTGAGTAGGCTGAAATCGATTCAACCCACAGATGCTTTACTGCAAATAAAGAAACGGCTGCCAACCCTGCCAGCAAAGTTATATAGATATAGACCTTAAGAGTTGATGGGTGGGCTTTTTTGGGACTCTCTATCTGGTCTGGCTGGGCTTCTGAAGAATTCACTCTTTCTGCTGATCGTTTGTCGGCTGCAGAAGTTTGTTTTAGATAAGTGCTCGAAGCGGCACCATATTCAGATGATGATTTCGTCTCCTCAGGAGTTTCCGGGTTGATGGAAATATCTCCCATAACCTTTCGTGGCATCGACTCTGCTGAACTTACGCTCAAAAAAGAATCATTCACAAAAGCAAGTGTTCGATTTCGGCCGCTCAGTTTTGATCTATATAGAGCTGTATCCGCGTGGTGGAGGATTTCCTCTGCTGATTGTTCGAAGCTTTCTCGTTTGGAGATCCCGAAGCTCATCGTGGCTTTAATTGGTTCAACGCTGGTCGGTATCATAAAGGTCACAGATTCAATCGCCTTGCGTAAATGTTCAGCACGCTCGACTGCCTTTTCAATTTCAGTTTCCGGCATCAAAACCGCAAATTCCTCCCCACCAAAGCGCGCCACAATATCGTAATCCCGGACATTTTGCTTCAAGACGTCCGCGATTCCCTTGAGTACCTCATCCCCTGCCAGGTGTCCGTAGGTGTTGTTAATGTTGCGCAGCAGGTCGAGGTCTGCCATTATGATTGAACATGGACGGTCAAAACGATTGGCGCGCTGCAGTTCGTTATTGAATTGCGTCATGAAGTATTGGTGATTATAGAGTCCTGTTTTTTGATCTATTTCGGTCTTGCGCTCCAAGGCCGGGATTTTTAGCGCCATATATAAAGGGTATGCAGGGGCGAGAAAGATAACGAGTGCATATGGGTTGTAATTCCAGGCAAGTGCCAGGCTTGCCCCCAGAGCCAGCATTATTAAATCAACAAGCAAAGGGATCAGATCAAAAATTCCAGACTGTTTGAAATTCTCTCCGCGTGCCAGCCAAATTACGATGCCGACAATTAGATGATTGATAATAGTAAAACTTGCCATACCCAGCCCTATGGCCAGGATCACCTGCCAGGATGTAGGAATCCCCAGAGGATTGACGAATGTATAAACGAGGATCGCAATTTGAGCGGAAACCATGTAACAACAGATATTAAATAACTGGATAAACCAAGGTGGGCGATTCCAAACCCACTCAGCCAAATTTGAGATGACAATTACAATCAATCCTAACTCGCTGTTCAAACGCAGGATGGCAAACCCAAATATCAGAAAGCTGAAGGTGTAATGGGAATGATTCGTCGCACCCTCCACTTTTAAGATATGAAGAACGGAGCCCAGAACACAAAGAATAAGAAATAATACAGGCTCTGTTACCTTTATGCCTATTAAACTACGAGACAACAGAAATATCCCTATTATATAGATAAATATTAGATAGAGCCTGGTATGTCTGGATAAACTTTTCATACGACCATTAATCCTCGTGATTCACTTTGTTTTTCCGATTTAGTTCGGGGATAATAATTATGATAAAGAAATTGATGCAGTGAGCAAAAAGTCTTGTAAGATATTTGATTTATGAATAATTCTGGCTCTTCATCCAATTGTTTGGTAAGCATATCAATGAAGGCGTTGACGATACTTGCATCTGTGTCAGTATTTGACTAATGAGATCATCGACCCGTTTAGAATGACCATCCGTATGAATCCCAGGCAAAGCAAAAGTATCGGCATATCCGCCAGGACCTAAACGGTTTCGAGACGCGTTTCCTTTATGTTTTGGAATGCAATATAAGTAATCGAGATCACGACAATCCGGGTGTGAAATTCAAAGTTTTTCGATAATGGGTGTTATGAATGCCCGGCAATCAAAAAAATCCTACTTTATTATTGTTAACCGTTCCAGCTAACTGTAGCCATACAGTTTGCTAACAAGGAACGGTTTTTGAGTGTGCACTTTCTTTTTCGTTCAACCGCCATGATAAGGATTAAGACTGTCGTGAGTAATTGGAATATAGTTTGTGAATTCATAGTAGTTATCTTTTCCTCGAAAGTATCATCAGAAGCGAATCCGAATTGAGCATGAGACTCTTCACCTGGATTATTGTTCCCAATAATCACTGTTCCAGCCCACAGAGTTCCAACCTACGCTGTTCCAGCCAACTGAGTTCCATCCGACGGAATTCCAACCAACTGAATTCCAGCCTACGTTGTTCCAGGTAATGGGCGTGGAGCCTGTTGAAAGTAAATTGCTGGCTTTCAGCCCAGTGTTTGCACTTTGTGTGGATGTGCCATACACGGCAGCGTAAACATCCAGATACCCCGCGCCACTCTTGCTGGCATTGTAACCAGACCAGGATTTATTGGCCGTAGCGATCAGGCGATATTTGACTTGATCCGGAGTGAGATTTGGCTCATCTTGCAACAGGAGTGCAATCCCTGCACTGACCATGGGAGCTGCCATGGATGTCCCGGACATGCGAAAATATTCATTGCCAACTTTATTGGCGGGATGAGCATTGGGCAGACCCATGTTCAGATCCACCAAACGTGCAACAATATTGGTACCAGGGGCGACCAAGTCTGGTTTTTTAAAGCCATCACTCGTTTTGCCATAGGCTGAAAAGGATGCTACAGCATCATCGGAGAGGCTGTTCGTCCCTTTATCATCCGTTGCACCGACCGTGATGATAAAGGGATCATTTGCCGGAGGAAAGATGGCACCACTACCCTGGTTGCCTGCTGAGGCTACAACCACGATCTTATTGAACCAGAGAATTTCTACAGCTGCATCCAAAGGACTCGTTTGATAGGACTCAGCTACAGAGCTATTTAGCGATAAATTTACAACACGGATGTTGTACGCGTCCCTGTTTTCAAGCACCCATTGCAAGCCTGCAACAACGTCTTTCATCATGGCACTGCCATCATCGTTGCTTACTTTCACATTGATGATATTTGCCATGGGAGCGACACCGATATATTTGCCGCCTGATTCGCTCCCATCCCCTCCTATAATGCTGGCTACATGTGTACCATGACCGTAACCATCAAAAGTACTCTGGTTGTAGTCACTATTGAAACGAACATTCGCTATCTGCCGATTTACGCCCATGGATGTGTAAAGATCAGCATTGGGATTGACACCGCTGTCAACAACAGCCACGCCGACCGCCTTTCCTTGTATATAAGGCGACTTGTTCCAGGCTTGGTCGGCCTTGATTGTACGGACGTAAGCATTTGCAAGATTCGATGTGTCAATGCACGCATTGCACGCTGAAGAGGTGACTGCCGCATCCAAGCTTACCCAACGCACATTGGAAAAACGGGCTATTTCGACCGCCGCGCCTGCAGGCATTTCGGCTGAAAAAGCCTTGATGATTCTCAGATCTTGCGTTACCTGGCCGCCCAGCTTCACAACCTGCGTTTCGACAGTTGTGGCCCCGTCAGCTTTCTGTATAATGACACTGACCGTCTGATTTTGATCGCGCGCTGCAATTTGCATCAGGGCAGGCTGTGCCTTGGCAATTGCAGTAGCAGAAGAAGGTAACGCGAAAGCGCAGAAACTTGTAATAAGCAAAACATCCAAGATCGAACGTAGTAATTTGCGTGTTCTTGTCATATGTAATTCCTTTCGCCAGTACTGGCTCATATATTTTCCCTTCTTTGGGTTCAATCGGAATACGTATTCATACCTATTTTCACGTGGAATATCTACATATTTCTTGACCAGAAAAAGATGAAAAAAGGACCTCTCAAAGCCGAAGCAAATTGGAGGTCCTGTAGAAGAGCCGAATTTCATCCAGAAAACTCAGTTATCCAAAGGTAAAATGCCCCGTTTTAACGCATAGCGGATCAGGTCCGTCTGATTATTAAGCCCCAATTTTTTCATCATTCTTCCACGGTGCAACTCAGCAGTTCGAGGGCTGATGGAAAGTCGTTTCGCAATTGTCGAAGCCGTCATGCCTTCCGCGGCCATTTGCATGATTTCCCGCTCGCGATTTGTGAGAGTCTCGTAGGGGTCAAGAGTTAACTCTTCCGTCTTCTGAAGGAGAACATCGATCAGCCTTTCAGAGAGCCGTGGGCTCAAGTAGCGATTTCCTGCAACCACTTGTTGTACCGCGTTGACCAACTCGCTGGGCCCCGTTTCTTTGAGAACATAGCCAAGTGCCCCAGCTTTTAAT
>WNFX01004033.1_pt1 | contig 14508 bp, 13 predicted proteins | sample 5400111 | NCBI WGS metagenome assembly WNFX01 (sample SAMN13153363, study PRJNA577476) | soil metagenome | isolation source: 40 cm soil or saprolite under grassland replicate 1 | place: USA:California | collected 2016-06-15 | reverse complement strand
AAGATGCCCTTGTAGAACTCCTGCGCCCGGCTCGTGTCCTGCGCGGGTATCTCGAGGTGAACGGGCTTTCCAGCCAACGCGGCTCCTTTCCGTTGGTTCGTTCTCGCCGCGAGATTACTCCTCGAAGGCGGCCAGGCGGGAGATCGCGTCGGTTGAGCGGGAGCGACTTCTCCATCCTCGCCGTTCCGTTACCCCCGCTAAAGGTATGAGTGATGGCCGGAACGAGCTGGCGTTGGCGTTTAGTGCGTCAACTCGGCGTCGGCCGCCCGGGTGCATGGCTCGCCCACACGGCGAGATGGCTTTCGACCGCGCGCACCGCATGCGCTTCATGGGAAGCGTTGGGCTTTGGCTTCCAGATCTCGGTCACGTCGTCGGTGATCGACGTCTCTGAAGTCGTCGTACGCTTTGGCATGTGAATGCGTTCGTGGGCCGACGGGAGGAGCTCGTAGAACTTGGTGAGATCGCTGGCGCCGCTGCGGCGGGGGACGTCGCGGCTGCTGTCGTTGTCGGCGAGCCCGGCAGCGGGAAGAGCCGGCTGTTGGCAGAGGCTGCTGCGCAGGCGCGCTTGTCGAACCGGTTCCGCGTCGTTGGCTACGAGGCGGAACGCGAAGTGCCTCTCGCGGCAGCCTCCGATCTCTTGCTGGCGCTCGCCGCTACGAAGGGAGCGCGCGGGCCGGAGGCGCTGCTCTTCGATGACGCTCGCGAGGAAGCGGCAGCGCTTCAGCCGTTGCGGATCTTCGAGTCCGCGCACCGTGCGCTTCGCATGGTCGGTCCGGCGCTGGTTCTCGTCGACGACGTGCAGTGGATCGACGAGCTCTCGCTCGCGCTTTGCCACTACCTCGTACGCGCCGCCCAAGACCGGGGAGAGCCGCTTGCCCTGATCGCGTGCGGGCGGCCGTCGCCGACCTCGGCTTCGCTGGTCGAATCGCTCGCCCAGGTATTACCGCCGAAGCGCCTCCGACGTCTCGAGCTTGGGCCGTTGGCGAGCGGCGAGGCGCTCGAACTGGTCGGGGTGCTGGCGCCAGGCCTTTCCCACGGGGCCGCGCGTGAGCTGGTAGCGCGATCGGGTGGTTCCCCGTTTTGGCTTGAGGCGCTTGTTCGCACTGCGGGAGCGGAGGTCGACGCCGGTCGGCTCGTGACCGCGCGACTCCGTGGTGCGAGCGGGGACGCTGGCGGGCTACTCGCGCTGCTCGCAGTTGCCGGCCGTCCGCTGGCGTTTGGCGATGCGGCCGAGCTGAAGGGGTGGGACGCAAGCCGGGTCGATCAGGCGGTGCGTGAGCTTGTCTCGCGCGGCATCGCTGTGGATTCGGGTGGAACGGTCCGGCTCGCGCACGATCTGATCCGAGTCGCGGCGGCCGGGGAGGTCCCTGAGGAGCAGCGACTCGATATGCATCGGCGCCTGGGCGACTGGTTGATGAGACGGGCCGGAAACGACGTCCGCCGTCTCCGCGAGGCGCTTGCTCACCAGCACGCAGCGGGCCTGCCGTCGCTCGACGTCGCGGATCGTCTCGTGCGCTCGCCGCAGCGGACGCTGCTCGGAGAGGACGGGCTCGCCTTGCTGGTGGGGATCGCCGACGAATCCGAGCCTTCCGCCCAGACCGTGCTCCTGTTGAACGAACAGGTTGCGGAGCTCGCTTCGGAGCTGGCGAGGCACGACGTCGCGTTGGAGCGGAACCTCTTGCTTGCCGAGCGCTGGGCGGATTCTCTGCGGCGGGCGCGTGCGCTCCTCGACGCGGCGAGGTCGGCGTTTGCGCTTGACGATCGCGACCGTGCCAGCGGCTACCTCGCTCGTGCGCGCGCGACCCATGCGGGTGACGAGCTGCTGGACCTCGAGTTCGACGTTCAGCAGGCGGCGCTGGATCTGTGGGGCGCTGGGGCGAAGGAGCACGGGCGCGCTCTCGCGCACGCGACAGTCGCGCGCGGCCGACGGCTCTACGAGTCGGACGAACGAGCGCGGCGGCCTTACCTCGAGGCATTGCGGGTCGAGTACGAGGCCGCGTTCCAAGAGGATCACCCCGAGGCGATGGCACGGGCGGCCGAGGAGCGTGCGGCGATGGCGCGCGGCTTCGACGAGCAGGCGCACCTCACCGGGTTGGTCGCGAGCGCGAGAGCGTTGCAGCGGGCGGGCCGCCTCGACGAGGCGTTGGAGCGCATCCGCTACGTCTGGGACGAAGCGGAGCGCCGCGTCCTACCGCGCCTCACGCTCGACGCCGGCTACTGGCTCGGCGCCCTCCTGCTCCGGCGCGGCCGGCTAGCCGAAGCGGAAGAGATTGTCAACGAGACAGTCGATCTCGCCTCACGCGTCGGCGACGAGGCGCGGGGGCGTCACATGGTCGAGCGCGTTGCGAGCGAGGTCGACTTTCACCGCGCCGACTGGCGCGCAGGCGTTGAGCGCCTACTCGCGTACGCCCGTGGGGCCAGCGAACACGGACGGATCGAGCTTCATCAGCTTGCGGCGCTGTGGCTGGCACTTGTCGGCGGGCAGGAGCTTGCGCAGGAGGTCGTCGCGCAGGTCGATGCCGCGCGCACCTGCGCCGAGGTAGCGAGTTGTCCCAGATGTGCGACGGAACTGTGCCTCGTTGCCGCGGAGGCCCTCGCCCGCGTCGGCCGGCGCGCGGAGGCAGCAAAATCGCTCCGAGAGTGGGAGCGCCTGCAGGCTCACCCGCGCCCTCGCGACAAATTGATGAGCTGGCGCGTGCAGGCACTTCTCACCGAGCGCGACGCCCCGCGGCTTCTCGAGTCGGCGCTGCACGACGCGGAGGAACTCGACCTCGTCCTCGACGCGCTCTGGACACGGATCGACCTTGGGGCATTTCTTGCTAAAACAGATCGCGCTCGCGCCAAGGACGTCCTCACGGTCGCTGCTCAGACTGCGAGCGAGATCGGTGCCCGGACGGAGCAGCAGGTCGCAGAGCAGCGGCTGCGGGCGCTCGGCGTCCGCACGTGGCGACGCGGGCCTGGCAGTGAGCTGCTCACCGAGCGGGAGCGTGCGGTCGCCCGGCTGATCGCGGCGGGCGCAAGTAATCCCGAAATCGCGCAGGAGCTCTTCCTGTCACGGAAGACGGTCGAGCGGCACGTCTCCAACCTGCTCAAGAAGGTCGGCGTACGGAACCGGGCCGAGCTCGCGGCGAGGGTCGCGGAGCTCGAAGTCGAGGGAGCTCCCCGATGATCGCGAGGGCACGCCAGACCTAACGTCGACGCCACTGACCCGCAAGTGAAGGGAGCGGACGTGGCGATGGTGGTGGTGCTGTTCCAGGCCTCGGACGAGGAGCCGACGCTCCGCCCGGGCGCGCTCCAGGAACTCGCCCGGCTCGGGGTCACGAACGTCGCTCTGTTCCGCGACGGCTCGACCGCGGGTCTCGTTCTCGAGGGGTGGGCGTTCGCCGTCGAAGCGGCGTCGCAAGCGGCATGTGCCGTCGTAGGCGCGTGTGACGACGTCCGCACGCTTCACCCGCTCGCGCAGATGGCCGTCTCGGCGGCCGCAAAAGGAGGTGGAAGCTGATGAGAAGGTGGGTAATCGCAACAGTCGTCGCGGCCGTTGCTCTGGCGGCTGCCGGAGCCGCGATCGCGAACCACGTCACGCAAGCTGACCCTGCGACGGTTCCTACCGGATTCCTCGCGGCACACAACTCGATCGAAGAGATCCCCCTGTCGGCGCTCGCGCGTGCCGTCACCCCCAACGGAGCGGACATCTTCATTCAGCACGTACGACTCGGTGCGAACGTGCCGACGGGCTGGCACACACACCCGGGGCCGGCACTCGTCGAAGTCGTCAAGGGATCGGTGACGTACGAGGACGCCAAGGCCAACGTGTGTCGTCAGACGACGTACGACCCTGGAGAGGGCTTCGTCGACCGCGGCTTCGGCCACGTCCACCGTGCGATCGCGGGCCCTGACGGCGTCGACTTCTACGTCGTCTACGTCCTACCACCGGGCTCGGAGACGCACGTCATTCCGGCAGGTGCGCCGCCGGAATGCAGCGCGTAACCGCTACGAATGGAAGGAGAAACGAGATGAGCAAAAAGCTGTTCACTACGATCTCGCTGGTCGTCGCGTTGGCAACGCTCAGCGTAGCGTCGACGGCGATGGCCGACGCGAAGATGGCGGAGCCGAACAACGCGACTCCCGCGAGCCCCGGAGCCTGCAACATGCTCCATACGAGCGACACCGGGCTCAACGGAATGATGAACGACAGGCACGTATTCGACATCATGATCCCGCTCGTCGAGGCGTCGTTCGGTGCGGGATGCACGCCGTAGCACGACGGCCCACGCGGGTGGACTCGTCTGCATACCACCGTTCGCGGCGTCGCGGCCCTCTCGGCCGCGACGCCGCGACGTAAGCCCAATCGCGTGAGCTGGCGAAGCGATAGCCGTCGCCGGATTGTTCGCCCCAGCTCTCACCGTCCCCGGTCGTGCCGCGCGGCGAGGCTCGCCTGCGCCTGCAATTCTCAGCGGCGCATTCAGACGCAGCGATCGAAAGCGTCATCGACGTGCTCGCCAAATCTGGCGCCGCGCCCCACCGTCCCGGTGACAACCTCATCGCATTGCCCAGGCCCGCTCGCCGTCGAGCACCCGCCTCGCCTCAGTAAGACCAGCGGGTCGGGGCCGATCAGTGACTCCCTCTCTCCGAGCTCGGGCGACTCTCTCAGCGGCGTCCGCCGACCCAGTCGATCCGAGTCGCTCAGATCAGACCAGCAGCGATTGCGGCCTGGTCGTCTCCGTCGGTCGTGTCGGCAAGGTCAGCGAAGAAGTACGGGCCAAACGTCAGGAGCCGACGTTCGAACCGTTCATCGAGCAGCCGAATCAGCGCTTCGCCACGGTGCAGCCGCTCGCGCGTTGCCCAATCCTCGAGGGAGGTTCCCCATTCTTGTCCCGAGGTCGTCCATTCTTCTCGGCGCCGATGGAGCCAGTTTTCGTCGTTCTGCGCCAGACGTCGGAAGCACCAGTGTGCGGTCGCTTCGTCGAACGTTTCCCAGGCCCATGCGGCCAAACCTGGTATGCGCTACCTGCCGCTGCTGCGCCCCTCGACGCGCTCGCGGCGCTGAAGGAGCGGTCGCTAGTCGAGCGGGATGCTCCGCCACTTTTACGGCCGGGCATCTACCTCTAACCGTTCGCATTGCGCGCGCTCGGCCTCGTCCGTGAGGACGAGGCGCTAATCGAGCAGGCAGTTGACCGTTTCGAGGCAATCCGGCTTACCTGGCATGCCGAGCAGAGCCGGAAACTGCTCGCTCGGACGTAGGTGCTCCGCGTCAGTCCTTCCTCAGCTGATCGGCCTTGAGTGCGCTCCGGTTCCATCGGGACGGAAACCTGAGCAGACCAGATCAAGAGCGCTGATTCGGTCATCGTCGACTGCGCAGAGCAGGTGCTGTTCGACGATCTTGCTGTGGTCGCCGGGCTTCTTCACGCGGAGCCGGTAGAAGACGTGCAGGCGGTCGGCAACCGTGTCGCTGCCTGAGCGAATGAGTTCGAGTTCCTCCGCGTCGGCGAACCACGACGAGAACTTCGCTGCTGCAGCCTCCGCTCCTGAAACCTCGACAGGGCCGGGCGGGATCAGCGCGCGCATGCGCACGTTGGGCGTCAGGGTGTCGGCGAGCCTCGGGAAGTCGCGCTGGACGAGCGCCGTGATGAGCCCTTTGCCGAGATCAGAAGCTGAAGACCGTTGCGTGCTCATCGCCGATCCACTCCCAGAGGGGGGTTGCGCCGCCTATCCGAGCGTTCGCGACCAGCTCGTTCTCGTTCAGCTTGCGGGCGTTGAAGCAGACAGGACAGACGAGCAGCTGTCCGCCTCCGTCGTCGAACTGCTCGAGCAGCCGGGGGACCGGAGGGCAGCCGTCGCAGGCGATCGCCTCTCCGTATCCGGGAAGGGCAAGGCGAACCGCCTCCTTGGTCAGGAACATCGTCACCTCCTTGCCCTGCTCGAGTGCTGCACCTCCGACGAGGAGTGCGACGGTCACCCGCTCGCCGTCGTCGAGTCCGGTGGCGAGATTGATCACGACCTTGGCTGAATCCGGCATCGGCCCTCCTCTCGGTTGCTCGCCAGCGGACTTGGCTTCTGCTGACGATGCGGAGGACCGTACGCCGGGCGCGTCCTTTCAGCTTCGCGGAAACGAGCCAATCTACGGGCTGATGCCCGGATGGCTAGTTCCTGCTATTCCGAGCCCGAATCGACCAGCAAGGGAAGCCGCAGCCGCCCTCGACGTAAGCCCCAGCTTGCGAAGGATGTTTGCGACGTGACGGTTGACGGTGTGCTCGCTGAGCACGAGGCGCTCGGCGATGTCGCGATTCGTGAGACCCACTGCCACCAGATCGAGCACCTCCAACTCGCGCCGACTCAGGCCGCCGAGCGGGGTGTCGGTCATCTGGGCAGGAAGCGTCACATTCGTCTTGCGGAGCTTCGCGAGCATCGTCTCGGCCCGGGCGCGCTCCCAGTCTGCTCCCATCGCTCGAAAGTCCGCGATCGCGGCCTCGATCTCGCGCCGCGCCCGATCGCGCCGTCCCAGCGCGCTCAGCGTTGCGGCGAGGTCGAGCCGCACGCGACCGCTCTCGAACGGGGCATCGCACGCCGCGAGCAGGTCGAGCGCATCCTCGAACGAGCGCCGTGCAGCGTCGTGGTCGCCGTGTGCCATTGCCAGCGTCCCTTCGGCGGAGCACACTGCTGCGCGGATGGGCCGCGTCCGGGCCCGCGCGGCGATCTCGCGGAGCTCGCTCAGCGCTTCGGTGGCCCGCTCGTCCTCACCCAGACGCGCGAGCGCTCTGGTCGCCAGCTCGAGCCCGGCGCTTCGCTCGACCCTACCCGGGTCGGAGAAACGCCTGAGGTAGCGATCGGCCAGCTCTGCCGCCTCCGCAGGCTGATCGCGGTCGAGGGCGAGGGCGGCACGCCCGAGCAACGAGAGAGTGTGCGTCTCACTGCGGGCGAAGAGCTCCTCGGCCTCGGCCGCCCGTCCCTGCCGCCGGCGCAGTTCGCCCAACCGCGCGAGCGCGTCGCCGACCATCGGAGGCCGGGACGACTCGAGTCCTCCCACAGCCGCGCTGAGCTGGGTCTCTGCCTCCTGCCACCGGCCCTGCCAGCTCAGCACGCTCGCGTAGTGCGCTCTGCAGGTGTTGAGCAGAAAGATGTCGTGCTGACCACAGAACTCACCCACGCGTGAACACCACTGGGCTGCTCGTTCGTAATCGCGCACCCGCTCGCAGGCCGAGATGAGGTAGCAACAGGCCCAAGCCACGCAGTAGAGGAGGCGTGCCTCGCCGGCGAGCGCCACCGTCGTCGCCTCGTCGAGTCGATGCATGCCTTCCTCGAGCTCGCCCTCGCTCACTAGAGCACGCCCCTCAAGCCCGAGCCCCAACATCTCGAGCTCAGGAACACCAAACCTCCGGCCCAGCTCGACTGCGCGCGCCGCCAGCCGCCGCGCTTTGGCCGTGTCCTCGTCGAGCGCAACTGCGATGTGTCCCTCATGGATGGCGAGCCAGCCGTGATCCACTCCAGGCTCGAGGCCGTCGATGAGGCTGTGCGCGCGCTGCAGCCAGCCGTTGGCCACCGCAGGCTCGCCCCGGAACAGCAGATGGTCCGCCGCGAGCCAGGCGGCTATCCGAGCCGCCGAACCCTTCTCGCCTCGCTCGAGGTACAGACGGTAGGCACGCTCTCGCGCGTCGAAAGTGAGCCGGTCTTCATTCAGCATCTGGCCGACCCAGCCCATCCCTTCGAGCGCCTCTGGGGTCTGGCCCTCGACCAGGGACTCCTCGAAGGAGGCTCTTGCGCCCTCCCAGTCCCCGTTGCCGAGGGCCGCCCAGCCCGCATCGAGCGGGGCCGCGCGGATCGGTTCCTCAGTCACCTTGCAGCCGAGTATGAATCAGGCTCGCGACATCCACTAGCTGCGCGGCGCGAGCGGCTGCCGCCGCCCAGGACCGCACGAGCTGCTGAGCACCTAGGCCCCTGTGGACACGCGGGTATCCCGCACCTCTTGATCTGCAAGTATTCAAGTGATAACTTGATTAACTTGGCGAGCGGTTCGGTGAAGGCGGCCTTGTTCGACGCCCAGGCGTCGGTGGCGCAGGCGCTCGGGAGCGGCCGACGGGCCGAGATCGTCGACGTGCTCGCCCAGGGAGAACGCTCTGTCGAAGAGCTCGCGAACGAGATCTCGCAGAGCGTCGCCAACACCTCACAGCATCTGCAGGTGCTGGCGCGGGCGGGGCTGGTGCGCTCGCGTCGCCAAGGGACGAGAATCTTCTATCGGCTGGCGAGCGAGCGGGTGAGCGAGCTGTGGGCGGCGGTGCGCGACGTCGCCGTCAGGCATGTTGCCGAGGTCGGCTTGCTTGCCGAGGACTACCTGGGCGCGCGGGACGAGGTCGAGCAGCTCTCCGCGGAGGAGCTCGAGCAGCGCCTGGCGCGCGACCAGGTGGTCCTGCTCGACGTGCGTCCCGAGTCCGAGTATCGAGCCGGCCACATCGCCGGGGCGCGCTCGGCGCCGCTCGATGAGCTTCCGTTCTTGTTGCCGAAGCTGCCGCGGCGGCGGGAGATCGTCGCCTACTGTCGCGGCCCCTACTGCGTCTACGCCGACGACGCCGTGCGGCTGCTCCACCAGCGCGGGTTGAAGGCGCGCCGACTGGACGTCGGCTTTCCGGAGTGGCGGCGCGCCGGTCGGTCGGTCGAGATCGCGAGCTGAGAGGAGATCCCCATGCTGCTACGCCCGTTCCTGAACGACGCCAGCTCCTGCGCCAGCTACCTGTTCGGCTGCGGAACGCACAGCAAGCTGGCGGTCGTCGATCCACATCTTGACCTCGTCGACGACTACCTTGCAACAGCGGCCGCGCTGGGTGCACCGATCGTCGCCGTCTTCGAGACGCACGTGCAAGCAGACCACGTCTCGGGATTGCCCGGGCTGGTCGAGCGCACCGGCGCGACCGCATATCTGCCGGCCGGTGCCGGCGTCGAGTTCAAGCACGTCGCGCTCGCAGACGGAGACACCGTCGAGCTCGGCAACACGCTCGTGACGGCTATCGCCACCCCCGGGCACGCGCCCGCCCACCACGCCTACACGGTCGCCGATCGTCGGCGCGGGACCGACGAGCCGTGGCTCGTCTTCAGCGGCGACTCGCTCCTGATCGGCGACGTCGGGCGCCCCGACCTGCACGTCGCCGACGACGCGCGCGGTCAAGCGCGCCTGCTGCATGCGAGCCTGCGCCGTCTGCTCGAGCTCCCTGACGGGGTCGTTCTCTATCCGAGCCACTACGCCGGCTCGGTCTGCGGCCGCGGCCTCTCCGGCAACCCCGTCTCGACGGTTGGGTTCGAGCGCGGCCATAACCCGATGGTCGCGCTCGCCGACGCAGAAGAGTTCGCGGACGCCCTGCTTGCCGAGATACCTGCGCGGCCCGCCGAGCAGCAGCAGATCGTCGCCACCAACCGCACCGGGCACACGGTGGTGCCGGCGTGACAGCCGCCGTCCGGCTGGGCCTGGGCGCCAACGCCCGCCAGTTCACGCTCCTCGTCGCGCTCAACGCGCTCGTCGGCGGACTCGTCGGTTTGGAGCGCAGCGTGCTGCCGCTCGTCGGCAAGCACGACTTCGGCCTCCGTTCGAGCTCGGCGATCCTCGCCTTCGTCGTCGCCTTCGGCGCCGCCAAGGCGCTGACGAACCTCGCCGCCGGCGACCTCGCCGATCGCATCGGCCGCAAGCGCCTGCTTGTCGCCGGCTGGCTCGTCGCGCTGCCCGTGCCGCTCCTGATCGGCCTCGCGCCTTCCTGGTGGTTCATCGTCGCTGCGAACCTTCTGCTCGGGATCAACCAGGGGCTGGCCTGGTCTATGACCGTGGTGATGAAGATCGACCTGGCCGGCCCAGCGCGGCGCGGGCTCGCGCTCGGACTCAACGAAGCAGCCGGCTACCTCGGTGTCGCGGCTACTGCCTTCGCGACCGGCGCACTCGCCGCCAGCTATGCACCACGCACCGTCGTCTGGGTCGGCGCCGCGCTCATCGCGGCCACGGGCCTTCTGGTCAGCATCTTCGCGGTCCGCGACACCGGCGCACAGGTCACCCTCGAGCAGCAAGCGCACACGGCTGTCGAGCCCGCGCGAGCCGGACTCGGCGGCGCGCTCGCCAACGGTCTGAAAAACCCCGTCTTGCGCAGCTGTAACCAGGCGGGGCTCGTCAACAACCTCAATGACGCGCTCGCCTGGGGCCTGGCACCGCTCTACCTCGCCGCCCACGGCGCCTCGGTCCGACAGATCGGCATCGTCGCCGCCGCCTACCCGCTCATTTGGGGCTTCGGGCAGGTGGCAACCGGCTGGCTCTCAGACCACACCGGACGCAAGCCGCTCATCGCCTCCGGCATGCTTGTCCAAGCGGTCGCACTCGGCCTTCTTCTGTTTGGCAACGGCCGCTTCGCACCCTCGCTCGCTGCCGCCATCCTGCTCGGCGCCGGCACCGCGATGGTCTACCCGACCCTCATCGCGGCCGTCTCCGACGCAACGCAACCACGCCAGCGAGCCCGCGTCGTCGGCGTCTACCGCTTCTGGCGCGACTTCGGCTTCGTCCTCGGTGCCCTGATCGCCGGCGTCGGCGCCGATGCCACCTCGCCCCGCACAGCGATTCTGCTCGTCGCGCTGCTAACAGCCGCCAGCGGCCTCATCGTCACCGGCACCTCATGGCGACCGCAACGAACGCTCGACCCGCTGCCGATCCGCTAGACCCCGCCGAGCAAGGCCTGTGACTTCTCGCCCCGCATAGCGGGGTTTGGCCGTTTTGGCCCCCAAACGGCCGGTGCGTTCTGGTGCGCTAACGGCGTTTACGCGACGGCTGCGATAACCGCTACTACGCAATCGCCAAGCTCTGGGAGTCAGCGTGGGCGGAATTCGCGGCCCATCCTCGCCACAACCGCAGATCCGCCAGGTGGATCTACTCGACGAACGTGGTCGAGGGCCTGCACGAGCGCTTCCGCCGCTCCACAGGGCGCTTGGCCACTTCCTTACCCGCGGGTTTCCGCGGCTGCTTCTCTACGCAACACTGTGAATGTGGAATGCAGCGACATTTGCTACACGCGAAGCGGCGACCTGTCGATCGCGTATCAGGTGATCGGCGATGGCCGGGTCGACCTCGTGTTCGTGACGGGCTTCGTCTCGAACTTGGCCTGGGCGTGGGAGCACCCGAAGATCGTCGAGTTCTACGAGAAAATCGGCGTCTTCGCGCGAATGGTTCGCTTCGATCGCCGCGGGACTGGACTGTCGGATCGGCCTACAAGTGTGGCGACGCTCGAGACGCGGATGGACGACGTTCGTGCTGTGATGGCGGCGGCGGGCCTTGATCGCGCCGTTGTGCTGGCGACCTTCGAAGCTGCACCGATGGCGGCGCTATTCGCGGCCTCATATCCCGAGCGCGTCGGGGCTCTCGTTCTTTTCAACCCCTACGCCAAGGGCGTCCGCTCGCCGGATTACCCATGGGGACGGAGTGCGGAGGAGTGGCGACGAGAGCTCGCCGAGCTGGAGAGGGGTTGGGGAACAACCGAGTACTTCGATCGTGTGCTGGAGCGCAGCTACGGCTCGGCCGCTGGTGATGAGAGCTTCCGTCGCTGGTTCATCAACATGATGCGCTACGGCGCGAGTCCCGGCGCAGCGCTGAACGTGCACCGAATGGCAATGGACGTCGACATCCGCGAGGTCCTCCCTGCGGTGCGCGTACCCAGCTTCATCATCCACGGCCCGCGAAACGCAGGCCACGCCCAGTTCATGGCGGAGCGTATGCCGGCGGCGCGACGACTCGAGCTTCGGAGCGGGGACGAATCGATTTGGCTCGTCGAGGAGGTGCCAGAACAGACGCGTCGGTTCGTCGGCGACGTTTGGATGGAGCCAGAGCCCGATACGGTTCTGGCGACGATCCTGTTCACCGACATTGTGGGATCCACCGAGCGCGCCGCAGAGGTGGGAAATCGGCGATGGAACGAGCTGCTTGGCCGCCACCACGCGTTGATCCGTCGGCAGCTGGACCACTTCCGCGGTCGCGAGATGGACACGGCTGGTGACGGGTTCTTCGCGACGTTCGATGGACCGGTAAGAGCAATCCGCTGCGCTCGCGCGATTAGCGACTGCGTTCGGGAACTCGGATTCGAGGTACGCGCGGGGCTGCATACTGGCGAGTGCGAGATCCGCGAAAACAAAGTATCCGGGATCGCTGTCAACATCGGCGCTCGTGTTATGTCATACGCTGGGCCGGGTGAGGTGCTCGTCTCGAGCACAGTTAAGGACCTCGTTGCAGGCTCGGGAATCTCCTTTGATGATCGCGGTCCCGCAACGCTGAAAGGGATAGAGGGAGAGTGGCGGTTGTATGCCGTGACAAGCGCACTCGAGCGTCACGCAGCCGCGCCTGCGGTCGCGTAATCGTCAGCGAGTGACCATCTGATGGCCTGACCACGTGGCGCGTGAGGCCGCTACCAGTAGCGGACTCGAGGACTCCGAGCGAGCAACCAGAGACTGACCACGTTCAGCTGCTCCGCGTCCTTGTTCCGCTTAGGTGACATCTGCGACCTCCTGTTCCTGCTCCGGCACCTGGACGATGAAGGCGCCGCCGTGGGTAATGAGATGTGAGTTGGTGAGGGGCGTGCGGGCGAACGCTGGAAGACCTCCGGTCACCTCGGCCGGTCATCCGGGGATTACCGGCGACAGCCGGCTCCTTGCGACGATTTCAGGCTGATTCGCGTGCGGGATCTACGCGGGATGAAAAGAAGCCGGCGGTCGTCACGTCAAATACATATACAGATTTGCAGGGCTTTTAGAGGGAGCGCCGGACTCGAAACCCGCGACCTCCGGCGTGACAGGCCACGTCGACCATCGCAACGCGCAACCCACGGCAACGGTTTTCGCCTGTTTTCGCGCTTTTGCGCGCGAACCATTTGCCACCGGTCGCCAACGATTGCAACCAGCGGGCTCCATAAAGGCTCCATCGTTCGTCGTCAGTCTAGACAACGCCCTCTTGCTCGACGCAGTACCGGCCGAGCTCGGATGCCGCGGTCCACGGTAGGCGCTGGTGCGAAGACGATCCCTAACACGAATCTGACGAAAACGCGTGTGGCCTCGAGAGGACGCCGGAAGGCGCCCTCTCGAGGGCTCATCTTTAGTGATCTTGCCTTCGCATCCGGCGGCGGAAGCGCCGCTGGAGCTGGCCGAACTTCGTTCGACCGGCGATGGCGATGACTGCCACCGTCGCTGCACCGGCTGGCGCGAGTTGGACGGCGGTTTCCTCGACGGGGATTCCGAAGACGTGGCCGAGAATCATTGGAAGATCTCCGTCGCTTCCGTTAGTCGACGAAGCAGTAGGAATCGCTCGACGCATCCCCGCCTTGGAGGCGCGTCTGATGCACCCGCATCCCACGAAAGTCATCGCCGTGTGGGAAGAAGCGTGGGTCCACGCTCATGCCACCGCGGTCCGTATCGGCATCAATGCGCGCCATCCAGGCGCCGACCCCCTCCGGGTAGAAGACGTCATCCCAGCTCGCGTAGAGCGAGTTCGTGGGATACACGCGGCGACCGTCCCGACTGATCTCCACCATTTGTGGCCCGCCTCGCAGCCGCAAATCCGGCGCTGCGGGGTGCGAAGCGCCACGCACGATGCCGCCGAGATGTATCGACCCGGTCTCGCGTGGGTTGTGCGGGTCGCTGACGTCGTATTGCTTGAGCTCTCCGGTTCCCCAGCACGATACGTACAGCCAGCGGTCGTCGACCGACAGGTCGATATCCGTCACCAGTGGCGGGACGGCGCCGAACGGCTGCAGCGCCGGCGGAAGCTCAGAGGCATCGGCGGGCTCGGCGGGGATCGTGATCACCTTCTTCACCTGCCATTCGCCATTGTCCCGATGCCACAGCCACACCGAGGCGGAAAGGTCGGCGACGCTGATGACGACGCCGACGAAGCCCCACACCTTTCGCGGATCGTGCGCCGGCCGCAGCTCGAGCACCATCTGGTTCTCGTCGCCAAGGTCGATTCGCCGGAGAAGCTTGCCTTCGGAGAGGCTCCAGAAATTGAGGTGGTGTCCGAAGCGCCGCCCCAAGAGGTCCTCTGGGTTCAGCCCGTCCTCGAACATCGATGGCGTCGCCCACTCCGACGTCACGGCGACGTCCTCGTTCAGGTGCCACCAGATGTCGTAGCCGAAGTGCTGGTCGCCGCGATCGGTCTCCCAGGCGCGGGTCACCTCGAACGTTTCGTGGTCGATCAGCGCGACGCCTCCGGGACCGTCGGCGCCGTTCGCGCCACCGAGCGCCGAAAGGAAGATGCCGCCGGGTCCGCAGTGAACGGTGTGCGGGCGCGAATACCCTGCCTTGGAGGCAAGCTCGTCGGCCTCGATCGTGTGCGTGAGCTTCGGGTCCCGCGCGTCGGGCTTAGTATCGAGCACGTACGTGTTCGAGGAACGGAGCCCGGTACGAGCAGGTACCGACGCTCGAGCCCGCCGTTGTGTGCATGTCCCTCGTGGCAGAGCGCGCTCGAACAGGCATTCCACCCGAAATGGTGCAATTCGTTCCCGGCCGTCGGGA
>WNFX01008747.1_pt1 | contig 14509 bp, 16 predicted proteins | sample 5400111 | NCBI WGS metagenome assembly WNFX01 (sample SAMN13153363, study PRJNA577476) | soil metagenome | isolation source: 40 cm soil or saprolite under grassland replicate 1 | place: USA:California | collected 2016-06-15 | reverse complement strand
GCTCTGGCAGCGTTAATCTGGCTGTTTAGCCCGATTTCTGGAGCGTCTCTTAACCCTGCTAGAACGTGGGGGCCGACACTCGCCTCGGCAGTGTTCAGTCTGACGCCGTTGGGAAACCGATGGATCTATGTCGTTGGACCAGTTCTAGGAGGGTTGCTCGGAGCCTTCCTGTACGATGCGCTCAGGTAGAGCCTTGGGGTAAGCAGGTCAGAGATACTCCAAGAATACTTCTGGACCATAGACGATCCAACTTGTTAAGGCTCCGGCTTGCTCAGGGCTTCGTCTGAGCTGGTGTTGCCGGCTGGATGGGAGGAGGAGTGTAGCCGGGGTTGACTCTCTGGTTGATCTCGTTAGCGAGGGCATGCCCGTGGAGGACAACTGTGACCTTCTTGACGCCCTCAAGCTTGGACGTAAGGGTCCTTATGCTCATTCCAATGTCTTCCGCAAAGATCGGGGGACAGAACGGTGCGGTCAGGTGATACTTGATGAAAATCTCTCCGTTCTCCTGGATGCTTATCTCGTCAACTAGATGCATTTCGGTGATTGGAAGACCGATCTCCGGGTCAACAACCTTCTCAAGCTCTTTTTCGACAGCCTCGACGGTGACCATGCTCTTGGGATAGGATAGTGTCCCCATTCCGATTTATAGGTTCCTCGGCGGTGAAAGAGATGGACACTTCGATGGAGTGAGTGAGTTGATAATGAGCGAATTCTTATCGAACAGACGACCCTTTAGGTTTATGACATAAGTTATGTTTAAATAGATTTTACGAGCTATCTGTCGGTGTCGTCTTATTGATCATTCCGTGCGAAGTTGCAGCGAAATCAGTCATCCCTGCATTACGAGCAATGATAGCCCGTGAGCTCATAGAAGACTACGGAATGAAACAGGAACTAGTCGCGGAACGACTAGGAGTTACACAAGCGGCGGTCAGCAAGTACAGACACCAGGTTCGTGGAGAATCCGTAAACCTTGAAGCCGCGGCTGAAGTCCGTCAGATCAGTAGAGACATTGCGTCCACCCTTATCAATAATCCGAGCCCACTAGATGTGTCAAGAAAATTCTGCCAAGCCTGCACAGACATTCGAGCGCTGGGCCTTATGTGTGAGACGTGCAGGAGAGTCGATCCTAGCTGGGATGTTGAGCACTGCACGATCTGTTTCGGGCACCACAGCTGTGCTGAAACCGTCAGTATCGAACCCAGTAGCATTGCAAAGTATAGAAAGATCCCAATCCAGGCCTAACCGACTCGATAGAGTTCGAGACTCGACGATCGTCGAGTTGGTCTCTTAACGATTTTCTTCATAGTGGAAACTGTACCGGTCAGACTACGAGGCCTGCAGACGTTCAGAAAGCGTGGTGCAAGTCTAGTACTTGATGACCCTACCACTTGATGACTTTCTGTATGGGCCCCTCTTGCGGCGACGCGCTTTATCTTTAGATTCCTTTTTTCGAATTATCTTGTCTTCAACACTCAAGTGTCTCCGCTTCCAAAAGCCCGTTCCTCGGCCTATCCTTCGACCAAGTCAATTCTTAAATTGCTGACTAAAAGGGCTTACGCGCGGAGTTCAGGAGAAGCGAGGGATTCTATGAAGCTAGGCCTCGGTAAGCCGAAACAGAAGGAGCAGCCTCAAGGGACAACGCCCGGAGCTGTCGTGGCTAACAGGTTAAGAGAGCTATGTGGTGATGATCCAGACCTTTACGGGGCCATGTCGCGACTCATGTTCTTGGACCCAAAAAAGATCACGACTCCTATAGACGGAGTGCTTAAGGACGCTCAAGAGCATGAATCTCATGGCAATAAGTTAAGGGCCGAAGTGGGATACAGGATTGCGGGTGGAATCTCACTCTTCAAGGGGGATGCAGACGGTGTGAACAAGTACTTTTCGAAAGCAGCTTCCTTCGCGGGAAATTCTCACCGTGAATACCAGACTATCCTCAAGCGAAGCGACGAAGCAGTAGCCGTAGCGCGAAAGTACTACGAGGAATTCAATGCGGCAAGCCCATAGCCATAGACGAGTGCAGCTGGACCTAGGTTCATTGGATTATCTTAAACCCACGGAACTCGCCTTTGAAATCAGACCATTCCACCTCCACACCGCTAACCCTTGCTCCCGGGGGACCGACGTGGCAGAACCGGACTAGTTCCTCAAGTATTTCCCTTTCTCCTTCCGCGACGACCTCTACTCTTCCGTCGGGAAGATTTCGAACCCAACCCGTTATCCCACTCCGCCTAGCCATATCGGTTATTTCTCGTCGAAACAGGACACCTTGCACGAGCCCCCTAATCAGGATTCGACCACGCGCCTTCAACATTGAACGTTAACGACCATCTAGCAAGGTACTAGCGTAAATCCGTGAACTCTCAATCTCGGAATGCAATGAAAGGATTGGGATTCTAGATTGCGGGTGGAACAGCGAGTTGGGGAACAGGCTGCTGGAACGGGGGTTCCTTAGCAATGTCAACAAGATCTTGGACCAAGCTCTCTGTTCTCAGCCCGTTGAGAGCAGAGAAAACGTCAAGGGTCATGTATATGTCCCCTGCATTTTCTGCTTCTAGTCTCAAGCCATTCCTAACAAGTACCTCGCGGGTCCTTGGAAAGGCAACGAGAAGGTCTCCGATCGGGGTTTCGCCTCGAATGCTTTCAACAGTTATCCTAACGCTCTCGTTGGTAGGCTTAACCCATGCGAGTGGTCGAACAGATATTGTAGCTTCAGCCTTCCTCGACTCTGATTTCTTCCGAGTGACCTGTGCCTTCGCCGGGTTTACCGGCTTTGCTGACTTCTTGGTCCCGGCCTTCCTCCCAGTCTTCTTTTTCGCCTTTCCGGGCGCATTCTTCTTTTTGGATGGCATTAGACAAACCTCAAGCTTACATTATGTGATCCGTTACTTGCGTTAAAAGATTCGGGGCTAGCTGATGCTCTTTAGAAGTGAGAGGTTACGTTAATCACTGGCTTGGCTCAACTGACCAGGCGATCGGCAACCCCTGTGTGAGCTGTTCGATCTTTCCGGCGGCCCTGGTCCGGAGCTCGTCGGCAATGTTCGCGATGATGGGACTAGAGTAGTCCTCGATTCTTCCCTGATCTGACAACTGCGCTATGGCAGGGTCTAGCGGAATCGCCCCGAGGAACGGTAGCCCGAGCCCGGCGGCGAATTTCTCGCCCTTTGATTCTCCGAAAAGGTTGACCCTCTCTCCACAGCTCGGACATTGAAGATAACTAAAGTTCTCAATAAGACCGAGCGTGGAGACGTTCATCTTCTTGGCCATGTTTACGGCCTTTGAAACGATCATTGAAGCAAGGTCCTGCGGAGAAGAAACCACTATGACACCGTCCAAGGGTAGGGATTGGAAGACGGTCAAGGGGGCATCGCTCGTCCCAGGAGGGAGGTCCACAAAAAGATAGTGGAGGTCTCCCCAGTCGACATCCCAGTATAGTTGCCGGATTACGCTGTTGACGATTGGACCCCGCCAGATCACGGGCGTGCTCGGGTCGTCTAAGACGAGGTTGATGGACATCACCTTGATACCGGTTTTCGTCCTTAGTGGAACAATGCCGCCCCCTGGACCCTTGAATGGTTTGCCAGATACGCCAAGCACTTTGGCGATGCTGGGGCCCGTGAGGTCTGCGTCCAAGACCCCTATCTCATATCCGCGTCGCTTCAGCTCTGACGCAAGCATGCTGGTGACGAAGGATTTTCCAACGCCTCCCTTTCCCGAGATAATGGCGATGATGCTGCGAACGCCTCGCCTTCCGAGACGTTCGATCCCTGGGCCAACGCTATGTTCGTTCTTCGATTGAGTTGGACGGCCGGTTCCTGCTTGCATCTGTAGCTTCAACTCCTCCAACTCCTTTTTCGACATTGTGGTTGTCTCGACCCTCACGGACCTGACATCTTCGAGCTTTCGCACTGCGTTCTCCACGTCAGTTTGGAGGGTCTTTGCAAGTGGACAATGAGCGACGGTCAGGGCAATTTTCACGGATACGTTCCCGTCATCAACAGTAATATCTCGGACCATGTTGAGCTCGACGATGCTCCGGCCGATCTCTGGATCGAGCACCCTCCTCAGCTTTTCGATGACTAGGTTCTTATCGACCAAGGGATAAGCCACAGTTCGAGACATGATTATGATGCTGTCTTGGCTATTTACACTCTCTCTCCGTGAAGTCAAAGTAATGGCTATCGTGTTAACGTGGAGAGGATAGACGCTGTGATAGTTTCTGAGACAACAAGAAGAGCTCTGAAGGAGTTCGGTCTGACGGAGTACGAGGTCAAGGCATACATCGCCCTAGTCGAATCTGGGCCGATGCCTGCAAGCCAGCTCAGCACCACAGCGGCGATCCCCTACTCGAAAATTTATGAGATACTTGGGAATCTGGAGAGAAAGGGCTGGGTAGAGAGCGAGCAAGGCAGACCGAGCAAATATTTTGCCAAACCTCCATCCACGGCTCTCGAATCATCTAGAGTAAGAATGGAGAACACGCTAAAGTCCAGCCAGTCTGATGCAGTGTCAGAACTGCAGCCTCTCTATGAGAAGAAGGGAGTCCAAGAGAGGCCTGACATATGGATCGTCAGAGGACAGAACAATATCCTTGATAGAATCAAAGAGACTCTAGGCAGAACTAGAAGGGAGCTGCTCGTTGCAATGCCAATGGTGCCTGATTCGGTGATTTCATTGGCCGCACCACTACTATCGCTCATGAATGATCGAGGTATCAAAGTCTCGGTAATGATCCCGAGCCCGACCACCAAAGATGTGGTAAGGAATTTGAAAGGACTTGCCGAAGTCAGGGTCCGGGAGCAAATGTTCGGCGGAGGAATCATCTCAGATAGCAACGAAATAATCATATTGCTTGGTGAGGAGCCGGAAAAGGGGCTTACCTTGGCCATATCATCACATCATGCAGGGCTCGTAAAGTTTGGAAAGAGCTACTTCGAATTCCTCTGGGAAAACTCCAAACCAACGTAGTTCTACCAGTCCGACAAAAAAGGTAATAGACCAATGGACAGAGGCCCCTGACGATGCTCCGGTGGTGTAGCCCGGTTTAGCATAGCGGCCTTAGCCCGACCAGGACGGACGGGCGGCCAGTCGAGCGCTAGCCAGCTAGCGGCGGAGAATAGAGAACCTCCAGAGCCGTTGATCGCGGGTTCAAAGGCGGCCATTGCGCCGCGGAGAATCCCGCCCGGAGCACCATAATGCGCGGGGGTACCATAGCCAGGTCAAATGGGCAGTGGGTCCAACCATAATGGGCTCGCCTTGGGCTTAGGACCCTGTGGCGAAGGCCTTCGTGGGTTCGAATCCCACCCCCCGCACCAATCAGAGGCATCGTGTGCATGAGCCATTCCATTACTAGGTTCCACAGATCGGTAACCTTCGACGATCGCTCAGCGGCCGATAAACTTTAATTCAATTGTCTAGAAGACCGTCGTTGATGAGTGATTCAGAGTCATCTGAGTCAGATGATAAATCCTCCAAGGAGGAGTACCGCGGGCATCGGGAAGATGCTTGGCGACACGTGGACCGCGGGATTTGGGCAAGAAAGACCGAGTCTCGAGGATTCCGCAGAGCGGTTTCTGGATCTATGGCTGATTTCGCAAGTCTCTTATCCTCAACCCCGTTTCTGTTATTCGTAGCCACCCCAGCCGGAGGACTAGGCGCATATTTGTCATTCCTCTTCGCCTACGATCTCGGTGGAGGTCGTTTCTTTGGAGTCTACTTGATCGGAATATGGCTCGCGGCAATCATCGGTTTTGTGGCTGTAGTCGAGAAGACCGGCTACTCGAGGAATTTTAGGGGATGGGACTTTCCTCTGCGAAGACTTGTCGTCCTACCCGTCGCGTTCTTGATCCCGGTGGGACTGTTTCTGTTATTGTTCTTCCTCGCCGGGGCTTTTCGCTAATTCCTTTGCCGAGTGTGAACGATGCTTACGCCTCGAATCGTTTGTTGCCGCTTGCCGTAGGCTTCGCTGGATGAGCGTTTTGAGATCCTTTTTTTCCGTATCGTAAGCGCCGAAAACATTGAGATCGCTACTCCGGCTATGAGCGCAAACAAGTACAAGTTTCTAAGCCAGAAATCTGGACTGAGGAACCACAGCGGAAGACCCGGAGTTGCAACTTTTAGGCTGGGCCCCGGGCTCAGATTTTCGGACCTGTCCGATGCGTCGACCCGGAAGGCGTACGTTGTGTCCGACTGGAGTCCTGTGACGTTGTAGCTGAAGATATCGGCTGTGACGTTTGCTATGGGAGTTTGCCCTTCGAAGATCGAATAGGTGACGACGCCTGAGTTGTCTGTTGCCGCGGTCCAGTTAAGTGTGAGGCCTGTCGTGGTCACGCGATATGCAGTGAGCTTACTGCTTAAGGGCCAGACCGGTGGTGTCACGTCAGGGTAGTAGGGTCTGACCAAGGGATAATAATCCCACGACCCGGAGCTTCCTGTGATACGGTATGGCCTGTCAGCTATCCCGTCCGGAGCAGGGCAACTCCTCTGGTTGAAACCGCTGCAACTGTCGATCCCGTTGTGGTCTGACCAATAGTTGCCGCCTCCCTCGTAACCATTGTCCCAGGAGTTTTCAAAACCGCCTGTATCATTCGCCTGCTGCACGTTGTCTACGAAATTGTTGTTGAACACGTCGGTGAAATTGCTGGACAACAGTAGAATGCCATACTGGTTGTCGAAGAGTGTGGAGTTAGATATCTCACCATCTGTCGAGTTGGAAAGCACCATTCCATAGACGCTAGATACGATGAAGACATTTCGAATGGCAAAGTAGGCAGAAGTGTTTCGTATTTCTATTCCGGTTCCACCTGGTGCTGTGATGTTCAAATCTTGTATTAGATACGGGTTTAGGAAGGACCCGTTGCCACCCGATACTCCACTAGCAGAAGTGAAACCCGCGTCTCCGTTGACTATTATCGGTCCATGTAGTCTAAGAATGGCTCGCACTTGTAGATCTCCAATGACTGCCAACGATAGAGCCATGATCATAAGGAGGATTATGGTTCGAACAGCGTTTCCTCGTCCCTGTATGTTGAACATGGCTCTAATTGTTCTCGTGAGTCCTTGGGCATTCATTGGTCAAAGTCGAAGAAAAGGATACCGGCAGTAACGCGAGTGTTTCCGCGAGAAGTCATCATCTACAGAAATTACTAAGGGGGTTTCTCCATGGCTTGGTCGAACTCTTTCTCGGAGATTCTCTCCAGCTTGGTTGAGCATCGTGTGCATTTTGGGACATAGACAGGAGATAGTCTGCCGCCCAAGAAGGGAAGAGTAAGAGTGCTCCTCGTATATCTTGCCTGCTCTAGGACCGTTCTGGTCGTGGAGTAAAGTCCCTTGCATTTCGGGCACTTGAAGAAGAGTTCTTCGCTTGGAGTGTCTGAAGGCAAGACTAGTGGACAGCCTTAGGCCTGGATAGTTAAGATATACTGGGGGTCGTTCCAAGAAGATTCCAACCGAGAACGGAACGTTTTTTCTTGTTGACAAAAGGTTGTTACCAGTTTCAACGAGATCGATGGCCTATAGGATAGCTTGGGGGTATCGACGTCTTAGGGATTTGTCGCGACTCGCTTAGGAGAGATTGTGAGCCGTCCTCAGGGAGAGGTGCGGTATCGTTAGTGAACTGTTGAGATCAGAACAACTGGGCAACAGAGCTATAGGGAAAAATCAGGGTTTTGGCCTCCGGCGGCCCCTATTGATCCTCCCCGGTCTCCTTGTCCTTCCGATTCTCTGTTCTACTAAGTAGGCTGCAAGACCCACAGCAGGAAAAACTATTGAAAGCGCAAAGAATGCTCCGGTCATGAGACTGCCCGCGTCTGAGATGACTGTATCCCCTTCGACCGTGGCGAACCCGGGAACGGTAATCAGAATCTTATGCGAATAGCCTGCGATGAAATAGTCAATAAATTGCCCACCTGGTTCGTTCGTAGCTTCCCTGATGGTGAAGTTGTGGTTTTCCCCGCTGCTCAGAAGAGTATGCCCACTCTCGTCCTGGCTGAATCTAATCGGCCACGAAGACAAGGGGGCAGAAAGTTGTGAGAAGTCAAACATATAGAAGGATGTGGCCGTGGAAACGGACTGGGTTGAAGGGATTGGTTTGCCGTCTTCAAAGTAGCCCCAAGCAATTAAGGAACTGGAGGTTCTGTCCAAAAGCGGACTTGTTGCTAGATACTTGCCGACCGAGTTTATAGAAGCGCCGCCAGCATCGATATCATCTGTGACTGTGAAGGATTTCCATGCCATGTTGAATTTCAGCACGCCTCCAGACAAGATGGTCGCTCCGCCAAGACTGAAGCTTACCTTTGCCAGGGTAGTGTTGCCTGATGAATCAGAATTTAGTTGAAGGTTCGAAACGCTAACGCCTGGTACAAGACTGCCTAGTGCAGATGTGAAAGCGGACTCGGCACTCGTCACGTTGGAGCCAAACAATGTAATATTATGGGCGGGCAAAGGGTTGAGGGTTACGTTTTGCCGAAAAACGGTTGTAATGGTTACCGAGACAGAACGACCGCTAACAGCCATCGTGTAGTCACCGTGAGCTACGAGGACAATGGATGCGTGAATTACTAGGAGTAGGGTCATGAATGAGAGCATCATTCCTCTTCTGATTACTCTTTTTGTCATTAGATCAGTAACTAGCCCCGAAGATTTTGTCGATTCACGTTGGGATCAGGAAGTCCCGGACTCTAGCTCTCCGTCGTAGAGGTGGCACGATACCCTGTGTCCCTTCTCAACCTCGATGAGATGGGGCTCTTCTACAAGGCATCGAGTATGAGAGTATGGGCATCGAGTGTGGAATCTGCATCCTGAAGGGGGATCGACAGGACTTGGAATTTCACCGCTAAGAACATCGCCAGTTCTTCTGCTAGATGGGTCGGCAACCGGGACGGCCGCTATGAGGCTTTGAGTGTAGGGATGCATCGAGTTTCCTATCACATCATCTGTCGTTCCAGTCTCGACGAGTTGGCCTAAGTACATTATCCCGAGTCGGTCACACATGTGGCGGGAGACTGCAAGGTCATGCGTGATAAAGAGAAAACTGGTATTGTACTTCTGAACCAGAGTCAGCATTAAGTTCAAGATTTCTGCCCGGATGGAGACGTCGAGCATTGAAACTGGCTCGTCAGCCACCACCATGTCCGGGCGGAGAACGAACGCTCTGGCCACCGCAACTCTTTGCCTCTGACCGCCACTCAGCTCGTGAGGAAATCTGAAGATGAACTCCTCAGGTGGAACCAGCTCAACATCGCGGAGCGTGTCCTTGACTCTTTCTTCTAACGGTCATCCGGGGGTTTAGGGACTCGTAGGGATCCTGAAAGATGATCTGCATCCTCCTGCGGAGAGGCTTCAACTCTCTGTCCCCCATCTTGGAAATGTCCTTGCCCTCGAACACTATCTTCCCCCTGGTTGGCTCTATGAGACGAACTACTAACCGCCCAGTTGTTGTCTTTCCGCTTCCACTTTCGCCTGCCAGACCAAAGATCTCTCCCTTCTTAATGCCGAAAGAAATGCCGTCGACTGCTTTTACCGATAGTTCCGTCCTTGAAACGAGGCTTCGGAAGATTCCCGTTTTTAGGGGAAAGTACTTGGTGAGTCCCTCGACCTCTATCAGATTTGCGGACAGTTTCTCTGTCTCCAATCCTGTCACTTGTTCGGGTACAACCAACAGGCAACGTAGTGTTCCTTGGAGCCGACCTTCATCAGTGGAGGCTCTTGGGTCTTGCAGATATCCATTACAAAGGGGCAGCGTGGATTGAAGTGACAGGCAGGAGGAGGGTTGAGCAGATCCGGTGGAGAACCTGGAACAGAAATCAGTTTTTCCCGAGGACCCTTTAGCTTTGGGAATGCACCGATGAGACCCTGAGTGTACGGATGTAGAGGCTCCTTGAATACTTCGTAAACGTCCCCGTATTCTACAATTTTTCCCGCATACATTATCACTAACTTGTCGCAGGTCTCGGCCAGAATTGACAGATCATGGCTGATGAGAACCATGCTGAGATCTAGTTTTTCCTTTAGTTCCCGCATTAGCTTCAAAACTTGGGCTTGGACAATGACATCTAGCGCTGTTCCTGGCTCATCAGCTATCAACAATTTCGGGTTGAGGGCGAGAGCCATGGCGATTAGCGCGCGTTGCTTCATTCCCCCACTAAATTCGTGAGGGTAGTTGCTGGCCCGGCCTCGCTCAATTCCTACGAGTTCCAAGAGATCCCCCGCCCGTTGCCAAGCTTCTCTTCGGCCAGTCTTGGGCTCGTGAGTCCTTATGGCCTCTACTATCTGATCGCCGACCTTGAAGACAGGGTTGAACGCATTCATTGCTCCCTGAAAGACGAGAGATATTCCTTTCCATCTGACCTTCTTCCTAAGCTCCCCGTCGGTCATGTCACCGAGGCTTGCTCCATCGAATACTATTTTTCCGTCTATTATTTTCCCTCCTAATGGTAGAAGCCTTACAATCGACAAGGCGAGGGTGGTTTTTCCACAGCCGGATTCCCCGGCGATCCCCATAGCCTCTCCCTTTTCAACATGGAAACTTACGCCGTCAACAGCCTTGACATCTCCGCGAAGGGTCTTGTAGTATGTCTTGAGCCCCTCGACTTCCAAGACTGCCACTTTTAGAGCCCGCCAAGGGCGAGGATGGGACCGGGCTGAAATAAGGTTTGCCGGCGACGGAGTATTCAAGTCGACAATTAGGTCAACATCCCGTGGTAGTAACAGGAATCTCGAACTGGTGAATGATATCCCCATTACGAGTCGACAAGTCGAGGCTTGTGTTAACGCTCCAGATCAAGATACGATTCCTGGCTTGACATGTTTCTTCGAACTGTGTCATCCCGAGTCCCGTCAAAACGAAGCTACCGTGAAGGCTTACCGACTCGTATGCCTTGAGCACCACTGGTCCTCCTACGTCGGCTGACCCAACTCCGATTACTGGGCTGTAGCTTCCGTTTGGCAGCCTTGCTTGGTATATTACTCCGTCGAATTGCAGCCCAAGATAGGATGTGGGGTTTGAGACGGCGAAATTGAGGCTAACTTCCACGGCCGAATCAGTCGAGTTGACCGTCATTCTTGTAATTTCGACACTCACTTGTTCTAGGGCGGAGTAGTATTGTAGGTAGTTGATGGTGGGACCGATGATGTAGGCCCAGGCTCCGGCCGTTATAGCAATAAGGAGAAGGGTGAGGAGCTGACGCCGATCCAGCATTCCCTCTTTCGTGACTGGTGCGGTTAATTAACGTGTGCGAAAGCTATAACGAGAAGTTTCAGGATGTCTGATAGGAAAAGGCTCGTTCTGGTAATCCCGGGATGGGCCGGGCTTGTTAGCGCCATTGCACTCCAGAGGCTGCTGGTAGCGCCGACGCTAATCTCTCTGGACTTGGCTCTTATTTTCGCCGCCAGCGTTCTTGCGGGACTAGTCGCTGGTGAATTGGAAAACGCGGTCCTTGGTTTTGCGGGCACACTGTTCGTTTCGGCAGTGCTGATAGCGGTCGTCCTTACTCTTCCTGTGACACTGGGACTGACCGGACCTTTGTGGGAGACCGTAGCAGAACAGGACGCAGCAATAAGGGTATTTCAGACGTTCTTCCCTTTCACTCTTGTCTTATTGCTAGTTGGCGGTGTCATAGGCAGCGCCCTGGCTGAGAGACTAGAGCTGAGCTAGCGTCTCATCCTCAGTTTCGGGTTCAGTAACTCGTCCAACGCGTAGCCCAATAGAACAAACGATAGAGAGAGAGCGGCGATCGAGAGTCCTGGAGGTAGGACCCACCACCAATCTGCGGTATGACCGGTGCCCTGAACATCGTTGAGCATCTTGCCCCATGATATCACACTCGGGTCTGCGAGTCCCAAGAATGAAAGAGCGGCCTCTGCGACGATCGCTGCCGGCACAGCAAGAGCCAAGTTAACGTAGGTGAGGCCCATGACATTTGGAACAACATGCTTGGTGATAACGTGGAACACTCCTGACCCTGCAGCTTTCGAAGCTTCGATGAACGACCTCTCCTTTAGGGACAATACTTGGGACCTGATGACTCTGGCGAAGCCGGGCCAGCCTAGAAGCGCTAGAATGCCGATAACGTTCCAGATCGATGATCCGAAAAGCGCCGCAAGAACGATAAGGAGTGGAAGTACTGGAAGGACGAGTAGAAGATCAGTTGTACGCATGAGCACTTCGTCCACAATCTTTCCCATATAACCGGCGATGAGTCCGACCGCCAATCCGACTGCTATGGCGAGTATCGACGCGACTAGGCCTACGATGAGGGAAACCCTAGTGCCCCAAGCAAGCTGGGTAAATATGTCCCGCCCGTACTGGTCTGTTCCAAGAAGGCCAAAGGATGTCCCTAGCATTCTTAAGTTCAAGCCGTTGAAGAATAGCTTCACGCTGACATTGCTCGCCTGATCGGTGTCGGGGATCACGATCTGGACGCCGTAACTGTATGTCCCTTTTTCGAAGAAGATGAAACTTGCAGGGTCGACCCCGTTAAAGAGGGCGAGCATACCAGACGAATAGGAGTCTAGCTGAAAGGTAGGTATGAGGGCTTTGTTCACGGAATTGTTGTCGAGGGTGGTCTCGTAGATTTCGAGCGGAGTTCCTTCCTTTGATATGAAAACGTTAACACTCACGGAGCTTACTCCTTTTATCTCGCCTAGGAGCAACTCAAGGGAGGCCAGGAACCTCTTAGGCGGGCCCTGATAAGGCCAAGTGAAGGTCTTGGAGATAGTGATCATCCCACCTGGGGCGAGGGGAATAGGTGAACCAGCTGTTCTTGAATATGCAAATTCCTCACTTCCGGGGAACACGATCGGGGTTCCTGGAAAGGCAATAGACTGCGTGGCATTGTATTGGAAACTAAGGCTGGGAGATGGACGTAGCACGACGTTCCAGCCCTGATCCGTTATGCTTGAAGGGCTTCTGAATCCGGTGTTGTCGAGAAGTTGAGTGTTCTGGCTTAGATGGGATCCGCCTGAAAGGCTACTCCACCAAGTAGGGCGGGCAAATTCTCCAGAGAGGAATTCGCTGTTAATAGGATCATAGCGAGTTAAGAAGGGGGCGACTAGTGCAAAAGACACGTAGAAAACTAGGATGAATACCCCAATGACAGCGCGTCTGCTCCTGCTGAACTGTTTCAGGAATCCTCGGAATCGTCTCCACTTGAAATCCAGCCAGGCCCTACGGGCAGAACCCAACGCGCACACCTGTCTAGCTGTACTTTATTCTAGGGTCGATCAGCCCGTAGATGAGATCGGCAGCAAGATTGGCTATGATAATTCCTAATGCCCCGAGGTAGAAGATGGCTTGTAGCACTGGAATGTCTCTGAACTGAATTGCGTTGAAAGTCCACAATCCAAGCCCTGGCCATCTGAACACCGTCTCTGTTATGATAGCTCCTCCTAGAATGCTTCCGAAGGCTAGGGCTACCGAAGTGACGAGGGGAAGTGATGCGTTCTTGAAGGCATGCTTCATCAGAACTGTTCTCTCAGATAGGCCTTTGGCCCGGGCGGTCACGATGTAGTCCTCCGTCAAGGTCTCAAGCATCGTGGCGCGAGTGAGGAGTACGAAGAATCCGTATTGGAAGAGAGTGAGCGTCGCTACGGGTAAGACAGCGTACTGAATCTTTGTGAGGAGGATGTAGCCGATGTTGGAGGGAGGGCTGTAGCTCCAAAAGTCGGGCTGGTTTCCACCTTGAGGGAACCAGCCGAGGTTGTAGTAGAAGATGAGGATGAAAAGCAGACCCATCCAAAAAGTGGGGAGAGAGAAGGTGGTCAGCGAGGCTATCACCGAGCTCGTATCCAATATCTTGCCTCTCTTGTAGGCGCTCAACATTCCCAGGCCAACACCGATTACAACTGAGAGCACCGTCGAAATTCCCAGCAAGACCAGTGTATTCGGAAGAAACCGCATCATATCAGACACAACGGGTTGCCCTGATCTAATGGAGTCCCCAAAATTCAGGGAGAATAGATTAATGATATATTTTTCGAACTTTACATCCAAAGGTTGATCTAGACCATACTTTGCCCTCAGCGCCTCAAGCTGCTGCGGCGAGACAGGTTTGCCTCTTCCGACGAGGGCATCGATGAAGCCGTTCTCGCCCGGTATTAGCTCGAATATTATGAAGTTCAGGGTCAAGACGCAGAATATGAGTACGAACGTGTAAAGCAGTCGCTTCAGAAGGTAGGACTTAAGCCCCATTCCTAGGCGCCACCATGTTGATTCTCTCAACCAATGTATAGTTACCTCCGGGTTCTAAAGAAATAAAAATGGGAAGGGGATATTTGGGGTTTGCCGTGGCGTGTTTAGCTATGTTCCGGGTATCGATTCGGATACCCAGCCAGGTATGGTGCCTTCTGTTCCGCCGCCTTGGTCTGTTCCGCCTAGGAAGCTTTGTCCAAAGTGCAGTGAGATTCTTGTAAGGTCGAATATGTCCACTGTGCCGTCAGGTGTTTGAGTTGAGCCACTCAGATCCCAGGGTGCGTGTCCGTAATTCCCGCTGAGCGCTGGGTGTTGTCC
>WNFX01004032.1_pt1 | contig 14509 bp, 11 predicted proteins | sample 5400111 | NCBI WGS metagenome assembly WNFX01 (sample SAMN13153363, study PRJNA577476) | soil metagenome | isolation source: 40 cm soil or saprolite under grassland replicate 1 | place: USA:California | collected 2016-06-15 | reverse complement strand
TTTCAAGCTTTTTCTTGAGCATGAGCATGGCACGTCTCCGGTGGTGGTGATGTCAATATAGGCGCAGCGTGGCGGATGCGCACCTGCCTCGCACACCCGCGTGCGCATCACGTCTCATGACGGTGATCGCGCGAGCGGCGCCGACGCGCACACAAAACCGGTTTCGTCCGTGCCTGCAAACCCCTATGCTGGGATCGCGCATGAGGGCCGGCCCATCACGAGGACGGCAATGCCAACGAGGGAGGAAAATATCTATGCGTCGTTTCGTTGTGACTTTGCTCGCCGCCTGGGCGTCGCTTTCGGTGGCCGGGCAGACGCTGGCGCAAGCGCCGGCACCTGCGCCTGGGGCGCCTACCCCTGCGCCTGCAGCGCCGGCGGCGGTCCCCGATCAGATGCCATTCGACGTTCCGTACGGGGCGGCGATTTCCGCCGATCGCGCTGCGCAAGTCGTCGCCGCCGCGGTGGCGGAAGCAAAGAAGTCGCCACGCAATTGGAAGCTCGCGATCGCGGTCGTCGATCCAAACGGCGATCTCGTCTATTTCTACAAGATGGAGCAGACGCAGGTGGCATCGATCGGCATCGCGCAGGGCAAGGCCCGCACGGCGGCACGTTACCGGCGGCCCTCCGGCGTCTTCTTCACGGTCATGCAGAATCCGGCGGGCGCCTATGTCTCCACTCTCGATCCGATGCTGGTCGCTTCCCACGGCGGCTTCCCGCTCATCGAGGGTGGCAAGCTCATCGGCGCGATCGGTTGCAGCGGCGCTACCGGGGACCAGGACGCGGTGGCGTGCAAGGCCGGTGCCGATACAGTCAAATAATCGCCGTCGGCAGCATGAAATGGGACCGCGGCGTCAACGCCGCGGTCCATTGTTTTTAATCTCGCGCGTATCCGATCAGCGGCTTTTTCTTTCGTCCGAGCAGGATCAGGATCGCACCGATGACGGCGAGCACGAGCGAAACCGGCTGATCGAGAAAGTAGGGCTTGACCAAGCCTTGCCAGGCCCATGGCCCGACGCGACGCTCGACCTCCGGCTGCAGCGATGTGAGCGAGTTTTGGTGGACGTTCGACCAGGTGGATTCAACGCTGCTGATATACACCGTCTGGTCCGCGATCGACTTGGTGCCATCGTAGACCAAAAAGATGAATCCCAGGGCGAGCGACAACAGACCGAGAAATCGTAGAACAAAGCGGATCATGGCGTTTTACGGGCAACCAAACAGCGCCCCTCTATCGATTAGCCTGCTCGCCCATTCCCTTCAATCGGCTGGAGCAAGCTGCCGACCGCTGTGGGGAGTACCGCGTCGGCGCCAACATGATGGGCCCGGCGACGGCCGGACGGTCGGGTTTTGCGACTCGCCTTGAGCGAAGCCCATTCGATCCGCTACGTTCGGCTATCCGGCCATCACGGCTTTTGTAAGGGGTTGAGATGTCTTCGAAAAAGGATGGCCGCGGGATACGACCGACATTTACCGACCAGGAAGCGCTGCTGTTCCACAGCCAGGGCCGGCCGGGCAAGCTTGAAGTTGTCGCCACCAAACCGATGGCGACCCAGCGCGATCTGTCGCTGGCCTATTCACCCGGCGTCGCCATCCCCGTGTTGGCGATCGCCGAGGACGAGGACCGCGCCTTCGACTACACAACCAAGGGCAATTTCGTCGCCGTCATCACCAATGGCACGGCCATCCTCGGCCTGGGCAATCGCGGCGCGCTTGCCGCCAAGCCGGTCATGGAAGGCAAGGCGGTGCTGTTCAAGCGCTTCGCCGATATCGATTCCATCGATCTGGAAGTGTCGTCCGAAGATCCCGACGAGATCGTCAATTGCGTCAAGCTGCTGGGCAAGAGCTGGGGCGGCATCAACCTCGAGGATATTCGCGCCCCGGAATGCTTCCTCATCGAGCAGCGGCTGCGGGAGCTGCTCGACATTCCCGTCTTCCACGACGACCAGCACGGCACCGCGATCATTGCCGCCGCCGGCTTGATCAATGCGCTTGATCTCACCGACCGCGACATCAAGTCGACCAAGCTTGTGTGTAACGGCGCCGGCGCTGCCGGCATCGCCTGCCTCGAGCTGCTCAAGGCGATCGGCTTCACACCCAACAACATCGTCCTCTGCGATACCAAAGGCGTGATCTATCAGGGTCGCACCGAGGGCATGAATCAATGGAAGTCGGCGCATGCGGTGAAAACCTCCGCCCGGACCTTGGCCGAGGCGCTGGCGGGCGCCGACGTCTTCTTAGGATTGTCGGTCAAGGGCGCGGTGACGAAGGAGATGGTGAAATCGATGGCGGCAAAGCCGATCATCTTCGCCATGGCCAATCCCGATCCGGAAATCACCGCGGAGGAAGTGGCTGAGGTGCGCAGCGACGCCATCATGGCGACCGGACGCTCCGACTATCCCAACCAGATCAACAACGTCCTGGGTTTTCCCTACATCTTCCGCGGCGCGCTCGACGTGCGCGCGACTGCCATCAACATGGAGATGAAGATCGCCGCCGCCAACGCGCTGGCCGCGCTCGCGCGCGAGGACGTCCCCGATGAGGTGGCCGCCGCGTATGGTACGCGGCCGAAATACGGTCCGGAATACATCATTCCGGTGCCGTTCGACCCGCGGCTGATCTCGTTCGTCCCGCCCGCGGTCGCCGGCGCCGCCATGGACAGCGGCGTCGCCCGGCGGCCGATCGTCGACATGGATGCCTACCGGGCGCAACTGCGCTCGCGCCGCGATCCGGTGGCCGGGATTCTCCAGCGCGTCTACGAGCGGCTGCGGCGCCGGCCGCAACGCGTCGTCTTTGCGGAGGGCGAAGAGGAGCAGGTCATCCGCGCCGCGGCGAGCTTCGTCAACGAGGGGCTGGGCACCGCACTGCTCGTCGGACGCGAGGACCTCGTGCGCGAGAGCGCGCGCACCCTCGGTATTGAACTCGGCGGTGGCATCGAGATCATCAATGCGCGGCTGTCGCAGCGCAACGCGGCCTATGCCGCGTATCTCTACGAGCGCCTCCAACGCGATGGCTTTCTCCAGCGCGACGTGCAGCGCCTGGTCAACCAGGACCGCAACCACTTCGCCGCGTGTATGGTCGCGCTCGGCGATGCCGATGCCATGGTGACGGGCGTCACGCGCAATTTCTCGGTGGCGCTGGCGGACGTACGCCGCTGCATCGATCCCAAGCCCGGCCACCGCGTGATGGGCGTGTCGCTGATTCTGGCGCGCGGACGCACCGTCCTGGTGGCGGACACCGCGGTGACCGAAATGCCCAATGCCGAGATTTTGGCCGACATCGCGGTCGAAGCCGCCGGTGTCGCACGCCGCTTCGGCTACGAGCCGCGCATCGCATTGCTCGCGTTCTCGACCTTCGGCCATCCGCCGGGCGAGCGTTCGGCGCACGTGCAGGGGGCGGTGCGCATCCTCGACCAGCGCCGCGTCGACTTCGAATACGACGGGGACATGGCAGCCGATGTCGCGCTCAACATGGAGTTGCGCGAGGCCTATCCGTTCTGCCGTCTCTCCGGTCCGGCCAACGTGCTGATCATGCCGGCATTCCATTCCGCCTCGATCTCGACCAAGCTGCTGCAAGAACTCGGCGGCGCCACCGTGATCGGCCCGATTCTGGTGGGGCTCGACCGGCCGGTGCAAATCGTGCCGCTCTCGGCCAACGACGCCCGGCTCGTCAATATGGCCGCGCTCGCGGCATTCAACGTAAGCGGGTGACCACCCGGGGAGGCCATATGAGCGAGAAGCTTCGCGGCGTAATCGCCGCCATTGCAACCGCGCTGGACGAAGAAGGCGAACCGGATTGTGCCCGCTCAGTGGCACTTGCGCGTTTTCTGCTCGGCGACGGCTGCGACGGATTGAACGTATTGGGCACCACCGGCGAGGCGACCTCGTTCTCGTGCGAGCAACGCAAGCGCCTCATGACCGCTTACCGCGAAGCGGGCTTGCCGCTCGATCGCCTCATGGTCGGCACCGGCGCCGCCGCGGTCGGCGATGCGGTCGCGCTGACACGGCATGCGGCCGAGCTCGGGTTTGCTGGAGCGCTCCTCTTGCCGCCGTTCTATTACAAGGGCGTGCCGGACGAGGGGCTCGTTGCCTATATCGAGACGATCGTCGCCGCCACGGCAGCAAGACCAATCCCGCTTTATCTTTATCACTTTCCGGCGCAGGCGGGGCTTGCCTGGCATCCCTCACTGGTCAAGCGCCTCGTCGCGGAGTTCGGTACCCGCATCGTTGGCCTCAAGGATTCCTCGGGCGATATGGCCTATGCGCGCGAGGTCGCGGCGATCTCTCCTCGCTTCGCCGTGTTCCCGTCGACCGAAGCGGTGCTGATGCAAGCCCGCTCAGGGGTGTTCGCCGGCTGCATCTCAGCCACGGCCAATCTCAACGCCGACCTCTGCGCACGCGCATGGCGCAGCGGCGACGACCGCGCGCTCGAAGTCGCGGTAAGCATCCGCAAGCTCTTCGACGGCAAGCCGCTGGTCCCAGGGGTCAAGGCGGTCATTGCGCATATTCATGGCGATATGGCCTGGGCACGGGTCAAACCCCCGCTGACCGCCTTTCCCGCAGGCGAGCAGGTTGCGGCTGCCTATGACGAGCTGCGGGGCATTGCCTCGCAGCCGTCCAAGATCGCCGCGGCGGCTGGCCAAGCGCGGTGAGCAAGCACTCCTACCCGCCCGATCGACGCGCCTGGAAACCGGCCTCGCCGTAAACGGATGGGTCGCAACCCATGCTCGATCGTCTGCCGCTCACATATCTCGTGCCGTTGACGCTCCGGGACAGGCCGACTATAAGCGCCGGGTTGGCGGCGAGATGCTCGCCGCCGCTTGTTTTTTACGACATCGGGGCCGCATGACCTTACGGGAGCGGCCGACCGCAGAACGAGCGTAGCCATGCCTAATACCACTTCGGCCCGCAAGGCGACCCGCAAGATCGCACGGCGCACCGAGATCAACAAAGCGCGCCGCTCGCAAATGCGCGGCTTCGTGCGGCGGGTCGAGGAAGCGATCGCGGCCGGCGACCGGAGCACCGCACTCGCGGCACTTAAGGAAGCCGAGCCGGTGATCATGCGCGCGGCGCAGAAAGGCGTCGTGCATGCCAATGCCGCAAGCCGCAAGGTCTCGCGCCTAGCGCACAGGGTGGCCAAGCTCGCCACCTAGCGCGGCAGGACGGTCCAAGGCGATTGCGCTGTCGCTAAACCGTCGATCGTGCCGCCGAAAACATCGGCACGGACAGTTCCTCAACCAGATCGCGCGCGCCGATGCACGATTGTTGGAGATCTGCTGCTCGTTGTTCAAAAAGCGTCACAAAAAATCGCGATAATTGAACGAATAATTTTCGTACTCATGAACTCGCCGCCGCCGCGGGGGGTTACCCGCTTTTTTCGCTCACAGAAATAACTGTATGCAGAATGGCTTAAAGGGAAAGCGGGCGCGAGGACTTTGATTTCTGTCATTTTCCTACGCAAGCGCGGTCTCGTTTGAAATCAAAATTGCGGTCTTGCACGAGCTTTGCCGCACCAGCGCGGCCGCTTCGAATACGCAAGTCAATTCAAAATATTATGGCGAGCTTGCGAACAGCAACCCGCAACGCGTGAACCGCAACCGATCTCGAGTTGTGCGCGCTGCAGCCATTGCAGGCGTTGCAGGGGGACCGCGGCGTGCTATTTTTAGATCGCCGCTGGGCCACCTGCGGTTCTCAGTAAAAGGTCGTGCTTTAGCTCATCGAAGATGAGGACGGGTGTGTTGTGCCTGGTTGTTCTCAGCTTCGAATTCGCAAGTGCTTGGGTTAAGTGCAGATAATTGCGGCTTATGGCGTCGGCCCAGTTGTCTGCGAGACGAAAACAGAACGACGAAACAGATAATAATAAGTCAAAAAACATGAACACCTAGATAGCCCTCACGAGAGTGGGCAGCAAAAAGGGGGGTGACATGACGACAGCGAGGGCCAATATGATTTGCGATATCGGCCGCCAACCATACGGCCATTTGCTTGATTTCGTTATCGCTGCGCGCGGGCCGGCCCCACCGCCGCACTAAGACAGTCGCTCCGCCCGCGCCGCCGGCTCCCTAGGGTTCGTTTCCACGGCCCGGCCGCCGTGCCGCGGCACTCTCCTCTCCTACGTTCCTGCGTGGTGCCACTTCGCGTTGAAGTATTGCGTTTCGTCCGCGTCCCATCACTTGCCGCCGATCAAACAGAGATACGCAATGACGCACATGGACCTGGACCGCTGGAGCCGCGTGAAGGATCGTCTTCGCGCCGAAGTCGGTGAGGACGTCTACGCGAGTTGGTTCGCCCGCATGGAGCTCGATGGCAGCGAAGGAGACACGGTCAAGCTGTCCGTGCCCACCCGCTTCCTCAAGAGCTGGATTCAATCGCATTATGCCGAGCGGGTGCTGGCTTGCTGGCAGGCTGAGCAGCCGAATTTTTCGCGCGTCGAGCTTACGGTGCGCTCCGCGGTCATCCGTACCTTGGCGTCGAAAATCAAGCCGATGGAGACGCCTGCGCCCCAGCGCGAGAATCGAGAGATCAAGCTCAACGGCACCCAGCTGCGCAATGGCGCCGGACCGCTCGCGGCGGCGCACGAGGCACTCGGCGGCTCACCGCTCGATCCGCGGCTCACCTTCGAGACTTTCGTGGTCGGGCGTTCCAATACGCTAGCGCATGCCGCCGCCAAACAGGTCGCCCAGGGCAGGCGTGGCGACATGGTCATGTTCAACCCGCTCTACATTCACGCCGGGGTCGGGCTCGGCAAAACGCACCTGCTGCAATCGCTGGCTTGGGCGGGCAATGCGACTGCCGAACGCAAGGTCCTCTATCTCACCGCCGAGAAATTCATGTACGGCTTCGTGGCGGCGCTGCGGGCGCAGAATGCACTGGCATTCAAGGAGGCATTGCGAACCATCGACGTCCTGGTCATCGACGACTTGCAATTCCTTCAAGGCCGATCGACCCAGGCCGAGTTCTGTCACACGCTCAATGCGCTCATCGACGCCGGCCGCCAGGTCGTGATCGCCGCCGACCGGCCGCCTTCCGATCTCGAGAGCCTGGAGGAGCGCGTGCGCTCGCGGCTCGCCGGCGGCCTCGTCGTCGAAATGGGATCGCTCGGCGAGGAGCTGCGGCTTGAAATCCTCAAATGTCGCGCCGCGGCCGCCAGGCAGCATCATCCCGGCTTTGATGTTCCCGTCCCGGTGATCGAGTTCATCGCCAGGACGGTGACCCACAACGGTCGCGACCTCGAAGGCGCGCTCAACCGCCTTCTCGCTCACAGCAAGCTTACCGGCCAGCCCGTCACGCTCGAAATGGCCGAGCGCGAGGTGCGCGACCTGATCCGTCCGCAGGAGCCCAAGCGCGTCAAAATCGAGGACATCCAACGGGTAGTCGCGCGACAGTACAATGTGAGCCGCTCCGATCTTCTATCCTCGCGGCGCACGGCAAATGTGGTGCGTCCGCGGCAGGTGGCGATGTATCTCGCCAAGACGCTCACGCTGCGTTCGCTGCCGGAGATCGGGCGACGTTTCGGCGGACGTGATCACACGACCGTGCTGCACGCCGTGCGCAAGATCGAAAATCTCGTGAATACCGACTCCGCGCTGGCCGAAGAGATCGAGCTGCTGAAGCGGCAATTGCAGGAATAAACTGCTGTCAGCGGGATCGGCACGGCCGCTGCAAGGACAAAGGGGCTCAGGGGCAACCGAGCCGTCCGCCCGCCGCCGATCTGCAGCGCCGGGCCGCCCCCGGGAAGGCCGCCAAATCCGTTGGTAAGTGCCGACGCCGGTCGCCCTCGCCCTTGCGAAAAATGCGCGTACGCGCCACCTTCCTTACCCTTTCGATACTTTCCACGCGAGCGGGCGGATCGAACAATGAAAGTCACCGTCGAACGCGCAGCGCTGTTGCGGTCGCTTGGCCACGTCCATCGCGTGGTCGAGCGGCGCAACACCATTCCTATTCTCGCCAACGTGTTGATCAAGGCGGAGAAATCGAAGCTTGCCTTCAAAGCGACCGACCTCGACGTCGAGGTCACGGAAACGATCTCCGCGGAGGTGGGTCCCGGCGGCGCGACCACCGTCCCCGCGCACATGTTCTATGAAATCGTGCGCAAGCTTCCGGAGGGTGCGCAGATCGTGCTCGAGGCGTCCGGCGATCGGGCGGTGCTGACGATCCGCGCCGGACGCTCGCGCTTCACGTTGCAGACGCTGCCGGAGAGCGATTTTCCGGATCTTGCGGCGGGCGAGATGACGCACACGTTCAAGCTCGCCGCCGCCGATCTCAAGCGCCTCATCGACAAGACCCAATTCGCGATCTCGACCGAGGAGACGCGCTACTATCTCAACGGCATTTACCTGCACACCGCCGGCACCGCCAAGGCGCCGACGCTGCGCGGCGTCGCAACCGACGGGCATCGCCTCGCGCAGTTCGAGCTGCCGCTGCCCGCCGGCGCCAACGGCATGCCGGGCATCATCGTCCCGCGCAAGACCGTGGCCGAGGTGCAGCGCCTCATCGAGGACAACGACGCCGAAATCACGGTCGAGCTGTCGCAGGGCAAGGTCCGTTTCAGGCTCGGCGAGACGGTGCTCACCTCCAAACTCATCGATGGCACATTTCCGGACTATGCGCGCGTCATCCCGCTCGGTAATGACAAAGAGCTCACTGTCGACAAAAAGGAGTTCGAGCAGGCGGTCGATCGCGTCTCCACCGTGTCGAGCGAGCGCGGCCGCGCGGTCAAGCTGTCGCTGAGCAATGGCAAGCTGATGCTGTCCGTGACCAACCCGGATTCCGGCAGCGCGACTGAAGAGATCGAAGTGGAATATGGCTCCGAGCCGCTCGATATCGGCTTCAATTCCCGCTATCTGCTCGACATCGCGGCGCAGCTCGAAGGCGAAGCCGCGGTGCTAAAGCTCGCCGACCCGGGATCCCCCACGCTGATCCAGGACCGCGACACCAAGGGCGCGCTATACGTGCTGATGCCGATGCGGGTGTAGCGCGGATCAGAGGTCGATTATCGGTAACCAGAGATCCGGGAGCGGGTGCTAGCCCGACGCGGGCGTCGCACCCGATTTGCTGTTTTCCGGTCACTGTTTACTGATTACTGATATGCCCTTTGCCCGCATCCGGCGTCTGAGCGTCAGCAATTTCCGCAGCTACCACGCCGCGCAGATTGAGGTCGGCGCGGGGCCGGTGGTGCTGGTGGGTCCTAACGGCTCCGGCAAGACCAATCTGATCGAGGCGATTTCTTTTCTCGCGCCGGGACGCGGCCTGCGGCGCGCGCTGCTTGAGGACGTCGCCTTTTCCGAGGGGGACGGATCATGGGCAGTAGCGGCGGACGTGGAAGGTGCACTGGGCTTGGCGACGCTGGGTACTGGCATAGAGCTGCCGACGAGCGAGGACGCGGCCGTCACACGCAAATGCCGCATCGATCGCGAGCCTGTTGCATCGGCAACAGCGTTTGTCGACCATTTGCGCGTCGTCTGGCTCGTGCCGGCCATGGACGGATTGTTCAACGGCCCGGCCTCCGAGCGTCGCCGCTTTCTCGATCGACTCGCGCTGGCGCTCGACGCCGAGCATATGACGCGCGTCAACGCGCTTGAACGCGCGCTGCGCTCGCGCAACCGGCTGCTCGAGGACGCCCGTCCGGATCCGCACTGGCTCGATGCAATCGAGCACGAGACGGCCGAGCTCGCGGTCGCGGTGACGGCCTTGCGGGTGGAGACCGTCGGCCGGCTGCAAGCGGCCCTTGCGGCGCGCAAGCATCCTGCCTCCGCGTTTCCCGCGGCCGCGCTGGCGCTTGACGGCTGGATGGAACGGCTCGTGCCGCTCGAGCCAGCGGTCGCGGTGGAGGACCGCTATCGCGCGCTGCTCAAAGCCAATCGCGCGCGCGACGCCGCCGCCGGCCGCACGCTCGAAGGGCCGCACCTTACCGATCTCCTCGTCACTCACGCGGACAAGCAAATTGCCGCCGCCGAGGCCTCGACCGGCGAACAGAAGGCGCTGCTCATTGGCCTCATTCTGGCCCACGCGGGCCTCCTTGCGGAAATGTCGGGCTTCGCGCCGGTGCTGCTGCTGGACGAGGTTATCGCTCATCTCGACCCCGCGCGGCGGGCCGCGCTCTACGCGGAACTAGACACCCTCGGCGCGCAAGCCTGGATAACCGGCGCCGATGCTGCCGCCTTCGCAGACATCGAAGGCAAGGCTGACGTGTTCGACGTCTTGCCGGGACAGGTGAGACGGCGGGCGTAATCGTCGCGCCGCGCGTTTTGTGTCATCATGCGCATCGAGGAGCGTACGCGGAGGGCCAGGGAACAGCCATGCGCGCTGCCTACTACGAGACGAACGGAGCGGCCGGCAACGTGCTGCGGGTCGCGGAACTGGAGACGCCACAGCCGGGACGGGGTGAGGTCCGGGTGCGCCTCGCCACCTCCGGCGTCAACCCTTCCGATGTCAAAAGCCGCGCCGGGCTGACCCGCAAGATCGCTTTCCCCCGCGTCATTCCGCACAGCGACGGCGCCGGCGAGATTGACCGCGTGGGCGAAGGCGTTTCGCCATCGCGTGTGGGCGAGCGAGTCTGGGTCTGGAACGGCCAGTGGCGGCGCCCCTTCGGTACCGCCGCCGAATGGATCGTGCTGCCCACGGAACAGGCCGTGCCGCTGCCCGCCCATATCAGCATGGAGGCCGGAGCGTGCCTCGGCATTCCGGCCTATACCGCCTATCAGGCGGTGGTGCTCACCGGCGCCGAGGACGGCTCGACCGTGCTCGTCGCTGGGGGCGCCGGGGCGGTGGGCCATTACGCCATTCAGCTTGCAAAGAAACGCAAGGCCACCGTCATTGCCACCGTCAGCTCGCCCGCCAAGGCCGAGATCGCGCGGCGCGCGGGCGCCGACCATGTCATCGACTACAGGCGCGAGAACGTCGGCGAGCAGGTCATGGCACTCACCGGAAAACGCGGGGTGAATGCGGCGATCGAAGTCGATCTTGCCGCCAACGCACGGCTCTTGCCCGCCGTGCTTGCCCCCGACAGCGTGGTGGCGATCTACGGCAGCAGCGCACCCGAGACCTCGATCCCGTTTCAATTCCTGCTTCAGAACAGCGTCGAACTCAAATTTTTCCTGGTTTACCAGATGCCGCCGCAGCTGCGCGCCCGCGCGAGCGCCGACATCACCGGCATGCTCGAGCGCGGAGAGCTCATCCATAACGTGGCGCAGACGTTCGACCTCCGCGAGATCGTGGCCGCGCACGAAGCGGTCGAGTCCGGAAAAGCGATGGGCAACATCGTCGTCAGCGTCGCTTAGCGCTGCTTGCGCTGCGTGACTGGCTTGAACGGACGCTCGAATTCGCCATGCCGCGTTCGTTGTCCTGGCGCGGAAATTGCGCGAAAAACGGCCTTCGCGGCGAAGCAAAACGAGGCGGCGCAGGCGGCCGCAATCGGGCCATTTTTCAGACCCTTTTTCGCGCCGCGCCATGCCTTGAAATTTCATAAAGAACAATTACTTACAGGCTGTCACTTTGGGCTGTACGGCCTTGCCTTTTCGTGTCAAACCAAGCCCGATTTGCGCATCACTTCCGAAACCGATTCGAAAAAGCACTCCATGGCCGAACCCGCCCGCCAGACCCCTTCCCTTGCCTCCGAATACGATTCGGACTCGATCAAGGTCCTCAAGGGCCTCGACGCCGTGCGCAAGCGGCCGGGCATGTATATCGGCGACACCGACGACGGCTCCGGCCTCCACCACATGGTCTACGAGGTCGTCGATAACGCGATCGACGAAGCGCTCGCGGGCTTCGCCAAGGAGGTGGTCGTCACGCTCAATCCGGACGGCTCGTGCACGGTGCGCGACGACGGCCGCGGCATCCCGACCGACCTTCACAAGGGGGAAGGAGTCTCGGCCGCCGAGGTCATCATGACCCAGCTCCATGCCGGCGGCAAATTCGATCAGAACGCCTACAAGGTCTCCGGTGGCCTCCATGGCGTCGGCGTCTCTGTCGTCAATGCGCTGTCGAGTTGGCTCAAGCTGACCATCTGGCGCGACGGGCAGGAGCATTTCATGGAATTCCGCGACGGCGAGGCGCTCACCCCGCTCTCCGTCGTCGGCCCGGCGCACGGCAAGCGCGGCACCGAGGTCACTTTCCTGCCGAGCCCGAAAACGTTCACCATGACCGAGTTCGATTTCGCGACGCTGGAGCACCGGCTGCGCGAGCTCGCCTTCCTCAATTCGGGGGTGCTGATCGTGCTCTCCGACATGCGCCACCCGGTGGAGAAGCGCGAGGAACTGCGTTACGAGGGCGGGGTCGAGGCCTTCGTCAAATATCTCGACCGCAACAAGACGCCGCTTATTCCCGCGCCGATCATGATCAAGGGCGAGCGCGAGGGCATCGCCGTCGAATGCGCCCTGTGGTGGAACGATGGCTACCACGAGGCCGTGCTCTGCTTCACCAATACCATCGCCCAGCGCGACGGCGGTACACATCTCGCCGGCTTCCGCGGCGCGCTGACGCGTCAGGTCACGGGTTACGCCGAGAAAACCGGCGTGGCGCAGAAGGAGAGGGTTGCGCTCACCGGCGACGATTGCCGCGAAGGGCTCACCGCCGTCCTTTCCTGCAAGGTGCCGGACCCGAAGTTCTCCTCGCAGACCAAGGACAAGCTCGTCTCCTCCGAGGTGCGTCCGGTGGTGGAGAACATCATCAACGAGGGCCTGCAGTATTGGTTGGAGGAGCATCCGGCGGAGGCGAAGGTCATCGTCGGCAAGGTGGTCGAGGCCGCGGCTGCGCGCGAGGCAGCGCGCAAGGCGCGCGAGCTCACGCGCAAGAAGGGCGCGCTCGATGTGTCCTCCCTTCCCGGCAAGCTCGCCGATTGCCAGGAGCGCGACCCGTCGAGATCCGAGTTGTTCATCGTCGAGGGCGACAGCGCCGGCGGCTCCGCCAAACAAGGCCGGGATCGTGCATTCCAAGCGGTCCTCCCGCTGCGCGGAAAAATCCTCAACGTCGAGCGAGCGCGCATGGACAAGATGCTGTCCAGCCAGGAAATCGGCACGCTCATCACCGCGCTGGGGACCGGGATCAGCGAGGAGTTCAATCCCGACAAGCTGCGCTACCACAAGATCATCATCATGACCGATGCCGACGTCGACGGCTCGCATATCCGCACGCTGCTGCTGACGTTTTTCTACCGGCAGATGCGCGAGCTCATCGACCGCGGGCATCTCTTCATCGCGCAACCGCCGCTCTACAAGGTGACCCGCGGCAAGTCGGAGCAGTATCTCAAGGACGAGCGGGCGCTCGAGAATCATCTCATCACCGGCGGCCTCGAAGAGGCGGTGCTGCGGCTGTTTTCGGGCGAGCATCGCGCAAGGGAGGATTTGCGGCAGCTCGTCGAGCAGGCGCGGGCAATCCGCAACGTGCTCAATGGGCTGCATAGCCGGTACAACCGCCAAGTGGTCGAGCAGGCGGCGATCGCGGGCGTGCTCACTCCCGACATTTTCGGCGACCCGCCGAACGCCACGGAGGCTGCAAAATATATCGCCCGGCGCCTTGATGCATTGTCGGAAGAGATCGAGCGCGGCTGGCAGGGCGAATTCAAGGAAGCCGACGGTTTCCGCTTCGAGCGCACCGTGCGCGGCGTCAGAGAAATCGCGATTCTCGATCACGCGCTGCTCGGCTCGGCCGACGCGCGCAAGCTCGACGAGCATGCGGTGACCCTGCAGCAGATCTATCCGCGCCCCGCCACCCTGCGTCGCAAGGATGAGGACACCGCAATTCACGGGCCGGTCGGCTTGTTCGAGGCGGTGACCGATGCCGGGCGCAAAGGCCTTGCGCTCCAGCGCTACAAGGGCCTGGGCGAGATGAACCCGAATCAGCTGTGGGAGACCACGCTCGACACCAACGCGCGCTCGCTGCTGCAGGTCAATGTGAAGGCAATCGACGAGGCCGACGACATCTTCACCAAGCTCATGGGTGACATCGTCGATCCGCGCCGCGAATTCATCCAGGAGAACGCGCTTGCTGCCAGCGTGGATGTGTGAGCGCCAGGAGTCAGTAGTCAGAATGCACATTTCTGACTACTGAGTTCTAATCACTGGCTCGCCCAGCTCGAGGCCTTGCGCCGCGTTTCGTCGGTTTCGCGCCAATAGGCCTGCCAGCCCTCGGTCGGACCAATGCCGTCGATGGCCGCGGGGCCGGTGACCTTCGCTGCGGACGCGGGATCGAGCGCCATCAGCGGCTTGCCGCCATTTGCGGCGGCGCTCAGCATGCCCAAGTCCTTCGTTTCACGCCGTCCGGCTCAAACCTTACTGATCGACCGCGGTGTGTGCCAGGGTGCCCAAACGCCGATCCCCGCGGGCTGCGGACGGCGGAACCGACCTGCGCGCCCAGCGTTGACGTTTGTCATGGTGGAGCACATCATGCGCGACGAGAGCGGACGTAAAGTCGAGACCAGTGTCGAGGCTCGGGCGGGATTTCTCGATCGTCCCGTGCTCATCGTTCTCTGCGTGAGCCTGGCGCTGGGGGTGATCGTTCTGGGCGCACTGTGG
>WNFX01016716.1_pt1 | contig 14510 bp, 7 predicted proteins | sample 5400111 | NCBI WGS metagenome assembly WNFX01 (sample SAMN13153363, study PRJNA577476) | soil metagenome | isolation source: 40 cm soil or saprolite under grassland replicate 1 | place: USA:California | collected 2016-06-15 | reverse complement strand
TGTTTTCACTCTGTTTGGCGATGCGCAGGTTTTCCTCGGCTTCCGGAAAGTCGGGATGGAGACGCAACGCCTCTTCGAATTGCAAGACCGCCTGGGTGAGATTGCCTTCGCGCATGAAAACCTTACCCAGGTAGTTATGTGGTTGAGCGAGTTTCGGGTCGAGATTGGATGCCTTCTGAAAATGGTCCTTTGCTTCGGCTAGCTGACCCTTCTCGAAAAGCAGACTTCCGAGGTCGACATGAGCATCGACCAAACGGGGGTCCACTCGCAAGGCCTCTCGGTACTGCGTAATTGCTTCGTCGAGTTTGCCGTGTTTTTCCAGGAAAGCGCCATAGCTGTAATGAGCCGGCGCGGATTTCGGAGCTAGTCGAATTGAGGTTTCGCATTCGGCGGCCGCTTGCTCATCTCGGCCGAGTCGCTCCAGAACATAAGCATAGCCGGAATGATACTCGGCATTATTCGGCTCGATCCGCAACGCCTGTTCAAAATGTGTTTGCGCATCCTCCAATTTTCCTTGCTCCATTAAGAGGCCAGCCAGATTAACGTGGCCTTTCGCGGAGCCGGGATTCAAACGTAGCGCTGCGGAAAAATGTCCAGCTGCTTCATCGGTTCGTCCAGCCTCTTGCAAAGCCGTCGCGTAATTGAAATGCGCTCGCACACTGGACGGTAGATCAGCAACGATCGCGGCCAGACGCTCAAGCTTGTCTTGGGCAGAGTGCACCTCCGTGAACCAAAGCGCTGCAAGGGGTATAACAAAGACCGCTACCCATTTCGCGCCGTGCAAAGCCCAACTCGGCAGAAGAGCATTTCGTGAAAGATCAGCGGCGCCGCCGGTGATGCCAAGAGATTGTCGCGTCGATTTCTCACGAACCTTCCAAATGAAGCCGTCGTAATAAAAATGGAGCAGTGCCGACGCGGTCACGACGCCGGTTAAAATCCGCTTAACGGCGTCGATTCCGACATACGATTTGGACAAGCTCAGCCCACCGTAGGCGAGCACCAAGCCTACATAAACGCCTACGAGCGCGCCACTGCGGCGGAACACGAAACGCATAAACCCACCAATCGATCTGTCGCTCTCGACGCGTTTGCGGTTATAGATCCATACCAGCGAGAGGTATTGTACATCGTGGAACACTTCGAATAACGCGATGCCGACGAGAACGCTGGCTACGATGTTGTTGCAGTACCACCAAAAGGAAATGCTCGTGACAAGAAGCACCAGCTTGACCGGGCTTGGGCGCTTCCCTTGCGTCCACATCCAGACGAAATTCACCAGGAATACACCTGAAATGGCCAAAGCCAACGCCAGCAGCCCTTGCTGCGCTGCCCGAAGGAGAGCCGGCGGAATAAAAGGTCCTCCGGCCGCATAATAACTTTCCAACGTGTCCGTCATCCGCTGCGGCGAAAGAAGCACAGCGGTCGCAAACCAGATGCCGCACAAGGCGAAATCAAGGCGTCGCGTCAGCTGTGCGAAGGAGCCGACCTTCGCGTCGTAGATGCGGCAGAACCCGTATGTTTGCATCATTCCATGCCAAACGCCCCAGAAAAACGCGACAAGCACGATGCCTTTGAGGTCCCACAGAGAAAAAGCTGCGCAAACCACCACAAGGAAAATCGGTGCGAAAATGAATCGATATCGGAAACGCTGAAACAAGGCGCGGTCGCCGTAGGCGCGAATCATCCCCGGCAAGTGGTGGCCCATTGCGCCGAACGCAGCGACAAAAAGATAAATGTCTTCGGCGGCCCAGAGTCCCTGGGCCCCGATAAAGATGGGCACCAGCAAGAGCGGCGTACAGACGTAAAGAATCAAGTCGCGCCAGCTGTCTAGAATCCACAAATTAGGCTTGCGTCCAGCGGCTGCCGGACCAGGCACAGCTGGGACAGTTTGCGGAGATGAGAATGCAGAAACGTGCTGCATGCTTTAGCGGAACCAAGTCTTCCTCAAACCGCGGCGAAAATCAATCCTTAGATCATTCTCAACCGCTGCTGACAATGAGTGGACACGAAGTTCATACATGATAGGCCTTCTCGAATGCGCCGGCCCGGCCACCGGCTAGTGATTTGATAGATGTACTGCCGTGGGCTACACGTGATCGATCTAGTCTTTAGGAAATGGCAAAACACGTTTCTGTGCGGTCAGTGATCCCGAAGCTGGGGGTGATTTTCGGGATTTGCGCTGTTCTCGCCGGAATTACCTGGTTGGTTTTTGGTCAAACCGTAGCGCACCAGTTCGTCACCTACGACGACCCACAGTATGTTTACGAGAACGCAAAGGTTGCCGCAGGGCTTTCACCACAGAGCGTGCTTTGGGCCTTTACGCACACTGTAGGCGGTAACTGGCATCCGCTCACCGTCATTTCGCACATGTTGGATTGTCAGCTGTACGGTTTGAAGCCGGCCGGACATCATTTCACAAACGTTCTTTTGCACACCATCGCTGTCATCCTCCTGTTTCTCGTGCTGCGACGAATGACAGGCACGTTGTGGCAAAGCGCTTTTGTTGCGGCGCTATTCGCAATTCATCCGTTGCACGTGGAGTCGGTCGCATGGATCTCTGAGCGGAAAGACCTATTAAGCGCCTTCTTTTTCATGCTCACGCTCGGCGCTTACATCCGATATGTTCACAAGCTCTCGTTCACATCCTACCTCCTTGTCCTGCTCGTGTTTGCATTTGGCCTGATGTCGAAACCGATGCTGGTCACCGTTCCGTTCGTTCTCCTATTGCTGGATTACTGGCCCTTAAAGCGATTCGCGCCAGAAGCTCCAGTCAAGCTTGGCCAGCAGCCTAGAGTTGAAGACCGCGAGAGTATTCGACGAATTCTCCTCGAGAAAATTCCGCTGCTACTTTTTTCACTTGGCTCTTGCGCGGCAACTCTTCTTGCTCAGCGCCATTTTTTCGACCCGATCGGCCATCTGTCACTGATGAACCGATTTTCTAATGCCGCCGTAGCAACAGTCATTTATCTGCGACAACTCGTGTGGCCATTTGGATTGTCCGTCTTTTACCCTCATCCAAGGCACAGCCTTTCTGTCTTACAAGTCTTGGTGGCGGCGCTGTTCCTCATCGCGGTCAGCGCAGCTGCTTTCATGTACAGACGGAGAAATCCTTATTTTTTGACGGGCTGGTTTTGGTTTTTGGGAATGCTGGTGCCGGTGAGCGGCATCATACAGGTCGGCGAGCAAGCTCATGCTGATCGCTACATGTACCTGCCCCAGATCGGTCTGTATATTATCGTGACTTGGTTCATTGCTGACACTGTATCTTCGTGGCGACATCAACGCATTCTTCTCGGCACGGCAATGGCCTCGTCAATCGTCCTTTTGATGTACCCCGCTTGGAAGCAGACCAGCTACTGGTATGATGGACGCGCTCTTTGGACGCACGCCCTCGCGGTCAATCCACAGAACGACACGGCTCACATTAGTCTTTGCGATCTTGACCTCCGCGAAAATCGCCTGGACGACGCAATCTTTCACGCACGCACGGCCGCGGAGATCCAGCCTGATAGCGCTGATGCTCATAGCCGTCTCGCTGTTGCGCTTTCAGCAAGTGGACAGAACGAAGAGGCGAGCATCCACTTTCTAAAGGCTCTCGAGACGCATCAAATTCGCCCCCGGTTGCACTACAACATCGCCACGCTACTTCTGAATAGTGGACATCTCGATGAGGCAATCGCTGAATTTCAGGAGGAATTGCAAATCCAGCCGGAGTTCGTGGAAGCGCACAATAACCTCGGCATTGCCCTTACATCAAAAGGAGAACTCGATGAGGCTCTCGCTCATTTCCAGAAGGCTCTGGAGCTGGATCCGCAGCTACCCAAGGTTCATCACAACATCGCCATGATCTTGTTACGGCAGGGTCAGCTCGATCAGGCAGTCGCTCATTTACAGAAAGAACTGCAAGTGAATCCCGACAGCGCGGAGGCACACAACGACCTCGGTATCGCGTGGTCGCAGCAGGGGCGAATCGATCAGGCAATCAGCGAATGGCAAAAGACGCTGCAGCTACAGCGAGACAATCTAAAGGCCTACTGCAATCTCGTGTGGGTGTTCGCCACATTTCCTGACGACGCGATTCGGAGCGGAGCAAAAGCAGTTGCTCTGGGCGAGCACGCGCTACAGCTCTCCGGCGAGAAAGACCCTCGAATCTACCGGCTGCTTGCTGCTGCGTATGCGGAGAATCGTCAATTTGATAAGGCGATTGAAACAGCGCAGCGTGGCTCAGAGTTGGCCACGAAGCAGGGAAACTACGCGGCTGCAAACGCGCTCGAATCGAATATCGATCTTTACCGAAAGAGCCTTCCGCTGCGCGACTCGAGCGAGTAAAAGCTTGGCCCTGCGTGATTATATTGATGCAACGATTGAGACGGCACAGTATTCGGGCAAGCAACTTTGTAATGTGCCGCAAAATTTCTCGGATAGCTCCAGAAATTGTAATCACCAAGCATCGTTTGGAATTCAATAAGTTGGAGCTGTCCCGACTTTCGCTCGACATGGCAAAGAAAGCAGAAGCAAAACGACCGGGCCCCGCGAAGAGCCCGGCCGCTGTGAATTGTCCCGGCTTGCGCTTTAGAAGCGCTTCTTCAATCCAACATACCAGTACCGGCCTTTGATCGTGCCAATCGACTCATCGTAGCCGTTCTCGAAGGAACCAGCTACAAACGGTGGATCTTCGTCGGTCACGTTCTGCATACCAAGCGTGACCGTGGTATTGTTGAGCCACCATCTCCAGTTGTTGCAGCCGTACTCAGCCGTGGATACTGGGATGACATTCTTCTCCTTGCCATCCTTGCCGCTCTTCACGTTTTTCCCGCCGTCTTTGGCATAACCGGGCACCTCGGCTGGTGCGGGCGGAGGCAGGTTAAACGTGTAGTTGAGGATGATATCAAGCGTAGTCCACGCGCTCACTTTCCGCGCGCGGTCAGGAAAAGGAGCGGCAGTGTCTCCCGGACCGCCAGTTCTCGGCATATTCAACTTCGGGGATCCTGTCAGACTGACATTGTCGTCCTCGTATTGGCCGATCCAGTGGACTACCGCGCCGACATCGAGACCAGCAGCCCAGGTATCGGCCGGGCCATCGTAAAAGACACTGAAGTTGGCCCGATGCCACGGCAACGAACTGGTCAGAGCGAATCCCGGCGGCAGGAACGAACCATTGATACCGACGCGTTTCGTATCGGCGGTGGCCTGAAACTCAGCCCGGGACAGCCAGGTGCCATTGACCGTGGTCGTTATTCTGCCCCAATCGCTGCCGCCAAAGATCGTGGAATCCAGAATATAGATAGCTTCGTAGTCGAGGCCTTCGAAAACTGCTCCAGAAAGGTTTTGGTTAAGATCGAGGACCAGATTGACTGGACCGAATACACCCCCAGGCGGCGGCGGACCACGGAACACCAAAGCAGGATTATTTTGCTCGATAAGGAACTGCGCGCCGGGAGTGGTTACGATATCGCGCATATCAATATGCCACCAGTCAGCGCTCAACGTCAGGCCCTTAACCCATTTCGGGCTGTAAACCGCTCCGTAGGTCCATTCATAGGCAACTTCTGGATGCAGGTTGGGGTTTCCAGAAATGCGTTCCTCAACTTGAGGATCAGTCCGGAATCCCGGGGGATTGGTGATGGTAAACGGATCCCGCACGATTGGGAAGTTTTGTGAGCCTGCAGGGGCTAGCTCCGATAGTGTTGGCGCATGGAACGCTTCGGTGTAGCTGCCGCGCAAAGTAACCGCTCCGATATACTTTGGATCAAGCGGCTGCCAGCGGATAGACACCTTCGGTCTCTGCGCGTTATACCTGGAGTGTGACGCCGGGACAAACGGAGTTAAAACTGTATTAGTATTATTGCTGTACCATTCTTCCCGCTCAGCAAAGTCCACTTCGAAGCTGTAGAAGCCGGGGAAGTTCCACGTGGGGCTGGTGAGCGGCACCCGGACTTCCTCGTAGACTCCCCAAACATCGCGATTCACCTTGAAGCTTTGCCCGTCCACCGAGCCAATCGATTGAAAGGTATTGTTCAGCGCGTCACGATCGCGACGGAACCTCGGCGCATCATACTCGCCGCCAATCGCGAAAGAGATTGGCCCGGCGGGAAGACTGAACAGGTCGCCGTTAATGGTCCCATAGTAAATTGGCAGCTCATATTCGCCGGTATTTTGCAGGTTCACATACACGGCGGATCTGGCCGCCCTTGTATTATGGGCGGTGAAATTCAGGAACGGATCAAACGCTGTGGCTGGGTCCGTATCCAACAGCGCCTGCCGCAGCCCCGGCTGGCTGGCTTCACCGACGGATATGTCTTTTCCTTCGTTCCGATTATAACGGAAACCCAGTTCCCAGTTCCAAGTCTTGAAGTAATCGCCAATTTCTCCCATCTCACCGCGCAGCCCGACATCAAAGATGTAATCGTAATAAGTGAACTTCTCACTTCTGTGCCCGGTGTCGTTAATCCCCCGAAACTTAACCCCGGTATACACAGGGAGACCATCTCCGTTAGGAAAGAAATTTGGAATAGTCGCATTTGCGACTGTGAATGGATTAAACGCATTTACGATCGGCACACTGATGCTGTTCGGACTGAAACCCACGTTGGTACCCGGTATCTTGAATGGATCAGGCGTAAACGGCACAGCCGCCAGGGACGAATCGAAGAATGACCGTGAGACCTTGAAATCGGCAAACACTGACAGGTATTTGTCGCAAATATCACGCGTAAACGAGCCATAGTACACCTGCCGATCCCCCGGAGGCAGCGCAGGCGTGAAAGCCGCAAAGTTAAAGCCAACGTAATTCCCATCCAGCGCGGCCGGGTCACCAAGAAAACCGATCCCGAACTGCCCCGGCGTCCTATAGAACGGAGAAGTGGCGGCGTTCGGTGCTGAGTGTGGCAGCGGGGTGTTCACACCGGGTGTCGGAAGCCCACCGACACCGAAAAACATCGCCGGGCGCAAGCGGAATCCGCCGACCCGACCAGGTTCATTGCTACTGCGCGCATCGAATCCTCCAAACGGAGTGAAATTCCCGTTGGACGAAATATCGCGGTCACGACTGAAAACGCCACCGAGGCGTTCCCAGAAATCGGCAATGACCACGATATCGGTCTTGTCATCTCCGGTGCCCGCTTTGATCCATGCCTCCCACTCGCCCATCTCGTTGGAGGCGCCCAAGTTTGTGTTCCCGTACGTCGCTCCGATCTCCAGACCGCGGAATTTATGTATCAAAAAGAAATTGACCACGCCAGCGATCGCGTCGGAGCCGTACACGGCCGAGGCGCCATCCTTGAGGATGTCAACGTGATCGACCATCGAAAAGGGGATCAGGTTGATGTCCGGGCCTGCGCTGGTTCCGGCGGAACCTAACGAACCATAGGCGACACGTTTGCCATCGATTAGGATCAAAGTCTCCTTGGGCAACAAGCCGCGCAGGTTGAACTGGACTGTGCCATCACCACCGTTGCCGATGTTCAGGTTAACGGTGCCACCGGCCTCTTGCGGGATGAATTCCTGCAGATCGGTCGCGTTGCGGATGCCCAACTTCTCGATGTCCTGCGGACGGTACGTGTCCACCGGATTCGGGCCGGTCTCTTCTGCTGTGGGAATGTTGGAACCCGTTACGACGACGCGTTCGACCTCAGCCGCCGGCGCAGGCGCACCGGGCGGAGGCGGAGCTGGAGCGGCGGGAGCCGGCAACTGCGCGAAGGCGTTGGATGCGAGGATGAACGGAAATCCGACGCCCGCCATGAGAGCGAGCCGAACGAATCTAAACGTTTTTAGTGCGTTTTTAGTCATTAGTTTCTCCATTGGTTTGGTTAGGTTTCGGCAGGGTTATTAAATTTCTAAAGGCCTGACAAGCTTTTTTTTCACTTTTTTTAAACTTTTTTTGAACGGCCAAACAGGCCTGTTTGTCGTTCGAATTCCCCGTCTAGCGGAAGAGGCCAACGGTTGGCAAGCTTTTTTTCTCAGTTTTTTGAAATTTTTTGAGGGCTGCAAACCACGAATAGACACAAATGAACACTAATTTTGTGCTCGCGAATCACGCGAATTCCCGCGAATGAGAACAGGCAAAATGGGCGCCACATTTGTTTCGTAAGGAGAATTAATAGTCCGACTGAAAAACCGTGCGCGCAGTCGTTGGACGAACATCATGCGCCCCCGCTGAACTGTCCGTCCGCAGGCGAATTTAGCTTAGATATATTCGCGTTCATTCGCGTGTTTCGCGGGCTCCTCCCGTCTGAGAATTAGTGTCCACTCGTCTTCATTGGTTGCTTACTGGAGGATGGAACCCGAAATCGTTTTCCAATTTTTCCCACAGCCAATCGGCGGACTGGTCTTTCTTGATCGAGTCGGCATTGTTCGCCGCCAGCATGTAGGCAAGCAGGAGCGTGTCGTCGAGGCTAAACGCCCCGCGATCTTTCTCATTCTCCAGCAAGCGAATGGCTTCATTGATGTCCCGCCGCGCCAGCGCTCCCGCAATTAGGTCCGGCATTACCTCCACCGGGGGCGGTTGCGCTTTCTTCGCCACCCGCTCTGCAATTGCCACCCGGAATCCATCACTGCCGAGCACCTCCAATACGGGTATTCGCAATCCAGAATGGCGCAGATAAAGGTCCAGTTCGGCCAGCTTGTTGCTTCCGATCGTCTCGGAGAGATAACGCGTCTCCCGGACGACAAAGAACGATTCGAGCGAACTGTTAAGGCTCTCTGGCCAGATTGTGCCAGCCAAAGAAGAGTGGAGAAAACGCTGAAGCGCCGGAAGCGTTTCCATGTACGTCAAAGCAAAGCGATGGCTCGCCTCCTCATCCCACGGCGCGTCCGACAATCGTTTCGGATAATTATCCGTCAGCGGTGCGACATCACGCGTGATCTGGTTGATGTCTTCGCCATCCATGAGAAAGAGGGCGCCAAATTGTTGCGGAACCTCAATACCGATTCGCCTCAAATCGCCGCCGGCATCTGCGTGAGTCCACAGCTGCCGAATTTCCTCTTCCCGCACTTTGCGGCCGGATCCGTTGATGCCCATCATAATCCATTCTTCATCGGCACTTGCCCACACGGACGCGTTCGAAAATACATTGTGGAACGCTCGCAGGATTGCTTTTGCTTCGTCTAGCTTCAGTTGGTTAATCGGCAGCCAAAAAGTGGCGATTCCGCCTTCCTTGAGTCGCTTCTTCATTAGCGCAAAGAATTCCTCTGTGTAGAGGTTAACTGCGCCCGCCACTTTCGGCGGAGGCGGCTCACCAGAGATAATGTCGTACTGCCGCGGACTCGATTGAAGAAAGAAGCGGCCATCCTGCACGACAGCGTGCGCGCGTGGATCACGCAACGGATTGGAGTAATTGATGCCGGAATAAAAATCAGCGAGTGCGAAGACCTCTTTCGAGATGTCCACCGCATCCATCCGCTTGACGTTTGGCCCGTGGAGAAGCGCGTCGGCCGTGACACCGCAGCCGTAGCAGAGAAGCAGTACGTCTTCGGATTCCGGACGAAAAGCCAGAGGAAGATAAGCAAACAGTCTCATGTAGCGTTGGCTGTGCGGATTCGTGGCGGACATCGAAAAGCCGTTTGTCAGCAGCCGATAGTAATACGGTTCGCCGAACAGATCGCGCCGCAGCAACTGCCAGGTGTCAGAGGTCCCTTCAATCTTTTTCACAACGCGCGCCAGCACGTGTCCCTGCTGATCCAACTCGTAAAGACGCCTCGCATGCGCGAAATGCGCTTCAGCGCGTCGATACGGAAAAGTTAGTAGAATCAGGATGACTGCGGCCCAAAGTCCAATCACAATGATACTGACAGGCCGGTGCAACAAGTGGCTCGCGCGTTTGGTTACGAGAATGCTGAGCAAAGCGTAGCCGACAGCGCAAAGGATGAGACTCCATTGATAACCGAGAGCCGGCAACAGAACGAAACTCGCGACCAGCGGACCGATCGCTGCTCCAGTCGTATTGAACACGGTCGTGATTCCTGTGCTGTTCATCCGGTCTTGCACACTCGCCTGCACCTCCGCCGCAATGAACGGAAACAGCAGTCCCGAGAGCAAAGCGACCGGGAGGAGGACCAAAATCGCCGTGCTCAGCAGCAACGCCGGAAGCAAGTGATTCGGTCGAGCCGAGGAGCGATGAATCGCGCCCCCCAGAATTGCTCCTGCACCGATGCCCGCCAGCACGACCGCGAGCATGATGGCAAACGCGGTCGGCGACGAAGCGACATACAGCCGCAGGAACCGGAACCAGATCACTTCCAGCGCAAGAAAAATACAGCCCGTGCCGAAGCTGATGAGAAGCAAACGCCACGGGGGCCGATAGCTTGCATCCAGGCGCAATGGCAAAAACAAGGAGCGACGGTTTTCGAACCGCCGAGAATGCGTCCTGCTCGATTCAACGGCAGCGCCACCGAACCTCGCTACCAGCATCGCGACGGCCGCCGCGATACAAACCGCCGATCCCGCAGCCAACGCCGTGCCGTAGAGTCCAAATGCTGCTATGAAGTACACTTCGCCAAGGACCGCCCCCACCACTGCACCCAGCGTGTTGAAGCCATACAGAAATCCGATGGCGCGTCCAAAGTTCGTTTGTTGCAGCACCGGGTCTTCGATCATCACCGGCAGCGTCAAACCCATCGCTGTTGTTGGCACGAGCAGAATCAGGAATGAAATGACAAAACGCAGCCCCAACAGAGTCGGCTGATAATTCCAAAGCGTTTGCCACGCAGGCCGCATCAATTCGCCAAGCACAGGAAGAGCAAAAACAATCGTGCATCCAAACAACGCGACGAGCACCTCCAGCACCGCGTATAAATGAAGTGGTCGCCATCGCCGAATTCTCGAGGATGCGGCGAGCGCATTTCCTAACGCCAGTCCAGCCATGAAACTGGAGAGAATCAACGCCGCAGCCCAAACTGAGTTGCCGAATGCCAGCCCGCTCAATCGCAACCACAGAGTTTCGAAAATGAGCGCGCCAATGCCTGATAGAAATAAAATGCCGGAGAGAATCGCTATACGCACACCGCTCGCCGCTGTTTTTACCAGCTTGCCATGTGACATATGCGGCTCATGAGACGCATGGGTCGTATGTAACCTGTTGCTCATTCCCGGAATTTCGTCGCCGCCGTGAGAATGGTTGGCTGGATTTTTTTCAAGCGCATGGCCAAAGAAAAGGTGGTAACCGCTCCGACTGTCAATGAATCGCAGCGTATCGGCAATTCGCTATTGGCTATTGACCATTGGCTATTAGCCTACCTTGATGTTCACCGGTCTGATTGAAGAAGTCGGCACGGTTGTCGCGATGCGCACGAATGGTGGTGGCGCTCGATTGCAAATTGCCGCGCCGCGTACTGCGAAACAGGCAAGAAGCGGCGAGAGTATAGCCGTAAATGGCTGTTGCCTTACACTAACTTCGCGCCGTGGGGACCGTCTGACCTTCGATCTGCTCGAGGAAACAATCGCTCGCACGAACCTGAACAGATTGCGGCAGAACAGTCCGGTCAATCTCGAGGCGGCTTTGCGCGCGGAGGGGCGCCTGGGCGGGCATTTTATACAAGGCCACATTGATTGCGTGTCGCCCATTGTCGCCTTCGGCAAGAGCGGCGCAGATTTTCGATTGGAAATCGAATTGCCGCGCGAGTTCGCGCACTATGTCGCTTCAAAAGGTTCCATCGCCATCAACGGAATCAGCCTCACGGTTTCTGAAGTTATTCCAAAAAGCTTCGCCGTATGGATCATACCTTATACAAAACGGCATACGAATCTCAACCGTGCGCGGGCTGGCGACCTGGTGAATCTCGAGTTCGATATCATCGCCAAGTATGTCGAGAGAATGGTTTCGCCATTGATCATTAGAAAATGACTGCGCGTAGGTCAGCGCCGAACGGGCCGCGCGTTGTTGGCGTGATCGCATCGCCTGCGGATATGGATCGTGCCATGCGGATCCGCAGGCCGCCGAATTTCTTCGAGTTACGTCTGGATCGTCTCGCAGGTATTGTGGATCAATTGGAAAACAAATTGCCCAAGCTACCCGCGCTGCTCATTATCACAGCGCGACATCCGGAGGAAGGCGGCGCGAACAAATTATCACTCCGGCAACGACGCGACCTGCTCACCAGGTTTTTAAATCACGCGGAGTATCTCGACGTTGAATTACGCTCAGCATCCGCGATGCGCGGGTTGTTCACATTGGCTAAGCGGAAAAGAGTGCGGCGCATCATTTCGTTCCACAACTTCAAATCGACCCCGCATCCGCGGATGCTTGCGAGGAAAGCGCGCGCGGCCAAAGCAAATGGCGCAAATATTTTCAAGGTAGCGACGCGCACCGACACGCCGATCGAGCTCGCGCGTTTGCTCGAGTTCGTAACAAACAAGCATGTGGGTCTTCCCATTGCCGCGATGGGCATCGGTCGCCTTGGCGCAATTTCGCGGGTCCTGCTCGCGCGAGCCGGCTCGGCGCTTGTTTATGCGTCGGTGGGCGAGGCGAACGACATCGAAGGGCAACTCTCACTGAAACAGCTTCGCGCGCTGGGAATCGGTCGCGGCGTTAAATCGTGGAAGCGGTAGATCGTCCGCTTTAAAGCTGCAACGCTTTCACAAATCAGCGTTCGATTCGCTTGCTCTTTATTCGGCGCACATATCGTAAAGGGAGCATAACGACCATGGGTTCATCCGTAATTTTGCCAAAACAACTGCCGGTAATGCCGCTGCCCGGCTCAGTGCTCTTTCCCCACGCACTGCTTCCACTCTATATTTTTGAGCCGCGTTATCGCCAGATGCTACAACACGCGCTTCAGCATCATCGCATGTTTTGCGTGACGCTTATCAAGCCGAGTTGTCCGGCCTGGCACGCGCCGGAGGATTTTTTTCATCTCGCCACCGTTGGATTGATCCGTGCTTGCGTTGGCCGTGGCGACGGCACGTCGAATTTGATCCTGCAAGGCCTCCAACGTGTGCGCTTCGCCAGTTTCAGACAGGAAACGCCGTTCCCGATTGCGAAGATCGATGTTGTCGAGTCGCGCGACGCAACCACGGTCGAGACCGAAGCGCTTGGCGCGAAAGTACTCGAGCTCTACGCAAATCTGAGAAATAACGGTCGTCAGCTCCCGGCGAAGGTCGATCGATATCTTGCGGAATTGCGTGACTTGGAAATGCTGGCCGACCTCATTGCTTCAACATTCGTGAACGATCCGTTGCGGCGTCAGCGCATCCTCGAAGAACGTTCTCTCAATCAGCGGCTTCGATTCCTGATCAGATATTTACGCGACGAAATCGGTAACGCCGCTGCATAGGTGCGGATATTCGCCCTATGCTACTACATGCTCAGCGCCAAAAGCGCCACATTCATATCAAAGCCTGGGGCAACGCCCCAGGATTACCGAAATGCGAAAGTCACAAGCGCTGAAAGCGCGATTCACTTCGGGCACCAGGCCGAATCCATCTGGCAATTGAATCGCGCTTTCAGCGCTTGTTTACATGGCGATTTGAATTCCTGGGGCGATGCCCCAGGCTAGTTTGAGATAGCGCCTTTGGCGCAAATGGAAACCTGCGCTGCTACCGAAAACTGTCAGGGCAGGCGCGGCATGCTACCCTGCAATCCGCTGGTACTCTTCCATCAAATATCGATCCGTCATTCCAGCGACGTAATCGCATACCGTGCGATGCAATCCCTCCCTTTCAATGCGTCTCGTCGCGCCATCGCCGAGCCTGTCCAGATCGAGGACGTACGCTTCGAAAACGCCCCGCAGCATTTCGCTAGCACGCCGGTTCACCTCAGACACACGTGGGTGATAATAGACATTTTGATACAAGAATTTCCGGAGGGCACGATTCGCTTCGGCCAGTTCATCGCTGTAGTGAATCAGCGGGACGGCTTGTCGGCGCACCTCATCTGCACTTTCTACGCCGGCAGCAGCGATGGATTTTGCACTTGTCGCAACCACGTCGTGCACTTCGTTGTCGATAATGTCGCGAATGATTAACTTATGCAGTTCGGGTTCCCGAGGGCCAGCGTGACGCGCGAGCACAGTGCGATAGCTTCGTCGCCAGACCTCATTTTCGCTCAGTTGCGTCGGGCTCAAAATCTCAAAGTCCACGGCGTCATCGAGGTCATGACTGTAATATGTGATCTCGTCCGCGAGATCCGCCACCTGCGCCTCCAGAGACGGGCAATGATATTTTTCTCCTCTCGGTGTTGGGAACTCGTAAAGAGGCTGATGTTTCTGCAAACCCTCGCGCACTTCGAACGTCAAATTCAGACCAGGGAAATTTGGATAGGCAGTCTCCAGCAGCTCCACCACTCGCAGACTCTGGCGGTTGTGATCGAACCCGCCGTGATCGCGCATGCATTCGGCCAGCATCTCCTCGCCCGAGTGGCCAAAAGGAGCGTGCCCGAGGTCGTGCGCGAGCGCGATCGCTTCCGCCAGATCTTCGTTCAGGCCTAATGCGCGAGCAATCGTCCGGCTAATCGACGCAACCTCGATGGAATGCGTCAGGCGCGTGCGCAAATGGTCACCGGTTCCGTTGAGGAAAA
>WNFX01008548.1_pt1 | contig 14510 bp, 14 predicted proteins | sample 5400111 | NCBI WGS metagenome assembly WNFX01 (sample SAMN13153363, study PRJNA577476) | soil metagenome | isolation source: 40 cm soil or saprolite under grassland replicate 1 | place: USA:California | collected 2016-06-15 | reverse complement strand
CCTCCGCACCCTCCGCGCCGCTGCCCTGCGCCGCTGGCCGGACAACCCCTCCGTGCGGGACCTGAACGACCTCCTCAGCCCGATCGCGTAGGGAGGCACAGCGCCAGGCCGTCCTGGTCCGATACCGTAACGGCATGGCTGTTACCGCGCGGGTCGAACACGTCGGCAGCCTCCTGCGCCCGCCCTACCTGCTGGAGGCGCGGGCGGCGCGCGACGACGGGCGGCTGGACCCACGGGCCTTCAAGGCGGTCGAGGACCAGGCCGTGCGGGAGGTGCTCGCCCTCCAGCAAGAGGCCGGGTGTCCAGTGGTCACCGACGGGGAGCTGCGGCGCGACTCGTTCCAGAGTGAGCTGGCAGCCGCCACCGAGGGGTTCGCGGGTGTCGACATGGACGCCTGGCTGTGGGGCGAGTGGCACTCCGATGTCGAGCAGACCGGCGACCTGACCGTGGAGCGGCCCGGCGCGCTTGGTGTGGTCGCGCCATTGCGGGCGCGGCGCCGCCTCGCGGCCGAGGAGTTCACCTTCGTCCGTGGCGTCGTGGGCGACGACCCGGACCGGGTCGCGAAGGTGACCCTGCCGAGCCCGAGCCTGTTCGCCAACCTGTGGTCGCCGGCCGAGCATGCAGGCGAGCGAAGCGATGCCGTCCACGGGAGGCCGGCGAAGCCCGCCGAGCATGCAAGCGAGCGGCAGGACGCCTATCCGACCCTCGACAGCTTCCTCGCCGACGTGGTCGGGATCCTCCAGGACGAGGTCCGCGAGCTGGTCCGGCTCGGCTGCACCTACATCCAGCTCGACGCGCCCCACTACCCGCTGCTGATCGACCCGAAGTGGCGGGCGTTCTACGAGGCGCGCGGCTGGCCGCTGGAGCGCTGGCTCTCCTACGGCATCGAGCTGGACAACGCGGTGATCGACGCGGGCAGGCCCGCCACCTTCGGGTTCCACTTGTGCCGTGGCAACCAGCGCAGCCGCTGGCTGGTCGCGGGCGGCTACGACGCCATCGCCGGGCCGGTCTTCGGCGGCGTCCGCGCCGACCGCCTGCTGCTGGAGTACGACGACGAGCGCTCCGGCAGCTTCGACCCGCTGCGCCTGGTCCCCGACGACAAATACGTCGTCCTCGGCCTGGTCACCACCAAGACCCCCAGAGTCGAGACGGTGGCAGAGCTGGAGCGCCGCCTTGAGGCCGCAAGCCGCTGGATCGACGTCGACCGTATGGCGATCAGCCCCCAATGCGGCTTCGCCACCTCCTACCTCGGCAACGCAATCAGCATCGACGACGAGCGCCGCAAGCTCGCCGTCCTGGTCCGCACCGCCGAGCAGTTCTTCGGCCAGGTTCAGTAGCGGGAGCGAGGAAGATGAAGCCGCCCAACAGGGAGGGTCAGCCTGCGGGAGCGCCCTCCAGGTTGGCGGCCATGCGCTGCAGGACCTCCACGGTCGCGAGGTACTCCTCCCGGGCGACGCCGTCGACGAGCCGGCGCCGGGTGATGTCGACCTGCTCGGCGATCTTGGCCCGAGTGGCCTTCCCCGCGGCCGTGAGCGCGTAGCGCCCCCCGTCGTTGACGACCAGCGCCCGGCGCTCGAGGTCGCTCAGGACCTGATCCAGCGTGATCGCACCCTGACCCCAGAAGGGCCGCAACGCCTCGGCCAGGGCAGGCGCCTCGCACGGCCCCTGGTGGAGAAAGTTCATCGTCTGCCAGTGCCGGCGCGTGAGACTATCGGCGGCGAGCGTGGGGTCCAACGCGCCATCGATCGCACGGTCCAACCGCTTGAGCCAGTATCCGATCGGATAGCCGGTGGGCCCTTGGGTCGTCGGACCTCCTAACGAATAGCCGGTGGATCCTTCGGTCGTCATCGGACCTCCTAGAACATGTAATCTAACAACTAGATATCAAAGATTATGCATTGGAGGCATCGTGCCGCGCAAGCGCCCCAGCGGCGAGGGAGCGTGGGTCCAGCAGGATGAACACGTCAAGGCCGTGGAACGCGCCATGGTCGCGATCCGCAGGAGCCAGGCCCGGCGTGCGCTGACCCGCCTCGCGGACAGGGGGGACGGCGCCGACGATTCCGGCTCCGGCGTCGTCGGCGGCGCGGCCGTCGACGTGCTCGACGCGATCGAGGCCGCGGAGCAGACCGGCACCCCGGCCACCGTCTCCGGCATCGCGGCCGCCCTCAACGTCGACCAGCCAAGGGCGAGCAAGCTCGTGGCCGCCGCCGTCGAGGCGGGCCTGGTGCGCCGGGAAGCCGACCAGGCCGACGGCCGCCGGGCGCTCCTGGTCCGGACCGAGCGGGGCAATGCCCGCTCCGAGGAACTGCACCGGTTCCGCCGCTCGATCTTCGCCACGGTGATGTCCGACTGGACCGACGCCGACCGCGCGGCGTTCGCCCGGCTGCTGACCCGCTTCGTCGAGTCCCTGGCCGGCATGACAGGACGTGGCGAGACTCGGTGACCTCGCGGTCGACGTTTCCGGTGGTGATCGCCCGCTCCACGCAGGAGGCGATCGTGGTCAACCTCCCGAGCCTGCGCCTGGACGAAAAGCGGAGAACGCCGTAGGGGCGCTACCTCGCCTGCTGCTGTTGAGCAGCGCGAGCAGGCCGTACGAATAGGGGCAAACTGAGCCGCCGAGCAGAGGACAGCCAATGAACGCTCCCCGCGGGCGCCTGCTGCGCGTCGCCGTTGTCATCCTGCCCGTCGTGGGCGCCGTGGTCACGGCGGGGTGGTACCTGGTCCCAGCGAAGGCCGCCACGCAGATCGCGGTCTGGCACATGAACGAGGGCGCGGGCGCGACCACGATGGTGGACAGCGCCGGCGGCCACGACGGCGCGATCAAGAACGTCCAGACGGGGGTGGCGGGCCTGTCGGGCAACGCCTACCGCTTCAACGGCTCCAGCTCGGTCGTGGTGGTGCCGGCCTCGGCGGCGTTCAACCCGGGCAGCGCCGACTGGAGCTTCACCGTCCACGTGAACTTCACCAAGCCGCCGAGTGCCGCCGTGGGCGACTACGACCTGTTCCGCGGGCCCTCCCAGGGCGCCTACAAGGCGGAGATCCTGGCGAAGAAGAATCGCACCCAGGGTGTGGCGAGCTGCTTCTTCAAGGGGTCCCAGACCAAGGCCACCCTGACCGCCGGCCCGAACCTCGCCGACGGCCACTGGCACACCATCACCTGCAACAAGCATGCGGCCAGCATCCAGCTGATGGTGGACGGCACGACCTTCACCAAGACGGTGACGATCGGCGCACTCACCAACACCGGCCCGGTCTCCCTCGGCGGCAAGGCCAAGGGCGGCGACTGGTACGACGGCCTGCTGGACGAGGTCTCGGTGACCGCCGGCTGAACGGCCCGCCTGCCCCTTTCTCCGCAGTCTTGCTTCCTCTACCGTCTTGGAGGAGAGTCCGCAAACCGGCGAAAGGGGGAACCAATGCAGGCAACGCAGTATGGGGCATACCCGGTGCAGTTCTCGGTCGACTACCCCGACCGGCCGCTTGACCGCTTGACCTCGGCCTTCCGGGTGTTCGTGGCGATCCCGATCCTGATCCTGATCGGCACCGTCGCGGGGAGCACCTGGCAGTTCACGACCCACAACGGCACCACCAAGACGATTGGCGGCGCTGGGGGACTGCTGTTCTTCGGGCCGCTGCTGATGCTGGTATTCCGGCGGAAATACCCGCGCTGGTGGTTCGACTGGAACCTGGAGCTGCTGCGCTTCAGCAACCGCGTCTGGATCTACCTCGCCCTGATGGACGACCGTTATCCCTCCACCGACGAGCAGCAATCGGTCCACCTCGACATCCCCTACCCGGACGCGCAACGGCTGAACCAGTGGCTGCCGCTGTTCAAATGGTTCCTGGCGATCCCCCACTACGTCCTGCTGCTCTTCCTGGGGATCGGCGCGTTCGTTGCGACGGTGGTCGCCTGGTTCGCGATCCTGTTCACCGGGACCTATCCGCGGGGGCTGTTCGACTTCGTGGCCGGGGTGTTCCGCTGGAGCAACCGGGTGGTCGGCTACGCGTTCATCCTGGTGACCGACGAGTACCCGCCCTTCAGCCTCAACCCATAGCCTCAATCCCTGACCTGACACGGACGAGGAGGCGGCCGATGGCCACGCACGAGGTTCGGGTCGACTACGCCAAGACGCTCGCCGAGGAGCCGGAGACCGGGCACAACCGCTGGCATCCCGACATCCCGCCGATCGTGCGCTGCGACCCCGGCGACGAGGTCATCCTCGAAACCCGTGACGCCCTCGACGGCCAGGCGGGCCCGCAGGCGACCCTGGAGGCCGTAGGCGCCGCGGACCTCGGCGTGGTACACCCGCTCACCGGGCCGGTGTACGTCAACGGCGCCGAGCCGGGCGACCTCCTGGAGGCCGAGATCCTCCACGTCGAGCCGGACCGCTACGGCTTCACCGTGCAGCTGCCCGGCTTCGGCTTCCTCCGCGACGAGTTCCCCGACCCGTTCATGGTCCGCTGGGCGATCGCCGACGGCCACGCCACCAGCGACGACCTCCCCGGCGTGCGGATTCCAGGCGCGCCCTTCATGGGCACCATCGGCCTCTCGCCCGACCGGCGCCTGATGGAGGTCTGCACCGCCCGCGAGCAGGCTGCCATCGACCGCGGCGGCTTCGCCCTGCCGCCCGATCCGGCCGGGGCGGTCCCCACCGACCCGGCGATCGCCGCCGAGGCGCTGCGCACCGTCCCGCCCCGCGAGACCGCCGGCAACGTCGACATCAAGCAGCTCTGCGCCGGCACCCGGCTGTACATCCCGGTCTATGCCGAGGGCGCGCTGTTCTCCGCCGGTGACGCCCATTTCGCCCAGGGCGACTGCGAGACCTGCGGCACCGCCATCGAGATGCGCTCGATCCTGCACGTCCGCTTCGCTGTCCACAAGGGCATGGCAGCTGCCCGCAACATCCGCGACCTGCAGTTCACCCGCGACGACTACGTCGTCAGCCGCGAGATGGCCGCCCCCAAGCGCTTCTTCGCCACCACCGGCCTGTCGGTCACCCGCGACGGCGAAAACCGCCCCGAAGACCTCACCCTCGCCGCCCGCAACGCCCTCCTCAACATGATCGACCACCTGGTCGACCACCGCGGCTGGACCCGCCAGCAGGCCTACGCCATCTGCAGCGTCGCCGTCGACCTCAAAGTCAGCGAAGTCGTCGACGTCCCCAACTTCGTCGTCTCCGCCTTCTTACCCCTAGCTATCTTCGAAGAGACATAGCACCAATCTCAGACTATTATCTTCCCTAGCCCCACCCATGCTGGTGGTGGCTCGCGATCAGGGCTGTCAAACTGACTGTGGATTGGACCTGACGTGGAAGGAGGTGAGGGAGGATGAGTGCTGCCGCAGTGGAGCAACCTGGGCCGGTGGATTACCCCGATCTTTGGACGGAAGAGAAATTCCTGCGAGTGCCTGCGAAGGTCGGCCAGCGAACTGAGCTGCTCGACGGGAGCCTGCTCTTGACTCCTGCGGCGAGCGGTATTCATCAGCGGGTGTCTCGCCGGCTGGCGAACCTCATCGAGACCAGAATTCCGGATTCCCACGAGGTCTTGGAGGCTGTCAACGTCCGAGTCGGGCCCTCTAGGATCCTGATACCGGACCTGATCGTCACCAGCTGTCTCGACGGCAGACTCATTTACGATGCGGCCGACGTCGTCCTAGCGGCCGAAGTCGTCTCTCCCTCAACCGTGTCGACCGATCGCTGGCTTAAGCCAGGACTCTATGCAGCAGCCAGCATCGGCTGGTATCTGCGAGTGAAACTGACCGGTACCGAGACGGCAGAGGTGATTGCCTACCGGCTCTCCGATGGCGCCTACGGGGAGCATGGCCGCGCCCGATCCGGTCAGGTGCTCCGCCTGTCCGAACTGTTCGAGGTTGAGATTGATCCTGGGGCGCTGCTCCGCACGTCGCCCTGAGGGATGGTAGCGTCCGTGTCCGCGACCCCTTAACCCCCAGGAGAGGGCCATGAACTACTCGGGGCATGTGCCGTTTGCGCTTGGCGCGGTGCCGGCGGTGGTGCTGGTGGTGCTCGGCATCTGGATGCTGAAGAAGTTCATTAAGCTGGCCCTGGTCATGTTCGCCGTGGCGGGAGTGCTGTTTTTGTACCTGCGCGCCAAGCACGGGACTGGCTGAGCGGCGGGGGTGCCTCTTCACGGCGGTTGTGATGCTGTAGGAGACTAGGGCATCACGGTCGAGCAGGAGAGGCGGGCGATGCGCCGCGCCGGATCCGAAGCCACAACCTGGGTTGGGTTTGATGCTGAGCCGGCGGAGTACCGGCATTGGCGGCTGGCGTTCGATGGGCCGGTGGCGACGCTGGCGCTGGACGTCGCGGAGGACGGCGGCGTCGAGGCTGGCTATGCGCTGAAGCTCAACTCCTACGACCTCGGGGTCTACGCCGAGCTGCATGACGCGGTGCAGCGGTTGCGCTTCGAGCATCCCGAGGTCGGCGCGGTGGTGGTCACCAGCGCCAAGGAGGGGGTGTTCTGCGCGGGAGCGAACATCCGCATGCTGGCGCAGGCGCAGCATCCCGCCAAGGTGAACTTCTGCAAGTTCTGCAACGAGACGCTGCTGGAGATCGAGGAGGCCAGCGCCCGCTCCGGGCAGGTGTATCTCTGCGCCCTGAACGGGACCGCCTCCGGGGGTGGCTACGAGATCGCCTTGGCCTGCGAGTACGTCCTGCTCGCCGACGACGGCGCCAGCGCGGTGTCGCTGCCGGAGGTGCCGCTGCTCGGGGTGCTGCCGGGGACCGGGGGGCTGACCCGGCTGGTGGACAAGCGCAGGGTCCGGCACGACCGGGCCGACTTCGTCTGCACCGTGGCGGAGGGGGTGCGGGGACGCCGCGCGCTGGCGTGGGGGTTGGTGGACGAGCTGGCGCCACGGAGCGGCCTCGCCGAGGCCGCCGCCGTGCGGGCCCGCGAGCTGGCCGCCCGCTCCGACCGGCCGACCGAACCCGGGCGTGGGGTGGCGCTGCCGCCGCTGCAACGCAAGGACAACGGCGACGGCTGGGCCTACGAGTATGTGCGCGTCGCCCTGGACCGGCCGGCGGGATGCGCGGAGATCACCGTCCGCGGACCCGACACCGCAGCCCTTCCGCCGGCCGACCCGGCCGCCCCCGCCGCGATCCAGCGGCTCGGGGCGGCCTGGTGGCCGCTGGCGGTGGCGCGGGAGCTGGACGACGCCATCCTGCTGTTGCGGCACAACGAGCTGGAGCTGGGCACCTGGGTGCTGCGGACCGAAGGCGACCCGGCGGCGGTCGCGGTGGTCGACGAGGCCCTGCTCGCCCTCGCCGGGCACTGGCTGGTGCGGGAGGCGACCCTCTACCTCAAGCGGACGTTGAAGCGCCTGGAGCGGTCCGCCCGCAGCCTGGTGGCGCTGATCGAGCCGGGGAGCTGCTTTGCCGGCACCCTGCTGGAGCTGGCGCTGGCCGCCGACCGTAGCTTCATGGCCGACGGCAAGCTGGAGGGCAACCCGGCCCCACCCGCAACCCTGCTGGTCACCGGGATGAACCTCGGGCCGTTGCCGGCCGCCAACGGCCTGCCGCGCCTGGAGGGCCGCTTCCGCGGCGACACCGAGGCGCTGGCGGCGGTGGGGGCGCGGCGCGGCGAGCCCCTCGACGCCCGCGAGGCGGAGGCGCTCGGCCTGGTCACCTTCGTCTACGACGACGTCGACTGGGAGGAGGAGGTCCGTCTGGCGCTCGAGGAGCGGGCGAGCCTCTCCCCCGACGCCCTCAGCGGCATGGAGGCGAACCTGCGCGCCGGCGGGCCCGAGACCATAGAGACAAAGATCTTCGGGCGGCTGTCCGCCTGGCAGAACTGGGTCTTCCAGCGGCCCAACGCCGCCGGCGAGGAGGGCGCCCTGAGGCGCTATGGGACCGGCACCCGCCCGCGGTTCGACCGGAGGAGGGCCTGAATCCGTGTCGAAAATCGACTACAACCAGCGCATCCCTAACAACATCAACCTGTCCGACAACCGCCGGCTGCTGCGCGCGCTGGAGTCGTGGCAGCCGAAGTTCATGGCCTGGTGGCAGGAGCTGGGCCCGGCCGGATTCCAGCGTGACGACGTCTACCTGCGCACCGCCATCACCACCGACATCCGCCGCGACTCGGCCTGGGGCTACGTGAAGCTGCCTGACTACCGCTGGGGCATCTTCCTGACCGACCCGGACGCCGCGCGGACCATCAGCCACGGCGAGTTCATGGGCCAGCCGGTCTGGCAGGAGGTCCCCGGCGAGTTCCGCAACCCCCTGCGGCGCCTGATCGTGGTACAGGGCGACACCGAGCCCGCCTCCGTCGAGCAGCAGCGCCACCTCGGCCACACCTGCCCGAGCCTGTACGACCTGCGCAACATCTTCCAGGTGAACGTCGAGGAGGGCCGCCACCTGTGGGCGATGGTGTACCTGCTGGACGCCTACTTCGGCGCCGACGGGCGCGAGGAGGCCGAGGCGCTGCTGGAGCGTCACTCCGGCGACAGCGACAAGCCGCGCATCCTCGGCGCCTTCAACGCGCCCACGCCGGACTGGCTGTCGTTCTTCATGTTCACCTTCTTCACCGACCGGGACGGCAAGTTCCAGCTCGCCTCCCTGGCCGAGAGCGCCTTCGACCCGCTGTCGCGCACGGTCCAGTTCATGCTGCGCGAAGAGGCGCACCACATGTTCATCGGCACCACGGGGATCGCGCGGGTGATCCAGCGCACCTGCCAGCTGATGCGCCAGCACCGCGCCGAGGACCCCGAGGCGGTGCGCCGCGTCGGCGGGATCGACCTGCCGCTGCTGCAGAAGTACCTCAACCTCCACTACAGCGTTTCGCTGGACCTGTTCGGCGGGGAGCTGTCGTCGAACGCGGCGAGCTACTTCTCCAGCGGTCTCAAGGGACGCTTCCAGGAGACCCGGCGCAGCGACGACCACCGCCTGGTGGAGGCGACCTACCCGGTTTCTCAGCTGGAGGGCGGGCGGGTCGAGACCGTGCAGGCTCCGGCGCTGAACGCCATGAACGAGTGCCTGCGCGACGACTACATCGCCGACTGCCAGCGCGGCGTCAACTCCTGGAACAAGCTGATCGCCAGAGCGGGGATCGAGTTCGAGCTGCGGCTGGCCCACCGCGGCTTCAACCGCCACGTCGGCAGGTTCGCCGACGCCCACGTCGCCCCGGACGGCGGCCTGCTCGGCGGGGCGGCATGGCAGGAGCAGGTGGACCAGTGGCTGCCGACCCCCGCCGACGAGGAGTACGTGGCGTCGCTGATGGTGCCGGTCTATGAGCCGGGGAAGATGGCTAACTGGATCGCCCCGCCGGCGACCGGCATCAACGACAAGCCGGTGGACTACGAGTACGTACGGTTCGAGCAGCGGCGCTGAACCTTCGGGAGGGCGGGATGACGGCAGTTGGGGTGCCTCCGGGTCGCCCTCCAGGTCCGGGGCGGGGAGCCCCTCACCTATCGCGAGCTGGCGGCGCGGGTGGCGCAGGTCGCGGGCGCGCTGCGGGCGCTCGGCGTGCGGCCCGAGGAGCGGGTGCCGTTGGCGCTGTTCGACGGGGTGGAGTTCGTCGCCAGCTTCCTCGGCGCCCTGCGGGTCGGGGCGGTGCCGGTGCCGATGTCGACCATGCTGACCGGCGCCGAGCTGGCCTTCCAGTGCGCCGACGCGCGTGCCCGGGTGGCGGTCGCGTCGGCCGCGCTCGGCCCGGCGCTGGCGGAGATGACCGAGGGCGCTGCCGAGCTGGCCGACCTGGTGCTGGCCGGCGACGCGCCGGTGGTGATCCCGGCGACGGTGCGCACCCACCGGTTCGACGACTGGACCGAGGCGCCGAGCTCGTGGGAGGCGGCAGCGGCGTACCAGACCTGGCCGGACTCGCCCGCGTTCTGGCTGTACACCTCGGGCACCACCGGCAAGCCCAAGGCGGCCATGCACCGCCACGCCGACCTGCCCTACACCGCCGAGACCTATGCCCGCCAGGTCCTGCAGATCAGCCACCAGGACCGCTGCTACTCGGTCGCCAAGCTGTTTTTCGCCTACGGGCTCGGCAACGCCCTGACCTTCCCGCTCTCGGCCGGTGCCAGCGCCGTCCTCGACCCGGGGCGCCCCACGCCGCAGGGCGTCGCCGAGACCGTGCGCTCCACCCGACCGACGCTGTTCTTCGCGGTGCCCACCTTCTACGCGGCGCTGCTTGCCGCCGAGGCCGGCGGCGAGGTGCAGAGCGACACCTTCGCGTCGGTGCGGCTGGGCGTCTCGGCGGGTGAGCCGCTCCCGGCGGGCCTCTGCACCCGCCTGAAGGACCGCTTCGGCCTGGACGTGCTCGACGGCCTGGGCACCACCGAGGCGCTGCACATCTTCCTCTCCAACTGGCCGGGCGAGATCCGCCCGGGGACCACCGGCCGGGTCGTGCCCGGCTACCGGGTGCGGCTGGTCGACGACGCGGACGCAGCGGTGCCGCCCGGTGGCGGGACCGGGCACCTGCTGGTCGCGGGCGATTCGGTGGCGACCGGATACTGGTGCCGCACCGAGGTGACCCGCCGCACCTTCCAGGGCGAGTGGCTGCGCACCGGCGACGTCTACTCCTGCGACGAGGACGGCGTGTTCACCTACCAGGGCCGCTCCGACGACATGATCAAAGCCGGCGGCATCTGGGTCTCCCCCGCCGAGGTCGAGGCCACCCTGATTCAGCACCCCGCCGTGCTGGAGGCCGCCGTGGTCGCCCGCCATACCCCCGACGGCATCGAGGAGCCCGTGGCCTTCGTGGTCCCCCTCCCCGGCCATACCGTGGACGCGGGCGAGCTGATCGCCTTCTGCCGCGAACGCCTCGCCGCCTTCAAACGGCCCCGCCAGGTCTTCTTCGCCGACGAGCTGCCCAAGACCGCCACCGGCAAGATCCAGCGCTTCAAGCTCCGCTAGGAGCCGCCGGCGGCTGACGGACCGTCAGGGCCAGGAAAAGCACAGACCCCATCCGGATGGACGGATGGGGTCTGGCGGGTTCTTACGACGACCAGCTGCTCGTCATCAACCCTCGAGCGGCCGCACGTTGGCGGCCTGGGCGCCTTTCGGGCCCTGGGTGATGTCGAACTCGACAGCCTGCCCCTCGTTCAACGAGCGGTAGCCGCTGCTCTGGATCGCGCTGAAATGAACGAAGACGTCTTCGCCCGACTCCGGGCTAATAAAGCCATAGCCCTTATCAGCATTGAACCACTTGACGGTTCCAACAGCCATAAGTGTTTTGTCCCTCCCTCCGTCTCTCCGGAGGTATAGCTACACACCAGCACCCATCGGTACCAGCGGCAAGGGACAGCTCGACTGCGATCTGAAGCCAAACGTTGCGTCTCCTGCGCCGCAGAGCGTAGCACGCTCCCGGCCCCGAGTGGTGCAAGCACTGGCCCGCTAGCCTTCGAGGCGGTACAGGCGGGTGGCGTTGCCGGCGGCGATCCGCTGGGCGATGGCGGCGGCGTCGGGGGCGGTGCAGTCGCCGCTGGCGACCCAGCCGTCGAGAACCTGGTGGAGGGCGCGGCGGAACAGGGTCGCGCCCAGGTAGTACAGCTCGGCCAAGCCGAACGCGTCGGAGCTGTAGAGCTGTTTGCTGAAGGGCGCCAGCTCCAGCGACTCAGCCAGGACGGCAGCGGCGCGGGCGCCGCTGTAGTTGAGTGCCAGGCCGACGTCGAACGAGACGTTGCGGTAGACGGCGGCGAGATAGCCGGCGTGGCGGTGGAACGGGTAGCAGTGCAGCAGCACCAGGTTGACGCCGATGGCGCGGAACTGGCGGATCAGCGCGGTCAGGTGCAGCGGGTCGGCGCGGCGGAGGTCCAGGTCTGGGTCACCGAAGCCGGCGTGGAACTGCAGCGGGAAGCCCCGCTCGCGGGCCAGCTCCGCGCCCGCCCAGATGCCGTGGCGCAGGAGCACCGGGTCAGTGAGTCGGAAGGCCGTTCCCGCCCCGCGCAGCTCCCCGAGGGCTCGCGGCTGGCGCAGCCAGCGGCCGGCGGCAGCGACCACCTCGGCATGGGCGGGCGGCTCCGGGTCGAAGTCGAAGCCGAGGCGGTAGGCGACGATGCTCTTCAGGCCGGCGGCGTCGCGGTCCTGAGCGGCCTGGCGCAGGCGTTCGGCATAGCGGCCGGGGAACTCGGCCGCGGTCGGCTGCTCGGCGGCGACAGCTTCGGCGACCGCCTCCAGGCGCACGATCTCGCGGGTGGCGGTGCCGGCCAGCTCGGCCATGGCGGCCGGGTCGAGCACCTCGCTGGCCCGCAGCCCGGTATCGAGCAGCAGCGTGCCGCTCTGGCTGGCGCGCAGCAGCAGCCGGCTCGCCTTGCGGGGCCCCAGCTCCGCGCGCCGCTCCAGGTACCGCTCGGCCACCGCATGGGGCTCCAGGCCGAGGACGGGAGCGCACCAGCGCCGGATCGCGAGGCCGAGCGGGCTGTCGAACGAACCGTGAGTGGTCCCCAGCGGCGGGTCGCCCTCGGTGATCAGCCGCTCGAACGCCGGGCGGTCCAGTTCCTCCAGGACGATCCCGTGGCAGTGGTGATCGACCAGCGAGAGCGCGTCCGGAGCGAACGCCTCGGCAACGGATGACATCCGACCATTATGTCTTCCCGTCCCGCCGCAGCCGCGGGGCGTCAGGGGCGCGTCAGGGGCTGCGGGTCACGCGGGCAAGCGCGAGGACGGCGACGCCCAGGGCGGCCATGCTGAGCGCGATCAGCAGTGTGGACATGGCGATCACCTCTTCGAGCAGCCTCGCAACTTCGCGACTCGAACCTACCGGTCTATGGAGCAGCATCCGCCAACCCGGTAACGACCGAAGCACGGCCGGGCATCGTGTCTGGAACAGCCTGGACCGGCGGCCCTGGAGGCTTGGAGGGCGGACGGTCAACCCTGCGCGCCGCCGTGGCGCCGCCTCAACACTGGCACCAGCAGAGCCACCAGCAGCAGCGGCAGGCTGATCAGCAGGGCGGCGGCGCGCAGGCCGGCGGCGGTGGCGAGGGCGCCGTCGGCGAGGGCGGCGAGTGGGCGGGTGCCGACGAAGGCGACCGTCCACAGCGCCATGACGCGACCCCGGCGGGCGTCGTCGAGCGACTCATGGATCAGGGTGGTGGCCTGGGTCTGGGCGGCGAGATAGGTGCCGCCGGCGACGGCCAGCCCTCCGATGCCCAGCCACATGGTGTGGGCGCCAGAAAGCGCGAAGGCGGCGTTGCCCACGGCCATGCCGACCAGCAGCAGCGCCATCTGCCGGTAGGGCCGGACGGCTGGCCGGGCGATGGTGAACGCGCCGAGCACCGCGCCGATGCCGAAGGTGCCGAACAGCAGCCCGGCGACGGTGTCGCTGCGGCCGTAGCGGTGCACCGCGAAACCTGGCCCGAGCGTCTGGGGCGGGTCGGCGGCGATCGCCAGCGCGGTCACCACCGCCAGCAGCAGCACCAGCTGGGGCTGGCCGCGCAGCACCCCGAGCGCGCCGCGCACTCCCCCACGGCCACGACCGCGGCGGCTCCGGCTGCGGCGGGGGCGATCCTGCTCCTGCCCGCCCGCCTCGCCGCGCACCTGGGCGCGGGGCCGGATCAGCAGCATGGCGGCGATCAGCGCCAGGAAGGAGGCGGAGTTGGCGGCGAACGCCCAGGCGAAACCGAGCCGCAGGACCAGCAGTGCTCCGAGCGCGGGACCCAGTGCCTTGGACAGGTTCATGGCCATCGAGTCCAGGCCGATCGCCCGGTGCAGGTCTTCCGGCTCGACCAGCGCCGGGACCAGCGCCTTCTGCGCCGGGAAGCAGAAGGCGGTGGCGACGCCAAGCAGCGACGCCAGGACCATCACCGGGGCGACGCTGGCGCGCCCGGCGGCCGCAAGCACCGCCAGCACGCCCGAGACCACCACCGAGGCGACCTGGCTGACGATCAGCAGCCGCCGCCGCTCGTAGCGGTCCGCGGCGACGCCGGCGAGCGGTGCGAGCAGCAGCACCCCGGCATACTGGGCGAAGTTGACCATGCCCACCATCAGGGTCGAGCGGGTGAGGCGGAAGACCAGCAGCGACAGCGCGATCGCCTGGCAGAAGTTGCCGACATTGGACAGCAGCGACCCGGCCGCGTACACGCCGAAGTTGCGCTGGGTCAGCAGCGCCACCGTGCCGCGCCGCGCCACGGTCCCGTATGAGTCCTCGGAAGCAGGCACAGGCGCAACATCCGCAGGGCCCGCGAGACCAAAATCGGTGGTTCTGCGCATACCAGCCCAATGTACAGGCTCATGAGCGGGTAGCAGGGCGCCCCCGGTCGTGGAAGCATCAGCGGCGGGCACACACGCCAACGACACACCGAGGCACGTTATGAACATGAACGCGAGCGCAGGGCTGCAACGTGACGACGACCAACCACTCATCTTCGCGGGCTCGGCCAGCCGGGCGCTGGGCGCGGAAATCGCCGAGTACCTGAAGCTCCCGCTGGGACGCAGCGAGGTGCTGCGCTTCTCCGAAGGCAACGTGTTCGTGCGGGTGCTCGAGAACGTGCGCGGCCGCCACGTCTACCTGGTCCAGGGGACCGTGTTCCCCGCCAACGACCAGTTCATGGAGCT
>WNFX01004261.1_pt1 | contig 14510 bp, 21 predicted proteins | sample 5400111 | NCBI WGS metagenome assembly WNFX01 (sample SAMN13153363, study PRJNA577476) | soil metagenome | isolation source: 40 cm soil or saprolite under grassland replicate 1 | place: USA:California | collected 2016-06-15 | reverse complement strand
ATTTTGCCGACGCTTCCGCCCGCGTTCCAGCCGGGCGAGATCGTGGGGCGCTGGGGCTTTGCGGCGTTTCACAAGGAAGGCGACCGGGTCCGCACCGAGGCGGCCGCGAAAGCCCAATGCAACAACCCCTATGTGATCAACCGCGGCCCGACCGGCGGGGTGATGATGCATCTGGCGGATGATGCCAAGGCGAGCGAGCTGCGCTTGAAGGGCGCCGAGGGTCCTCCGGCCAGCCCCAGGACCGCGAAGTCGTCAGCTTCGACGGCCGGGTCCTGGTGCAAGCGGTTTCGGAGCGGCCAGGGCGACAAGGCTGGCACGGGCGCTTGCAGGTCGTGTCCTGCTGGTCGTGTAACGCGCGATGAGCAAGCTGCTCGCGAAGGGCTCGCAGGCTTTCTCCTTCGCGAGGCGTCTGCGGCGGCCCCGCTTTTGCGAACGTCAGCGTGTATCGGTTAAGCCCCGACCGTTTTGCCAGCGTGGCCGATCCCAACCGACGAGACGCGCCGAACAGGCGTGCGACCCAGAGGGCCGCAGAGGGGCGATATCGGATGTTGCTGATTTCTGACACTTGTTGCTGAATTGTCACAGCCAAGGAACACGAAGAGGGCTAGACTTGGGATGCGTCCAGATTGTCCGAATGACGGGGGGCATCCGTGGCGCTTCAAAACCTGAGAGCAGGCGGGGTCATCTGCACGGAACCGGCGGTCACGACAGCATCAGCGAGCTCGATCGGCCGACGCATAGGTGGAACGATCGTAAATTGCGCACGGAACGCGTTCGATCCCTATCGGCCGGAGCTGCACTATATGCGGGGACCGGGCCCGAAATGGCGAGAGAGGCACACTTTCGCCGAGCCCAGCGACAGAGGCCGCCGTTGACGGATAGTTCCCGGCGGCCGCATTGACACAAAAGCGTCCTCGCCCTGGCGAGTGGGCGAGATCCTGATGACGCTGAATGCGCTCCGGATGGCACTGCATCACCCTGCGGGCAGCCCGCCGATGACCGACTATTGCCAGTTCATCGCCCGTGCCATCGCCGGTCTCGATAAGAGCACCGGCGAATCCAGGCGTGCGCTCTATGGGCGCACGCGGATCGCTTTGGTTGAGGCGCTGCGCAAGGTCGATTCGCAGCTGACAGAGTCGGAAATCACGCGGGAGCGCCTTTTGCTCGAGGACGCCATTCGCAAAGTTGAGGCCGATGCCGCACATCGATCTTTGGTCGAAGCTCAGCGGCCGCCGCCGGTCGCGAAGACCAAGGCTGCTGAGCGAGTGGCACGCGATGAGAAACCTGCGGCGCTCGACGGCGATCGCTCGACCGCCTCAGGGTGGGAACCCACTCCCGGTGTGCCGTTGCCCAACTGGGAGTCCAGGCCTGAAGCAAAACCCGACGAGACGAGCGTTGCCGACAATGGAGCACACTCGCCGGTCCGCGTCCGCGATCGAAGCCAAGAATTGGAACGCCTGCCGCCAATGGCCAATACTGCACGCCGGCCCTTTGCCGATGCCGATGCTGCGGAGTTCAGGCCCGGCGCTAAACGCGATGAGACAAGCGGTGACGAGGGGGGAGCTCACCTGACTGTCCACAGCCGGGATGAAAGCCAAGAACCGCAACCCGTCCCGCCGAGCGCCAATACAGCACGCGAGCCCCTTGCTAGGACCGCTGCTAGCGCCGCCGACCTCGATCGCTTTCGTCTGTCACTCGTAAAGGCCTTTCGCAATGCCGAGGCAAACGAGGCGGAGTCCAAGCTCGAGGCAAACCGCGATGAGAAGCGCGCTGGCGAGGGCAGAGCGCAATTGCCTACCCGGGCCGAGGTGACGAGGGCCAGGCCCGAGGCAAGACGCGATGAGACGAGCGAGACCGTGCCGCCAAGGGCCAGTAAATCACGCCAGCGCTTTGCCCGGGCCCTTGCCGGCGTCCCGGACCTCGATCGTTTCGGACCGCACGAGCCGGAGAGGACGAACCGCGAGAGCATCCCTCGGATGAGCGAATCCTCCGATCCGCGCGTGGCGCCACATCCGTCTGTGCCGCAACCGCTACAGGCGCCACAACGCGCCGCCAAAGCAGCTGCGGTCGAGCGCCCGCGCCGCTCGAAGCGGGCGCTGATCTCAGCCTTTGTCATCGTATTCATGGCCGCCGCGCTAACACTCACGGTCTATTGGCTACCCACTCCGCTCAAGGCGGTTTTCGTGAGGAACCCAGCTGCACAGATGCAACACCAAGCCGCTCTGTCGCGGCCGAAGATCTCGGACCGCTTTCGAGCCGGGCAGCAAGGCTCGGCAGCTGGACTAACGAGGGGTACGGCCCCAGCGGCCGTTGCCCAGCGCGTCGTGCTCTACGAGGAAGATCCGACGGACCCGAAAGGGAAGCGTCACACGGGATCGGTGATTTGGCGAACCGAGACCGTGTCTCCGGGACCAGAGCAGGCGCCCGAGCTTGCCGTAAAAGCTGAACTGAAGGTTCCGGAGCGCCACATCAATATGACGATGTCGATACGGCGCAACACGGACAAGGCGTTGCCGGCGAGCCATATGATCGAGATCATATTCAACCTGCCGGCCGATTTTCCATCCGGAGGTATTTCCAACCTTCCGAGCATCCGGATGAAGCAGGCAGAGAACGAGCCTGGCGAGCCGCTTGCCGGAGTTAGCGTGAAGGTGACATCCGAGTACTTTCTCACCGGTCTCTCGGCGTCTGATGCCGACATGCAGCGCAACATCGCGCTATTGAAAAACCGGTCGTGGTTCGTAATTTGGATAGTCTACAATAACGGCCAGCACGCGATGTTGACGATCGAGAAGGGCCCCCATGGTGAGTTGGCGTTCAAGGAAGCATTTGACGCGTGGGCCGGGTGAGGCTTGGGCTTTCAATATAAATTTATGATTCCTGCCGGTCATGATTGGGATGCTGTGATTGTGACTGGCAGGGTGGGGTAAGAAGCAATTCGCGAACATTGTCATTGTGGACATGCTGCACCTGCTCTCCGAGCAAGAGTGCCGTCGATCAGAGATTCGCCGTGATATCAGAGCGGCGGATTTCACCTCTGGCCCCGCTATGAGCGTCAGGCCAAGAAAAATCCGAATCCGGCGTTGGTCGCGATCATCCGCGAGGCGCGTCGCAAACGTTCGGTGATGGGAGACTCAAGCTTCGCCACAGACTTTGCTTGACTGGGGCTGCGGGGCGACGCCACAAAGAACAGCGTGCAGGCCCGGTTGGCATCGCGTACCGGGTCGATCAGGTTGCGAATTGCCCAGAGCCATGGCATCCAGGTGATCCAGGGGCCTGGATCGGCTGGGATCCGGCGCGCAATGGCGAGAGGTCGAAAGGGCGGTAGACGTTACGCAGATCGACTACGATCGGCTGGGCCAGATCGCCCTGAGCCGGGCCAAGTCCAGCGCGCGGAACAGCAATAAAGGCGGCGCACTCTCCCTATTCATGCGTGCTGTGTGACCGGCCAGACCTGCTCGGCCGCCCAGGCAACGCCAACCTCTCTGGCTGCTCGTGTTCCCGTGTTCCCATGTGTGTGCGCTGGTGAGGCACCTCCACGCATGTCGGCGCGTGCTTTTGCGTGGTTGAGAGGAAATCGCGCCTGCTTGATAAGTTCGCCCGTCCGGAGGGCGCGCGCTCCACGGTCGTCGAAGAAGTCACTGACCCGGGTGTCGCTGCTGGCCAACAGTGAACATAGCGCAGGTGATGAAACCGCCAGCGCCTCCGACCGTAAGCCCAAGCAGCAAGCAGAGCAGGCATGACATGGCTAACATCAGGATAAAAACTGCTATCGGGGGCCGCTTGGGAGCATTGTTTAAGCCTCAAAGCTTTCATAATGCTTAACCGCGCGATCTCGTATCAATCGTTAAACTAAACTCGTGAGCATAACAATCTCCCTCCAGGAGGAGTGATGCCCATGTGACCGTTTTGTTGCTGGCACGGTCGCAGAAGTGGTCGGCCGTCCTGGCAAAATCATTTGCGACCCATCAAAACCCGACGGCACGTCTCGAAAGCTCGTCGATATTTCACGACTTTCGGCCCTGGGATGGAGAGCGAAGATTTCTCTGCGGGAAGGCCTAGCGAAGGCATATGCCGATTTTCCTGACAAATCCAATGCGAGAGAGATGACGGTCAGCCAACACGCCTAAAGCAGGTGGTTTTTAACGAGACCCGGGTGCTGGCCCCGGGTCTTTGCTTTTTGAGCCCTCAATCCGTGCGTTGGCTCTCCGGTCTCGATGATCTCAATTGCCGGGTCTTCCCGAGATGCATGCCGGTGTCCCCATTCCTGTCGATAAACTCCACTCCCGCTGCTTCCAATGCGCGGCGGACCGCCAGCTCATTGGCCGCTCATCACCCGCGATGAGGATGAAGCGGTGCGGTATGGCGAACGGCCGGGCATCGATCATCCGAGGGACGGCGGTGCCGGGAACTGACGCCGGAAATGGTCGAGCGCCTTGCGTGCACGAGAAATGCCATCGCCGAAACGGATAGGGACAGCGGAGCCGACGTTCTTCGATCTACGCACCCGCGAACCGGTGCTGTGGTGCTGTGGTACTGCAACGGACAAAACGACGAGCAGCAGGGCTCGCTAAAACGCTTGCACTGCTGAAGGAATCGGATCGAGATTGAGTGTGACCAACAATTTTCCGGCTAGCCTAGAACAACGCCTCGGACACGCCCAGGCCGAGCAGCGAAAGCGAATCGAAGCGGTGCGAGAGGCTTCGGGACGTGACTCGCGAATACGCGTTTTCGGCCTGCCAATATCAGAAGCGACGATCCGCACGGTTCTGAAGGTATCGGGCTTCTATGGGCGCGGTTGCCGAAATGCCTCGGAACTCGGTCAGAAAGATAACTTCGTTCGAGCCCCTATGCCTGGAAATTTCGAGGGCTTCAGGATCCTACAATTGAGCGATCTCCACATCGACATGAACCCCGCCATCGTGGGGCGGCTGGCGAAGATGCTGCCGGCCCTACAGTACGATCTCTGTGTCTTCACGGGGGACTATCGAGGCAAGTCTTACGGCCCGCACCAATCGGCCATTGACGAGATCCGGAAAATCCGACCGTCGTTGAAAGGGCCGATTTACGGGGTGCTCGGCGATCATGACATTATCGCGATGGTGCCGGAGCTAGAAAACCTCGGCATCCGCATGTTGCTAAATGAGAGCATAAGGATTGATCGCGGTGCAGATTCCATTCGCCTTGCCGGAATCGATGATGCACATGGTTTTCATAACGATGACATCGCTAAGGCGGTCTCGGAAATTCCGACCAGCGACTTTTCCATCCTGCTGTCGCATACGCCGGAGGTGTACCGGCAGGCCGAGATGGCCGGTTTCAAGCTGCTGTTAAGCGGACATACGCACGGGGGCCAAATCTGCCTGCCGGGCGGTTATCCAGTTACCTTAGAGGCGGGCATTCCGAGATTTATGGGCGCCGGTCCGTGGAGATACAAGCGGATGATCGGCTATACGTCTAGAGGAACGGGCTCCTCCGTCGTGCCAGTCCGGTTCAATTGCCCTCCGGAGATTACTCTGCATCATCTTCATGCAATTCCTTCAGAAGGGGCGGTCTCGGATGTTCAACTCGAACATTAGGCGCGAGATTATGAGCGCGCCGACGAAGAATGCCGCAGTTGCGATCACAATGTCGATGAAAGTCATGCTGACAAAAAGGCGGCTGGCCAATATCGGCAACAACGACTCAGGCACCTGATCCAGACCAACGGCCATGGTGCTCGAAGCGAGTTTAATCCTGCGTTTTATAAAACTCGAGAAGAGATCTCCTACCATCGCCAGGGTTCCGACCACACAGCCAAGGGTCCATGGTAAGCCCACTACTGGCGCGAAACACGAAGTCGTTAAGATCGCAAGAACAACCCCCCGAAGCGTCTTCGAATGCCCAAACAGCGCCCTTCCGTCGATAAACCGGGTTCCGCCATCAATTCGCCAAGCAGCAAAATCCTGCATGAGCTTCTTTGCAAGCACCGGCGTGCCATTCGCTACCGTTAATAGCGCTAAGAGCTGCAGGATCAAAAGGGGATGCACGCTCATTTCCGCGAGCACTGTCTGGATCGTCTACGCGGGTAGGAGGTGGTGTAGGGTGACCTCGGGACGACAGTTGAACCTGACCGGTACGACTGAGGTGCCGACTCCGACCGAGGTATAGCCCGTCATGGAATGATGCCGCCAGCGGCCGGCGCCCATCCGTAAGGGGACCACCGCATTCAATTGCAGGGGGATGCCGCCAGGAAGGCAAATCTGGCCGCCATGCGTGTGTCCACTTAGCATGAGATCGAACCCGGCGTGTGCTGCTTCTCTGTACACTTCTGGCGTATGCGACAGCAGAATGGAGAACTCGCCAGGTGGTATCCCCGACACGGCTTTCTCGATGTTATCGACCCGATAGAAATGTGCATCGTCGATCCCGGCGAGATGGATGCGTTTCCCGCCACGCTCGATCGCCACGGCTTCGTTCAGCAGCATGCGAATGCCCAGTTTCTCCAGCGATGGCACCATGCGCACCGTGTCGTGATTGCCAAGCACCCCGTACACCGGGGCGCTGATCTTGCCGCCAATGCGGGAAAGGCTAGTCAGGGCCGCATCAAAGGCCCCGTAGGTTTTGCCCCGATAGTCGCCCGTCAGCACGCAAATATCATAGCTAAGGTCAGGAAGTATTTCGACCAGCCGCTGCATAGGGAGCGGGCAAATATCGCCATGTAGATCACTCAGCTGAAGGATTGTGAATTCCCGGAACCCTTCCGGAACCAATTTGTGCGAGATCGTATGGTGCCGCACTTCGATGTCGCGGCTGTTCCTGATGCCACGCCAATAGAGTCCAGAGGTTTTGAGAACCAATTTGATCAAAGAGTGGATTGAATACCAGTTCTCGATGTGAACGAAATTGATGCCTCCTCCGAAGATTTGCCCTTCGTGCTCTCGCTCGATACCGAGCCGTTGCCGAGCATGAAACGGTCCGAGGCGTTTTTCCAGGTCTGTAACCTCTTGCTTCGTTTCGGCGTTCGCGAGGATAGTCTGCATCGAAGGACCAGCCTACGTCTCAATCCGGTGAGATTCCTAGGGTGCCGAGGTCGTCGCTGAGTTTGCGGTTCCACATTGCTTCAACCAGTTCCAAGCATCTCTCACTTGTATCTCCAAGGCGGAACGTCCCGGTTCCCAACCAAGTAATGCGCGGGCCTTACGAGCGTCCCCAACTAGAATGGGCGGATCGCCCTGGCGGCGTGCTACCATTTTCGACCGGATCGTGCTGCCGCAGACGTTTTCTGCCGTCGCTATTACCTCCTTCACGGAATAGCCACGTGAATTAGCCAAATTCAGCGCGCAGGCTTTTGCCACCATCGAGAAGGTGCTTGAGGCCGCGCACATGTGCATCCGCAATATCACTGACATGGATGTAGTCGCGGACGCATGTCCCATCTGGTGTATCATAGTCGTTGCCAAAAATGAGAACCGGCGGTCCGCCCCGCGCAGCTGCAAGCACCAAGGGGATGAGGTGAGTTTCGGGGTCGTGCGCCTCGCCGATTTCGCTTCGGGGGTCCGCCCTTGCGGCGTTGAAATACCGGAATGCCATCCAGGGCAAGCCGAACGCGGCATTCAGGTCCGCGAGCATGCGTTCGACGAATAACTTCGAATATCCATATGGATTGATCGGCCGCTGCGGATGATCCTCGGAAATCGGAATTTCCTCGGGAACACCATAACTGGCGCAGCTCGAAGAAAAGACTACAGGCATGGTTTGGAAATCGAGCACTGCCTGGAATAGAGCGGCAGTCCCTGCAACATTGTTCTTGTAGTACAGCAGCGGCTGCTCGACCGACTCGCCCACGTACGCGTAGGCGGCAAAGTGCATCAGCGCGGCGGGCCGATATTTCTCGAGCACGGCGCGTACCCGGGCCGGATCGGCAATATCGCCTTGCTCGAGCGGCCCCCATTTCACTGCCCATCGATTTCCACGGGAAAGGTTGTCATACGCGATTGGGACGTACCCTGCAGCTGCTAGAGCCTTGCAGGCATGGCTGCCGATATAGCCGGCACCCCCCGTAACCAAGACGTTCAATCGCATACGACCGTTCTGCAACGCTGCACCGCAAAATGACCCAGAAGGAGATTGCCGCAATTGATTATGTTCGTTCTTCCTTGCTTTCCTATAGGGAGAGACCGGAAGGGCGAGGCGTCGGAATGACCGTGCATTTCATGTGCCCCGCATGCGGAGGAGCCTCTATAGCCGTGCCAGCGGTATGCGGGCAAGAAGCTGAAGCGCGAGTATATCCGGTCATTACCGGCCCCATGGAAGCGGACAGACCGAAACATTCGCGGGCCGGCTCTCTTTATGAACCGAAGCTTATGAACCGAAGCCAACGTCCTGCGCTACCGCGCTCGAGCTCGCTACGAGGCCCGAGTTCGTTGCGGCGCAAACGCGCGATCCGGGAATTCCGGCGGTTAGCCTGAGATCCGGCGCCAGGGTCGGTGCTGCTGGCTGCGATGCGATTGCGACGTGCACTTTCGGGCTTGACTATGACCTTCGATGAGCGCTATCGTAACCTGTAAAGTTACTATACACAGTAGGTGCGCCACCCTATGTGGTTGAGGCCGGAAAGACCGCGAAAATCGATAGACAGATGCACAAGGGTCAACTACGAGCAATATCACTGAGTTCGGGCGGGCGCACGCATCGCGTGTGCCGACCCTCGTCACCAACAGTAGATGGATTTCACATGGCTCAGGAACTCGCCGCAGGTCGTCCCAATCGGCCCCCGACGCATCCCGGTGCGGTCCTCAGGGATACGGTATTGCCCGCGCTGGGGATGAGCGTGACCGAAGTAGCGCGGCATCTTCGCGTCACGCGCCAGCAGGTGCATCGAATCTTGTCGGAGCAGGCGGGCGTCTCCCCCGAGATGGCGCTGCGACTGGGCAAGTTCTGCGGTAACGGCCCGGATCTGTGGATCAACATGCAGAAGGCCTATGATCTGTGGCATGCCCGCCAGAAGATGCGCCATGAGGTAGAATCGATTCCGAATGCGAAGGCGGTTGCCGCGTAGAGCGTGATGGCGGAAACCCGGGGAGCTTCAGTGCGGTCGATGACGCCTGGCGAAGCCCGTCAGAGGCCCGTCAGCAGCCGTGCCGAAAGCGGCGGCGATTACGCCAATTGTGGGGTCGATTACTTAATCCGTTGAATCAGCATGAGCGATTGCCACAGCAACGATCGCAGCTGCCGGCGTTCCGCGATGGCCTCGCGCGTGGAGGCGCGCCGCTACCGCGACAAGGCCCACATCAAGTTCGTCGCTTCGCGGTCCTGCCTCGTTTGCGAGCGAAAGCCTTGCGACCCGCACCGCCTCCGCTTCGCTCAGGTCCGCGCGCTCGGCCGCAAGGTCAGCGACGAATTCACCGTCCCGCTCTGCCGCTTGCATCACCGCGAGCTTCACCGCTCGCGCAACGAGCCTCTCTGGTGGAAAAATTGGGCCTCGACCCGATCAAGATCGCCGCCCAGCTCTGGGATCGGACCCGGTCCTTGCATCCGCCTGAGACGGGAACGCCGGTAGGGCTGCCAGCCAATGCATTGCCCCTGCCGGACCTCGGCGCCAAGGGCGGGGCGGGCAGGGCTGCACACCGCGCACCAACTCGAGGCGAATCGCCGCAATGCGCTGAAAAGCACGGGACCGCGGACGATGAACGGCAAAGAAACCTCGCGACGGAACGCGCTCCGCCACGGATTGACTAGCCGCGAATGTCACAAGAACCTTGATCGGGCTTGCGGATGGCCTCGAAAAGCAGAATTTGCTCGTGCACGCCAAAGCTGGCCGCGCACGTTCGCTGACTAATTTGGTCGGTTCTCATCGACCAATTTGGATTGGTAGCGTCCCGCGCTTGGTCGTTTTTGGGCGCCTTTCGTATCGTCTACAACAGTGGAATGACCGGTATCCGTCAGAGGCGTAGGCCGGGAGGGCTTCACCTGGGCTGGCACGCATCGCATCGCCCGGATGGTCGAGTGGCCGGATTGGCATCCGCCGACTGAAATGATTGATCGCCAGCCTTACCTGCCGCGATTCATGGCGGGCGGTCCGGGCAATCCACTCGGCGCACGTGCGCTCTATCTTGGCAACACGCTCTACCGGATCCACGGCACTAATCAGCCGTCGACCATTGGCCAGTTCGTGTCCTCAGGGTGCATCCGTCTGCTCAATGAGGACATCGAAGATCTGTATAACCGGGTGACCTTGGGTACGCGCGTTGAAGCACGCGTTTCGACGAACATAGCGGCAATCGGGGAGGCGGCGCTCGGCCGGAGTCTGGTTACACTTCCCACTTCGTTCGGACATGGCTTGATCGGCAACGTCCTCACGCCGTTATGCGCCGGCGGCGACATCGTACTTGCACGAACCGGAATGCCGCTCGCCAAGGATTTGGGCCGGATCATCGATCAGCACCGCATCACCTTTTTTAACTTCGGTTCCCGCGCTGTGGCGCATGACATTGAAGCTCGGTACTCCGCCGACCGCGGGTTCGTTGGTGCGTGTCCACGTCGGTTCGGCGCCCTTCAGCGCGGTCACAGGTCGCGGCATGGTCGCGTTGCGAGGTGGTCAATTGTTATGGCATGACCGAGACTGCGAATTGGTTTGCCGGACAATCCTCACGAGATGGCATTGCCGATGGGCTTGTCGGAACGCCATGGGGCGGCACAGTTGCCATCCTGGATGACACCGGAGCGATGCGAAACTCCGGCGAAGGAGAGATCGTCGTGAAATCTCCCTCTCTGATGTCTGGCTACCTCGACCGGCCGGATTTGACGGCAGCCGTCGTAAAAGATGGCTGGTACCACACCAGAGATCGCGGCCACCTCGACGAGGGCGGCCGTATTTGGCTCGCAGGACGAATCGACGACGAGATCAATCGCGGCGGGTTCAAGGTGCAGCCCGCCGAGATCGATCGGTTGCTCGAGACCCATCCCGCTGTCGCGGAAGCTTGTGTATTCGCTCATCCTGACCCCGTCGCTGGCGAATCCGTCGCAGCTGCACTCCGTCTCGAACGTGGCGCGACCGCCACCGCTGAAATGCTGAGAGGCTGGTGCCGAGAACACCTGCGCCGCGAGGCCGTTCCGGAGCATTGGTACGTGATCGATCAAATTCCGCGCAATTCGCGCGGAAAGATCAGCTGAGACGCGGTGCGGCGATTGCTGGCAAAGAACGCCCCGCGATGATCTCGGCGAAAGGTAAGCTCACGCAAGGTCGGCCGATCGACCTCGAGACTAAGCGGTTCCGGCCGCGAAGCCTAAAGCCGATCGACGCATCGGAGCGATGGAGGTGGGTAAAGGATCCGGAAGTTGTGCACCCGTCGAACGGGCCGGTGCGCCATATGACCCGACAGGAGCTCGCCAATTACATCGCGACTTTCAATAATCATATGCGGTTCCTAATTGGGTATTCGACAAGACGAGTGGTACCCACCTCGGCTTTTTCTTCATTGACGTCGATCGGACCAATGATACCGCGACCTTCAACGTGATAATCGGCGAGAAGGGTTGGTGGGGCAAAGGCGTCGTCAACGAAGCTCGCGCCGCGCTGCTTGACCACTTCTTCGAGCAACGCGGAATGGCCAAGGCCTGCGGCGGTCCGCTTTCCCGAAATTTCCCTGCCATCTTCAATTACAAGGCCCAGGGCTGGATTTACGAGGGCACGCTTCGTGGGCAATTTAGATCTGTGGTCGATGGCTCCCGGATCGACCAGCTACGTTTCAGATTATTTCCCGATGAATGGCGAACAAAGCGTGGCAAGGTGCAAGATAAATGACCGAAGCAAGCACGGCGAAGCAACTGCTGGCGGACGCGACCAATTCCGATGTCGCAGCGGTCCCGGCGGACGCGCGGATTGGGTCGTTCGAGCGCTGGTACAGCCTTGCGCACATGCGCTTGCTTCTTTCCATGGAGCAGCGAATCGGACGCGAGCTTGACCCCGACGAAGTGGTGCAAATCGAGAGCCTCGAAACTATTATTGCATTGCTGCAAGCTTGCGATCGGGTTCCCACGGATCGTGCGATCGCGCCAGTAGATTGAGGCGGCCATCAGGCCGCCGCCGTCCCGCGGTGATCTGCGCTGCCGCAGGAAAGATTGGCGCCGCATTGCTATGCGCTCCAACCGGTGGCCGCGCTTCCTCCTCTCGTCCGCCGGCAACGACGCCGGAGCGGCGGAACACTATCGATCCCGGCATCACGATGATGCGAGCTCCCCTGGTCGGGTGGCTTCCGTCGGGGATTTGGAATCGGCCGAAGCGAAATAGCGCCCGCTGCAGGCAGGACCTGAGCGCTCGCCTGCGGAGCGGCGCGAACCCCATACCGGGCGTGGAACTCAGAATCGCGGACCCCTACCGGGCGTGGAACTCAGAATCAGTGGCGGCGGCCGGGATTGGACATGCGCACGACCGGCGGGCAGTGGGAACCGCTTCGGCTGGTTACCCTGTCGGGCGCCCATTCCTGGCAAGATTAGCGCAAATCGAGCAAGTCAGTCCTTGCAAAGCGGGATCCGTTGAAAGGTATAATAGCACCTGAAGTATCGGTACCAATGCCGGTTTGCGGATCACGAAATGATAAATACCCGATACCGCTCTACCAGGGGATGACCGATCTTAGACAGTTCAACTAGGGCCGCGGCGGCTCGAACCAGGATCAGAGACTTCTTGAGAACGAAATTCGGCGGGGCCGGGAGCGCGGTCGAGCGCGGGCTTACCCTTGTCACGGCGCACCGGGTCTGGCAAGCCGCTCGGTGGTTCGCTCGCGCTATGGCACGGTCTTTTGCCAAGCTCGCCACCATCCCCATGATGACGAGTCCGTCAGTTGCTGCTCCGACATCAACGCCGCCGCGGAGAACAGGGCGACGAACGGACAGGATCAAAGCCCGGGACTGTATGTGGCTTGATATTGAGATGCTGATCCGCCAGGGCATCGTTATCCCGGGTGCGCATCAAAAGGGAGTAATCGGATGGCGCAGTAACTTCACCTGTGATCAGATACCCTATGATCGCCTGCACTCCGCAAATTTCGATCGTGATTACATTTGCACCGTCGACTATGACGCCAACTTCGTTCACCCGCCAGCCGGTTCCGTTCGGTTCCGTTACCGCGTCTGTGACCCCATGACCGGCAAGCAGCGTGTGGTCGAACACGATGTTGCCATAGCGAAGAACTGGGGCAAATGGTGGTTCCTTGATCATGGTCGGTTATGCCGGCGGCTGTGCTTGCCGCCTCTTGCCGATCGCTTCGGATCTCCGCAACCGCGCTTCGCGTCTCCACAGGCATGGGGCGTACGGTTCGCCAATCTCAAACGAGCAGCGCGACGTCCAACCAGGATTCGGCGCCCCGCCGAACATAGCGATCCCCATGCGCCACCCAATGCTGCATCGGGCGCAACAACAGCAGGGCGGCACGTCCGGCCACAGGGCCACGAGACCGCCCTGATCCCAGCGACGAAGGACCCCGAAAAAGATCACGAGCACATGGCTGCTAAGTGCGCTCCAGCCCCAAGATGGGCGTGGTTGCTGGCGAAGGCTGCCGTGGTGCCGAGGGCTTTTGCCGACATTCGGCGGCGCGAAAATGGACAGGATCGGCGCTCCGCCAAGCGCGCGAAAGCCAAGCGGGGAACCTGGTTCCGGACAAAGATAATTGCCGCGAGGGACGCCTCGAAAAAGTGCGTTACGGGTGTCCGCTTGCAGCGATTTTGGCAAGCGATGGTCGTCTCGCCGGTTCGCACCATTATGCGCCCGTTTGTGCGCGTGAGCGGGAATCTTCTGACGCGCTGGAAGCGAAAAGAGCGTGCAACGTGGCATTCATCATGACGTTTCGGGTTGCGAACCTACAAAATCGGACACTGCTTCCGGCAGCATTTCGCGAGCGGCCTCGCCAACACTCCACCACTGGCAGTCACGAGCGCGAGGCATGGAAATCATCCAGTGACATTAAAACCAACTTCCAAGTTATTGAGATTGCGACCATTTTTAATAACGGTAAGGTTGTCTCTTTGTCCCGTATCTGCTGCCTCCGCCGGGCGTTTGACGCATGTCAAACGCCCGGTCGCCGGAAACCGGCAGGATGCGCCGGATCGCAGCCGGATTTACCGTCGATGTTTCAGGTTCGCATTCACGGACGGGGCGGGCAGGGGGTGGTCACCGCCGCCGAGCTGCTTTCGGTCGCGGCCTTCCGCGAAGGCAAGCATGCCCAGGCGTTCCCGAGCTTCGGCTCCGAGCGCACCGGCGCGCCCGTCGTTTCGTTCTGTCGCATCGACGACAAGGAGATCCGGCTGCGCGAGCCGATCCTCGAGCCCGACGCCCTGATCGTCCAGGATCCGACCCTGCTCAAGGCGATCGATGTGTTCCAGGGGCTGCGACCCGAGGGCTATCTGCTCGTCAACACCAACAAGCCGTTGGCCGATCTCGACATCGCCGCGGTGCTGGCGAAGCTGCCGGCGGGACATGCGCGCGCCGTCCCGGCGACGGAATTCGCGCTGCGGTGCGTCGGCCGGCCGCT
>WNFX01006075.1_pt1 | contig 14512 bp, 13 predicted proteins | sample 5400111 | NCBI WGS metagenome assembly WNFX01 (sample SAMN13153363, study PRJNA577476) | soil metagenome | isolation source: 40 cm soil or saprolite under grassland replicate 1 | place: USA:California | collected 2016-06-15 | reverse complement strand
TTGAAGACGAATCCGGCCAGGGCCTGAGGCCGCCCAAGGGCCGCACCTGGGGACGGCGCGGCCACACCCCGGTGGTGAAAGTGACCGGCAGCAGCAACCGGCGCGTCTCGCTGGCCGCGCTGCTATGCACCAAGCCTGGCCATCGGCCGCGGCTGATCTACCGTGTCCACCACGCCCGCCGGCGCCGCGCCGGCCAGCGCAAAGGCTTCACCGAGACCGGCTACGCCCGCCTGCTAGACGCCGCGCACCAGCAGCTCGGCGGGCCCCTGGTGGTCGTGTGGGACAACTCGAACACTCACGTCAGCCACGCAATGACCGCCCTGATCGCGGCGCGGGACTGGCTGACGGTCTACCGGCTCCCGCCGTATGCCCACGAGCTCAACCCGGTCGAGCCGGTCTGGTCCCACCTGAAACGATCCCTGGCCAACCTGGCCAAACGCAACCTCACCCAGCTCCCCACGCTGATCAAGACCCGCCTCAGGCGGATGCAATACCGCCCCGGCCTGCTCGACGGCTTCCTCGCCAGCACCGGGCTCGAGCTCACACCCTTCTGTAACTCCCGCAACTAAGAATCTTTAGCCTCCAGCGCCTGGGCCACCCGCGTGGCGTAGGAGGTGGCCGCCACCGCCTCGCTTACCCAGTTGCCGGGCGGCAGCGAACTGACCACGGCGCGCGAACAGCTTGGCCCGTGCCGCGCCCAGCTCCTCGGCTGCCACGCACGGGCCGCTGCAGCGGCATCCGCTGACCCGGCCACTGCCCTGGCCCGCATTACCGGTGGCCGGGCAGTGTCATGCCCGGCCGGCGTCGTGGCCGGCACGGGGACTCAGTTGTGGCCGTCACCCGGCAGGCTGGCCCGCGCGTCGATGGCCAGCGTACGCTCATGGAGTTCCTGCGCGAATACCTGCCACATCCGTCCATAGTGCCGCGCAAGCTGCACAACTATCGCCGCGCAGTGCGGTGGCACGGTGGCGAACACGCCAGGCAGTTCCTGCGCCCCGGCCGCATTTGCCTGCAGCAAGCGCAAAAGCCGCCGCCCCTGGTCATTGTGGCGCAGGGACGGATCCAGCTGCAGCTTCGCCATCACGGCGGCCGGAGTCGGTGACACTGCCTGGGGACGCGCCGCCCGGGAAACCAGGCGCGGGCCTGTCACATCATCACAGGCGCCGCGCGCGCCGCGCCGGGTCGGCGCGGGCTCGTCGCCGCGCTCCAGGCGCCTGCGGACATCGCGCACCGTCGCTGGCGACAGCCCCGCGTCCCGGGCAACCGCACGCAGCGACGCCGCCGGATGCTCAGCCAGCAACTCAGCCGCCCGCTGACGGCCGTGCGCGCTGCTGAGCGGGCGGACCCTGCCATCCCTGCCGACCCGCCCGCTCAACTGCGGCGCCGCATCACTGGAACGCCGTCGGATCGCCGCCACGCTTCTGGCCGCGAGGCCCGCCGATTCCCCGATCGCCCGGTCAGACATCTGCGGACACAATGTCACAATCCGCGCTGCCGCGGCACGACGATCCGCCCGCGACAAAGGCAGTCCATGCGTCACGTTCGCCTCAACAGAACGCAGGAACGCATCCGCCGCGCTGCCGTCGAAGAACTCAACGTCGATCGTCTCCCGCCCCTTCAACGAGGCAGCCATCAGCCGGTGCATCCCATCGATCACCCGCATGCTGCGCCGATCCACAAGGATCGGCGGCAGCGGCCCCTCAGTCTCCGCCAGCCGCGCGATATGCGCCTGATCCTCCCCCGCCAGCCGCGGAGACTCGCCTTGCCGCAGCGATAAAATAGGGACCGTCACAATCTCCTGCTGCAGCGCTTCACCATTCATACCCGCACCATCCTGTCGGCGTCGCCAGCGCGGGGCCGCCCGGTGCATAACCTCAGCTTCACCATGGTTGTTCTCGCCTTTCCGGTATGCGAGATTTTCACGCGTTGAGCGTTGTCTGCGGCGCAAGCATCTGGTTGCACCGTGATAGCACGGTGGCCGTCTCAGCTCACGGCAACACGCCGAGCCGGTTCAAGATCCGTACAGCACATCCGTGGACGTGAACCCGCGAGACCGGGCTGGCTCAGGGGCGTACCTTCTGTCCAGGCCGCGGCCCTCGCCGTAACTCACTTTCGCGGCGACGCACCGGAACACCGCAATCTGGAGGATGCTGCGGGGATATCCGTGGCATAGCCATCGCGCAGAGTCGAAAGACCAACAGAATAGTACACAGCCGCCTGAGAGACATCCAGTGTTTGAACGTCAACGGGCATAAGGCAGCCAGGCATGATGGGTGTCGCAAATCTCAGCGACATCGCGGGACGCCGCTCGCTGTCGATATGGGGTACTCAGTCGCGACTGTCGACCGACGTGCTCAACTGCGCCGCCGCATCAGTTGAACGCCGCCGGGCGCCGCCACGATTCTTGCCCCAGGTTCTGGGCGGCGGTACAGGGGCATGCTGACGGAGCTGACCAGAACGGCTCTGCTGTACCCCAGGCCACTCACGGCGACGGGGCCGAAGCCAATACTGAGACTGCGGAAAGCGAGCGTGACCTATGACATGACCACCCGGCGAGCCCGGCGCCGGCCGCGACGCTGATCGCCATCAACCCGTAGGTGAGCCGGATCGGCAGCAGCTCGGCGAGCAATCCGCCCAATAGCGCTCCTAGCGGGGTCCCGCCCCACGCGATCATCCGGCCGGCGGTGTTGACGCGGGACTGTAGATGGTCTGGTGTCAGCATTTGCCGGACGGTAATGCCGGTTGTGGTCACCATGACGTAGACAAGCTCGTAGAAGAAGAAGGCCAGCAACGCCCAGCCATATGAGGGTGCGGCAGACAAGAGGGCGAGCGCGGCAGCGTTGGCGGCCAGGAACGCCGTGGCCAGCTGACCGATCGGCAGGCGTTTGATCAGCATGGGGATCGCGGCGATGGAGATCAGGCTGCCGAGTTCCCCCGCGCTGTACAGCAGCCCCAGGCGCACGTCCACGCTGGTCATGTGGAGTGCGCGGTGGGCGTAGACCACCAGCAGCCCGAACGCGCCGCCCCAGCTCAGGCAGGCACAGAAGACCGCAAACGTCATCGTCCGGATCACCGGTTGATGCCACAGGAACCGCAAGCCCTCGGCGATATCCGTGCGGATGCGCTCGCGCTGGCCGGGCGTGGGCTGTGGCCGCCGGAAAGGCCGCCGGACCGACATGAGCAGCAGGGCGGAGATCACATAGGTGGCTGCGTCGAAGGCGAGGGCGTACGGCGGCGCCATGACCGCGAGCAGAGCGGCACCGAGCGTCGGCCCGATAAGAAACGCGATCGTGCCCGACGAGCCGATGAGGCTGGCCGCGACAGGCAGCTGAGCACGGTCAACGAGGGCGGGCAGCGTGCCGAAGTTGGCCGCGTCGAACCACACGAAGACCGTCGCGATGCCGAGCGCGACGATGAACACCTGCGCCAGGACGAGCAGATGAAGGGCGGCCGCAACCGGGACGGCGATCAGCAGGAGTGCGGCGGCCGCGTCGCAGGTCACCATGATCTTCTTCCGGTTCAGGCGGTCGGCCACGGCGCCCGCGAGCAGCCCGAGAGCGATGTACGGCACGGCCTCGATCGCGTTCACCGAGGCAACCCACGCCGGGGAACGGGTCAGCTGATAGACGAGTACCGGCAAGACGACCGTCGTGATCCCGGTGCCTGCGTAGGAGATCGTGCGGGCCGACAAGAACACTGCAAACGCCGGGTTCCGCCACAGCCTCACCGATGAACCCCCATCTGGCTGCCCGTCACGCCGCAACCGGCAGACAAGATATGCCGAACGGCCGGGTGGAAACCACAGAATCCCCCGCTCATTTCACGCAGTGAATCACTCAGGCCGAACCCTTGACAGCGCGCAAGCCAAAATCCTACGTTATTCCCGCTATGTTCCCTCTAGTCCGGAGGCATATATGCCAGCTGGTACCTGTTTCAGTTACTCGTCCGGTGTGCCGCTGGGCGTCAGGAACCGCAACGCTGCCCAGCGGGCACTGCGTGACCTCCCGAGAATGCCCGCCGGTGCCTGTTTCAGTTACTCGTCCGGTGTGCCGCTGGGCAACCGCACGGGAACGCCAGCAGGAAAGGGCTATCCCTGTTTCAGCTACTCGTCCGGTGTGCAGGTGGGTGCCAGGAACCGCGACGCCGCCCAGCGGGCACTGCCGGAGCTCCCGAGAATGCCCGCCGGTGTCTGTTTCAGTTACTCGTCCGGCATGCCGCTGGGCAACCGGCCGGGATTGCCAGAGGGCAGACTCTGCTTCAGCTACTGACGGCGGTGGGCCGCCACAGTTGGACGCCAGGTCCTCACACTTTCCACGTGTGCCTTGCAACTAGCCAGGAGGCAAGAATGACCGGACATACCTGCTTCAGCTACTCGGCTGACCAGCCGGGACTGCCAGAGGGCAGAATCCGTTTCAGCTACCCGGCCGATGTGCCGCTGGGCGTCAGGAACCGCGACGCCGCCCAGCCGGCCCTGCGTGACCTCCCGAGGATGACAGGTGGTGCCTGTTTCAGCTACTCGGCCGGCGTGCCATTGGGCATTAGGAACCGTGATACTGCCCAGCGGGCACTGCGTGACCTCCCGGGGATGCCCGTTGGTGCCTGTTTCAGCTACTCCGCCCGTGTGCCCCTCAGCGTCCGTCGGGTGACCCCAAACGGCATGCCACCGGGCGACCGGCCGAGATTGCCGGAGGGCAAAATCTGCTTCAGCTACTAACGAGGCGACTGTGGTCTCCGTAGCCGAGAGCCGGAGCGGCGGCGTTTCCGTGCGCCAGGAAACGCGCTGGCCCGTCGGCCCGCACATCCCGGCCGCTGACCTGCCCGGCCTGGATCAGCGGGACGCCGCGCCGGGCGGGCCAGCGGCCCCGAAGAAGCACCGGGCCGGGACCCACCGGCTCATCTCGCCTGAAGAGACCCTTGCGTCGGTGCGGCGCTTCTTCCCGGAGATGGGAATTACCCGGGTGGCCGACATCACCGGGCTCGACACCATCGGCATCCCGGTCGCCACGGCCTGCCGGCCGAACTCCAGGTCGGTCGTGGTGTCGCTGGGCAAGGGACCCGACCTGGCGGCCGCGAAGGCGTCCGCCGTCATGGAGAATATCGAGGCCTTCATGGCGGAACGGATTGACCGGCCGCTCCTGCTGGGCAGCGTCAACGACCTGCGGTCCAGTCACCCGCTGATCGACGTGGACCTCTTGCCCCGGACGACAGACTCCGGGTACCACCCCGATCTCCCGCTCCTGTGGATCGAGGGCCAGGAGCTGTTCACGGGAACGCGGAAATGGGTCCCGTACGAGATGGTTCATACCGCGTACACGCTGCCCAAGCCGACCGGAACGGGATGTTTCATCGCCTGCTCCAACGGGCTGGCCTCGGGCAACCATCTGCTTGAGGCGGTCAGCCACGCCATCTGCGAGACGGTCGAGCGCGACGCCGCCACCCTGCACGACGTGCGCGCGCCGGGGGATACGGCGTCGCGCCGGATCGACCCGAAGAGCGTGGACGATCCCGGCTGCGGTGAAGCGCTCGACCGGCTTGGCCGGGCGGGCATGTCGGTGGCGATCTGGGACATGACCACCGACATCGGGATCCCCGCCTTCATATGCCTGATCGCCGAGGGACAGCGGGGCCCGGCCCGGATGATGTATGGCGCCGAGGGCATGGGGTGCCATCCCAGCCGGGACGTCGCGCTACTGCGGGCGCTCACCGAGGCCGCCCAGGCCCGGGTGGCGCTCATCTCCGGTGCCCGTGACGAGCCTGATTCCTGCGACCTCTCCCAGGAGATGGATCCGGAGCTGCTGCGCGCGCAAGCGGCGGCTCTCGCGGGCGAGCCAGCCCGTGACTTCACGGCCGTTCCCATGTTCGACAGCGACAGCTTCGACGCCGACGTGGCGTGGGAGCTCGCCGCCCTGCGCTCGGCGGGCATCAGCGAGGTGGTCGCCGTGGACCTGACCCGCGAGGAGTTCGGCATCCCGGTCGTCCGGGTCATCGTCCCCGGGCTGGAAGGGCCGACGACGACCGTCCGGTCATGCCGCCTCGGCCCGCGGGCCATGAACCTGATCGGCAGCCGATGAGCGAGAGCTATGTCTTTCTCGGGCCCACGCTCACCGAGCGCGACGCGAAAGCCGAACTCGATGCCGTCTGCCTCCCGCCGGTGTCCGAAGGCGACATCTACCGGCTGTGGCGGCGGCGCCCCCGCGTCATCGGCATCGTTGACGGCTACCTCGAGTATGTCCCCGCCGTGTGGCACAAGGAAATCATGTGGATCATGGAACGTGGGGTCCATGTCTTCGGCGCCGCCGCCATGGGCGCCCTGCGCGCGGCCGAGCTCGACACGTTCGGGATGCGCGGCGTCGGCTGGGTCTACCAGGCGTTCAGGGACGGGACGCTGGACCGGGACGACGAGGTCGCCGTCCAGCACGGGGCCGCCGGGGACGGGTACCGGGCGCGGTCCGAGGCGATGGTGAACATCCGCCGAACCCTCCAGGCCGCCCATCGGCAGGACGTCATCTCCGATGCCACGCACGACGTCCTCACGGCCACCGGCGCAGACCTCTTCTATCACGGCCGCAACTGGCCGGGACTGCTCGATGCGGGCGCGGCGCGGGGGGCCGACGCGGCGGAGCTCACCGCCCTGCGCCGCTGGCTCCCCGCCGGGCGGATCGACCAGCAGGCCGACGACGCCGTGGCCATGCTGCGCGAGATGCGCAGCTTCCTCGCCACCGGCCCGGCGCCGCAGCGAGTGAACTGGACCATGGCTAACACCACCCGGTGGGACGCGGCAAAGCGCCACGCGACGGGCATCATGCACGCCGACGGCACAGCCAGATCCGGGCCCATGCTGGAGAGCATCCTCGATGAGATCCGCCTGCTCGGCCCGGGCGCCTTCGAGACCGCGCGCTCCCACGCCCTGCTGCGGCTGTTCGCGGCCGACTTCGCCGAGCGCGAGGGAATGACGCTCGACGGGGAAAGACAGCAGGCAGCCGTCGCCGAGTTCAGGATGAGGAACGGCCTTGAGCAGGACGCCAAGCTCGCGCGGTTCCTCGCCGCCAACGACCTGTCCCCAGATGACCTCGAGCGGCTCGTCGCCGCCGACCAGAGGGTGAGCTGGGCCTGCGAACAAGCCGGAGGGGAGGCGCTCGACGACATCCTCAGCTGCCTGCGCATGCGCGGGGACTACGCGCGGCTGGTGACCAGGGCCCAGGGAAAGCTCAGCCAGCAGCGGCTCCCCAGCGGCCAGGAGGCGGCCCCGGCCGATGCCGCCCGCTGCGAGCAAGCGGCCCTCCAGTGGTATTTCGCAGACGAGCGCGGCGCGACGGTACCGGGGGATCTGGCCGGCTATGCACAGTCTTCCGGGTTCCCCGACGAGCCGGCCTTCCGCAAGGCCGTTATGCATGAGTATCAGTACGTGTCTGCGGGTGGTGACGGTCACCGGTCTTGAGGGGCAACTGTGTTGACGGCTGCGGGATCAATCGGGGCGCTGGCCCAGGAACTGGCCGAGGTGCTGCTGCGCAATGACCCGTTCGGGGCGACGTACATGGCGATCAGCGGCTACGACGACGCCGTACCGGACCTGTCGCCGGAATGCCAGCAGGCGTGGCGCGACCGGATCGTCGACGTCATCGTCCGCTGCGGCCAGTGCGAGCCGGACGCGGCGGATGCCGAAAGCCGTATCCTGCTCGAGGCCGTGCGCGACACAGCGGCCCGCGAGCTGGCCGCGGCCGACTCGCGGGTAGACGAATTCAGCGTGACGACCTTTCCCCTGGGCGGGCCCTCGCTGGTGCTGCTGATCGCGTCCCGTACGAGCGTCGACGACGTGACCAGCGCCGCCGCCTACCTGGCCCGGTGCAGGCAGATCCCGGCCTATCTCGACCAGTACGGGGCGAGGCTGCGAGCCGCCGCGCAGGGCGGGCTGCTGCCCGTCGCGCCGCTCGTTGACAGCGCCATCAGGCAGATACGCGACCATCTGTCGCACCCGGCGCGTGACCCGATGCTCTCCCACCAGGCACCCGAGGGCTGGGCGGGGGCGGCGGCGTGGCGGGAGGAGACCGAGCGGGTCGTCCGCGACGAGATCCGCCCGGCCATCGGGCGTTACGCCGATCTGCTCGCCGATCTGCTGCCGAGATCACGGCGGCCGGAGCAGGCCGGCCTGCTGTATGTGCCGGGGGGCGTGGCAGCGTACGCGTGCTGCGTCCGCAACGGCACGACGCTCCCGCTCGACCCCGACGAACTTCACCGTATCGGCCTGGCCGCCCTCGCAGAAATCGGAGACCAGATCGCCGAGCTCGGCGGCGGCACGGTGGGCCTGGGCGACGTCACCGAGATCATGGCGCGGCTCCGCGATGACGTCCCGCTGGCGGCTGCCGCCAACGGCGATGCCATGACCCGCGCGGCCGGGACTATCGCCCGCGCGCAGGAGCGGCTCGCGGATATGTTCCGCCCGCCGGTGCCGCCGCCATGCGCAGTTGAGCCGATGCCACCGCACATGGCCGAGTTCGGCGCCCCGCCCTACTACGCGCCACCGGCCCGAGACGGCTCACGGCCGGGCGCGTACCTGTTCAACAACGTGCATCCCGGGCAGGCCGGGAGCTGGGCGCTGGAGGCCACGGCGTTTCACGAGGCGGTGCCCGGCCACCACGCGCAGTTCTCCCGACTGCAGCTGCTGCCGCACCTGCCCCTGCTGCTGACGGCGTTCTACGTCGTGCCGCACGGCGAGGGATGGGGCCTTTACGCTGAGCGGCTGGCCGACGAGTTCGGCCTGTACTCCGACGACAGGCAGCGGCTCGGCATGCTCGGCTGTGCCGCCTGGCGCGCGGTCCGGCTCGTCGTCGATAGCGGCCTGCACGCACGCGGCTGGAGCCGGGCGCGGGCCCGGGAGTTCGCGCTCGCGCACTCGCCTATGCCGGAGGCCTTCGTCGATGCCGAGATAGACCGCTACATCGCCCTTCCTGGCCAGGCCCTGGGTTATCTCGTCGGGCAGCGTGAAATCCTGCGGCTGCGTGACGACGCCCGGGCCCGGCTGGGAGCTGCCTTCGACATCCGCGACTTCCACTCCGCCGTCCTCGACCGCGGCTCCCTGCCACTTGCGGTGTTGGGCCAGGTCGTAGAGAGCTGGGTGGCCTCCGCAGCAGCGCGTACGTCACCGAGGTGATCACCGAGGCGCCGCCGCCGTCGGGCGGCCGGCAACGCGCCGCCGCTGGCGGACTCGGCACCGTCAACTGCCGGTGCCACGGCAACGATGGCGCCGCCTCGCCGGTCTGGCCAGCCGCAAGCAAGCTGGTGCTGTCGGTGGGCGCGCGAGAGGCAGGTCGGCCGCGCCGACGTCGAACCTTAGCCGGGTTACTGTAATTGCGATTGCCGAAATGGGACGTTCATGATCCGGCCTCCTCTTGATCCACATGCGCGTTTGCCTAGGTGCCGTACCCGGCGGCGCTGAATGATTTGCCCATGGCATCTGCTGACCCTGAACGTGCTGCGGGTGTCCGAAGCGGCCGAGGCCGACATCGGGACCATGAGCGTAGAACGCGGGCATCCGACATTGACGATCACCCGTAAAAGGCGGCGAGGTGGTCACCATCCCGCTCGCGCCGCGCACCGCCCGCGCAATTGACTTGGGCATCGGCGAACGCTGCGAGAAACCGATCTTCCTCGCCCCGGCGTGGCGCCGCTAAAATCGACATCACTTATGCAAAAATCGACTCGGAACAGCTTAGTACCACCCAAATCCTCGACAAGCGGAGGAGGTGGAGAGTATGAAGCCGGGTAAGCCGTACACTGGTGGCTGATCGCTAATCCCTCGCCTCGTCAGGGCCCGCGAGGCGAGGGCCCGTACTATCGCGCTGGAACGAACTTCTGTGCCTTGCAGCGAAACGTCACTTTGTATTAGTGAAGCGGATCGCTTGGGGTGTCTGCCCGCCAGCGGTTTAATCCTTGATTTGTGTGGTGCCGTGACCACCTCTTCTGATACTGACGCCTGCTCACCTCGCCCGCCAGAGGCAGCCGAACCGTTTGCCGATGCGCACGCCGTGGTGAAACAGCTGGTGAGCGGGCATCCGTTCGTTAGAGTTGTCCGAACGCCGGGTGTTGCCCGGATTCTCTTCTTCTGGCTGCTCGCATTTATGCCCGTCGGGATGAACTCCCTTGCGAGCGTTCTGACCTTGCGCGAGAACCACTACTCGTACGCGGACGCAGGCACTGCGGTGGGCGCGTACCTGGTAGGCATGGCGGCCATGTCTCCATTCGCTGGGCGGCTGATGGACCGGGTCGGCCTCGCACGCGTGCTCATACCATGTGCGATCGGGTATACAAGCGGAGTTGGGATCATCGTCGCGCTCGCGTCCCGCCACGCTCCGATTGTTGCGCTGTGCGCCGTCTCGTCGATCACTGGCGTAGTCTTCCCGCGCGTCACGTCCGCCCTGAGAGCGCGCTGGTCGAGTGTGATGCCTTCGGCCGAGCTGCGGGATCAGGCCTATTTGATCGAGGCAACGCTCGGCGAGGCCGGGCCTATCGTCGGCGCGGTTCTCGTCGCGGTGCTGGCGACCACGACCAGGCCTGCTGTTGCCTTGCTGGCCTCGGCCGGCTTCGCCTTGGTGGGCACGCTGGGTTTTGTCACGTCACCCGCTGCACGCCACCGGACGGTGCCAGCGGGTAGCCGCTCGCACAGGCGGCCGCTCAGTATTGCAGGTATCCGGGCGCTCGTCCTTGTGAGCGCGGCCATGGGCGGTGCCGTAGGCGCGATCGAGGTCGCTGTGCCTGCCTTCACCGAGGCTCACGGTTCGCGGGCCCTCGCCGGCCTGGCCCTGTCCGCGAGCGGGCTCGGCTCGATACTGGGCGGGATCGTGCTGGCGACCCGCCTCGACAGCCTCCCACTGCCGGCACGCTACCGGCGCGCTCTACTCGGCTTCTTCGCCGCCTTTTGCCTCCCGATGCTGGCGCACTCCAATCTCGCGCTGATCCTGCTGCTCTTCGCAGCGGGGTTCCCCTTCTCACTCGCTTACGGGACAGTGGGGTCGCTGGTCAGCATGATCAGTCCAGCAGGGTCTCAGACAGAGGCGTTCTCAACGATTTCGAGCGCCATGGTCGCCGGGGCATCGCTGGGCGTAGCCATCGCCGGATTCTCCGCCAGCCATGGGGGGCCGATCGCTTCCCTCGGCACGGCCGCCTGCTTTGCCGCAGTTGCCCTCGTCACCATCGTCCCGCCATTACAGCGATGGTCCGGGCTCGAGCCTGCGTAACGGCAGACGCCGAACTCCTGAGGAGCCCCGGCGCGGCTGACGTGCCAAGGCTGTCACCTCGCCGCACACGGGAACCAAGCCCCGTTCGGCCTAATCGATCATCAGTACCGCTATCTCGGCGGTCGGCCCTCGTGGAATCCCGCCAGCCAGGCCGGGGAAATCTGCCCCGACGCGGGACAGAGCGGGATGGACCGCTATGCAGGGGCAGCGCCGCTAGGCTCAGCGCCTGCGGAGGCGGCGGCTGGTAAGGGCCTGGTCCAGTACACGGGCCTTTAGCCTCGATCCTTCGTGATCTTGGCTTGGTGGCCTGAGGCTGTGGCTTTCGCTGTTTCAGAGGGCGGCCGTGGCTGATGGCCCGGCTGGCCAGGGGCTGAACAGTACAGCAGGAAAGTACAGCAACCGGCCAGGATCCCGGAGGACTGGTATGCACACTCTGAGACGCTGACCTGCACATACATACTGCTGTGGATGTCTTGCCTTCTGTTTGCAAGCAGGGGGTCGGGGGTTCGAGTCCCCCTAGCTCCACCTGCGAAAACGCCAGACGGTGATCATGGCCAAGACCCCTGTGTGCCATTAACGTGCCATTAGCTTTGGGCGCGGGCATCGTCGCGGGCCTCTCCCATCCGCTGATCGAGGGTGTTAGCGATCTTCTGATCGGCCTCGGCTGCCGCGTGCTGGTAGATCATGGCGGCCCGTACGCTGTCGTGGCCCATCCGCGCTTTCAGGTCCGCCAGGCTCACCCCGGCCTGCGCCGCCAGGGTGTTTCCGGTGTGCCGCAGATCGTGAAAATGCAGCCCGGGCATCCCGATCGCGGCCACGGCATCGGACCAGCCGGAAGCCTTGCGGAAGTTGCCGCGCCGCAGCACGCCGCCCCGCTGGCCGGTGAACACGAGCGCGGTGCTGTCCGACTCGGCATAGGTGTCGAGGTGCGCGCGCAGCTCGGGCACGAGCGTTGCCGGAAAAGCAACGGTCCGGACACCGGCCCGCGACTTGGGCGGGGCGATCATGAGGTGGCCATTCGTTTCTACGTACTGGCGGCGGATGCTGACCGTGTGGGCCGTCAGGTTCAGATCGGATCGGCGCAGTGCGATCGCCTCGCCCCAGCGCAGGCTCGTGAAGGTGGCCAGCAGGATCAGCACCCGGTAGCGGCGGGCCGCCATGTGGTCGGCCAGGTCGAGGACCTGGGCGATGGTGAGCACAGGCCGTTCGGGCGGCTTCTCGTCGCCACCGCCGCGGATCCGGCATGGGTTGCGCGGGATGATGCGGTCCTCGGTCGCGGTCATGAGAACCGCACGGAGCAGCCGGTAAGCCTTGGCCGTGGCTGTCTGTGATACGCCCGCGCTGAGCAATGTGGCACGCCACTCGCGCACGGTGTCGGGGGTAATGCTGCCCAGCGGCATCGCTCCCAGATAAGGCATGATGTGCGCCGAGAGTAGCCAGGCGTACAGCTCCCTAGTCCTGGGCCGCAACCCTGCGTGATGGGCAATCCACCGCTCGACGTAGACCCGGAGCCTGATCTTGCCGCCAACCGGGTCGGTCCACTCCCCGGTCACCAGCTGCGCCTCGATCAGCGACAGCGCCCGCTTAGCCGACGACAGCCGTTCGTAGGTCTCGGCGCCTGTCCGCATCCGGCCATCAGGCCCCGGATACCGGATCTGGTACCGGCCCGACGGAAGCCGCCGGACGCTGCCGAAACGACGATGACCCAGCTTGTTGGCCATCACGCCACCGGCCGCATTTGAGGCCAGACATCAGGAGCAGTCAGGGGCTGGACGCGACCAGCCGCAATGAAGGCGGCCAGAACGGGTTCGCTGATCCGAACGTGCCGACCGACCTTCACGTACTCGATCCGACGTTCGGCGATCAGGCGCCGGATGAATCGGGGCTTGGTTCTCATCCGCTCTGCCGCCTCCTCCACCGTCAGCAGTTGATCAGCAGGCTGGGACTGCGCTGGCATCACGCGGCCCTCCCGGTTACCGAGACTTCGGCGGCGAGGGCTTCTTGGGCTCGTCGCCTGGCTTCGGCAAGAGCGTTTTCCCACTGGAGGCGGTCGGCGACGGAGCGCAGCAGCCGCCGACCGGCTGGCATGTAGTCGTCATCGCACGGCTGGACTTGTTCCCAGCGGTAGGCGGCGGGATCGGTTGCCGGAAGACCGAGCATCAGACGGAGCGCAGCAGCCGCCGACCGGCTGGCATGTAGTCGTCATCGCACGGCTGGACTTGTTCCCAGCGGTAGGCGGCGGGATCGGTTGCCGGAAGACCGAGCATCACGGTCAGCTAGGCCCGGCGGTCGCCGAGCTGCTTGGTCAGGTAGCCGATGCAGCGGGCGGAGTCCTTGGACCCGGCGAGGACGCCCTGGGCGTCGAACTTGGTCCCGAACCGGGCCACATGCAGCGGCTGGTCGGCGTCGGTGATGGCGTCCAGGGCCTCGTCCCAGGTGGGCAGCAGTTCGCCGGTGGCGGGTCGAGGTAGCCGCCGCGGGCCTCATACCACACTGGCAGGTAGTCAGCCTCGAACCTGATTTGGTCGGCGGAGGGCCACCAGACTTGGTGGTAGGTGGCGGCGACGATCTGGCGCAGCTCGGCGCGGGAGATGGTGCCGCGCATCGCGACGTGCACATGTGGGGCCAGGCGGCGCTGGGGTTCGATGGTGGCGAAATACTGCACGTCGTAGCCGAGGACGCGGCGCAGGTTCTGGGTGAACCGGTCGAACAGCGCCGCGAAGTGCAGCGCATCCCGCGCCGCACGGATGTAGTCGTAGGCGGCCGGGTCGGCCGGGGTGCCGTCGTCGCTCACGCGGCCGTAGCTGGGGCAGGTCAAGGTGATGAACATCGACGGCCGGAAGGTCTTGCCTTCTTTGGTGGTGTAGGTCTTGCCGATGGTGCGGGGGCTGATTCTGCGCTTGGGCAGGTCCGGGGCGTCCTGACGGCGCCGGGTGGATCGGTGGCGCCGCGGCCGGGCGCGGGCGGGGGCGGCCTTGCCGCGCAGCCCGGAGCTGGCGATCTCCTGGTCCAGTTCGGCGATCAGCTCGTCCAGCTCGCCGATTTCTTCCCCGGCCGCCTCGGCCTGGTCGCTATGGCCTGGGCCTGAGCGCGATGTTCGACCCACATGGCCTGCACCTCATCGGGCGCGGGTGGTTCGGGGAGGGGTTCGGTTTCCAGGTGCCAGCCTTCAGCGCACTGGGCGGCACGGAGCGTCTTGGCACGTTCGGCGCACGGTGGGCACTTGCTGGCCAGGGTGGCGCCGCACGGGATGAGCACCTGGTCGGTCTGGCCGGTGCCGG
>WNFX01005214.1_pt1 | contig 14513 bp, 13 predicted proteins | sample 5400111 | NCBI WGS metagenome assembly WNFX01 (sample SAMN13153363, study PRJNA577476) | soil metagenome | isolation source: 40 cm soil or saprolite under grassland replicate 1 | place: USA:California | collected 2016-06-15 | reverse complement strand
TGCACGCAGACGCTCATCCGCCCCCCCTTGCAGACGTTGCCTATGAGGGGAAGATAACCAGTCGCCAACGACCGTTACCGGAGGCGCGCCGGAACGTTGCGCGACGTTAAAGACGCCGGTCAGGCGGGGGCGGATAACCAATGCAGCAGTGGGTGGTTTGGAGCCTCCCCCCGCAGGGCGACTCCGAAGGGCCTACCTTCATCTTCCACGCAGCATCGCCTCAAAAGGTCTACCTACCGCCAACCTCCTTCAGCGTTCGTGACACACCATTACGCGTACCTCATGGTTTCTGTGATGCCTTGCCACCTGTGCCCCTTCGCCCTGTGGCCGGTTTTCCCGGGCCTCCCCAGCAGGCCGTTACCCCTGCGACTACTACGGGCACTCTGTCACCATAGGACTCGCGTCCCTTAGGTGATCCCACGTTCGTCAATGCCATACGTTTCTAGCACGACTTAGGCGCCCCACTCATCTCCTTATATGTCCTTACCGGACATCGCTCCAGCGCCCCAGAGGATTACAGCAGGTAGCCAAGAACCCTGCCGCAGGGGCCGGCGCCGGTTACAGGCGTCTTTCCGGCGGGCGGGTTCTTGCACCTTCTGGAGATTGGGGTTCAGGCAATCCAGCTTTCGCCATATCGCGCGGATCTCCCGGCACGTCATCCCGTACGCCTGGGCATGGCCACCGGTTTTCTGGCATGCTACAGTTCCCTTCGCCTTTCAGATCCGGGTAAGCCATCAGATCCAGAGATATCTCCTCTCATCTCTGCCCGCTGCGCGGGCAATATGACACTGCGCTTCGTGGCGCAGTCGGCTCGAACCGCGCCTCCCATTCGGGTTCCAGCGCACTCGACGCCAGGGCCTGCAAGATCCTGTCGCCGATCACGGGGACGTGTGCTTCATACTGCTTTCCTTTCCAGGCGTTGTGCGGCTTGGGTTTTGACCGCGGCGGGGAGCTTGTATGAGCTGGCGATTCGCTGGAGGCATGCCTGCTCGATAGCGGGGGTGAGGTGGATCCACAGCCGGCCGGCGGGGCCGCGGCGGGCGGGCACGTGGCCCCATTCTGCCCAGGCGTAGATGACGTCGGGCTTGACGCCGAGGCGGCGTGCTACCTCGGCGATGCTGTGCTCGTCGTCGGCCTGCGGGGCGGGGTCGGTGTCGCGGTGCTGGTGGGCGGAGCCGGTGGCGCGGTCGCGGCAGGCGGCCTCGACTTCGGCCGGGAAGGGGATGGCCCGCCGGCCGGCCGCGCCGCGGCGGGCGGCCAGGTAGCGGGAGTTGATCCAGTAGTGGATGGTGCCGGTGGACACCCCGATCCGCTCGGCGATCTGGCGGGGGGTGAGCTCGCCGTCTTCGAGCAGGCCGGGGTAGGGGATGTGGTGGTAGTTCCGCAGGTTGCCGGCGGCGACTCCGTCGAAGGGCTGCCCGGTGCCGGTGCGGTGCCCGGCGTCGTTGAGCGCGGCGGCGAGGGCGTTGTTGTCCAGGCCGGGGCCGATGCGGCAGGCGAGCTCGATCGCGGCCGGGTCGGTGCTGCGCAGCTGGATGGCGTTCTTGCGGCGGGTGACCGGGACCTGCTGGCTTGCCCCGGATTTCCAGCGCAGCCCGACCGCCAGCTGCGCGGGGTCGCTGGCGGAGGGGGTGAGGGTGACGTCGCCGAGCAGGGTGCGCAGCAGGCGCTTGCGGTCCTTGTCGCTGGTGGCCGGCGCTGACCACAGGGCGGGCAGGTCGGCGACGGTGGCCGCTAGCTGCTCGGGGCCGGGCAGCTCAGGCTGGGCGGACAGCTGGGTGGCGAGCGCGGCCTCGGCCCCGGCGAGGTCGGTGAGCCTGGTCTCCCAGCGTGCTTCCAGGCTGCGGGCGACCAGGCGGTTCTCCGGCTCGCAGGCCAGGAAGGCACGTTCGGCACGGTCGGCGTCGTAGCGGGCCCGCTCGGCGGCCAGTTCAGCGGCGCGGACCGACCGGTGGCGGCGGGCGGTGACCTCCCCGGCGGCGGCCAGCGCCAGGGCGAGCTGGGCGGGCTCGACCGCGGCCAGCAGCGCGGCGGTGACGGCCTGGTCGACGGTGTCGGCGCGGACCGACCCGCACAACGGCGCGGCGACATGGTCGGCGCGGGAGTGGGAGCACTCATAACGGGGGTAGCGGTCCTGGTAGCGGACCTGCATGGACCGGCCGCAGGCGCCGCAGAACACGATGCCCTGGCACAGCGCCGTGCCCTCGCGGGGCGGGCGCGCCCCGGCGTTGGTCCGGTTGGCGGCCAGCTTCGCCTCGTTCGCCAGGTAAGCCTCGAAGGTGATGTAACCCTCATGATGGCCGGGGATGAGGACTTCCCACTGGTCGCGGGGCAGCTCGGTGGTGGCTGAGTGCACCGACCCGTCCGGGTGGACGACCTGGCGGGTGCGGCGCCGGCCATACACGTACGCCCCGGCGTAGGCGGGGTTGCGCAGGATCCCGGCGGCGCGGGCGTGGCTGAGCCGGCCCCACCGCACCTGCCCGGCCCACGCCCCGCCGTAGGCACGGCGGGGGAACCGCCGGCCGGCGAACGCGCCGGCCACCCCGTAGGCCGACCCGGTGGCGGTGAACGCGGCGAACACGTCGGCGACTGCCGCGGCGACTTCCTGATCGGGGTCGATGACCACGGCGCCGTCGTCGTCGTGGACGAACCCGACGGGCAGCGGGACGCGCAGCTCGCCGCGGCGGGCCGCGGCCCGTTTGGACTCGTTCAGGCGGCTGGTCAGCCAGTGGAGCTCGGCTTCTGACATCTGGCCTGAGCCCAGGACCAGCCTGTCGTTAATGTCGGACAGCTCATAGACGCCGTCGCTGTCGATGACCAGGGTGCCGGTGAGGCGGGCCAGCTCCAGCAGGCGGGCCAGGTCCGCGTTGGAGCGGGCAAGACGGGACACCTCCAGCCCGAATACCGCCCCGACCTCGCCCATGCACACCCGGGCGACCAGTTCCTTGAACCCTTCCCGGTAGGTGGCGCTGCGCCCGGACAGGCCCAGATCGCAGTCGATCACCTCGATGCCGGCGGCGGGCCAGCCCAGCCGGGCGGCCAGGGCGGCCAGGCCGTACTGGCGCGCGGTGGACTCGGTGTGCTCGCGGACCTGCATCAGGCTGGACTGGCGGATGTAGCAGATCGCGGTGCGCTGAAGATGTGAGCTGGTCACCTTCGGCTCGCCGCGCATCACCGCTCGCCTCCGCCGGGGCGCCCGGCCCTGCCGCGAGCGCGGACTCGGCCATGTTGGCCAGCGACGCGACCATCTCCGCCCACGCCTGCGCGCTCACCGATGACGGTGACGGCGCGGACGGGCAGGCGGCCGGCACCGGCTACTCCAGCTCCCGCCGGGCCAGCAGCTCCAGGTTGATCGCCGAGATCTCCCCCAGCACCTCGCGCAGCCGCCGGGAGATCTCCACCCGCGAGCGGACCACCTCGGCCAGCGCCGCGGGCACATACACCAGACGGCCGGCGACCTGCAGATACACATACGGCCCGTGCGGCTCGCCTCGCGTGCACCTGCATCCCTCCTTCCCGCAGTTGCGGTGCTGCTCGACCAGCGAGCCCGGCAGCAGCGCGTCTGCCCGCGGCAGGGCGGCTACCAGCCGGCCGCGGCGCGCGCGCAGCTCGGACGTGCCGAGCCGGGCAAGCTCCGGATTCTTGTGTGTATCCATCACACAAGACAATGACAGCGACGACAACGGAGGTCAACGACATCACCGCCCGTGTCGCGACCGGACAGCCGAAACCGCCTCAGCCAGATCCACGAGTACCTCATAGCTCAGCGGCGCCGCCGCCGGCCCGGGCCCGCGGTCAGTCCACGCCAGCGGCAGCATCAGCGAACCGAGCGGGCCGCCCTCACAGCTGACCGCCAGCCCGCCGGGCAGCTTCCGCTCGAACAGCACCCGCAGCCGCTGTCCCGCCAGCGGATGGAACGGATGGGTGACCGTGACGAAAGATTCCGAAACCTCACCAGACGAGCGCAACCGCGCAGTATGCGGTGACCGTCGGGATACCGATAGGCCGCTGCTTTCCTCCGGCCTTGGGCACATACACGCGCCTGACCGGCTTAGGCGTCCACGACCGGGAGCGGTTCTGGGCCCAGTCAGCCCACCCGGCCTTCGACTGGGAGCCCATCACGACCTTGCCATCGACGCCTGCCGTCAGGCGACCCGCGTTGAGTTCCGTCACCCGCCGCACGCTCAGTAATGCGCCGGCGCGTGAGCGGAGCATCAATTTCTGCAGGTTACGGACCTTCTTCAGGTCCCCTGCCTTCGACGCCGCGAAGATGCGCTGCCGCAGCCGCCGTACGTCCTCCTCGGCCTGACGCCAATCCGCAGCGTCCCAGTCAGGAGGCTCGCCCTCAGGTCCGTTCACCACGGCACGCCCATCCGCGACACCGGTCACGGCCAGCCTCGTCGTGGCGTCCAACTTGTCCCTCGGTTCTGGTGCCATCGGTCATCATGCCTTCGCAGGCTCACCTGACGCACGTGGGCGCTCTTTCGAGCCGGGCCACCAGGGCCCGTATCCGGGCGGTTACCCCGGCACCACCGCAGGAGGCTGCGGCCAGCGGTGCCGGTCTTCCCGTCGCCTTTCGGCATCCCGGCCTTGGCTTGTTGCGTCATCCTTCCCCCGCTGAGGAGTTCAGCTCTCCTCACGGTCGGCCTACCAGGCCACACTGGCCTGGACCTCAACGGGATTGCCACGTTCCGCAGGCGCAAGACGCGATCGGGGTGGGCCTCTCCTCTATCCCGGGGCGGCGGTGTCCTCCCGGCCGGCAGGGCTTAACCGTCCGGCGCCTGCCGCTTCCCAGCGGCCAGCCCTTCACCCTCGCTACCACAACCCGCCTGCGAGGGAGGCAGTGACGAGACATCAACGGAGATTCACGCAATTAACCCGTCCGATCTTTCCCTTGCCCGTGCCTCCCGGACGGAACGGGAAGCCTCCAGCGTTTCCCTGGGCTTCACACCCCGCCGTTACCAGCGGCGCATGCCAGGGCGGGAACAGGTCTCACGGACACTGACCTGGAGCTACACCTTCGACATCAGCCGAACCTCCAATAGCTAGCCCACTCACCACCTGCGACTTCGTGTCGCACCACCCGGCTCTGCCCCTGCGGCCTCGCCACGGCTACCCCGCAGACCTTCACCGTGGCCTCCCAGGCGAACATCCACATGCCCGCCCGCGAGTTCCCCCCGGACCCTCCGGGCGGCTCTGCACCGCACCCGGCCCATATCCGCCAGATTTGAGCCGGTAAGCCTTTCAGGGACGTAATCACGCTGGTTCCTCGCGTACTCCTCTCCATCACGCTCGCCGGACCCACGCCATCTGGCAGTACTGGCGCATCCCGGCTTCGTCGGGGCTGCTCCCACCCAATCCGGCACCTCCCGGATCAGGCCGCCCCCAGCTACACCGCCTGCTGCGACAGGACAGCGGTGAAGGTCTCTCACCCCACTCGAATCGTCAGCGCTCACGGCACACGTGGATCGAGGCCAAGGCACACCCTGTCAAGATCACATGAAGCCTGCCTGGAGATGCTCGCTCGCATCGCGTCTGCGGGCACGGCCAGAGGGGTAGGTGCCTGCCGATTACGGATGCCTCTGGTGTCGGTCCGTGCCGATTCTGGGTGTTCTCGGCCAGCTCGACCAAGCTGCCGAGCGGACGCGTCGGATTGCGTGGCGATTGGTCTCGTGGCGATGACCCGTGTCCACGGCCAAGGCCCGCTATGACCGTGCGTGCGGGTGGGGGCACGCCTGGCGCGGCTACGTATCTGGAGCGGGTCAGGCGTCTCTGTGAGGTAAGGCGGCTTACACCAAATGGCCAGGGGGCGAGGTGTGCCGCGTTGGGGGACCCGTGAATCACAAGCCGCACGAAGAGCCATTTCGCCGCCAATTCCTGACGGCAGCAGGCGCGGCTGCTGCCGGCCATGTTGCCCGTCCGCCGGCGGCGCAGTCGCAGCTCCCATTGCCAGCAGCCTCGAAGGAATGGACGTGGACCGGATCTTGGATCGCAAGCGTCCTCGCGCGTTGTTCTCCGACCGCGCGGTCGTCCTGGTCGACCTCGCTCTGGGAGTGTCGCGCGATCTGGTCGCCCGGGCCAACAAGTCGGTCGGCAGGGGTGACGGGATGATGCGCATACGAGCGGGGTACGACGCGCTGTTCGGTGCTCTCGCTCCGGGAGCCGGCGCGAGGAAGGGCTCCCGATGAACGGAAGATATGTCGGATACGTCGCGGGCCATGACCCGCTCCACGACTTCCTCTGCTGGATCATCCGCGATCGCATGGGGGTACGCGAGCCACAACCGGCGTTCCGTGTCTTCCGGTTGTCCGGCAGCAACGTGGTCTACGCGTACGAGGAGAAGTTCAGCGACGCCAAGATCATCTGCAAGTTTTACGGACCGAGATTCGGATCGGACCGCGACAAGGCAGCCTGGATGGCCCGCCAGGAGTACGAGGGTCTCAAGACGCTGCGCCGGTACAACCTGGTCGGGTCGCCGCACCATGTGGTTCGGCCGCTGGGTTTCAGTCGCGACATCAACGGCGTGCTGGCTGTCGAATACTATTCCGGCGAGGAATTCAGCCAGGCGATCAGGCGTGCTACGCAGCACCAGGACGACGCGCACCTCTATTGGCGGCTGAAAGCGCTCGCGTACTTTCTCGCCACGCAGCACAACCGAACGGCCAATGGGGCAACGGTCGATTTCGATCCCGACTGCAGGTACTTTGACACGGTCGTCGGCAGGCTCAGCAAAGCCCGCCGCGTCGGACAGTGGGACATCGACGAGCTCTCATGGCTGCGCGACCGCTGGCGGGACCGTCCGCAGATGTGGCAGGACAAGCAGGTCTGGCTGCACGGCGACGCGACTCCGGCGAACTTCCTGTTCGGTCATGGCATGGACGTCGCGGCGATCGATCTGGAGCGCATGAAGCGCGGGGACCGGATGTTCGATGTCGGGCGGGTGGCAGGCGAGCTTCAGCATGCGTTCATGAGTGCCGTCGGCGACAGGCACCGTGCGGAGCCGTTCATCGGGCATTTCCTGTGGGAATACAGCTGTCATTTCCCCGATCGCCAGCGAACGTTCGAGTCGATTACCGCACGCGCACCGTTCTATATGGCGCTGAACATGCTGCGTATCGCACGAAACGACTATATCGGCCGGGACTACAGCGGAAGGCTCGTGGCGCGGGCGAAGAAGCTGCTTCGAGCCGCCTGAGCGCCCGGATCCCGGTTGCGGAGTTTTCAAGCAAGCAGGTCTCGCAAAATCGTTTCCGCAGGTCAAGCGGTATGAGTCGTCCTTGCGGCCGGTGGCCCGGCCTGATTGCTGGTCGGTAGTGGCTACGGCGCGCTGCCCGATGCGACTGGTCCATCGTCACTGAACCCGTCGCCGTCAGCCTCATCGAGCCTGTCAGCCTACACTGGCTTGGGACGTCCGCGGGAACTGGGCCAACGAGAAGAAGATCCACTGGGTGCAGGAGGTCGCTTCTGTGAGAACACGTCCCAGGTCAGGGTCGGCTCAGGATAGCGCCGATGGCCACCATCCGTAACCCCCAAATGCCACTTGACCGGCACCCGCGGGTGCGCTTCGCCCTGTCGAGCAAGGAGTGCTGACAGCAAAGCATGGATATTCGAGCGGTCGCCTTCGACGTGAACGGCACCCTGGTCAGGATCCTGACCGAGGACGGCATAGACCAGATCTTCCGGTCTGCTGCGCACTTCCTCACGTATCAGGGCATAGCCCTGCACCGAGACCAGGTCCGGGATCTCTATTTCCAGATCATGAAGGAGCAGCTGCGGGCCAGTCCGGAGGAGTATCCCGAATTCGACGCCATCGGTATCTGGCGCAGCATCATCGAAGGACACATGACGGATTTCACCCGCACCCTGTCCGTCAGGAAACTCGAGCAGATGCCACTGTTCCTGGCCGAGATGTCCCGGGGCATCTCTCGCCGTCGGCTAGGTCTCTACCCGCACGTGCGCGAGGTGCTTGATGTTCTGCGCGAGCGCTACCCGCTCGCACTTGTCACCGATTCGCAGAGCGCGCACGCGCGCGGTGAACTGCACAAGGTCGGTCTGCTCGACTACTTCGACCCGATCATCGTTTCCGGCGACCATGGGTACCGCAAGCCCGACCGGCGGCTCTTTGAGTTCGCGCTCCACGGGATGGGAGTGGCCGCCCGGAACGCGCTGCACGTCGGCAACGACATGTACCGTGACATCTACGGAGCGCAGGAAGTCGGCATGAAGACCGTGATGTTCGATTCCGATCAGGGAGCGAAGGTTCACCTGGATTGCGTCCCCGATTACACGATCGCGGATTTCCGCGACCTCTTGAAGATCCTCGACCCGCCCTGAGCTTGTCCGTCATCACGGCTCTTCGAAGTTGCCAAGAGAAAACCTAGTGCTTTGTAAGAACGTTTGCTTTAGTCTTGGCGCGTTTGATGCCGGCGAGGATCTCGTCGGCTCCTTGGTCCAGCCAAACGGCCTGGGGTGATCGTTCCAGTGGTCGATGAACGCGCCGATGGCCGCTGCGAGCTCTTTGACTGAGGCGAAGGAGCCGGGGTGGATGGCCTGGCGGGTGATGACCGAGAAGAAGCACTCCACGAGATTGAGCCAGGAGCATCCGGTGGGCGTGAAGTGCAGGGTGATCCTGGGGTTGGCGGTCAGCCTGTACCACCGTCCGGGTGGGCGGTCACGCCGAGGATATGCACGTGCCGGGTCGCCGCCTCCATCACGAACAGCACATACAGGCGTTGGAGGAAGATCGTGTCCACATGGAAGAAATCGCAGGCCAGCAGTCCTTGCGCTTGGGTGCGCAGGAACGCCCGCCAGGAGGTGCCCACGTTCCGCGGGGCTGGTCTGCGCCGCCGGGCTCGCAAGATCCGCCTGACGGTCGCATCGCTGATGTGGCGACCGAGCCGGGCCAGCTCGCCGTGCACCCTGCGGTATCCCAGGCCGGGTTCTCGCGCGCAAGCCGCAGTACCAGGCGCGGATCTCCTGGCTGATCCGCGGGCGGCCAGGCCGGTTCGGGTCGTCCACTTGCGGATGATCAGGCGGCGGTGCCACGTCAGCAGCGTGCCCGGTGTGACGAGCCGGTGGGCGCGCAGCACGTCGGGTAGCAGCCGGGCCAGCGCCGCCAGGACGGCCCGGTCGGCCCAGTCCGGCCTGGGCCGGGCGACCTGCCGGCGCAGCACCGTGACCTCGTGACAGAGCACGATAATTTCCGCGTTCTTGAACGCCTGGCTGCGGCCCAGCAGGTGCAGCCAGCCGAAGACCCGGATCATGATCAGGTAGAGAAGGCGAAGAGACACAAACCGCGATCCTGCCGCAACCTGCCCAGCCGGCCGAACCGCAGGTCACGGTCCCTGTGTTGAGTTCTGAAGCGCTGACGCGAGGAACAAGGAGACGCACCACTCGGAGTTCCGGTACGGCTCGCTCACCCGGTCGGTCACGCTGCCCCCCGGCGCTGACGCCGAGAAGATCACCGCCAGCTACAGCCAGGGAATCCTCGAGGTCGGCGTCCCCATCCCGGAGCAGGCCAAGCCAGAACGCCGCCGCATCGCAATCCAGCATCCCCGCTGAACGATCTGCTGGCGGAGCCGACGAGACGACCGGCAAACCTGATCACTCCTGGCGGCCCACGCGTCGGCTACATGAGTGCGCCGGTGCTGGTGATCTCGGCGCCGTAATAGGTGCGCAGGTAGTGCAGCGCCTCATTCTGGGCCTGCTGGTAGCGGCCGACGGCGAACGGCTCGTAGACGGCGGTGGCATTGCCGACGGCGATCACCGTGATGCCCCGGGCGAACGCGTCGTAGCTGGTGTGCCGGCAGCAGCAGTCGGTGTGCTGGCCGGTCACCACGAGCCGGTCGATGTGGTGCACCCGACAGGTGGCGTCGAGGTCGGTCTGGGTGAAGGCGGAGTAGTAACGCTTGGGAACGATCAGGTCCCCGGGCTGGGGGGCCAGTTCCTCGATGACCGCCGCCCCGGGGGTGCCGGCCATGGCGTGCTCCCCGAAGACGGCGAGCTCGAAGTCGCCGGGCCGATGGGCGTCGTTGCCGTAGACGACCATCCAGTCGTCTCGGTCGCGGGCCGCGCGGGCCAGCGCAGCGATGGGTTTGATGATCTGCTGAGCGGCCGGGTTGGCGAGCTTGCCGGCGGTGAAGTCGGTGAGCATGTCGAGTACGAGCAGCGCAGTTGCCACTGGACATTCCTCCCGTTCTGGCCGGATCTTACTAAGGAGTCCGTAAGTAGGCCGACCGATTCCGGTATGCGGTGATGTAACGCAGGTGCGGGTCGGCGAAGAATGCCCGGACCAGGCCGGGGTGCTTCAGCCGTGGCAAGGCGCCGGCGGCCTTGGCTTTCAGGTCTTGCTTGCTGGTGACGCCGGTCTTGCCGATCCGGTCGTGCCTGACGTTCTTCCAGGCCCATTCGTCGGGGTTGAGCTCGGGTGAGTAGCCAGGCAGGAAGAACAGCCGGAGCTGGCCTTCCGTGGAGGCGGCGAATTCCTTCGTGGCGGTGGCGCGGTGCGCGGGGTGCCCGTCCACGATGAGATAAACGGGACCGCGGGCATCGTGCAGCAGCCGCTTGCAGAAGTCGGTGAAGGTGGCGGCGTTCGTGTTGCCCTCGTAGACGGCGAACCGCAGCGCGCCTTTCGCGGACACCACGGAGATCATGTTCACCGGATACCGGGCCCCGGTGTTCTTCACCTCCGGGGCCTGGCCGACGGGCGGCCAGGTGGTGCCCGCGTGGTAGTCCGAGCGGATCCCGGCCTCATCAGCGAACCAGATCGTGGCTCCCTCCGCCTCGGCCTGCGCCCGGATGGCAGGGTATTCCTCGTTCTTCCACCGCTCGACCGCCCCGGGATTCTGCTGATAAGCGCGGTGCAGCGGCCGCTGTGGCGACATTCCGAGCTTGCGCAGCAGCCGGCCGGCGCTGACAACTGACAATGCGACGCCGAATTCGCGGCGGATCACCTCGCGGACCATCTCCCGGGTCCACAACGCGAACTCGAACTGCATCTGCCGCGGATCCTGTCCCGCGATCAGCGCATAAAGCCGCGACAACTGCGGGCCGCCCAGCTTCGGCGGCCGGCCAGGCACCGGCTGGGCCCGCAGCGCGTCCTTGCCGCCCTCACGGTATTTCGCCAGCCATCCGTACACCGTCTTGCGGTGCAAACCCAGCGCGGCTGCCACGTCCTCCGGGTGCGCGCCTTCCCCGACCTGCTCCACCGCCCGGATCCGCAGCACCTCCAGCGTCTTGTGATCAAGCTTGCGGCCGTCGTTTTCGCGCACGCTCCATTATCGCAGCTCACAAGATCAAAGTCGAGCTACTTTCGAACTCCTTGGTAACACGAGCGACCGGAGCCCGGACAGGACTCCGGTCCCTGCGTGCTAGATGCGGCCCGGTTACCTATGCGTGACGGATTCCACTGCCCCGCCAGCCGCGTAAGGTCGTAAGCCGTCCTGGCCGTGAGACAAACTTGCTGCCCTCGCGCCGTGTGCCTGTTCGGGCGCGTTCCGGATCTGAGATCACCGAGCACAACAACGAGAGAGAAATAGACGTTATGAGCAAAGTATGCCTGAGCATGTCGATGTCGCTCGACGGCTTCATTAACGACCGGGATGGCAGCGAGCAGTTGTACGAAGGTGACTACGACGCTTCCGAGTTGCTGGAGGGAATGATCCGGGCTACGGGCGCGGTGCTTATGGGAAGAAATGCCTTTGCGATGTCGGGAGACCCAGACTGGTACGCGGATAATTATGAGTATCAGGTGCCGATCTTTGTCATGACAAAAGAGCCCCCCGAGGAAGTGCCCAAGCAGAACGATCAGATTACATTCACGTTCGTGACTGATGGCATAGAGAGCGCTGTCCAGCAAGCAAAAGCCGCTGCAGGCGGCAAGCAAGTCACAGTTGTAGGCGGGGCGAATATCGCTCAGCAATTGCTCGCGGCCCACCTCGTGGACGAGATACAAATCGGCATTATGCCGGTGCTTCTTTCCGGCGGCTTGCGACTGTTTGAGCACTTGGGCGACCAAAAGATTCGGCTAAGCAAACTGAAAGTCAAAGAGTCGGGGCCAAGAACGGATATTTGGTTTCGCGTAGAGAAGTAATTGACCCGCGAGCGGGTGAACCTGATCGCCACGTTCGCCCGCGGCGCGGGCCGCACCCGAGCCCGCTCTCACGATGGGCGAGCGCACCGCTTCGAGGCGGTCCGCACCCCAAAGGCTGGCAGTTCTCCCGAGCCGAGGTGACCCCGTGTGGAGGTCCGGCGAACTCCCCAGCAGAACTGAATATCCGCATCCCGCGAATGCAGTGGCCACCTCCGGCAGAAGGCGGCCGCGCGACCGAGCGAGCAGGCTAGCCCTGCTTACCGGCCCCCTCGGGACGGTTGCCACCGGCGCGTTCCTGCTTGCCACCCAGCATGGCTACCTGAGTGTCGCCGGGATCCTGGCGTCCCTCTATCCTGCCCAGGCGCCTGCGCGCACGGACATATGACGGACAGGGTGGGTTGCGAAGATCGCTTTCAGCGGAGTATGTGCAGTTCAGGAGCTATATGGCCGTATCAGGGCGGGTAGTCTGTAAAACCGTCGGCTCAGCCTACGTTGGTTCGAACCCAACACCTGCCACCAGCAGCGAAGATGCCCCCTGACCAGCGAAGACACTGCTAGCTGGAGGTGGCCGTCATGTCCGGCGGTGTCCGGCGGCTACTGGGGTGCTGCGGCTGTCTGCGGCAAATGCGCGGCAAAGTTCGGCGGCACCGGACCTCGGTGGGGCCGTCACAGACCCGCGTTGAGGCAGGCGGTCGGGGGCTATGGCTAGATCGAACAAGGTCGTGAGCAGATGGTCAGCGAGGCCGTGAGGGAGCGCTGGGAACGGGAGCAGCTACTCCTGGGGCTGGCGCGAACGACGCCCGGTGAGGAATTCGCAGCCGGTGGCCTAGCCGTTCTGGCCATGCCTCCGACCGTGCGGATCGCTATTCTGCCTGGCGATCCGTACTTGCAGCCGGTCGGGCCGCAAGACCCGAAATCGGTGGTCCCTCAGACCTTGCAACTGGCGACAGGTAGGCAACTTCAACCGTACGTCCAGTCGGTGCGTGGCACGTCGAGCGGATATGTGGGCTTCTCGGAATCTCGCGATGGTCGCCTGTGGCGAAGTTTCGCGGCGGTCCACTGGCATGGCGGCGTGGATTTCTTCCTGGGTGATCAAGGCGGGAGGGAGTGGGACGACGCTCCGCGCGGCAAACGCTGCGTCTTCTTCCTGCTGAAGACGGTCGGATGGGCCTGGGCCGCGTTCGAACTACAAAGGCAGATGACGGATCGATTCAACGTAGAAGGACCGTTCCGAGTACTCCTGGGTATCGCAAAGACTTCGGGTGCCGAGCTTGTCAACGTCGGAGCCGGGTGGCCAGAGCCAGGATCAGGCGGGTTCTGGGGTGAGCTGACCGCGGTGGAAGAGCAGGTGATGCTATGTGAGGACCTGCCGGAGTGGCCGGATGCGCCAGGCGTAGAGGATCTGGCGCATCGGTTCGGCGCGCGGGTGGACCTGGCGTTCGGTGGTCCGGGCGATCGTCACCTCGACCGGTCGGGTCCGCAGGCAGGGAGGTTTAATCCTCGGTGGTGACAGCGCGCACAGCGTCGCGCCTTATGCAGCGGAGGCATACGTGAGAATCTTCCTCAGCTCGGTGATCAGCGGTATGGAGACCTACCGGGCGGCTGCTCAGCGAGCAGCCGAGACGCTCGGCCACACCGTCACAATGGCTGAGGACTTCGGGGCGTCGCCGTTCAGCCCTCAGCAAGTCTGCCTGGGAGCCGTGCGCGACGCGGACATTGTGATGCTGCTGTTGGGAGCGCGGTACGGAACACCCCAGGAGTCCGGCCTATCTCCGACGCACGAGGAGTACCGAGAGGCGCGTGCTTCCAAGCCTGTGCTCGTGTTCCTCCAGGAAAATGTGAGTCGCGAGCCTGCCCAGCAAGCGTGCCTCGACGAGGTGAGCACTTGGGAACGTGGCGGCTATCGCGAGTCCTTCGATACACCTGACTCACTTTCGGCGGCTGTCATCCGTGCGCTGCATAGGTGGGAGTTGAACCAGCAGGCGGGCCCTGTGGACGAGCAAGACCTCGAAGCGCGAGCCGCAGCGATGCTGCCGCGACCGCCGTCACACGCCCCTGGCGTCCCGTTGTTGCATGTTGTGGTCGCTGGCGGGCCGACTCAGCAGATACTCCGCCCGACCGCACTGGACGACCAGAGGTTGCACCGAGACATTCAGCGCGAGGCCGTTTACGGCGATCGACCCGTCTTCGATTCTCAGCACGGAGTCCCAGCGCCCATCGTCAATCTTTCGACCCTCGTCGTTGCCCAGCCTCCCGCCGAGATCACTCTTGACGAGTACGGCAGCGTGCGGGTCAGCCGCCCGGCGAGAGATCCAGGGGGTAGGTCCCCGATGGCGAGCGGCATCTCATGTCTGACCGAGGAGGACGTGCGCGAGCGGGCCGCTCGCGCACGTCCTCCTCGGTCAGACATGAGATGCCGCTC
>WNFX01004030.1_pt1 | contig 14514 bp, 11 predicted proteins | sample 5400111 | NCBI WGS metagenome assembly WNFX01 (sample SAMN13153363, study PRJNA577476) | soil metagenome | isolation source: 40 cm soil or saprolite under grassland replicate 1 | place: USA:California | collected 2016-06-15 | reverse complement strand
GGTTATCCCATTCGGAAATCTACGGGTCAAAGCGTGTTTGCCGCTGTCCGTAGCTTATCGCAGCTTACCACGTCCTTCATCGCCTATTGGCACCAAGGCATCCATGATGCGCTCTTTGTAGCTTGATCAATCTGTTCCGATCCCGCATGCGCGGGATCAGAGATTCTTATGATAACTGAAACTCTCGGCCCCGATCCGAAGATCGGAGCGCTTGGATTCAGACTCAGCTCTTAAAGTTGTACTTTCTTACTACCCTGTATGTAGATGTCAAAGAACCAGCTCTTTCGTCCATTTTAGGCGAAAAAAAACTCAATCTCGCGCCGACGATAATTCTCGTTTCCGATAAATCATGCCGGGACAAAATTGAGCTCCAATTTGCAGTCCCAAATGTACGTAGAACGAACCCCTTGATTAGAGGAGTCCCGCTTCCCGCGGAACAGAGAAATTACCTCATATCAACGATTCGTCAACCATAATTTCGACATAAATCACCACATCTCGAGTCGAAGCGACCGGGGCGGCCGTAGGTATCGCGGCCGGTAAAATGCCTGCCTCAACTTTTAGAATTGTTGCGGCCCTTATGGTGGCATTTTCGCTCGCAATTTTTACTCAGTTGGAAAATCAGCGTTTTGGTAATCCCCGGGCTTTGCTCAATGTGGGGCAAAAGGCATCTCATGTTATCCAAGCGTTGCGCTCGTTAGATCTCCATCCAGTGCCTCGGAGCGCAATTCTCCTGAAGACGAAGGAAAACCCGTTCCAAAACACATGGCATCCTCTTTTCATTGCTTCTCTTGTCTGGAATGATCATTCCCTGCGAATTTGGCTAGAAGGTGTAAACCAACTCACGCCACAGCAGCTGGCGAGCGTGGATTACGCGATTTCGCTCAATGAATTCCAAGCGAAGGTCATCCGTGCGCCCGAAATCCCGCAGTCCGACTGAAAAGTCGCCCACTGACTTTAAGGGGTTTGTCGCCGCGTCGCTGCTGCATGCTAAAAATGACCTTTGCAGGCTCGCCTCCTATTTTCGGAATGCGAAAATAATTGTCTCTGTCTCAGGGTGTAGGGGGCCGTTGTGCCTGGACAGAGATCTTTTCAGTGGAAACGGCCCTGTCGTTTGCGCTACGGACAGCGAACTGCAAGCGCGCATCGTAACCGCGGATATAACCAAGAAACGCGCTGTCCGCGAATTTGCCCCGGAAAAAGAGGCTATTCACGAACTTGTTAGTCGCGGACGAGCGAGCCAGTCCGCAAATCACTCCGCTTGGGTCAATGATCACGAGCGTGCGCGGCACTGAGCGCGATCGCGCAGTCGTATCTTACGAGTCCGAATTTGCTGGGGCATTATTAGCATTGTATTTACGATTGTAATAAGATGGCCAAGATTTCCCGGGATACTCTCTATGCGCCTTTGCGGTTGCCGCGGCTTTACAACTTGCTGCAAAGGTTGGTCGGCGCCAGCCGTGACCGAGCGGCATTTGTAGGAACACACGTGTTTTTCCGACCCGCTGAGAAAGTTGTGGACGCAGGTTGCGGGACGGGCAGCGCTTTGGAGTTCCTGCCTCCCGTGAACTACTTTGGATTTGATCCCAATCCTGACTACATTCGCGCGGCGCAGGCACGATATGGGAGTCGGGGTAAGTTCTTGTGCGGAGATGCGAGCAGCCCACGAGTGTGGGAGTTAGCGCAGGGCGCCGACGCTTTTTTTTCACTGGGAGTGCTGCATCACCTGACCGACCCTCAGATATGCGAGATCTTCAGACTCGCAAGAGCGTGCCTGCGTCCGGAAGGCAGTTTTATTTTTTATGAGCCTTGTTTTACCGAAAACGACGATTTGTTGGGTCGGATATTCATGAGCCTCGACCGTGGCGGAAATATAAAAACCGACCAGGCCTGGCGGGCCTTAGTCTCAGAGCATTTTGCTACCGTAGACGAGTATATCCGCCGTCCGGTTTATTGGTTCCGTTACACGATCCAAGCCCTCATCTGCCGAGATCCGCGCCAGCCATGATTTTTTCCCTTGTACGCAAGTAATCGAGAAACGGACGCTTGAACGAGCACGCGGTGGCGTTATTGGATCCAAAAATAGTCCGCGGTCGAGAACTGGAACCGTTCTTCGCCGTGGATTGGCGCCGGCCCTGAAGGCTTTCAGTGCTGCTCATCATCGCCCCTTTCCTTTTTTAGATTTATTGTACGCTCGATGATGAAAGACGGACGCCCCTTCACTTCCATAAACATCTGACCGATGTACTCACCGAGAATGCCTAGGTAAAAGAAGATCAACCCGTTGGAGAAGAGGAGAATTATCACTAACGTCGAGAAGCCCGGCGCTGCAATGCGAGTATCGGTAAACAATGCGACCCCTCCATAAATTAGCGCACCAATCACAGCGCCGAGACAGAGAAAGCTGCCGCAGATAAATCCGACTTTCAATGGCCTTGTCGAAAAGGATGTTAGCCCCGAGAAAGCCAGCTTAATCAGCTTCGTCAACGAATACTGCGGATTGCCCGCTGCGCGGGCTGGCCGTGAAATGGGAAATGGCTTTTCCGGCAGTCCGAGCCAAGCACGTAATCCCCGCACAAAACGAAGCTTTTCTGGAAGACTTAGTAGCAGTTGAACGGCGCGGCGACTCATCACGCAAAAATCGCCGCTATCGATCTGGACCGGGGTATCGGCCAAAAAGAGGTAGAGTCGGTAAAAAACGAAATAAAAGAGCCGCCTTAGTTTCGTCTCGCGTCGGCTGGTTCGCACGCCGTAGACCACGTCGACTTTCTCGGTCAGCAATAGCTGATACATCTCCAGGAGGACTTCGGGCTCGTCTTGCAAATCTGCATCCATAATTCCGATGTAATTCCCCGATGCGAACGAGAGGCCGGCTGAGACAGCACTTTGATGGCCGAAATTGCGCGTCAGCACGACCAGTTTCACAGACGGATCGACTTGAGCCCACCCTTCGATGAATTTTGCGCTCCCGTCGGTGGAACCATCACTCACAAAAAGCAATTCCAATACAGCCGGCCGATTCCGAATTTTTTCCAATCGCTCGCGCAACAATGGCAAAACCTGTTCCTCGTTCAGGAAAGGAATAACAATGCTCAATTCAGATTGACTCATTTCAATGGGAGCGCATTTACTAGCAACCGAAATTTAACAGGAATCTTTATGACGCGGAGATTCGATCGATGCAATTTAAGATTAGCAGGCGTCGGAGCCATCGGCGCGCATCGCGTCCATGCCTTCGCTCTTTGGCACCGCCAGGACGCGAACAGCGACCGTTTAGCCAGTTGCTGGAAGATCGCGTGCGCTCGGTCGTTCGAGCCTTGCCAAAAATTTACAACCGGGATTAATTCCCTTTCAAAGCGAAGCAGCGACATTATCTTGTGAAGATTCTCCGCGAACGGGCGATTTCTCTTTCTGTACAATAACAAAGTACCGCAATAGAAAACTCGATGGCTTTTCAGTAGTGGCTTTCGATGCAAATCATCGCAAGAGGCACGAGCCTGGTCAATCGTGCCGAGCGAAGTATTCGCAGAACGCGTAACATAATGATCTAATGGAAAAGACTTATGCTCAACAGTACGCGCTCCTTGAAGGAGAACACTGGTGGTTTCGGGCACGCCGGGTTGTGCTGCGGGATTTGCTTGCCCGTCTTGGATGGCCGCAGCGACCGAGAATTTTGGAAGTTGGTGTCGGATCCGGCTGCAATCTTCGCGAAATTTACCCATTCGATGCGCGGCTCGAAGGCGTTGAACCAGATGACGCACTGGCCAGATTGGCAGCGGCGCGGGTTCCGGTGCCGGTATTCAAAGCCTCTATCGATCGGCTTCCGCCGGAGATTCGGGATGGATCTTACGACGGCGTCGCAATGTTTGACGTGCTCGAACACATTAAAGATGACGCGTGCGCACTCCAGATCGTAAACCGAAAGCTAATACCGGGCGGTCGAATCATCTTGTCAGCGCCGGCCTATATGTGGCTGTGGGGGCAGCAGGATGCCGTTAATCAGCACTATCGGCGGTACACTCTTTGTGAACTTAGAGAAAAGCTGCAAGCTGCCGATTTTACCATCGAGCGCATGACATACTTCAACACGTTCCTGTTTCCACCGATAGCCGCCGTTCGCCTGATTGCGCGCTGTAGCCGTCGACCATACAGACACGAGGGAGACTTCGCTTATGTCCGCAAGTCATCAAATGCGGTATTGCTCACCCTGTTTGCCGCGGAACGAGTTTTCTTGAGATACCTAGATTTCCCGTTCGGCGTTTCGATCTTTGTGGCGGCACAAAAAAATTAGATAGATCTAATGGCTCATCCCACCGAGCACCGATGCTGATACTGCCAGTGTGTTGGCATTTTGACGCTGAGATTCAATCTCGCGTAGATGCCCAATTCGATCGCCAGAGAAAACCAGTGCGAGTGTTCACCCCGGAGTTTTGCAAAGCCGCGAGCTGTCATCCGACATAGATTGTGCTGGTGCGCACCGCTGGTCTTGATAACTTGCGCAGGCGTTCCGACAGCGGATGTCGAACCAATCAACCAAGCATAATGGGCCAAAGAACTGCCGTTTCAAAGCGAGCGTGACAAGCAAAACATGGGACAACAATTGGTCGCTTCAAAACGCCCTAGAGTGTCGGGGTGGCTTTTGGCAGCATTGCTGCTGACTGCTGTTTTTCTAATTAATAATAGAGAGCTAATAGGCGGGGCGCGGGTTCAGATCTGGGACGCCTGTGAGTTCTATACTCCGGCATTCTCATTAGTTGCCGACCACGCTCGTGCAGGCCGATTGCTTCTCTGGGACCCCTGGGTGGGTGGTGGCACGCCAGATTTCGCTGATCCACAGATCGGTGCTGCTTCTCCTATTGCCATAATTGTGGGTGCGATCGGCGGCGGCAATGCAGCAGCCTTTCGCATTTACTGGCTCATTATCTGGTTATTGGGACCGTTGGGTTTGCTGTTATTAGCACGGCATCTCGGCGCCTCACCCTGGGCTGCTTTCCCAGTTGCACTAGGGTACGCTTTTTCCGGCTTCTATACCGCACATGCTGAGCACACCACCTTTCTGTATTCCTTTTCGTTCCTGCCGTGGTTTATCTGGCGGTTTGACCTAGCCCTAACCTCTCTTCGCTTCGGGTTGGCTGTGCAGGCGGGAGCGCTATGGGGGTTGTCTGCGTTGGGCGGATATCCAGCTATCGTAATTCTGAGCGGAGGAATGTTGTTCCTATGGGGACTGGGAAGGTGCTGCTGTAGTGGCGACGGCGAAACGCCTCTTATCCATGAACAACCGATTCGAAACCGATTCAAGTTCACCTTTTTGGCGCTGGTGATGGTTTTCTGCGTTGGGGTGTTGATTATGGCCCCGACCTACGTGGCGTTTTTTAGGGAAGGACTCGGTTATACCGAAAGAGCCAAAGCTATGAGCCGCTGGGCAGTGATCGCGGCCAGGCAGAATGCTCTTGATCCTAGGGCGCTTGCGACCTTTGCAAGTCCTTATCTCACCGCCTTGAAGTTCCCTCCTCGAAACCCCGGGCTGTGGGCATGGACCAACATTTCTATGGCTGACGTTTACATCGGCGTTCTTCCTCTGATCTTAAGCTTGTTGGCGCTCTGGCAACGACCGCGATCGACTTGGCGGTGGTGGCTGGTCGGAATTATCGCCTTTTCCCTGGCGTGCGCGGTGGGCGATCGGTTGCCGATTCGTGGCTGGCTCTACGATTACTGTCCTCCCACGCGGTATTTCACGTATCCTGCAATATTTCGCGCCTATGCCATCTTTTCGGCAGCCGTATTAGCCCTCCTGGCTACGAGCGATCTCAAAGCGGCAATTCACAAGGCCGAAAGTCGGATATGGGGGCAACTACTGGCACTCTCATTGGCAGCGAGCGTTGCTGCAGTATGTGTTTACTTACATGTCGTCTCTCACGTAGCTAATCTGGGCGACCAGTTTAATCTTAGCAATCGACATCTGGCCGGTATTTGGTTCGGAGCGGTTGGAGTTTCTCTACTACTGTTGCTTTTTCGTAGGGCAAGGAAGTGGGTTCTTGTTTTGTTCGCCGTTTTAGCTATTACGGACGCATCTCTCACGCTGCGCCTTTCTCAGGACTTCGTGTCCGCCCCCCGCAGCGGCCGGGCAGGTTTGTTGCTGAATCGGTGGGATGCCGGCCATAAAGCCACATTGACTCTAAATGGTCTCCAACGAGAGCTAGCGCCTCCTGCCTGCCTCGGTGGCAGCCACAGCAACGGCACTGTCGCCCTCAGGACTGCCACGTTCTACAACGATTCTACTATGAAGAATCGCTTTCAGCAGGGATTTGCCGACCATCCGGTTTTGCTGAATCTGGGACTGAGCGCTGACAGAATTTGGTTTGCCAAAGATGCGGATATTGCAGTCCCGTCGAACTACACCTACATCGCTCTTGTGAATCGAAGCGAGAAACTGGGAGCGCCGGTGCTGGTCGTGCATCCTCGCTCGCAAATGGTAAAAGTCAGTGAGATTAGTTCGGTGGCTGTTCAAGATAAAGCCCGGGTCACCTCTATCTCTAACTTGGCGCCAGCTCAAAAAATTCCAGCGCAAGTTCTCAACTATACTCCCAACCATTTGGAGATCAAAGTTTCTTGCCCTCAGGATGGTTGGGTGTTAGTGACTGACCGATGGGCTGCGGGCTGGCGCGCCAAGGTGAACGGGATTCCAGCAGAAGTCTTCGGTGGAAACTTCATCTTTCGGGCGGTGCATGTTCGCGGGGGAGAGAGTACGATCCAATTTTATTACCCGCAGGTTCTCTATTTCGTGCTGGTCCTTCTTAGCTGGAGCACTCTGGTGGCGGTGTTCGCGATTCCTCAGTGGAAAAACCTGCAAAAGCGCCATAAAGAAATCACAGGAACTGCTCAATAAATCGGAACGTTGCTTCGTTAAAATATGTTCTCTAAAATAGAGGGAACAACAGATTCTACGAGCACGCATCGCTTCTCTTGTCTGGAATGATCATTCCCTGCAAATTTGGCTAGAAGGTGTAAACCAACTCACGCTACAGCAGCTGGCGAACGTAGATTACGCCATTTCGCTCAGTGAATTCCAAGCGAAGGTCATCCGTGCGCCCGAAATCCCGCAGTCCGACTGAAAAGTCGCCCGCTAACTTTAAGGGATTTGTCGCCGCGTCGCCGTCGCGTGTAAGCGCAGCAAGTCCTCGATCAAATGGAAAGGCTAAATGTCGAAGAGCTCTCGCCTGCCCCGCCATCGAGGAGCGAAGTGCTGGATGAGTTTGCGCATTTAGGTCGTGCGTCCAACACTTTCCCTTCGCAGAGTGGTTATTATCTGTTTCGCCTTTTCGTATTCGCTTTCCACAGTCGCCGCATATTTGACCCGCTCGTTAAATGCGACCTCCATTTCCTCGGCCACGGCCAGGGAGGCCTCGGGCGGCTGAGGAGAACTCTGGAGTTCATCACTGAGTTGCCTGGCTCGTTTTACAACCGCCGGATCGGTCGCGGCATCACTCGGGTTAAAATCGACCGGCACATCAGAACTGTTGACACGTTGCGCGAGCGGTTCCAGACACTCCGCAGCGTATGGTTCACCGAGGAAATTAAGCAACGATCGCATGGCGGACTCTGATCGGGCTGTGAGGTCTGAATAACGCATTCGGTACACGACACCCGGACCGTAAGCGCGCTCTCCCTCGAGACAGGCGGTTTCTCTACTGAGCCAATATTCATAGGCTGCCTGCTCATCGGCGACTAACCGGTTTTGACCATCAGGGAAAAAGTTTAACAATGAGTGCACCACATCCCTGACGTTCCGAACAAGATGAACGAAGAGCGCTTGAGGAAAAAGTTTGCGCAGTCCGCAGATATCAAAGGAGTTTTCCGGCGTCCCATCCACCCAACGGGACTTGGGCTCGTCCCAAGAACGGGACACTTTGAAATGCGGACCGGAACATCCGGCCTGTCTGCTCTCAAACTGCCTCCGATGGCCCACAATCAACTCGTTAATAGTTTGGCCGAAGCGGGCGAGAAACTCTTCACGCTGAATGAAATTTGCACTGAGTTGCCCCCGTTTTCCACGTGCACTGCCACGTTGATAGCCGACCGCTGCGTCGATCGCAAAAGGGCCGAGCCAATTTGATTCTTCCTGTGGGAGAATGTTCGGGTGCTGGCCAAGGCACCACGTCAGAATGCTCGTTCCCGATCGGCCCGAGCTTACGATAAAAATCGGCTTATTTATTTCGTCCTCCATTTCAGTCACATAGTCCGTCACACGCGGGAACTCAAAAGAATTGGATTACGTCGCGCCGCAGGGTTTATCCTACATGAGCAATCAAGTTTTTGCAGCTAAATAACCCCGAAGCGCCGTGAGCGGATAAAAGCGAGCTGGAGAACGCGCGCGATTACGCGGAGCGTTTTCTAGCCGAGATTGGAAAGGCGTAGCGATATGGCACCAAATGCCATGAACAAAATCTGGTTCGCGGTGAACCTTTAATCACCTGAAAAACCGGCATCAATAAGATGGCAATTGTGCTTGAGCGATTGCCGCCCGTTGTCAAAATCGATCCACGTCGCAGCGGCTACTGAAGCGGTCGAAAATTATCATAGAAACCATACCAGGACTTGATATAAAGAAGACGGGGGCGGCTCAGGATGATCTCTCAAGCAGGTACGCCTTTCATCGGCTGCGCCAGACTTGGTTCACGTCCCAGATCGACCCAAAGTTCAAACTGCAACGCGATGATAAGGTATACGGCATTGGGTTATGCTCTGCGCGCGGTCTCGAATACTCTTGATAAGCCGCAAAATCGCTTTTGAAAGCGCGGTCCCGGAGTTTGCCAAACTCTAGTCGACTAATCAAGGACGTAACAGGCCTGGGATTCATCCCAAGTATAACCCGTTTCGCATAATATAAACCGAGCGGGTATGACTTTCACCTAACTAGCTTAGCTCAAAACTGGGCTAATTTGGAAGCGATACAGTCGCTGCTTTCCCGGTATGGCCATCCCGACCTTGACACTGTGGTCATCTCACGAGCGAACTCAGCGGATTTGTGAATACAACGTCCATAGCATGGCCTCAGAGGAACTAATACAGTACAGTGCCTCTAGTCGTAAAATTATATTGACTAAATGGGTTTCCTCCGCATGGTAACAGACCCTAAAATTTGCACGCATGAACATTCTCAGCGCCGAGCTGTTCGACAAAGCTGACTCTTATCGCAACAAATGGGACACTGCAAAGCCGTTTCCCCACGTGCTGATTACGCCGTTTTTTGAGCCAGCTATTGCCGAGGCGATGCTCACGGAATTTCCGGTCCCGCTTGAAAGCCAAATGCGAAATGAGTTTGGAGGGAAAAGTCGCAAATTCGCCTGCCATGATGTCCGTTCAATCGGACCGACATATCGGTTGATAGACGACTACATTTCATCGCCTGAATTCGCCACGTTGATGGAGCGCATCACGGGGATCCAGAATCTGCTGTATGATCCGGAATATCATGGTGCCGGAACGCATGATAATATGTCCGGCCAAGGCATGGACACACACGTCGACTTTAACCTGCACCGCACGACCGGCTATCATCGCCGGTTCAATGCAATTATTTATCTGAACAAGGAATGGAAAGACGAGTGGGGTGGAAATTTAGCGCTTCACACGAACCCGTGGGACTTCGAAAACGATCAGATCATCTCTTACCCTCCGTTATTCAATCACTGTGTCCTTTTTGAAACCAGTGAGCGTTCCTGGCACGGCTTCAAAAGGGTCCAAATGCCTGACGGCCGTGAGATATCCCGCAAGTCCTTTACCATTTATATGTATACCAAAGATCGACCGGCAGATGAGATCGCCCCCAAGCACAGTACGATATACGTCCAGTCGGGTCCGCCCAAGCATTTCCGCCCCGGATATACTCTCACCGCTGACGATGTGCGGGAGTTCAAAAGCCAGTTCAGGCACCGCAATGGCTATCTTCAGGGCATGTATGAGAGTCAATCTCGATTGCTCGTGCAGCTTGAAGCCGCAAAATCTCGATTGCTCGTGCTGGAGGCCGCAAAAAACATCCAGAAACCCAACCCAGCACCAGAGCGAAAGTAGCCGACAAAACGCGCAGCAAAAAAGCTACTCGGGAGCCGCTCGGTCAGCACTCAAACATCGGGTGACGGCGCTGCCCGAGACAATCACCAAATGCATTAATCAGCTGCAACCGCGCGGTCAGCGTTACACTCGGGCTTGATCGATGGTTAATCTGGGAGCGATACACTGATTGCTGTCTCACTATGGACATCCTGATCTTGACATTGTGGTCACTGTTTCCCCCGGTCCTTTGGTGGTTACCTTCTCAACGATGGATGTGGTGTGACCAATACTTACTCCAAGTCTCTTTTTTAAACTGTTGCACAGGAATGGGCCGCGGCGGATGATAACGTGGATTACTTTCCCAGTTACGAGATCGTGCAAAACTCAGACCGGGCCGCCACTTGGGAGCCTGATCTTAGATATGTAAGAGTCCCTGCAGTGCGTCACATCATTGAATTGTTTCTGTAATCTTGTCTTGAGCGATGCGATGTGGCGAGGCGTTTCCTTGACGATAGCCAAATGGGGCGGAGGGAGATTCGCGGCACGTGCAAGGCGCGGCGGTGAATCACAATTTATGATGATTTTCAGAAAATTATCTTGAATAAGGAGCTAACCGAACAGAGCGGAACCTCGGCGAAGACGGTCGAGACCCGTGCCGGCGATTTATTGCTTTTGCCAGTCGCTTTGGCGGCCTTTTGGACACTGGCATATCAATTTGTTTTGGTCGTCCGCTGGCCTGCCTGGACGATCATCTGCCTTTTTTTCGCAATTGCGACTCTGGGGTTCTTTTTTCTGAGTCGTCTCTGGGCGAAGACCCATACAACTCCCTTTCATGGATATCGTTTTCATCGATCGCACCTACTTCTTGTCGTCTTGGCAATAGGTTGCGCGACGGCGCCCCTTTTCATGCGGCGAGCGAATCAAGATGACGTGGTCTATTTTCATCGAGTTTTGACCCAGTTGTCGGCTCTCGATCAGCCGATCCTGACCCGTCAGACCAGCGTCGACATGGACGCCGCGGCGTTTTCCCCGGTTCATTTGGCGACGAGCCATGAGATGCTCATGGCGCTCCTAGGTCACTATCTGGGAATCGATCCGCTTTACTGCTACCAGGTCGTTGGCCACGCTTTTACCGCATTTTTAATTCCATTCGTTCTCTACTGGTGCGTGCGAAGATTTGGATTGGATCGTTGGCCGGCAGCCATGGGAGCTCTGTTCGGGGTAGCATTCTTACTTGTTGATAATAGCCCAGTAAATGGGGCCTTCGGAAATACCGCTTTTGGCCGAATGTGGGAGGGAAAAGTGATTGTTTGGATTCTCTTTTTGCCGGTGGCACTTTCGCTAAGTTACCGTTTCCTGCGCCAAGGGAATCGCACCGACTTGGTCTGGCTTGTTCTTTTGGCGATTGCAGGTGTCGGTCTTAGCAACACGGCGCTCTACTTGATCCCAGCCGTGATTGGATGTTCTTGTCTATCCTTTTTGGGCGTTGAACTCCTCGAACACACAAGACGAGAAGATTTTTGGAGGGAATTCCGGCGCTGTTGCCTTGTGGCGATACCTCTTGCCTACCCAGTGGCCATACTCGCATTGCTCAAACTCAACGTTATTCCAAGACCGATCGATATACGCGGATTTGGGCCAGAATACATACCGTGGCGGCAAGCTGTGGATACTGTTGTAGGAACACCGGCAGAATACATGCGCGACATTGTGCTTATGATCGCCGCGCCTTTGCTCATTGTTCGAGGCAAACGCGGACTCTTTCTCTTCTTTTATATCTGCGCCATCTGGTTGCTGTGCTTGAACCCTCTTCTCGCTCATTGGTGGATGAAGAATGTCTTCGCGACATGCTATTACCGCCTGGTTTATCTCCTGCCGCTACCATTGCTCTGTGCGATGCTGCCGGCGGCAGGCCGTTCGTGGACGGAGATGGGGGGCGGCGGAGCCAGACATCGAATGTTAACTGACTTAGCGCTTTTAGGGATCATCGTTAGTTTCATCCACAGCTATCGTGCTATGTCGATCATGCCTCGGAATGCGCAAGTGGCCTGGAAATCGCCGCGGGAATACCAGCTTCTTAAAGCGAACACAGACTTCGCTCAAGCCGCCGGCAAATATATCGACCATAGCAAGCTGCTCGCTCCCGGCTGGACCGCGAGCTGCGAGTTACCGCTTCTCTTCCCGCAAATGAAAGTCGTTGCTCCCCGGCTCGTCACCCATTATTTCACTAATGCCGGCAACGCCAGGGAGGGCGCTCTTCGCCAGATGGCGCAGGAGTTCGTCGAGGGCAAGAGTGCGTACTACGGCGGCGGGAAGAGTGTTAGCCCAGAGCGAGCCGCAGAACTGGCAGCAGCCTTTCGAGCGACAATACAAAGTGGCCGCGCCAACGCGGTTGCCGCACCCGAACCTGAAAGCGCCAGGGTTTTGGCTGCTTTGCAAGCGATTGATTCAGGCTGGCATCGCGTTCTGGAGGCAGGGGGCTTAGTGTTGATCCTTCCAACTGCCGCGGAGTCAAAAGGTTTACATTAAGGAAGTGCCGAGTAGATAGGGTTACGAAAAGCCCTCGTTTCGTATTTTACGGCCGCGAAGCGACTAAATTTACATACCAGCCCGCGCTCTCATTCACGGAGTCTGATCGAAACGGGATTAGACCCTTGCTCGACACTTGACGGACGAGCATGGCTTTCTCCTCTAGAATCGCCATCAGATCGATCCAGCTCACTCCAGCTTGCTTCAATCCGAATGGCCAAAATTCAAGTAGCAGTTTCACGTCCGGATTGTCCGCCAACACCCGCTCGGCCCCTCGCAATGCGTGAAGCTCAAAACCTTGAATATCCATTTTGATCAAATCGACGCGTTCGCCCGGTTTGAAGTAATCGTCGAGCGTCGTCGATCGAATAGAAATAGTCTTTCGCGTTTCTCCCTCAGTCGGATAAGCACGATGATCTACATTCAGCTCCTCGGAAACGTAGAGCACGGATTCTCCGGTCTTGTCGCTGACCGCGACTTGGTTCACTCGCACGTTCGGCAAGCTCGCTATGGCGGCGTGTAATCGCACAAAATTCTCGGGATCGGGTTCGAAGCTATGCACCATGCCAGCTGGGCCCACGCACCTGGCCAAGAATTGCGAATAGATTCCGATATTCGCGCCAGCATCAACCACCACAGCGCCAGGCGACAAAATCTTTCTCACAAGCTGCCATTCAGTGCGATCCGCGTAGCGTTTGAAGGCGCTGTAGAGAGGTCGATAAATTGGAAAAGCTGCCTTGTAAAGCTCATTTCCAATCCGGCGGCCAAGGCGGGCAGCAGCAGACATTATTTACGAGTAAGTGTGATGATGAAGAACGAAGCCAGCAGTTTAGGAAAAGCGCGGCTTAGAATCACGTCCAATCGGAAGAGTACGCTGTAAATCGAGCGGGGAATGGGCAGACGGCGCGAAATCCCGCCAGTGGCCATGTATGAAATCGAGCTGAACGGCTGAGAACTTGTCCGATCAAAATCAAACTTTTCCCGCAACCGGTCGCTCCATCGGGAGCGTCTGATAAAGATGAGCCATGGTAAGGCGATATTCGCGGATGCAAGCGGACCCCGAACTTCCGGCAAGAGTGGCTCAGCGATGTCGAAATCGATCGGCTCATGGTGGAGATATTTGAAGATCAACGTCGAGAGTGTGGAAAGATAAGGTTCGGTGGCGATGATTTTTCCGCCCCGTTTCAACTTGCGGGCAGCCTTGTTCAGAAACTCGATTGGGTCTTTGAGGTGATGGAGGACATTGGTCAACGTGATCACGTCCAGACTTTCATCGCCGATGGAATCGAACCGGTCGATCGCATGGCAGTCGAAAACATAATCCAGATAATCCAAGTCCATCACATCGCTGGTAAGCACGTTCTGGTGGAACCGTTTTAAGGGCGAAACGCCGCTTCCTATTTCAAGGATGCGCAGACAGCTTGGATCAGGAGAACTCGCAAACTGGATGCGGTAAAGCTCCCGATACCAATGCAGCAAATTATGATTGGCGTTCAACATCGATCGATTGCGCAGGGTGGTAGCACGATCCGCCGCGTATTGATCCTGCAAGGTATCAGTGTCACTCATTTCACGGCGCGAATATAAAGCGAGCCTGCCACCTCGCGGAGTAACGGGATTTTTTCCAGAACACTGCTGAGGCTTTGAACGGTCGGAATCCAGCTGGGCGGAGTCTTGGGATGGAGGAACTCGAAGGGATCGATCCGCACTTCGCGAAATCCGGTTCGCTCCAGCCAGCGGTGGAGCGGCCAGCGGAAAAATGCCGTTTCATCCGGTGAATCGCCAAGGCGTTTTTTGACCGCGGGAACATTCTTTTGCACCGCGATCTGCGGATTGAGCATGTTCGGCTCGGTAAAGCGAATGAAGCCGCCCGGTTTCAGAACGCGATAAATCTGCCGGAGCGCTTCATCAATCTCGAGATGATGTAAAACC
>WNFX01013273.1_pt1 | contig 14516 bp, 22 predicted proteins | sample 5400111 | NCBI WGS metagenome assembly WNFX01 (sample SAMN13153363, study PRJNA577476) | soil metagenome | isolation source: 40 cm soil or saprolite under grassland replicate 1 | place: USA:California | collected 2016-06-15 | reverse complement strand
CACCAGTACTTCGAAAGCGGTCTCGGTGCCGAGACGCGCCATGCGCTTGGCGAGGCGGAGTTCTGAGGTCTTAGTCATGATGGCGAAATCGTCATCCGTTCGCATGGCTCGGTCACTTCTTCAAGTCATTAGCGATTCCGGCAACCTGCGCGAAGGCGGCTCGGAGATCTTGGCTGACGTCTGACATCTGTCCTCTGACCTCTAATTAAATGGCGCTGCTTCCTGCAACCGCAAAGACATAACGAGCCCGGTTCGCTGGCGTGATTTCAATCTAAAGAAACCGACCGCGCCTTTGTATTTGCGTCATCGTTTTAAATCAACCGCGATTTGACTCAATCGCTCCCGCTCATTCGGCCTAAAGGCTAAGATCTGTGTCGTTCGCTTCGCAGCGGCTCCATTCGGCGAATGATTCTGTCTCCGATTTCTGCTTTCGCCTTCTTACCGGCTGGCGCTGTCTTCGAGGCTTCTTGTCGCGCCGACTCGTCACGTCGTAGCTTTAGCGAAGATGGAAGTCTTCCGGAGGTGGACCGTCTTTGAGCCAAAAAATGTCGAGGTTGAGTTGGAAAGCCCGGCCTCGTCTCCGGCTGCGTTACGGGCGGAACGGGAAAGACGTAGCAATAGGAATTGACAATTTCCGCGCAAAACCATTAAATAGCGAATGGTTGTAAACGGGTTTCAATTATCCTCGGCGAGGCGTAACGCGCGCCACTCCAAATTTCACAGTTTCCTGCCGGCGCTGGCGCTGCTTTACTTTGCTCCAGTGCTGGTCGCCGCGAGCGCGATTGCCGCAGACGTGCCTTCCATTGCATGGATGAAGCTTACGCCCGCCACCTCTCCGACGCCCCGTTCATTCATGGCCATGACGTATGACGTCGGAAGTCACAAGGTGGTCATGTTCGGCGGATCAGGTAGCACCGGCTACCTAAACGATACCTGGACGTTCGATGGAATAACCTGGACGAAGGTAAAAACGCCTGTTGCGCCGCCTGCGCGTGCCGCGGCCCAGATGGCTTACGACCGCAAAACTCACAATGTGGTGCTCTTTGGCGGATACGATGGCACACACGATTTGAGCGACACCTGGCTCTGGGACGGCAGTACTTCCACCTGGACCGAGGCCACTCCCCAGCATTCACCCGGACACTTGACCGGACCAGTCGTTTTCACTGATCCGAATGGCCATGTCGACGAGTTTGGTGGATACGATGGCAATCTTTACCAATTAACGATGTGGCAATGGAGCGGATCGGACTGGATAAAGTTGCACCCGCCCACGGTGCCCTATGCGCGCGCAGCCACGACCGCGGCGACGGATTTTGTTCACAACCAGACAGTCATCTTTGGTGGCCTGGCCGATGTTAACCCTGATAATACCTGGACCTACGACGGCACCACTTGGACACTGCAATCTCCGAGCACTCAACCGTTGTTAGTCTATTCCAGCTCGTCGGCCTTCGATGCGAACCTACATGTAGTGGTGGCGTGGACCAGGACTCTACCTGGGCCTGGAATGGCTCGGATTGGAGGCAAGTGTTTCCCACTCAATCGCCACCGGCGCGTGAAGGCGCGGGCATGACTTATGACAAAGCCATTGATCATGTGGTTCTTTTCGGCGGCGAAAGAGGCGCCGTCCTCTTGAGTGATACGTGGGAATTGACACCATAAAGTGCTGAAGAGAACTCTGCGCTGCGGCCATTTATTTCCGCTAACTAAACAATCTTCACTTCTTCTGTTCCGCCTCTTCCTTTGTAATTTTCGCCGCTTCATCAGCTGCGCCTTACTCGGTTGGCCGGCGGAAGCAGCAAGAGCGACCCCAAGGACAACCGCTGCTGTGAGACTGACTAAACGTAATTTTTTCCATAGCGGCTTCGGCTGCAGGTTAAGATCTAAACGCTTGCTCCCCAGCGGCTCCGTTCAGTGAATGGGATGAGCGACATAGAAGGTAAAGCTGCGAGGGAAGCAGTGAGTGAGTGTGGGCAACGAGCGAGTTTCAGCTGGGCGAGCGCGAGTTTGGAGATCCGTCCGGCTTTCCGAAGTTCTTCGACTCGGCTTTCTTCATGTTTGTCCTTTCGTTCTATTGTGTGTGGTTTGAGTGCGTCCGCACTGGCCTAACTCGTAATTAGAAGAGAGTTCATTATTAAAGGCGAACACTTTCTTACCAATTAGGTAACCCTACTTCTTTAGATCGGAGGCGATTTCGGCAAACTGAGCGAGAGCGGCTTAAAGATCTTCGACGCTGTGCTGACCTCTGACATCTGACCGCTGATCTCTGTCCCTACGGCTGTAGCCGCTGAATGTTTAGACGCGACCCCATTTTTCGTTTCCGGTTGACTATGCGAACGCGCCTTGACGTGTTTGATGAATCATTGCCCAGAGGAGATCTTTTTCGCCCCTATGGATCAGTGTCCATGGGCGACGTCCACCAAAGCCGGGATTCGGTGTCTGCAGCCATTTGGGAAGATCGGCGGCTGGAATAATTTCTAGCAACGCCTTCACTAATCGCACCGCTTCGTTCACCTGCGGGCGAATCGCAGCGGGTAATCGCCGATGTTTTTCGTACGTCGCAAGGGAGCGCTCTGAGAAGTTGGCCAACTGGGCAAACATTTCGCGATTGAGTCCCAAGGCTCGTCGCCACGAATACAGAGCCGTACCGCTCTCTCTTGCACGTTGCCACGTCACGCGCCCTTCCTTCGCAGTCGTGTTCATGACCCAACGTTAATGCCAACGAAATATTAATGCAAGGTAAATCCTGCAATTTTGCAGGTTCATTCTTTTAAGAAATCACCACCTCTCGCTGCACGAAAAATTCGCTCGATCTTTGCATATTATCAGGAAAAATCATTACGCTTGTTCCGTCTGCTGCGGCACTAGAGACTATCAAAGCTTCGAATCCCGCAGTGGCAAAAGCCTGACCCCAGGCTTGGGTTACCGCCTCAATGCCTTCTTGGTTGGATCGCCGCCAATCCGTCCCTGTGATAACATTTAACGAGATACCAAGTTCCCGTCGACATGCTGAATTCCGAAGGTCCAGCACGCGGGTGGCTCGCAGGATAAGGCTGACTAACACGCGCGGAAGGGCCGTGCTGAGCGGCAACTGGTAATAACGAGCGTTCGCCAACGCTTCCGCAAGCGCCGTCTCGGGCTCAACTGCTGTGTAACTAATCCGCATTGCGCCGTGCAAATTCCACCTGCCTGATGCGTGTAAACCACCGTTACCGCTCACGATGTCGGCCGCAGAACAAAACCGCGGATCGACGAATCGAAAGAGGTCGAACTCGCGAGGAGTATCCCATTTTTGTCCTAGAGCGATTGTGCGCTTTAGAAAAGCGTCTCTTTCCGCATACAGGTCCATAATTCTTAAGTTCGCCGGGGGCGTTTCTTTACTTCCATATAATGCAGCATCGTTTTCCAAACTACTGGCTAAGCATCTCAGCTAACTTATTCCACCCGGTGCGCGTGACCGAGTAAGTGCGAGGAGTCATCGGATGAATCCACGCCGCCAGAATGGATCTAAGAGGGCCTTAAAACAATATCGTCGAATTAAGTCTGCTGATTCGCGCTCCTGATTCGCGCTCGTCCGCAGGCGATACGCACACGCCATGGTCGCCGTGGCGACCGCGTTATTTCGCTGGCGCCTTTTGCTTTTGCTTCGCGAGCGCGAGGCGCTCTGTCTTTTTCCGGCGCGCCTTGCGTTTCTTAGCGTTATCTCTGCCTTGGCTGTGTCCCATAAGCCTCAACACTCGGCCTTCCGCCGCCGGTTCCTAAGCTATTTATTCCCGTCACGCTCCATCTCTGCGGGCCAAGCCAATAAGCGCATCGAGAAAGCACCTATATGGACAAACGTATATGTATATTAAGAGCACGTCCGGGACAGTTCTATAACGGCAGCCGTGTCGGCTGCAATGTAGGCGGTCACGATCTCCGAACCTACGGATGATGCAAAGTCGACATCGCGCCGCCAACGAACGCTGCGAAGACCGAGGCGATGATCAGCCCAATGACGATGATCACCGGTACGAAGCAGCAAAAGATGATGAAGGCTGCCGCCATCCACTTGAACATGATCTTCAGAATCGACCCGAACGGAATATCGAGATCCATCACAGCGCCGCTACAACCAAGTAGAACGCTTGATTTTCTTTGAGAATGAAACGTTGGCTTACGCCGCGTTCGGCATCAGCCTGCGAGCCGCCCCTGAAAGCATAAACCTGGAGATACCGCTGGTGAAGGCGGTAGCGTGCGCCTCGAGGAAAACCGAAGGTTGAAACGAGCGCCAAAGAACACTTCGAAGGGAAGTGAGCAACTGGGAAAGTGCGACAACCTTTCTGACCCCGCCGCACAGGCGCAATGCGAAAAGCGGGCAGCCGCGGATTTTAAGAACGCACTACAGCTTTGCGATGACCAGAACGTCCTTCGGCAGATAGTCTGCGAAAAACTCGGAGGGGCATCGTATGAGCCAGAGATCATTCCCTCAAACTTCGTCGACGTGATCGATAATCCCTACTTTCCGCTGAAGCCGGGGACGACGTTCATTTACGAAGGTCAGACGTCGGAAGGCTTCGAGCATGACGAGTTTGCAGTGACCCACAAGACCAAAGTGATCCTCGGCGTCACCTGCGTTGAAGTGCATGACACAGCTCGGCTCGACAACAAACTGACCGAAGACACCCGCGATTGGTTTGCCCAGGACAAGGAGGGCAACGTGTGGTACTTCGGCGAAAACACAACACTGGTCGAAGGTGGCTTACCCGTGGACTTGACGGGAACCTGGACAGGGGCGTGGATGGCGCCCGGCCAGGCATCGTCATGAAGGCCCATCCGGCCATCGGCGACTTTTACCGCCAGGAATTCTCGCTAGGTAATGCCGAGGATTTGGCGGAAGTGCAGAGTCTCACCGCGCACGTCACAATCCCTTACGGCTCGTTCGATCACTGCCTGAAAACCTTGGAGAGTTCACCGCTGGCGCCCGGCGACCTTGAGAACAAGTTCTACGCTCCGGGTGTCGGCAATTTGCTCACGGTTGATCTGGCCACAGGGGAGAGGTCGGAACTAGTGCAGATTACGACAGAGTAAAGTCCTCTCTTCAGATTTGGAAATGTGAAGAAGGTCAAATGTTTAGACGCCCCCCATTTTTTCTTTCCCAGTCCGAACCCTTCAAGTCTGCTGCGATTTCGGTGAATCGAGCCGTGGGCGCGAGGGAGATGGACGGTCAAGTCTGTAAGGGTAACAGATGAGCCTCGCGGGCGAGAGCGAATCAATGGAGTGAATGGGATGAGCGACATAGAAGGTAAAGCTGCGAGGGAAGCAGTGAGTGAGTGTGGGCAACGAGCGAGTTTCAACTGGGTGAGGGCGGCTTGGAGGTCTTCGACAATCGAGCCGCTGGGAAGCGAGCGAGATGGACCATAGCCCGCAAGAGTGAGGCTGTGGTGCAGCTGAATCAATGGAGTTCGTAGGAACGGACGAGATGGACGGGAAGCCCGAAGGGTGAGTAAGCGGGAGATTGTGAATGGAGCCAGCGGAAAGCGGTGCGACATAGACGTGCGGAGCACGGGCGCAGCCCGAGAAATGGGCAGTTCGAGTCAATCAATTGAGGCGGCGAAGGTCTGGTGCTATTGCGGCGAACTGCTGAAGAGCAGCTTCCAAATCCTCTCCAATTTCCGCCGCAAATACATCGGGATCGAGCGCTGGCCGCGCGCCGGTAGCGGCTGCCAGCTTTACGGCGGGAGGCACCGAGATTTTGAGTGTGTCTAGGGAAGGCGGGCACCCTGGATTAATCCACGCTCCGCGAGCTATGTTTAGGATTCAATCCAAGCAGGTTGGCGCTGTCTTCGAGATTTTTTCTCACTAAAGATGTCATCAAAAAGTGCAAAAAGTGAGGACTGACCCTTTTCTTTCGCTTTTTTCCCCCTCTGCGCGCTTAGCGAAGGATACACCGAGTCAGAAAGATACATATACGGATAAACGTATATGTGTATGAAAGCACGTCTGAGGTAGATCGGTAGCGGGAACACGGCGTGCTGGGAATGGAGCCAGCGGGAAGCGGTGCGACATAGATGGGTGACCCGAACGGGTGAGCTTGCGGGCGTAAGCGAATCAAGCCGCTGGCTGGACTGCAAAGCCCGATGGGAATTCGGGTGAGCGCCTTGGGAGAGGGGGCAGATCAATCTGTGACCGTCCAATACATATATGGATAAACGTATATGTGCTTGCAAAGCGCATTTCGGAGGTCTGGCTTACTTCTTCGGCACGTTTCGCGGATCGTCCGCCGGATTCACGTACACAATCTGAAACGGTCCGTTGCCATGAATTTGCATGACCGTTTCGCCCGTAGTCCAGGCGAAATGCTTCATTCCGGCGGGCATTACGGCAAAACTGCCCGCAGTCATTTCGTGTCCGGCCGATTCGTCGAACTTGTCACCCGTGCCCAAGTGAAACGTTCCGGAGATCACGGTAATATTTTCCGCGGTCGGATGCATGTGCGGCGCCACTTTGTAGCCATCCGGCGCTTGCAGGCGGACGGTGAAAGGTCCTTTCTTGCCCGGGTCGCCAGCGAGGACGGCCATCTTTGCGCCAGCCGGCAATCCCGGCGGCGCATCGCCCCAGGTCAGATCGGATGGTCCGAGTATTTTATGTTCGGCCGCCGCGGTTGCTTTGGAAGCTTCCTTACTCGCCGTCTTCGGATTTCCCTTTTGTTCTGCGGCGACCATGAATGCGGCCGCGGCAAAGATGACGCTGAATAATATGATGATCTTTTTCATGAATGTTTAAGGTTTGATGGAGTATCCCGGCTCCACGTGCTGTTGCAACTTCATGACGTGCCCGAATCCGTTTCCATTGCTGACCGCCGAATCGTAATCGTTAATGGAAAATTCTCGGGTCCTTGACGCTGCCGCTTATCAATGGAGAACAAGCCGGTCCGCTTCCCAAGTTGCGGTGAATACATAAGTAGCGCCCGGCCGCACGTTCAGGCGCATTGACGTTGGCCAGCGGTCGTACGAGTTAGGGTAGGAACTGATGGTCAACACGTGAACCCCAGCCGGTACGAACCCGTCGTAGCGCTGACCGCGCGGCACATTCGCGAGTGTTCTACCGTCGATCTCCACACGAAGAATGTAATAAGTCCCAAAGTTGGGCTGCTCGTTGCAGGACCAGGCGAGCGCCGGCATTGCGCTCTCTCTCCTGACCTTCCGCGCCGCTGACGCAGATCGCACTCGCGACTTCGCATTGGGGAAACCGCTAATTTCAGTTAGAGGCACAAACGCTGCTGCTTTTAGATGCGCTTATGAACGCAGCTCTCAAAATCCTGGCCGTGGACAACACGCCGTCGCTCACGCTTTCTCTGCGCTGTATTTTTGCCGGACCGCGTTATGAACTGACTGGCGCAGAAAACGGCATTGACGCGTTAGCCAGACTCGACGCCGATTCGGACGCGTACGACGTCATCATTGTCGACCAAAAAATGCCGCACCTGAGCGGTGTGGAGTTGGTCAGCGCGATACGTGAACGCGAGATCCCCGGCAAAATCATCGTGGTCTCGGCGCACCTGTCCTCGGAGATTCGCGAAGCCTACGAACGAATGGATGTCCACGTCATGTTCGGCAAACCATTCGACATCGGCGAACTGCGCTCCGCCGTCGATCGCCTTGCCGCCTAGTGCTCCAGCTTAACCGACCCCTCGACTAATCACATCTTCTGTAGCGGCGGTCTGCCTGTCCCGCTGTAGGTCGCCGCGGCGACCGAAGAAGGCTGTCCTCTGTCTTTCTTAGCTCGCCGTAGTTTAACGGAGGCGGCTGAACTCTGCTTCTGATTTCTTCCTTCTTTGGCGAGAGTATTCGCTGCGTTCGAAATTTAAAACCGCTGGGCACCGTTGATCCGAAATTAAGATGAAGCCACTGCACCGTCTTCAGGAGAAGGGAGATCAACGTGAAAAGCACCGCACTTATCGTCATCGTCGTCCTCGTAATCGTCGCCATCGCCATCGTCGCTTTCTTATATATTCGGCGTCGCCGCTCGCGGACTCTGCGCAAGGACTTCGGGCCCGAATACAAACGCGCCCTGGATCAATATGGCGATCAACGCAAAGCCGAGGCCGAGCTGGCCGCGCGTCAGGAGCGGGTCAGTAAGCTGGAAATTCGCGAGCTCACCCAGGAAGAGCAGGTCCGGTTTTCAGACGCCTGGAGGAAAACCCAGGCCGACTTTGTCGACGACCCTTCCCGCGCGGTAAACGAAGCCAACGATCTCGTTAAAGAAGTAATGCGGGCACGCGGCTATCCGGTCGGAGACTTCGAGCAGCGCGCAGCCGATGTCTCGGTTGATCACGCCAGTGTCGTCAGTAACTATCGCGCCGCCTACGACATCGCCACGCGCAACAAAAGCAGCGAAGCGACAACCGAAGACCTACGACAGGCGATGGTGCATTATCGCTCACTATTTGAAGAACTATTAGCACAACCCTCAACCCGCAAGGAGGCCGCAGCCTGATGAGCATTCAACCCGAAATCAAAGAGCCAACTAACGCCGAGAACGCCGATGATGAACGCGCAGATCGTCCACATCGCTCCGATAGTCCAACGTCAACTGCCGAAGTGGCGAAAGAGACGGAACGTCCGGAACGTAGCGCGACGTCCGACGACGCAGCCATCACATTATTCCCGGAAAAGGAAGCGAATGATTTTCACACCCGATGGACGGACATTCAGACCGGCTTTGTGGACGAGCCGCGCCGCTCGGTTGAGCAGGCAGATGCCCTCGTCGCCGAAGTGATCAAGCGACTGGCGAACGGCTTTGCCGAAGAGCGATCCAAGCTGGAAGGACAATGGGGTCGCGGCGACGATGTCTCGACCGAAGATTTACGAGTGACCTTACAGCGATACCGGGCATTCTTCGATAGACTGTTGAAAGTCTAGCGGCGCCACTGCGCCTTCGCTGACCTCTGACCGCTTTTCGTTCTTAGTGGGGCGATCTGGCGAAACTGTAGCGGCGGCCTATGACCGTCGAAATCTATCGTGCTGCCCCTCTCGCCGCTGTTCTGTAAAACGATCACTTCACGGTCAGATCCACCGCGATTTTCTTCTTCGCGTGGTCGGTCATCAGGCACATGGCTTTGTATTTACCGGTCTTAAGATCGACATGCAGCACTTTGGTTTCGTCCGGCGCCAGTGCGAGCATGAACTTCTTATCGATCCCGTGACCGCGCACTTCGAAGTTATGCTTTTCTTTGCCCGAATTCTTGACCACGAACGCTGTCTTGCCGGGCTCAATCCTTTTCGGCATGTCGATCGAATTCTCTGTCACCTTGACGTTGACCTTTTTCGCGTCGGTATCCGGCGTAACTGCATCCACTACCGCCTCCGCGGCTTCTTTGGTCGTTTTAACGACGGCATGGGCCGCGTCGGACGCCTTTTCGCCGACCGATTCATCTTTCTTTTCGGTTTGGGCTTGAAGCGGAAGAACGACAACTGAGATCGCCCCCGCCAGGATGATTGCGAGGAATGTCTTCATAGTACTAACGAATCGGCTCCGGAAACCGATTTGCGCGCACGATCTCTTCGAGAAGACGCCGACTCTCGCCTCTGCTTGCTGCGCCGCCCGCTCGCGAATGGAGCGCGTTGGGCAGCCGCGACATAGATGGGCAAACCCGCGCGAGGGCGAGAGAGCGGGCGCGAAAAAGTCAATTGGGCGAGGGTGGCGTGGAGGTCTTCGCTCATTGTGATCTCTGACATCTGACCGGTAATATCTGGTTTAAATATCGCGGTCATCGGCAAAAGAAACAGAAAACCGGCGCGGGATGCGCAAGGCTTCACCTGCACTGCATCCCGTGGCTGGATCTGCGCTAACGTCATTGGGCGCGTTGCGCGCCGTCTGCTATTGCCCGGCCCCTGGCCCCTCGTTCGCGGGCTTCTTATTCTTTTTGTCAGGCTGCGCGGCCGGGCCCTTGGCGTGAGTACTTGCTGCGGGTCCCCCTGGCCGGCCCGGTCCTGGCTGCGGCCGATGCGACACTATTTGCTCATGCTGTATAGCGTGGGGACCAGTCGCCCCTTTCGCCGCAGGGTGCGAACCATGTGCCTCAGCCGACTGTGCCTTGCCGTAGGCGTTGTTTTGCGAGCCCTTTGTGCGGGTGGTCGCGTCGCCCTGCTTGTGGCCGAAAGCGGAGTTGCCATTAGCCTCGTGGGCGGCGCCGCCCTTCACCTTCTCGGCACCAGCTTGCTTCTTTGGCCCAGCGGCCTGCGCTTCGCTGTTGCGGTCGAGTGCCTTGATCGCTGCGGCTTCAGGCTTTCCGTGATTGTTAGCAACATGCAAAGCGGGATTGTTTTTCGCCGCCTCGACGCGTGAACGCTGGTCCGGGGTTGCCGGCACGTGCTCCGCCTTCGCTGCGGCTTGTTCCTGCGCGGTGGGCTTGGCTGTCGCGCCGCCCGGGCCGTTAAAGCTGGCGCGGCTGCCGGTGTTGTTGATGACCGCGTTGTTGACGTAGGTGTTGTGAATCACGCTGGTGTCCACCCGTGTCACGGCCGTATTATAACGGAAGGTCTCGCCGGCCCATTCGCCGCCGTAGTAGCCCTGCCCCCCGTAGCCGAAGCCGTAATTGATCCCGCCGTAGAACCCGACGGTCGGGCCCCAGTAGCCATCGTTGAAGAAGTAATTGCCGTCGTTATAGCCCCAGTATCCGGGGGTCCAAAGAAATCCGACGCGCGGCGGAGCGACCCAGACGCCAGGCACCCAGTAATAATCGGCATCGGCGTAGCCCCAGTAGCCCGGGGTCCAGATGTAGCCTTCGGTTGGGCAGTAGGGCTGCTCGTATATCGGTATCTCGGGTGGCGCGATCGCCACCGATATGCCGATTTGTGCAAAAGAAGAAGCCAGCGGGAGTCCTGCGAAGAGCAGTGCCGCGAGCGCAATAGTAGAGAGTTTTATTTTCATTTTCAGATGTAGCATTGAGTTGAAACGAGAGACGCGATGGGCCGCGAAATATTCAAACGAAACCCTTCCGGAGCTTCATGGTCGGCCATCGCAACACTATGTAATCGGTTCAAAGGGGAGAATGCGCGTATTTGCTGGCGAAGGTCAAGAAGCTCGAATGCCGAGGCAGGAGGGGTAACGACTGCAACCCCAGAGGAATGGCCGGCGACACGCAGCAATTTCGAATTCGGCCGAGACTGCGCTGAGCGATGCCTTAAAGCAATATTACAATAAAACAATATCACGCGAATTATCCAGGTTTTGATCTCTTTTCTGCCGATGATTGTCGATCTTGGCGTTGGAGTCGCGCTATTCGATCGGCAATTTGCACTTTTCTTCGAGTTGATGAGAAGCGCGCTGAATCTCAGCGGGTGTCAACGGGTTTTCGTTTAAGCCTACTATCAGATGTCGAGGTTGAGTTTGTGTTAAAAGTGAGGGACTGACCCCTTTTTTTTCGCTTTTTCTTTCCTCAGGGAGGCGGCGGTTCGCTGCAGCGCTCTGACCTCTGCGCGCTAAGCGAAGGATACATACACCGATTCAGAAAGATATATATACGGATAAACGTATATGTATATGAAAGCACGTCTGAGGCAGATCGGTAGCGGGAACACGGCGTGCTGGGAATGGAGCCAGCGGGAAGCGGTGCGACATAGATGGGTGACCCGAACGGGTGAGCTTGCGGGCGTAAGCGAATCAAGCCGCTGGCTGGGCTGCCTAGCCCGATGGGAATTCGGGTGAGCGCCTTAGGAGAGGGGGCAAATCAGTCTGTGACCGTCGAATACATATATGGATAAACGTATATGTGCATGAAAACGCGTGTTGTGATTCAGGTCGAGCGGGCGCGCACGAGATGGACGGTCAAGTCTGTAAGGGTAACAGATGAGCCTCGCGGGCGAGAGCGAATCAATGGAGTGAATGGGATGAGCGACATAGAAGGTAAAGCTACGAGGGAAGCAGTGAGTGAGTGTGGGCAACGAGCGAGTTTCAACTGGGCGAGCGCGGTTTGGAAATCCTCCACAATTTCCGCCGCAATGACATCGGGATCGAGCGCTGGCCGCGCGCCGGTAGCGGCTGCCAGCTCTACGGCGGGAGGCACCGGGATTTTGAGTGTGCCTAGGGAAGCCGGGCATACTGGATGAAAACGCGCGTTCATTCAGAGTTTGCCGCGCTTCCTTAAATCGAGTGTTAATAGTGGGGACTGACCCCGCTTCTTACCCCCGCTTTTAGCCAGCGCGATCTTCGCTACCTCGAATCCGCCTAATGAATCAACTCTGAACCAAACTCAAATAGCTTTGGGCAACACGCCCTTCAGACGGGACCCCATTTTCTCTTTCCATTTCCCCCAAAATGCATTGGCAAACGCGCACCGCTCGTCGAGCTTACTCTCGTAGGCACGATCAACCTGAAAGAGAAATAATTTATGGCGCATGTCGTTACCAATAAATGTCTGGGGTGCAAGTTCACCGACTGCGTGTTGGTATGCCCGGTTGCGTGCTTTTATGAGTTGGAGGGTCAACTGGTTATTCACCCGGAGGAGTGCATAGATTGCGTGGCTTGCGTGGATGAATGTCCCGTGCACGCCATCTACGCCGAGGGAGAAGTTCCGCCCGAGTTTCGATCGGACATTGAATTCAACGCGACTGAGGCCAGACGGGTGAAAGAGTCGGGCCAGGGTGCCATCGAGACGAAAGAGGATCCCTTGCCGACCGCCGCCCAAAGGAAAGCGGATTTGGGTTACTGAACGGGCCCGCAAGCACGGCAAGAATAAAGACACGACCCGTTGCCCTTTTGGCCTTTTCGCTTCCGTTCCGCAGTTCTGATCCCTGTCCTCCGGACTTCTGAGTCAGTTGGTCCGTTGTCAGTAGTCCGTATTCGAACTAGACTGTGTCGATAGTAAGCTCTGACCCTCCCCCCAACATTGGGTGTGTTGCCGAGGGTAATGACTGCAGAGTAGCCCCTTCGGCAAAGCTCTCCGGCGATAAAGAACTGACTGGCGTTCCCTCTCGAAGACTTGTCGCGAATATCCGGATCGTCGGTTGGCATGATCTACTTCTTCAAATCAGCTGCGATTTCGACGAATTGGGCGAGGGCGGCTTGCCTCCTTCGCTTGGGCTACGGCGCGCCAGGGGAGGTCTTCGGCTAGGGTGATCTCTGACATCTGACCGCTGATATCTGGTTTAAATCGGCGCTGTCTTCGATGGAGTCATCTTTGAGCCCGGAAATCAGGAATCGGCCTTAGAAACGAATTTCAATTGGACGCGGGCGCCTTGGAGGTCTTGGAGCGTTGGATTCCGTGGATTGCCGGATAACTATTAACCATTAACTGATAACCACGAGCTTTGCTCCTGTGCTTGTGTCAAAAGTGAGGACTGACCCCTTCTTTCCTTCTCCGTCGCCCGCGCCGAAGTCATCAGCCTGACGATCTTTGACGGACCGCTGACCGTCGTATGAGCGGAGCGAAAATCGAGATACAATGTGGAGGCGGATCCGCAGCGAATTACCATTAACGAATAACAAATAACTCGCGAGGCGTCACTCGCGTCCGCGCGACTCGTTTGCAACTTTGCGCCGAGTAGCAGGTTCAATCCGAAAACAACCGGAGGTATCGATCATGGGTAAGAAATTGATTGTCATTGCACTGGCAGTTTCGGCTTTTACGTCCGCGACGCGCTCGAACGCTGGCACCGAGATAGTGGAGCCTCAGTACGCACCGCAGCAAACGTACAACTACGCGCCGCCCCCGCCCCGGCCGGTCTATTACCCTTACTCCGTGCCGGTGAGCGTCGTCGCCTACCCGACCGTTGCCTTTTACCCGCGTCCGTTCCGCGTCTTCGCCGTCCACCGAACCTTCGTCCGCCCCTTTCATCGGCATGTCCATCCCTGGCATTAAGCGCCGGGGGCTGAGTTCGTTAAATCACCCGCAATCTCGGCGAACTGGGCGAGAGCGGCTTGGAGGTCCTCCACTATCTCAGCCGCAATCACATCGGGGTCGGGGAGGTTGGCGCTGTCTTCGAGCGATTCGTCTTTGAGCCAGAAGATGTCGAGGTTGAGCTTATCGCGCTTAAGTAGCTCTTCGTAGGTGAAACCCTTGAATCGCTTGCTTTCTTTTCGTTCGTGGCGGTTCTTCGGATTGTAGCAGGCGACGAAGTCGTCGAGGTCGCTGCGCTTGATGGGGTTTTCTTTGAGCGTGAAATGTTTGTTCGTCCGTAAATCGTAAATCCAGAGCTTGTCTGTCCAGGGTTTTTCGGCTGCGGGCTTGCGGTCGAAGAAGAGGACGTTGGCCTTAACTCCTTGGGCGTAGAAGATGCCGGTCGGCAGGCGCAGCAAGGTGTGAACATCGGCTTGCTTGAGCAGCTCGCGACGAACGGTTTCGCCGGCACCACCTTCGAAGAGGACGTTGTCAGGTACAACGATCGCGGCGTGACCGTGCTGCTTCAGGATCGTGAAGACGTGTTGAAGAAAGTTAAGTTGTTTGTTGCTAGTGCTCGCCCAGAAATCGTCGCGGTGCACGACGAGCGATTGTTTCTCTTCGTCGCCGACTTCATTGACGATGGTGACAC
>WNFX01006184.1_pt1 | contig 14516 bp, 9 predicted proteins | sample 5400111 | NCBI WGS metagenome assembly WNFX01 (sample SAMN13153363, study PRJNA577476) | soil metagenome | isolation source: 40 cm soil or saprolite under grassland replicate 1 | place: USA:California | collected 2016-06-15 | reverse complement strand
CACGCGAGTCCAGACGAGACGCCCATCTGTGTCGATGTTGACCTTGGTGACGCCGAGCTTGGCGGCGGGCAAATATTCTTCCTCATTCACGCCACGCGCCGACGGATCGAGCTTACCGCCGGCGGCATTGATCCGTTCAACTTCCGATTTCGGCACGCTCGATGAACCGTGCATGACAATCGGCGTGGGCGGCAGGCCGGCTTTTTTGACCTTATCGCGAATTCCTTCGATCACTTCGAAGTGCAACGATTGTTGACCTTTGAATTTGTAAGCGCCGTGACTGGTGCCGATGGCGGCGGCGAACGAATCGCATTTGGTTTGCTTGATGAACTCAACAGCCTCATCCGGATTGGTCAGGCAAGCGTGTCCTTCGTCCACTTTGATATCTTCCTCGACGCCTCCGAGCATGCCGAGCTCGGCCTCGACGCTGATTCCTTTGGCGTGTGCTTTATCAACGACGCGTTCGCTCATCGCGACGTTTTTTTCAAATGGCTCACGACTGGCATCGATCATGACCGAGCTGTAAAAACCGGAAGCGATGCAATCATAACAGGCCTCCTCGTCGCCGTGATCGAGATGGACGGCGAAAATCGCTTCGGGAAACATTCCTTCAGCGGTGCGGATCATGGCTTCGAGCATGCGTTTGTCAGCATACTTTCGGGCGCCTTTCGAGAGCTGGATGATGAATGGCGCGCGGCTTTGGACGTTGCCTTGAAACAGGCCGAGGAGCTGTTCCATGTTATTGATGTTGTACGCGCCGACGGCGAATTTGCCGTAGGCGACGTTGTAGAGTTGAGCAGTGGTGACGATCATAGGTTGACGATCTCGATCTTGCGCGCAGGCACGGTTACGCGGCAAATCTTAAGTCGGAAATCGCGAATCGGAAATCTGAAATTATCAGTTTCCGTTCGGGCTGGCGGGCAACATGACGCTCACCAGTGTGCCGTGTGATGTCGAATCGATGTCGACGCGGCCGTTGTGATCGAAGACGGTGCGCTTGACGATGGGAAGGCCAAGTCCCATCCCGCGCGGCTTGGTTGTGCAAAAAGGCGAAAAGATTTTGTCCTTCAAATCGGGCGCGATTCCTTTGCCGTTGTCGCGCACGGTCACGATGACACCGCTGGCATGTTTGCCTTCGCGGATCGGTTTCGCGGCCAGGGTAATACGCGGTTTGGTCCGTCCCGAGAGCGCTTCGGCTGCGTTGGCGACGAGATGCGCGAAGGCCTCGGCCAGTGCTGTTTCGTCCCCCAGCACTTTCGGCAGGTCGTTAGAAAGCGAAGTTTCAACCGCCAACCCGCCATTGGTGCCGAAGCGATCGCGCGCGATCTCGATTGCCTTTCTCACAGGCTTGCGCACGTCGATCGGTTTGAACACGAGCTCAGGCGGATGCGCAAAGTTGTTGATTTGGGTGATGATCTTATCGAGCCGGTCGATCTCGCGAACAACGATTTCGTTGAAATCTTTTCGAAAATCGGCGTCGTCAAATCGCTCGGGAAGAAGTTGCGCGAAGGTTTTGATCGCAACGAGCGGATTGCGAATTTCGTGAGACATGCTGGCGGCCAAGTCTGTCCAAAAGACGGCACGATCGAGGAGCGTTTGCTTTTCCCGCAAAGTTTCCTCGGCTGTGAGATCGTGGACGACAGCGACCGCGCCGAGAGGCGTGTGTTCGCTCATAAGCCGCCGTGTCTCGACTGCGACCGATCGGCGCGTCGTATTGTCGATCCATTGTTGCGGCGGCAGAGTGGTCTTTGCGTCGAGCGTCTCCCGAAGAAATGCGCCGAGATTGCTTCCCGCAGATTCGATCGGCTTATTCAGGACATCCTTGCTCGACAATCCTAAAATCTGTTCGGCGGTGGGATTGAACCAGCGAATAATGGCGTTTTCATCGGTCGCCACAATTCCCGGCGGAATTGATTTGAGCAGAGTTTCAGCCAGGGTTTTTTGCAGGGTGATTTCCTCGGAGAGAAGCGCGTTTTCGAGGACAGTCGAAACATGCTCGGCCAGAATCATCAGTCCTTCGAGGTCGTGATACTCGAAGCGCTGCCCGGTTACGCGATGACCAAAGAAGAGCCATCCGATAATCCGGCCACGCGCATAGAGCGGCACGATCACTTCCGCGCCGAATGTGTCGAGCGCACGACGAAGAAGTGATCGCTCGGCGCGGTCGGGCGTTTGCGCGAGATTCGCGCGGCAAATCAAATGTGCGTGCAGCTCAAACCAGCGCACGAGCGGGTCGCGTTCACCAAATTCAACCTCGTTCGCCTCGGGCAAGCAGCGTAGGCCGGCCCGTAGCCGATAGTGATCGCCTTGGCGAATTTTTGAAAAAATCCCGACCCGCGTCACCCCGGCGGCATCAGCGACGTTTTCCACAACACTGGCGAGGAGCGCGTCGACGTTATCGAACCGGCGGAAGACACGGGGAAAGCGCAACAAGGGTAGCGAAGGCATTCCATGGCGATCGGTCGCAGCGTCAACTCTGGGTGGCGCCTGGGTGAAAGTAACGCCGCTGGATTCTTCGCGCAGTTCCCGATTGTCCTGCAAAACTTTTAAGTAGTCGAACCCGCGTCCGACCAGCGCCTGGAGGTGAGGCCGGTCGAGCTGGAGGTCATCGGCTGCGTAAATTCCGCTTTGCTCGGCTTCGCGCAAAGGTTCGGAGCGCGCTGTGCCCAGCGCGATGATCAGGACCTCCGGCCAGTCCTTTTGAATTTGATCGAGCAAATCGCGACTTTCCTTCGCGCGCAGATCCATGATGAGCAGCGCGGGATTGCTTTGCTGCAAGACGGCATCGAGACGACTCGTATCCGACACGTGACGCGTTTGCGCGATCGTGCGCAGGAACGCTTTCACCCGCCGCACGAGATCGGGATCCTGCGTGTATAAAATGCAGACCGGCGAAGGCATCATGCCGCGGCCACCTCGCTGTCAAAGCGAACGAGCGGCAGCAGAATGTGAAACGCCGTGCCCTTCTTGAGTTCGCTCTCCACTTCGATTTGGCCGCCATGTTCCTGAATTATTCCGTGGACGACCGACAATCCCAAGCCGGTGCCGTAATCTTTTGTGCTAAAAAACGGATCGAAAACATGGGGGATATCCTGGCCGCGAATTCCTTCGCCCGTGTCGCGGATGGTGATGCGAAGGACGTCTTGCGATTGACCATTGCCATGCGTGATCGCGGCCACCCACTCCTCGTCGGTCCTGATTTGTGTCCTTACACTGAGTTCACCGCCTCGCTTCATCGCATCCATTGCGTTAATGAAAAAGTTGAGGAGAACCTGTTCGAGCTGGTCGGCATCGGCGCGTATTGTATCAACATTGGCCTCCCAGGAACGAATTAATTTGATGTCTTTCTCATACAATCGATGACCGATGAGCAGGAGCGACTTTTCCAAAACCTCGTGCACGTGCATCGGCTTGAGATGAGGTTTGGCGGGCCGCGCGAAACGGAGCAACTGGTTGACCAGCGAATCGATTCGATCGATCTCGTGACCGATCAGGTTTGAGAATGTTTCCCGAAAATCGGAATCGTGATATCGCTCGGGCAGCAGTTGCGCGAAGGTCTTGATCGAGACGAGCGGGTTTTTGATTTCGTGTGCCATCCCGGCGGAGAGCGTGCCTAGACTGGCGAGGCGATCGCTACGGCGAATTTGCAGCTCGAGCCGCCTGAGCGCCGTGATGTCGGTCAGCACCATCAATGCGCCGAGTACTTGTCGATCTTCGCCGCGAAAGATGGACGTGCTGGCGCGAACAATGACGCCTCGATCATCGAAGCGCAGGACAAGGTCGTTATTTTCCTGGCTCTCACCGGTTCGTAATGTGTCGCGCAATGTATTTCGGAGGACCTCTGGAAGTTCATCGATGGCGTGATCGAGAATATCCCGGGAATTCAATTCTATGATCTGCCCAGCCTCGCTGTTGAAAACGGTAATGCGTTCGTCAATCCCCGCCGCGATCACGCCGGTGGTCAGATTTTCGAGCAGCGTTTCGTTGTAGATTTTTGCATTCTGCACTTCGGTAAACAGCTCCGCGTTTTCAATGGCGACGGCCAGCTGACCGCAAAGAACCTGGAGCGCGTTCTGCTCGACGCTGCCATAGATTCGTCCGGATAGGCGCGGGCCGAGTAGCATCACGCCCTCGAGTTGGTCGCGCGCGAAAATTCCCATTACGACAGCGAAATTGAGATGCCGCATCTGGGCAATGACACGGCGGACTTTCGGCGTGGGCCGAATACGATCTAACTCATCGAGCACGATCGGCTGGCCCGAGGTGCGGAGGTAGGTCAGGAGCGGGTGGTCTTTCGAAAGGTCAATCCGGCTCTCACGTGTGGGTGGGGGATGGTGCTGCGCGTAAACTTCTTTCTGCGCGAGCAGAATTAAAACCCGATCCGTACCTACGGCCTGTGCGATCGTCCCGGCGAAGCGTTCGAGAAGTTCACGTAGGGTCGTGACCGATTTTAAAATTGCCGTTGCCTGGTTCATTGTCGCTTGGAAGTCGATACGCCGCGTACCGACGAAAAGCCGGTCGGCCAGGCGATGAGAAAGTCCGCGCGCAGGCGCCATCGCGAAAGCCACAATGAGCGCAGCGATAATGTGTGCTAATGACGTCGACTTGTTCGGCAGCAGCGGGGCAAAAACGTTGAACGTGAGCCACCACACGAACCCATAAAGAACGAGAAGATAGACAACCAGGAGCACGTAAGCCATCGCGCGCCGGAGGAAAAAGCCTACCTCTAAAATTTTTCGAGTGGCGATGCCGTACGCGAGTACGAGACTGAAGATGATAATGCGGAACGGCGCGAACCAGATCGCGCGCGACGGTCCAAAAAAGTATTCCAGCAGGAATGAGAGCAGCAGCGTGAAGGCCATCACTGAGACCGCGCCGATGAGGATGAATGCGAGCTCCGCGCGCACGCCGCCCGAAGCAGTTCTCAAATCGCGTGAGCACGTGATAACCAGAGTAATGATGGCCGCAGCGAACCAAAGCGCGTAGAGATAGACGCCGGGATGACCGTAAACCGGGTCGGGCGCAGTCGTCCCCACGCGATGCACCAACTGCGCGCCCACCAAAAAGAACTTCGTCTGACAAAATCCAATCATCCCAACAGTAAGAGCGATCCAGACGCGTGAACGATCGAGAATGGCGCCCCAAGTCTCGCTTGGTTCACGTATCGAAAGGCGGAGTAGATTAAACGTGGCGAGAATCAGCACCCCGGCGGCAGACGCCTCGCGAATGCACAACGTGACGATGGTGACATTCGTCGTGGTAGAACCAAAGTAGAGAGCTGCTAACCATCCGACGGCCCAGAAAGACAACAGAAGAAAAGATTGATTCGACTTGCGACGCGGGTTAGCAAGAAAAACCGTAAGCCCAAGCGCCGATTGAATAATTACCGCCGCAAGAATTGGGACCGTTTCGCTGTTCATTAGAAAAAGACGCGATTTACCACGAGTGAACTCGCGCTACCGCCCAGCCCACGGACATTCAGGAGAGCGCGATTAACCTCCGCTTTGCGTGGACGACGCGGGACGACATCGAGGTCGCATTCTGGATCGGCGATCTGATAGTTCGCAGTCGGCGGGATTAGTTGGTCACGAATACTCAGTGCACACGCGGCGATTTGAAGTGGGCCTGCCGCGGCCAACGGATTTCCGGTCACACCTTTAATGGAGCTTACGGGAATTGAATAGGCTCGGTCGCCAAATACCTCTTTGATAAAATGCACTTCTGCCGCATCCAGCGCGGGATCACCGGGACCGTAGGCGGAGATATAATCAATATCATCCTTTGTACACCTCGCGTTGGCTAAGGCGATTTCCATCGATTTGCGCAAGCCTGAAGCAGGCTTGTCTGGATCGAGGTCGCGCTGCGCACCGTAGCCACTCATCTCGATATAAATTCGTGCTCCTCTTGCTTCTGCCCGTTCGAGATTCTCGAGCACAAACATTGCCGCGCCTTCGGATAAAACGCCCGACTCCCGTGAGAGGTCGAATGGCCTGCTGGCTCGTTCTGGCTCGCCGTTCCGCGAGGCCGTAAGCCCGCTCGCGATAAAACTTGCAACCCCATGCTTGGTGATTGGAGCATCAGCTCCTCCCGCTATGGCCAGTTCTGCTGCGCCCGATCGAATCATGTCCGTCGCGATGGCGACTGCGTCCAGACCGGATGGACATGCGGAGGAGACCGTTGCAGCATGCGCGCTCGCGCCGATGCGATCAGCGACCACGTTTGCGGCGGCTTGAGGCTTAGAAGCGCCCAGTGCCGTCGGAGCAATTGCCTCCAGGCCCCGAGTGTCCGAATCCCGGAAAACGCGCTCAATTACATCCAAGGCGCTTGTGCTGACGCCGATTACGATAGGGGTCGGGCTCGGCAGGTTGGATTCAGTAATTTCTAGTTCCGCGTCTCGAAGCGCCATCATCGTGGCGGCATAAGCAAATTGCGTGTGTCGCGCCATGCGCTTTGGTTTGAGTTCTGGCTCAATGTAGTCGAGCGGGTCGAAGCCTTTTACTTCGCCAGCAATACAGCTCTGGAGACCGCTCGCATCGAATAGCGTGATCGGGCCGATCCCGCTCCGGCCAGCGAGGAGCGATTCCCAGAACGGTTCAATCCCGATCCCGTTCGGGGCCAAAATTCCCATACCAGTAATGACGACCCGATTGCGCTTGCTCATGTTAACAAGATTTGGAAAGCGATAAACAGGCAGCGCCGATACCGAAAGAGAACGATCTCGCGGGCCGACGGTATTCGAAGGAGCGTTAGATGTTTTAGGTGCTTGGCGTTAAGGACAGCCACGAGCAGATCACGACGCATTCTAAACGCTACATTAAATGCAGTCATTATATTTCTTTGGCCTTCGGCAACCGACTTATTCACCGGATTCGCAAGTTATTCACAAATTGCAGCTTGCGCACCAGCAGAAACCATTTCAATGTCTGGCGACCGAATTTTTTATCAATCCGTAAATACTTTTCTGCCCCCAGCATTTGGTATGCGGCACGCGCCTAGCTTTTATCCGATTCACCTCCGGTCATGACTGTTTCCACCGATCTGCCTCAAATCCTCGTTATCGATGACGAAATTGGCCCGCGCGAGAGCCTGCGGATGCTATTGAAGCCGGATTATCAGGTGCACACCGCGGATTGCGTCGAAGCGGGAATGAAACTCCTGAAAGAGAAACAGCCCGACACGATCGTCATGGACATTCGCATGCCAGGCATGAACGGCATCGATGGTCTGCGCAAAATCCGCGAAATCGATCCCCATCTTTCCATCATTATGCTGACCGGTTTCGGCGCTCTGGAAACCGCCAAAGAGGCGGTGCGACTCGGCGCCAATGATTACATCAGCAAGCCTTTTGACACGGGCGAAATGCGGGACGTCATCGGGCGCAATGTCGAACGCACTCGTGTTCATCGGACAACTGAACATGCTGCGGCCGAGCTCAAGGAATTGAATAATCGTCTGCTCAAAGAACTGGCGCAAAAGGAACGGCTCGCCGCGCTCGGCCAGGCTTCGGCCGAATTTGTTCACGATTTGGGTAATCCGCTGACCATCGTTTGGGGTTACGTGCAACTTCTTGCCAAAAAACTGGAACGATCCGAAGACGGCGGTACCGCGCAAAATGCTACTTCGATTAAAGAATTGAATATCATCGAGCAAAATCTGAGGCTTTGTCGTGAGCTTCTGACCATGTGGCAAAGCTACGGCAGCGCCGAAGCCGTACCACATAAGCAGATTTCCGTGTCCGGACTTCTCCGCGAAGTCATCAAAGCAGTCGATGCGCTGGCAGCGCAGAGCGGAGTAGATTTGCAATCCAGTGTTTGCGAGCACTCATGCATGGTTCTTGGCGACGCCGTGCAAATTAAACGTGCAATCCACAACGTGATCATTAATGCGGTGCAGGCGTGCGCCGAAAAAAGAGGTTCGGTCGCGGTCAGCTGCACGCAAAAAGATTTTTACGTCGACATTCGAATCGAGGACAATGGTTCTGGAATCACCCCCGTTGAGATGAGCAAGATTTTCGATCCGTATTTTACGACCAAACACGGGAAGAGCGGCACAGGACTGGGCCTCTACATCACCAAAAAAGTTCTGGAAGATCACAACGGCTCGATCAAAGTCGATAGCATCCCGGACCGCAGAACCACTTTCACGATTCGCTTGCCGCTTCTGAATAGCTGATGCCGCGGAAAATCTTCCGGGTTTAACTTGTCACTTCTCACGTGTTTGGTTTTGCTAAACGCGTGTCCACTTCGTACCGAGTTGCACCGATTTTTCTGATTCGGATGGCCGGTGTGCCCTTCGAGACCGTCGAGCGACTATGTACGCCGGCAACTTCGGCAGCCGGGCGCGAATTACTCCTTAGGCGTGACGAATTTTCGAACGCAAAGGCAGAGGTCGAGGAAATTCTTCGGTCACGGACCCATGGCCTTTCCAAAGAGCTATTTCGCGCCTGGCACAAAGCGATTCGATCGGGCACAGTGCCGCCAATAGCTGACCCGCCCTCCCGCGCATTCGCTGCCTGCTGGAATCGTGCATCAAAACTGGCGAGCGCTGAAGCGCACTTCGATCAGTGTCTTCAACGCGAGCTCAAAACTGCGCGCGAGGCTCTGCTTGACTCCGCTCGGACGATCTTGCCGCCTTACCTTGTCTTTGCGGCGAAAGGATTGCATGAACGTCTTTCCAGGCAATCTTCTTCCGTCGCTGGTGCCTTGCCGCCACGCAACAAAAGTGAACGCGCACACGAGCGGACAATGCTTTTGTACTTGCAGCGCATTTGCGCGAAGAACGATTCGTTAAGCGCCTTTGGCCCTGGCGAGTGGGGCAAGATCGACAAACGAATTAGCCTGACGCTGACGCCTTCGTCAGGAATCGCTAAACGAGAATCTTTTCTCGAGCGCTGGACCGCGCATGGCGCCGCTGCGGCACTGAATGCGGACCCCGATATTCGCGCTGAGCTCTCTCCACGCCTTCATCCAAACGGTCGACTCGATGGCGATCAATTTGTCTTTACCGAGACCGGTGAAACCGTCCCACTCAATGTGGACATGATCGAGCTTCTTGCTCGCTGTGACGGCGAAACATCCGCCCATTCGTTAGGCGTCGAAATTGAATTGGTCGAACGGTTGGCGCAGCAGAACATCGTTCGCTGGGAAGTGGAAGTTCCCGCTCTCGAGCCATACGCATTTGATGTCTTGATCTCGGATATTTTGCGGTGGCGCGATGGGCCCATTCGAAAACGATGGCTCGACTTACTTCAGCCAATCGCAGGCTTGCCCGCCAAATTTGCTCGTGCGAGCGAGACCGTTTCGCGCGTTCAAATCATGGATGAAGCGTGCGAGCGTCTCGAACAGCTCGGCAGCGCGCGCAAAACTTCAGGTCGATTTCTCTATGCCGCGACCAATCCGATTTGCGAAGAATGTTTTCGTGAATGCGGTTTTTCAATCGGCGAAAATCTCATCAATGAGATCGCAATTGACGCCGCGCCCTGGATTGATTTTTGGCGCGACAACTATGCTTTTGTCGCAGGCCGCGTCGCCACTGGTTTGCGACCAGTGCTCGACAAGATGTCGATTAAAAAAAATTCTGCTGTCCCGTTGCCCGCGTTTTTGCATGCCTGCGAGACCGCGAACCGTCCGTTAACCGGATCGGGTCTGGTGGGTCTGGCGCACCGCGCTTTTCAAGAAGTGAAAGCGGCTTTTCGCGAGCGCATGAAGGCGCACGCCGACAGGGCCGAGCACGAACTTACGACCGATGATTGCCATTTCCTTCGCGACACTTTTCAATACGAGCGATTCGATGAATACACATATCCTTCGGCCGATTTGCAGCTCGCGGCGAAGTCAATCGAGGCGGTCGCGCGTGGCGAATATCAATGGATTCTCGCAGAACTTCACCCGCCCCCAGCGCTGCTTCATCATGGATTTTACTGGTCTTGCCCGGACAAAGCGGCGCTCTCCGATGCCCTAACCAAGACGCTTTTCGGACGACCGAGTTTTCATTTTGGTTTTTTCGCCGCCGATTTCACCGCGACCACGACCGTGCACCTGTTCGATGCGCTGCCGGGATGTTGCAACTTCGTCGCCCCGCAGCGCGGCCATCCAAGTTGGCCGATAGTTCGCCCTGCCGAAGCCGAAGTTTATGTCGATCAAACGAGCGGTGACGTTTGTCTTCGCAAAATCGAAACACGCGAATATCTCGGATCGTTCGCTCGTAACTGGATCATCCCGCTTGGTTTTCACCCTTTTCAATTTGGGATGGCGCCGCACATGCCGCGATTGCGTTGCGGAAAAGTCATCGTTCAGCGCCGCTCCTGGACGATAACGCTGGATGAAATCGGAAAAGGCGATTTCACCGGCGTTTCGCGCGATCTCGTTCTCGCTATTGAACATCTGCGCGCGCAGAGAGATCTGCCGCGCTTTGTTTACATTCGCCCGACCGAGCAGGCGCTTCGCCGCAGCGGCGCGGAAGGACGCGATAAAGATACAAAGCCCGTCTTTGTCGATCTTGAGAGTTACCTTTTTCTCGAAATCTTCCATCGCTGGCTGACCAAATCGGGCGAGCTCGAAGTGACCGAGATGCTGCCTGATCCGGATCATTTGCTCTGGAAAGAAGCGGACGGTCGCCGGAGTTTCGAATTGCGCACGCTCATCATTCCGCGCTCATGAAAATCGTCGCGATCGCTAACCAGAAAGGCGGCGTGGGCAAGACGACGACCGCTGTGAACCTCAGCTGCGCGCTGGCCGAGCGCGGCGTGCGCATTTTACTTGTCGATCTTGATCCGCAGGCCAACGCGACGAGCGCCCTCGGCCTGCAGGAGCTTGAAGCCGATAGTATTTACGACTCGCTTTTGGGCGGCGCCTCCATTGCTGACAAAGTGCTGCCCGCCCGAATCAAGCATCTCTTCATTGTTCCGGCGAATCTCGATCTCGCCGGAGCGGAAGTGGAGATCGCGCGCATGAGCGATCATCTCATGCGTCTGGCGAAGGCATTGTCGATCTTGCGCACGGATCAAGCGTTCGATTTTGTTCTGCTCGATTGCCCGCCCTCGCTAGGCATTCTCATGACGAATGCGCTGGCCGCCGCTGATGAAATTCTCACGCCGATCCAGTGCGAGTATTTCGCGCTTGAAGGACTTGTAAAAATCGTTCACGTCGTGGAGCAAGTGCGCGACTCCGGCGTGAACGATCAGATCGAGATCGGCGGCATTGTGATGACGATGTTTGACAGCCGCACCAACTTGAGCGCGCAGGTCGTGGCAGTCATCCCGCGCACCGTGCGGTTAAGTGAAGCCCCAAGTTTTGGTAAATCGATTCTGGAATACGATTCGCACGGAGCGGGAGCGTGTGCATATCGCGCCCTCGCGCGCGAATTTGTTAAGCGCCACGCTTTGCCAGTCCCTGCTCGCGCCGCAGCGCAAACACCAGGGTCGGAAAGCCTTTGAAAACTGTTTGTCGCTCGAAGAGCATCCCGATTTTTTCCGAGACGCGGCGCGAAGCCACGTTGTCCGGATGAATCAGTGAGATGACGCGCGGCAGTTTCAAATCGCCAAAGGCGTGATCACGCACTTTTCTCGCCGCCTCGGTGGCGATGCCTCTGTTCCAGTAATCAGGATGAAGCCGATATCCAATTTCGATTTCTTTCTCGCCGTCGACCTCCTGATGCAGAAATCCGCAATAGCCGACAAGCACGTGGTCAGATCGGATGACTACCGCGAACAGTGATGGCGATCCGGTGCGATGCCAGTCGATCACATTTTCGAGAAACGCGGCGGTTTGTTCACGCGTCTTCGGACCGAGAGAGAAGCGCATGAAGTCGGGGTTGGCCATCAGTTCCGCCAGAAGATCGACATCTTCTTCGCGAAAGGGCCGGAGAGTCAGACGCGCAGTTTTCAGGATCACCATTGAAGTTAATGAATACGAATCGCGCTCGACTTTCGATTCCTATTCGAGAGATGCGAACGAATGACGAGGAATATGTGCGGCCGGCAACGCCGCCGGATACATCGAGCTGGTCGCAACTGCGCGAAGCAGCGCGCGATTGCACGGCATGTCACCTTTACAAAAGCGCGACCCAAACCGTCTTCGGCGAAGGCCCGAAACGCGCGCCCATCATGCTGGTCGGCGAGCAACCGGGCGATTACGAAGATGTTGCTGGAAAACCGTTTGTCGGGCCGGCGGGAAAAATCCTCGATCGTGCGCTGGCAGAGGCGGGAATCAATCGCGACGAGGTTTACGTCACCAATGCCGTCAAGCACTTTAAATGGGAACCGCGCGGCAAACGGCGGATCCATCAAAAACCAAACTCGCGCGAAATCGCAGCCTGCCGGCCCTGGATGGAAGCGGAAATGCGTTTTGTAAAACCGAAACTGGTCGTTTGTCTCGGCTCGACGGCAGGGCAGGCGTTTTTCGGTGCATCCTTTCGCGTGACCCGCGAGCGCGGCAAAGTTTTGTCCTCAAAGCTGGCGCCAAAAGTAGTGGCGACGGTTCATCCCTCCTCTTTGCTCCGTCAGCCTGATGAAATGTCGCGCGACCGCGAGTACGCGCGTTTCGTTGTCGATCTTCGGGTCGCTTTGAAAGCGGCCGGCGAAAGATAAAATCTGCGGCGAGCCACCCCCGCCGCGGATTAAGTAGCTAGCTAAAGTTACGGCTTTGGTGAAGCCGAAGCTTTCGGGGAAGCAGTAGAGGAAGCTGCGGGTGCGTTTGCTTTTTCCATCGGCCCGACCTTCACATTTTTGGCTTCGAGCGTGCCGTCAGGATTCTTCCAATAGGAACCGCTTACTTCTTCGTTCTCCGCGATGTCTTTCATCGTCGCAGCATTTCCACCCTTCGTCACGGTGGTCTTGGCCGTGACTTTGAAGACGCGCGATTTCTCTTTGCCCGCGATCGCGAACGTCTTTGCCTTCTGATCGACCGCCGAGACCATTCCGTGAAACGGGAAGGGGCGTGCAGTTTGTTTCGCGGGAGATGCGGTCGCGCTCGGCGAAGCCGAAGCTGAACTCGACTTCTTCGGCATTGTTTGCGCGGCGAGCGAGAGGCAAAGAGCGAGCGTCGCGACGCAGACGCCGCTAATAAGATAAATTTTATGTCTCATAATTTTGGTTGGCTGTTGAATCGAGGATTTTTGATGGAGCCTCGCTCAATGGACGAACCGAGGAGAGTTTTTCTTCAATCGGCTTCCGGCGATTTGCCCTAATCAGAGCAAAAATCGGAAGTGGAGGTAAAGGGATTACGCTCCCGCTAGTGCATTATATCGGCGAGGCGGTTATTTAAAGATGTTTTTTGACGAACGCGCGGCCAGATGCGGACTTCAAATAGCGTTCAAACTCCGCGGCGCGCAATCGGTCAGAAAGCGCCACGTAAGCCTTCAAGCGCCATGGCTTCCATTTCGCGGTGTGGAGAACACGCCCAGCGTTATGATCTCTCAGCCGCTTACGCAAATCGTCGGTTAAGCCAGTATAGAACCGCTCAATACGGAGGTCACTCTGTAAAATGTAAACGTAGAAGAATGAGCCATTTCTCATCGTTGGCTTGCCGAGTCGTAGCTCGCTGCGGAATCATGGCAAGGAAAAAAGCGTCCGCCTTCGCGAAGGCTTCGGCGCGACAGTCTACGCTCTCCGCTATCGCTGCGAGCGAAGACTGGAGGTAAGGGGATTCGAACCCCTGGCCTTCTCATTGCGAACGAGACGCTCTACCAACTGAGCTATACCCCCGCAAGATCGACAATCGATCGTCGGCGAAACTATCGAAGCAAACGCAGCGCAGGCAAGCGAACTTGTCGATCTAACTGATCGCTCCGAAGGCGAGACCGAGGCCATAAGTCACCGCGGCTTCGATTACTCCCACGATTGTCATTTCCAACCCGGATGCCCACCACGAGCGCAGCGTGATCAGTGATTTCACCGCGCCGACAAGGAAATGGGCGACGATGCTAATCGCGAACGCAGCGATGACCGCGCGAATTCCGCTCATGAAAAAGAATGGAATGATCGGGATGAATGCGCCGATCGCAGTGGAAATCGCGGCCGAGGCCGATGATTTCCACGGATTCGGGAAACTGTGTTCGGACAAACCGAGCTCGCTTTGCGCCATCGCCTGCACCATCTGGTCCGGTTGCTCAGCGAGACGTTCCGCCATTTTTTGCGATTCTTCCGGACCGAATCCCTGCAGTTGGTAGAAGAGCGACATCTCCTCGATTTCTTCCTCAGGATTCTCCTCAACCTCGGCTTTCTCGCGTGCGATCTCGGCTTCGTAAACTTCCGCTTCACTTTTGACCGCCAGATACGCGCCCGCGCCCATCGACAACGAGGATGCGATCATTCCGGCGAGACCAGAGATGAGAATGTAATGCTGTTGATTGTTCGTCGCGCCGGCGACGCCAGAAACAATTCCAAAAACCGCGCCAAGTCCGTCGTTCACGCCGTAAATCGCGTCCGCCACCCAACTGCCGCCGCGGCCGTGCCAGCGTTCCCGTTTTAGAATTGTGTCAAGGACAGCGCGTGGACCGAGCTGCGGCACCATTGTTTG
>WNFX01004028.1_pt1 | contig 14516 bp, 12 predicted proteins | sample 5400111 | NCBI WGS metagenome assembly WNFX01 (sample SAMN13153363, study PRJNA577476) | soil metagenome | isolation source: 40 cm soil or saprolite under grassland replicate 1 | place: USA:California | collected 2016-06-15 | reverse complement strand
TGCCCCCGCCTCTCCACCTAATTCAAAGCCCATCTCTCGCAGGGCTTCTTGCAGCCGAAGCGTGAATTTGACGCGAGGCAATGTCAAGGAAGGAAAGCGTTCGGCAAAAATTTTCCGCCTACACGTGCTTTCTTGACAGAAGAAGCGATGCACGTCCACCTTCAGATGAACGGGGCGTCCGCTGGCTGGAAGATCGCGTAACGTGCGCGTGGAATGGCTGTGTACGCGCTGGCAGATCGTGCCGCAACAAGGACAACAAGCCGTTGGGGAAGCTGCACGCACAGTGACCGTCACACCGTTGGTGACGCTGAGCTGTTCAATGATCAGGTCGGAAAGATCGGGAAGTATCGTCATAGGCTCTTATTAGACCAAGAAATGGTTTCAATGGAAATTTTGTTCTGCTCTTGAGTATATCACATCTGTCATCATCGGGCCTGCGGAAGAACCACATTATGGTATTAGTCACAGTGGAAGTATTGCTACGAGTGGAGCATCGGCTGTGTCGGCGTGCTCAAAGACTGGCTCACGCGAGCCCTGGCCGAGGCGATCGAACGGGGAGAGAAGACGCTTGGACAGTCGTTACTTGAACAACATGCGCTCTCCGTCGATCGCTGTACGCAGATGGTGACCGAGGCTGCTGCCGGAGAAGCTGCACTGACCGAAGATGATCAGGCAGCGTATCGATTACGCGTGCGCCTTGGGCTAGAGGTGGGACCAGCAGAACAGCAGGAACAAGCGAGGCGATCGGAACCATCACCACGCCGTCGCCTGCGAGTTGGGCAACGTAATCCTACCCGCGATCCCGTAGCAACGGTGACGCGGTCTTAAGCCGGAAAGCGGGTCGTGCCCACTTGCACAGGCTTCCGATTCTGAATGGTCTTCAAAGAAAGAAGAACATACGGGCGTTTTCTTGCCCAGTTCTGTTTTCTGAACAACATGAGGTTTAGAACAGATTGTACCGGATTGTATTTACAGGGAGTGAGCACGATGAGCGAAACAGTGAGACGCTGGCCTTCATAACCTCCGGCTGGCAAAACTACCAGAAGCAAGTGAGCAGGGCCCTCGCTCGACTCACACCGGAGCAGCTTGCGCTGCGTGCCGCGCCGAATCTGCGTTCCATCGAAGAGCTGGCGCATCATATCATTGCGGTGCGGGCCGGGTGGTTTCACTATCAGTTGGAAGAGGGAGGTGAGGAGTTGCGCGCGTTTACGACGTGGGGTGAGCCTGAGAGTTCGCCACGTTCAGCGGAGGAACTGGTGAGCGGATTGGAACACACCTGGCGGGTCATCCAGGATGTGCTGGGACGCTATACGCTCGCGGATTTGCGGTCCACTGTTCAGGACGAGTGGAACGGCAAGATCCACGACCTCAGCCGCGGCTGGGTCGTCTTCCATGTCCTGCAACACGACCTCCATCACGGCGGCGAGATCGCCTATTCCCTCGGTATGCACGGCCTTGCTGCCCCATCTAATACCGACTTATATGGTGAGTGACACCTGGTGAAAGTCCCCCTTGCGAGAAAAAAGGCAGACGGTCGGTCAGTTCTCCCCTCAAAAGGATATTCCACAGGTTCTCTGCGTCTCTCCAAGGCCACGTTTTCTCGCAAGGGATGGTTTTCCTCTGTGTTCCCCATCATATGAGTCGGTGGCAGGATGGTGCGTTGATCGACGAAGACCCCTTCTCGGGCAAGCAGGGCTGATTTTTGCACGTTGGCCAGGCTCGGTTTTCTTGGCGACAATAGAAGCAATTTGTGGCGGACACCCTGTGGAAGCACAATATGACGCACCCCGTCAGAAATTGCTTCTAGTCGCAGGTTGATCTCACGGAAAAACTCGGTTGTTGTCACGCCTCAAATCGGTCAAAAAGCGCAGTATTTTCTTCCGCCTTTCTGGTACACTTGTTCGAGGATCACCTGTTGATCCACGACCAAAACCCGCGTATTGCCATTCGTGTAGGTGGAAAACATGCATTGCGCTCAACCATCTGGTGCCAGGGATGATCTTAGCACCACTATTGCTGCTTTGATCACAACACAGCAACCTGGCCTGCTTCCCCCGCGCTACCGGCCTCTCATCGGGATGCTTGCCTCGCCGTCCACCAGCGTCGATGGGCGGCGGCAGGTGATGAGTACCGACCTTGCCAGTATCGAGACTGTGCTCGCTGCCGGAGGCGAGGCGCGCCTCATTCCGGTGCGCCTCCAGGCTTCCGGGGAAGAGGCCTTCGAGCTGGTCCTGCACACCGTGCTGCAGTTCGATGGCCTGCTGTTCTCATGTCGCGGTAGCACTGTCGACCTTCATCTCGATGGTCATGAGAACCATGCACCATTGGAAGAGCCAGAATCTTTGGTCGATTGGTGGATGATGCTCATGGCTCTGGTGGCCCGCGAAACACTGACGCCGCTCTTTGGCATGTGCCGAGGCGCAGTGTGCTTACAGGGGGCCCTTGGGGGAACGCTGCGCCAGCAGAGGCCAGGTCATCGGATTAACCAGAGACGTGCCCACAACGGGGTGGTTCGCAGCCTTGACCTTGATCCTGAGCGCCTGGCGCGCTGCGTTCGCGGAGGAAACCGCATGGTACCTCCCGATTACCTGCCATCGGCAGATCGGAGCGATGAGGTCCTGTGCCTGCACACGGGCGAGCTAAACACCCCGGCTCCAGGCTTTCTTGCCTGGGGTTGGACAGGTGGCAAAACGGCAGCATGGGGCTACGGGGGCCCATTGACCTGGTATGCACTCGCGACACTCTTCCATGCCGAGGCCCGGGTGGGCGCTGGTCAGGATGATCGGCTGTCACTCTATCTGTTTGAGATGTACATGCGGGCCTGCCGGGCCTACGCAGGCTCCCTCCGCGATGGACTCAAGTCAACCCGTCTGCGGGACAGGATACTCCGGCGGCTCTATGCCGATCCGCTTGCACAGCGGTTCCTCCCAGGATCGCCCGTTTCCAGCACTCACACCATTGCGAGCTCTTGAAGAGAGGCGAGCAGTTCTGCTGACGCCTGGTATGGTCCGACGATGTGCCATTCAGCGCGTCTGGACGAAGCGATTTCATGAAACACAGTCCTCCTGTGCGCTCGCAACGTGCAGCACACAGGGAGGAGGGAAAGGGAATCATCTCATGCGTTTGCAGTGGAAAGCCAACATACGCTGGCTCCTGGCGTTCACGCTCTTGCTCACCCTCTTCTCGGGGTCTCTGACGTTTCTGGTGAGCGCGAATGCCTCGGCAGCGACGGTTTCGTATCATCAGCTTCTCACCATCACCGGGCCCGGCATCCCCCCACATACTGCAACGTGGCACTTCGATATTAGCTGGTTCGATGAACCGAGTCAGATGTACTATCTCGCCGATGCGGGCAACGCGCGTGTCGATCTGATCGATGCGAAAACCAATACCTTCCTGGGGGCTATCGGTGGCTTTACCGGTTTTCATGGGAGCATCGAGACGCAGGGACCTGCCGGTCTGGTAACTGATAACCTGTATCAGCTGTGGGCGGGGGACGGTAATAGTACGGTCAAGGTCATTGATCTGATGTCGCGCTCTATCGTCGCCACGATCTCCACGGGTGGGAAAAAACGAGCGGATGAACTCGCCTACGATCCTCTGGAGCAGCTGCTGCTTGTCACCAATGGATCGGACTCGCCGCCCTTTGTCTCCTTCATCTCGGTCCACCATCGCAAAGTTGTGGGCAAGATCGTCTTTCCTAATGCCCGTGCCGGACTGGAAGCGCCCGCCTGGGATCCCGTGACACACAAGTTCTATGTGTCCGTCCCCCAGACCACAGCGCACCCGGGAGGTGAGGTGGCCATTATTGATCCGTTGAAAAAACGCGTGGTGAAGGTCTACCCACTGGCTGCTTGCAACCCCACCGGGCTCGCGTTTGGGCCGCAGGACGAACTGCTGCTGGGATGCGATGGTCACCCGGTCATCCTCGATGCCAGAACCGGTCACACGCTTGCGACCATCACGCAGGTGAAAGGCTGCGACGAGGTCTGGTACAACCCGGGCAGTCATACCTACTACCTGGCCGCGTTTCTCAATACAGTGGGCAAGCGAGCGGCACCGGTGCTGGCGATTGTCGATGCCGACAGTCGGGCGTGGATGCAAAGCATTGCCACGGGCGCCAAAGCCCACTCGGTCGCGGCTGATGCTGCGAATAATCACGTCTTCGTGCCCGAAAGCGGCAAAGGCATCGTCGTGTTTGCACCATGATCAGCGAGTCCCCTTGATCGCAGATCTTGGCATATCGAGGGTTGGAATGGGTCGCACACACCTGTAGAGAAGGAAGGGTTTTCTTCGCCATGGCAGCGTTACTGCATGCAAGAGGAGACAGACATGTCTGAACATATTGGTTTCATCGGGACGGGCAACATGGGACAACCCATGGCGCGCAATCTCTTGCGTGCAGGGTTTGAGCTCAGTGTCTACGACATCAATGCGGCCAACCTGGCGCCATTAGTTGAGCAAGGGGCACGCCGGGTGTTCCGGCCAGGTGACGTCGTCGAACCCGGCGGCATCGTGATCACGATGGTCCCCGATGATGCCGCGCTCAAGCAGGTGACCGTAGGTGAGGTCGGTATTGTAGGGCGGATTGGCTCGGGCGGCGTGCATCTCTCGCTGAGCACCATCTCCCCCCAGACGTCAGAGGAGCTCGCAGTGGTGTACGCGCACCAGGAAAGCACCTTCCTGGGGGCCAACGTCTATGGCAGGCCAGAACTGGCGGCTGCACAACAGCTTGCCATCCTGATCTCGGGTCCCCACGAGGCCAAGGAACGCGTCCAGCCCATCTTAACCACCTTCGGAGAGCGTATCTTTGACTATGGAGAAGCGGCTGGAGCTGCCAATGTAGTGAAACTGATCGCCAATTTCCTGCTGGGAGTCACCCTCGAGGCCATTGCCGAAGGATTAGCGCTGGGGGAGCGCTCTGGCATCGACCGCAGCCGCATCATCGATATGGTGCAGCAGACCCTCTTCGACTGTGTCGCCTTCAACACCTATGGTCCCATGATTGCACACAAAGCCTACGCACCTGCTAAATTTCCTGTCCCACTTGGCTACAAGGATATGCAGCTGGTCTTGAGCACAGCAGCACGCACCCATGTGCCTATGCCCCTACTGAATGTCGTCCACAACCGCTTGATGACCTGCATCGCCCATGGCTGGGTGGAGCAAGACTGGTCATCGCTTGACCGGGCGGTCTTACAGGAAGCGGGATTGCCTGAGAGTGCAGCGCGGTAACCGTCTGGTTGTGTCACAAACCCAGGTTGGCATGGGACGGAAGTCGTCACGTCAGCATGGACACATGAGCAAGATACGAAGGAAGGAGTGAACCCGGTGAGTGTCTTAAGAGTAGTGGAACGCCCGAGAGAGCGCCACTTCCCCGCGAGCCTGGCTGTGCGCAGCGGAGTATTAGTACTCGCCGCCGTGGCGATTGCGTGTCACTTCACCAACTATGGCCCGCTCATTCCGCTCCTCCAGAGCTCGTTACACGCTACCGGTTGGCAAGTCGGCCTGCTGTCAACCCTGCTGTACGTGGGGATTGGACTCACGTACCTGCTCGGAGGCGTCTTTGCTGATCGCTGGGGCTCGCGCCGGGTGCTCTTCGGGTCGCTGCTGCTCGTTGGCGGAGCAGGATGCTGCTTGCCGCTCTTCCCCAACCTCGTCTGGATCGTGAGTATGCGCGCTCTGATCGGACTTGGATCGGGCGCAGCCATCGTGGCAGCATCACAGGCGGCACGTGTGGACACATACGCGGCGTTTGGACAGGGAGTGTTCGGAGGCGCGATGCAGGCGGGAGCGGCTCTGGGTCTATTTGCCACACCTGCGTTGCTCGCCTCCTTTGGCTGGCAGGGTGCGTTCGTTACATGGGGGCTGCTGGGCCTCGTCGCGGCAGGCGGGTGTGCGTTGGCTCTCGGTGACGAGCCGGTGCCTGTCACCTCACGCCCTCGCCGTCTGTGGGAGGCATGGCGCTCGGGCGCCCTCTGGTCGCTTGGCCTGGTTCACTTCGGGACGCTGGGACTGGGACAAGCCATTGCGCCCTGGTTGGCATTGTACCTGGCCGTATCCTATGGGATGCCTGTAGGCGTTGCAGCGGTGATTGGAGGATTGGGACTGCTCGCAGGCATGCTCTTTCGTCCCCTGGGCGGCTGGTTACTCTCATGCGGGCGCTGCAGGCACGTCGTGTTGCTCCGCACGGGAACGCTGCTGGCTTGTGGCGGCGTGATCCTGCTGGCACTGCCCCTGCATGTTCCGCTTCTCTCCGCCTGGGGCATCACGCTGCTTGCAAGTGGGACGACGCTGCCCTATGCCGCAGTGTTCGACCAGGCCGGTCGCATCGGAAAGACACATGCTCTGGGACCGGGGACCGCCCAGGGTGTGGTATCCGTCATCTCGGCTCCGGCCTCAGCCTTTGGCCCCCCGCTCATCGGTGTGCTGTTGGAGCGCGGCGGCAGTTTCACTCCGGCCTTCGGCGCCTTCGCCCTGGTAGGTGTGCTTGCAATCATCGCTGCCATTCTGGCCGGTCCGGCGCTCAAACGTGTGTCGAGGGTACGTGAACCACTCACTCCCCTGTCAGCGCCACCGTTCCAGACGCGTAACCAACACAGGTGCAGAGGCAAGGACCTCGATGTCTATGTGCAGTCTGAGATGGCACGCATCCGCTCACAGCGCACGCAGCAGTTCCTACCGCCTGATCGTCCTACCATCGCCATCCCTGGCTTCCTCGCGCTGTCCCATGCACAGGGTGACTCCACCTCGAGCATTGGCGCCACGACGATCCGCAGGCTGTTTCGGGCAGGTGGCATACCGCTGGTCCTCCCGCTTCCGTGTCCTCAAGGAAGCCCCTCCGACCTCTCCGATGCGGTGCGCTTTCGACACGTCTTTGACACCATCCTCTGGCCGTTGTTCTCCCAGGTGCTCCTGCTGCGTGTGAGAGGGATCTGCCTTCGCGCCGGGAAGGATCCCCTGGCCGACGATGGGCAGGTGCCCGACCAGGGGAGGGACATGCTCCAGCACTGTATGCTGCTATTCGCCTCACTGATCGGTATGCCCGTGCTCATCAAGCGAGGGGATGAGCAGCACTGGCAGGTGAGGCAGTGGGATGACGGAGCGATGGGGCCCAATGCCAGGCACTTGGGGGCGGAACGTCCGGCCCGTCCTGTGGGTGATGGCGAAGAGCCTCCCGCTCTGTTCTCAACCTTTATTGCAGCTGCGAAGGCGTGTTCTCCTCCACCCATAGAAGCGCTGGACCCACTACGAGCAGCGATAGGTACCTGGCTCCATGTCCAGATGACGTCCAGGCACAGGCGTAAGAGCACGCAGCGAGCGAAAGGCACGCCTGCACGAAGATACACGAAAGACGATCTGCTGGAGAGGAAGCGTGCATGCATGCGTCAGCGGAAGGGAACGTCGCTCCTTGCAGCAGGAACGTTGGGTGCCAAGAGACATGCATCTGCTGCCGGTCCGGAGGTTGCTCGTCTCTTGCCAGACCGGGAGCGTTCCGCTGCCACACGTCCAGCATGAGAAGGAGGGAGAAGACGATGAAAGCTGCTGTCTATCATGGAAGGCGAGACGTGCGGATCGAAGACAGGCCCGATCCCAGCGAGCCAGGCCGGGGCGAGGTGCTGCTTGAGGTGCTCATGGGTGGCATTTGTGGAACGGACGCCGCAGAGTTTGCGCATGGCCCACTGCTCATTCCGCTTGATATCCAGCATCCCGCCAGTGGGCATCGTGGTCCGGTGATCCTGGGACATGAGTTCGTCGGGCGCATGGTGGCGGTGGGACCAGAGGTAGAAGGCCTCGCAGTGGGTCAGCGTGTCGTGCCGGGAGCTGCCTGGTGGTGCGGGCAGTGTCGCTGGTGCCTGGAGGGACGGAGCAACCTGTGCGCACAGTATTTTGTGTTCGGGCTGCACGCCGATGGCGGACTCGCTGCACTGGCGAAGGTTCCCGCACGCATGTGCCACGTGGTGCCCACGAGATGCAGCGATGAGAGCGCTGCCATGGCGCAGCCCCTGGCCATCGCACTGCATGCCGTGCGTCAGAGTGGCGTGCAACCAGGACAGGTTCTTGCGCTCATCGGCGTCGGCGGCATCGGGTCGTTGATCCTTGCCGCCGCGGAGGCACAGGGCATCGCCCCAATTCTCGCCATCGATGTCGATGAACAGCGCTTAGAGAGAGCGGCACGGCTGGGGGCAGCATTCCTGGTCAATGCTCGACACGAAGACCCGGCACACGTCACGCGCCGCCTCACCGGCGGAGTCGGGGCGGATGTAGTGATCGAGGCCAGCGGGGCGCCACCTGCGCCGGAGCAAGCCCTGACCCTGGTCCGGCGAGGCGGGCGTGTGCTGCTGGTGGGATTGCAAGCGGCACATCGCTCAATTGACCTGCGCGCCATGGTGCTCGGTGAAATCGAACTGCGCTGCTCCAACGGGCACGTGTGCGATGTCGATCTTCCAGCAGCCCTCACGCTGCTGGCAACAACGGACCTCGCCCTCACTGTGGTGGAACGAGTCATTGAGCTGGATGCACTTGTAGAGGACGGATTGCTGCCGCTCGTGGAACACAAGGTGCATGGGAAGATCCTTGTCGCTATCAAGCGGGCATAGGAGAGACAACACGAATGGACATCGTTGAAAACGCGACCGTTGGACTGGACCGGGAGATCGCTTGGAGCGAACACGGATCTGCTAGAACGTACACCTATCCCTATCACCTGCGCTCTGGTGATACATGGCCGGAGTTGCTGGGGAAACTGCACACGCTCGAGGCCGACCACTTCGTGCTCGTGACCGATGCCACGTTCCCCGCATACCTGGCAGAAGCAGCCTGGATGCGGCTGTCCACCCTCGGTCGCTGCACGCTCCTCACCTTCCAGGGCGGCGAGCACGCAAAAAACCTGGTCACGATTCATCGCCTGGGCAACGACGCGATCCGCGCCGGAGCCACACGGCGCTCCTGCATCGTCGCGCTGGGAGGAGGACTGGTCGGCAATGTGGCGGGGCTATTGGCGGCCCTCTTCTTTCGCGGTACGCATCTGGTGCATCTCCCGACGACGCTGCTGGCAATGTCCGACTCCTGCCTCTCACTCAAGCAAGGCGTCAATTCGGACGCCGGGAAGAATCATTTCGGGCAGTTCTACCCGCCGGAGTTTGTGTGGGCCGATCTCACCTACCTGCGCGAACTGCCCACGATCGAGATCCAGTCGGCGCTCTGCGAGCTGATCAAGAACGTGCTGGCCGTCTGCCCAGAGCACTACGATGAGCTGGCCTCGACCTTGCGCCAGGACGGGGTGTATCCAGAAGCGCAGGTACAACGCTTCATCGCGTTATGCATCGAGGCAAAATGCTCGGTGATGGGCCAGGATGCGCTGGAAAAGCAGGACGCGGTCATCCTGGAATATGGGCATACGGTCGGGCATGCGCTGGAACTGCGCTCGGGCGGGGCAATCCCACATGGGCTTGCCATTGGCATTGGCATGGTTGTTGCGGCACGTATCTCGCGCATGTTGGGCATGCTCTCGCGACAGGAGGAAGAGGCGCACCGCACCCTCCTGCGACGCAATGGCGCTCCCACGAGGGTCCCCCGGCATGTGAGCGCCCAGGAACTGCTGGAGCTGATGGCGCACGATAACAAGCGCGGGTATCTGACACCGGTGCGCGGAAAGTACGATATGGTCCTGCTGGAGCGGCTCGGGGTGCCTCATAGAACTGGAGAGACCGTGCTGACGCACGTCGAGGAGAGCACGGTCCGTGCCGCCATCGAGGTGTTGCGGAAGGACGATGTGAGCAATCGAGAAAGGACAGAGACGATATGATCATCACAGTGAGTAGTCGAGCATACGGTCCCATTACCAACACCACGGAAGGACTGGGAACAACGCGGGCGCTGGTAGGCGGTGAGGGTGTCTGCCAGTGGAAGATGCTCTTCTATGGAATGCATCTCGGACACCCCTGGCATACCGTCGAGTTCGTCGTGATTCCGCCGGGTGCGTCTTGCGGCGAACATATGCACAACGACACGGAGGAGATCTATTACCTCCTGTCGGGACGAGCCACGATGTACCTGGATGGCACCCCGCTGGAGGTCTCCGCGGGCGATCTCATCACCACACCTATCGGCAGCAAGCATGCCATCGCCAACCATGGGGACCAGGACATGCACATGTTTGTCGTGGAAGTGTTTCCGGGCACGGGCGCGGGAGGGCAGCCGACTCGCGTCGTCCTCCCGCACCGCATGCATGAGTTTGCATCACTACGCGGGGCAGATGGCCCCATCCAGGCGGCAATGGTCGATCTGGGCGCGCTCCTCACCGGTGGGTGGCGGGCCTTCACGATGGCAGAGATTCCTCCGGGAGGAACGCTCGGCCCCTACTGGTGCCATGAGGGTGTGGAGGTCGCATTCGTGGTGCAGGGTGAAGCCACGATGCTCGTTGGAGAAGAGCGGGTCTCTGGCGCCACGGGTCTCTGCGTCGCGGTGCCAACCGGACTGGTGAGGAGTATCACCAACACCTCTTCTGACAAACCGCTCGTGGTCATCTGGACCGAAGTGGCCTTTTCTGCATAACACCCCGGTAGAGAGGCTCACACGATCTCATTAGGAGCGAAAGGAGCGAACATACCATGGACATGGGTCTGGCCGGGAAAGTAGCGCTGATCACGGGTGCCGCCGGTGGCATCGGAGCCGCGACCGCCCGCGCGTTTGCCGCCGAAGGGACACAACTGGCGCTCATCGATAGTGATGAAGAACGTTTGGGTGATCTCGCCCACCAGCTGCGCGGTCGAGGCAGCACCGTCAGCACAGCAGTGGCCGATCTCTCCACCAGGATAGGCGTCAATGCAGGCATTGACGAGGCGCTGGCTCCCTATGAGAGATGCATCGACATCCTGTTCAATAACGTCGGTGTCTGCGTTGTGCGACCTTTCGAGCAGGTGGAGGATGCAGACTGGATCCACACCTGGCAGGTCAATTTCATGAGTTATGTGCGAGCGAGTCGAAAGGTACTGCCGCTCATGTATGCGCGAGGCAGTGGCTGCATCGTCAACAATGCCTCCGATCTGGCCCGTCACCCGGAGCCGCACTTCCCGGACTATGTTCCCACGAAAACCGCGGTGTTGGCGCTAACCAAAATGCTGGCGTGGTCGGAAAGCCCAACGATCCGCGTGAATGCGGTCGCCCCGGGTCCCATTGACACCGACCTGTGGAGCCGTCCAGGAGGCCTGAAAGACACGCTCTCGGTGCAGCACCACCTTCCCCGCGAGGAAGCAGTGAGCTACGAGCTACATCTCCGCAGGCTGCCACTGGCTCGCCTGGGCAGGCCAGCAGAGGTGGCGCACGTGGTGGTATTTCTGGCGTCTGACTGCGCGTCCTATGTGACGGGAAGCGTCTGGGGCGTGGATGGGGGAAGCACCGGGAGCCTGGGCGAGTAGGACGAGAAGGATGACCGGCGGCCGGGCCTGGAACAGAGTGGTGGCCGGAAGAGAAGCATCACCGAGGTGGTCGAGGTTGGTGGGAAGGTGCTTTTCAACGGGACCCTGGTGACATGGTCGTAACATCCTGCGCTTGCGGGCCCTGCATTACACCATGCTTTAGCCAGGCGAGGTTGCAATCCTCGAAGAGGTGCGGAGCGTTAGTGTCCATTGCGTGACCTGATCAATGGAGAGGCATCTTCTAGAAGGAAGGAAAGCACTCCATGCCTCCACACTCTCACCTACCCCCGGTACGCTAAGAGCATTCCTGCACTATGCGCCACTCAAGGGTTCTTGCCCAACCAGATAGAGATCTCCCGCCAGGAGAGCAAAGGCTCCCTCGCCTGCCTCCGCTACAGCAACCTCGCTAGCGCCCTTCCAGCGCTGCCACCACGCATCGGTACTCCTTCCAGGGTGAAGAGAGCTGATAGCACAGGAATCGTGCTCAATAGCATCAAAAAAATGAGCAGGCCACAGAGCAGCAGAGCATGCGGCGCTCGTCTGCTGCCAAACGCACGAGCGCAGTAGTCCCTGCTGCCACCACGACAACAGGAGGTTTTCTATGCCTTATAGTGCGCCTCATCAGAGTGATGTAGCATCAGTGGACACATTGCCGCCAGGGGACGACAACTGGCCATTGACCAGTCCGCACACGAGTGAGAAGCGAACCGATGCCGGCAACGCGACCCGTTTTCTCAAAAGACACGGACCGGACGTGCGCTATTGCCATCCCTGGCAGAAGTGGCTGGTGTGGCGCGATGGTGTGTGGAACGTCGACGATACCGCCGAAGTCGTGCGCCGGGCAGAAGAAACCGTCAAAAGTATCTATGCTGAGGCAGCTACGACCGAGGATGCGGGAATCAGGAAGGCGCTGGCTAAATGGGCCACCACCAGCGAGACCGAAGCTCGTATTCGTGGTATGCTGTTTTTTGCCAGAGCCAGAAGCGGTATCCCGGTGCTACCCGATGATCTGGATCGCAATGGCTGGCTGCTGAACTGCCGCAATGGTACAATCGACACGCAAACGGGTTGCCTCCATGAGCAGAGCAGGGCGGACTTGATCACTAAAAGCGCACCGGTCCACTTCGACCCGCAGGCAACATGCCCGCTCTGGCTGGCTTTTCTTGACCGCATCATGGACGGTAACGCGAATCTCATCAGTTTCTTGCAACGAGCGGTGGGTTACAGCCTGACCGGTGACACAAGTGAGCAGGTCCTGTTCTTCTTATACGGGACGGGCGCCAATGGCAAAAGCACCTTCCTTGACCTGATCCAGCACTTGCTGGGCGACTATGCCTCGGTCACGCCGACCAGCACACTCCTGACGAAAGCGGGAAGCGATACTATCCCCAACGACATCGCCAGGCTCAAGGGCGTGCGTTTTGTCTCAGCGGTCGAAACCGAGGACGGCAGACGGCTGGCCGAGAGTGTGCTGAAACAACTCACGGGGGATAAGCGCATTGCTGCCCGCTTTATGCGCGGGGAGTGGTTTGATTTCAAGCCCGAATGCAAACTGTGGCTGGCCACCAATCACAAGCCAATGATCCGGGGCACAGACGAAGGCATCTGGCGACGCATCCGCCTGATCCCGTTTCTGGTCAGCATCCCACCAGAAGAGCAGGATCATAGGTTGTTTGAGAAGCTGGTGACAGAACTGCCAGGCATCCTGAACTGGGCGCTGCAAGGCTGCCTGTGGTGGCAGCGCGAAGGACTGGGACTGCCCGGCGAGGTGAAAACGGCCATTGCCACCTACCGCGAAGAGATGGACACACTCGCCGACTTTTTAGCGGAATGTTGCGTTGTGGAGAAGCAGGCGACGGCCAGCGCTAAGGAGTTATATGCTCACTACACCCTTTGGTGCGAGGAGAACGGCGAGCGACCCGAGCGGCAAAAAGCCTTCGGTATGCGCCTGACCGAGCGGGGTTTTAAGCGTGTGAAAAATAGCATTATTTTCTGGCATGGTGTCGGCCTGGTGAAATGAACGGGAGGAACGGGACGATGCAGACCTAATCCGGATTTCCCTCCTGAATAAAAATAGAGAAGATGTGCGAACCGGAAAAATGATCCAGATCGTCCCGTTCCTCCCGTCTCAACTCTGGCGCTGCTTGTGGTGAAGGTTGCTAGTTTCCAACTGGATTCTTTGAATGTATATGGAAACGTGAACATACAACGGGTGATTCTGGTATACTGATGCGGGTGGACTGCCCTTCTTTGAGGTGGCAGTTCCCCACATCATTGTCCCACTTTCACCCATTTCACCCCAGCATGTACAAGCAGCGTCAGCAAGCGGAAGTGGGAGGGGGGCGACATCAAAAGACTGAGCAGTACTTCTGACCTGAGGCCATCAAGGAGCAATCATGAGCGAGCAAACCTACCACGTCATCACAGCCTACCAGACTCAGTACCCAAATCCGCTGATCGTCCATGCTAGCGACACCCTTGAGATCAGCAAAGAGGAACCCTGGGACGACAATCCCGCCTGGATATGGCTCTGGTGTACCAGCCAACAAGGCGAAAGCGGCTGGGTCCCCCTGTAAATACCAGGATTAAACTGGTGGCTTTCACAACAATTATTCTGGTAGGCAAGCGCCTTGTGAGACCTTGTCCACCAGGATAATTGTTGTATTTTCGCCAGAATAATGTTGGGATTTACAGCCCAGGAGATCCACCAGAGCATGACGAATGCTGTCGTTTTTGATGCCAGCCGAGGTGAGAAGAAATTTCATGATGCCTCTCCTTGACGATTTCATGGGAACAGATCAGGCTTCTCCAGTCCCCCTCGTGAGAGACTGAAGCAGAACGACCCCAGAACGTCACGACGGCGTTTCTCCCAACGTGAGTCGTATGCTCTCGCTGTCGGCCCGGCGTTAGCTTTCTGCTAACACAATCTAACAGCTCACGTCGGCCCGCTCTATGAGCGGGCCGAAGCTGATCGCCTCTTCCTGCTCATGTGCGAGAATCGCCAGGATGGGCTTTACAAAGGAGAGCGGCAAAGCCTGAATTGATGCGGCCCCGATCATAGCATGCTTGCTAGTTATCGGGTACATTAGATTTCGT
>WNFX01004019.1_pt1 | contig 14531 bp, 13 predicted proteins | sample 5400111 | NCBI WGS metagenome assembly WNFX01 (sample SAMN13153363, study PRJNA577476) | soil metagenome | isolation source: 40 cm soil or saprolite under grassland replicate 1 | place: USA:California | collected 2016-06-15 | reverse complement strand
TTCCCGGTCGCGCTGATTGTGTCCGCACCCGGCCCGAAGTATTCGACGATCTTGTTGGTGCCGCCTTTTACAGTGAGCAGGCCGCAGATGTAGAGGATGACATCCTTGGGCGAAGCCCAGCCCTGCAGCTTGCCGGTCAGCTTGACCCCGATCAACTTGGGATGGAGCACTTCCCAGGGAAGCCCCGCCATGACCTCGCCTGCATCGGCGCCCCCGACCCCGATGGCCAGCATCCCCAGACCGCCGCCATTGGGCGTGTGCGAATCCGTGCCGATGATCAGGCCGCCAGGGAAGGCGTAATTCTCCAGCACGACCTGATGGATGATGCCGGCGCCCGGCTTCCAGAAGCCGATCCCGTACTTCTTCGCGGAGGAGGCCAGGAAGTTATACACCTCTTTATTTTCGTCGATCGCGCGGGCGAGGTCCTTCTGCGAGCCGCTCTCCGCGCGGATGAGATGATCGCAGTGGATAGTGCTCGGCACGGCGACCTTCTTCTTGCCGGCCTGCATGAATTGCAACATCGCCATTTGCGCGGTCGCATCCTGCATCGCGACCCGGTCCGGTCGAAGCGCCAGCATGGCTTTGCCCCGCTCCCACCCCTGCGTCTCGAAGCTATCGGCATGAGCGACCAGAATTTTCTCGGTCAGGGTCAGGCCACGGCCGAACTGCTTGCGCGCCTTCTCCAGAATGGCGGGCATTCTCGCATAGAGTTTTTGAACCAGTTCCAGTGACATAGTCAGTTCCTTATTCTCCGTGTTATTTGAGCGGAGGGACTTCCCTCCGCTTTGTCGATGCGTAGTTGACCAGGTAATCAAAGAGGCGGATGAGACGGCTTTCCTGGCGTTTCTGATCCACCCAGTGGCCGATCAACCCGATTGTGCGCGAGAGGATGAAGAAGCCGTTCAGGCTGTCGACCGGGAACCCGATATCCACCAGCACCGCGGCCATCGTCCCATCCACGTTCAGGATCAAATTTTCCTTCTTGGCCGACGTGACCTTCTCTACTGCTAACGCAAAGTCAAGATGCGGCGTCGGGGTACCGAGTCCCTTCACATAGGAGACGAGTTCTTTCACGCGCTTATCCGGATTGCGCAGGCTCTTGACGCGATGGCCGATGCCCGGCACCGGACCTACATTTTTTTTCATATAACCCAGGAAGTCGTCCACCGACATCTTGTTGTCCACGGCATGCTTGAACCAGCGCCCCGCGTCCGTGACCGCTCCGCCGAAGCGCGGGCCGATCATTATCAGCCCTGCCGCCACCGACTGCGACATTCCGATCCCGGCACACGCCGCAATAATCGTCCCCAACGCTCCACTGACGCACGGCCCATGATCGGCCGACAGCATCATGATCCGCTTAATGATCTCCGCTTCTTGTTTGGAGATGAGTCTTTTGTCCCATAGCAGTCCGATCACATGAGGAATTTCGTAGCCTTTGTTGATGAGCTCCGAGGCGGGATACCCATCGTAGAGTGGCTCGTCCCCGCGATCGTCGCTGATCGTCGTCTTAATGAGGGGTGCGGCTACCACCTCGCCCGATTTCATACCTTCTTCCACTGTCTTGGGGAGCTTCGGAAGTTCTTCGGGCTGCAAATCGGGAATCGGCCGAACCTCACCGCTTTTCAGAAGATCTTCATGAACGGACTTGATCGCCGGCCCCAGCGCCCCGAATGTTTCCGGAACGATCGCGCCGGCCTTCTTGAAGGCGTCGGCTTTGGAGCGAGCCGATCCCTCGCCCTTCAGGCCTTCTTTGGCGCCGGCATGGCCGAATTTCATCCCCTTCGGCAGGCTCTCCTGACAGAAACCCGATACCACGGCCAGCAGCTTGATCCTCCGGCGCTTGGCGCCAAACCACTCGGCCGCCCGCTCCTCGAGATCGCCGCCCATTTCTCCCACGATCACCACGGCCTTGGTCTGCAGGTCTTGCTCGAACTTTTCCAGATAAGTCACATAATCAGTGCCGGGATAGGCGTCGCCGCCGATGCCGATTGCGGTTGTAATGCCATCCGCGAATTGCGAGCAAATCCAAACAATTTCGTTGGAGAGGCCACCCGATTTCGTGATAACGCCAAAGGAGCCCTCACGATAGAGCTTGCAGGCGACGAGGTTATCGAACGCGCCGCCGATCACCCCTAAGCGACACGATCCCGCTGAAATGATGCCGATGGAAGACGGGCCGTTAAAGGTCTTGCCGAGCTTGACGGCATGCCGAGCCAACAGTTTCGCGTCCCGTTCCGGTACCCCTTCGGTGATCATCGACACAACCTGAATCTTGGGTTCATTCAACGCCTCCATGCCTGCCGCGGAGGCCCGGTCGGCGCCGATGTAGACTAAGCTGGTATTAATCTGAGGATGGCTCGCTGTGGCTTCCGCCACGCTCTTATAAACGGGAACGGTCATGAGCCCGCTCCCATAGGGCACTTCGTTCGTCTTGCCGGAATCCGGCGGATACACGAACGCGTCCACATTCAAGGGCCGCTTGATCATGTAACAGAACTCCGCCATGCGGCGGGCGGCGTTCAAGCCGGCCGCGCCTCCCTGGATGACAACCCGCGTGTCCTTGTTCGCCAATATGCTCATCGGGATCTCCCCTTCACGGTCTACTGTAGTTAGTGGGCTTGGAGCGCCTTGTCGACGATATCGGTGAGTGGAGTGTGGCGGTCAAAGACATGGATGTCGAAACCTTCGTCCCGGAGCGCCCGCATGGCATCGAGCCCCTCTTTCTCCCGAGGACCGCCGCGCCGGACCCAGATTTTCACGCCTTTCAGTTTGCCTTCGGCCTGAGCCTTGCGAAAGCCGGCGATAATGCCGCCGAAGGTCTTCTTCACGTCGGTGAAGTTCGCGATCGCCCCACCGACGATGATGTTTTTGATTCCCGGCAGGGCGCAGACCTTCTCCGTCAGCACCTCGACTGCCCAGTCCGGGGGATCGCCGGAATATTCAGCATAGTTGGCCAGTTTGCCCCCGCGAGCGACCACGGCATCCGAATAGTAGACGCTTGCGCCGCCCCCGGCAGGCAGCATCGCCGTGTCGCCGCCTGGAATCTCGATGAACTTCACCGACCCCTTGATCTTCGAATCCACCCCCATCACTTCCGATTCGTTCTTGGTATAGGCGCGGCCGAATTCAGCGGCAAAAGGAAAGTTCCAATCTGGATGCCGGTACTTGGCATCGCCATCGAGCAGCGTCACGGCATCGAGCGCGATCAGTTCTCCATCGCTCTGGCGCGCAACCAGGGGGTTTACTTCGAGGTATTGAGCATCTTCGTTGTCGAAACACGCAAACAGCTTTCCAGCGAAATCGGCGACTTTTTCGGCAGTCGTCCCAGAGAAGCCCGCTTCCTTTGCCAACTTCTGCAGATTCTCTGAAGACGGCGCGCTCCCTACTTCAACGGTGAGCTTCTTGACCCGGTCCCAATTTGATTCCACTTCGACCCCGCCGCAACTCGCAATGAGCACATCGGCGCCGTCCCGTGTCGATTTCACCGCCGCATAGTACTCTTCCTCGTGGGGGACCATTTCAGACACGATTACTTGAGTGACCGTGATGCTTCCTACCTGACGGCCCAAGATTTCCTTGGCAGCCGCTTGCGCGCCGCGCAGGTCCAAATCCACTTTCACTAAGCCAAGCTTGAATCGTGAGCCAAGCGCCTCGTGTGCCTTGACCACTAGCGTGGCTTTGCTCAGCCAATTATTCCCATCGGCCAATTTCTTGAGTTCATCGACGGAGGACACGACCACGTATTGAGGAACGGAAATTCCCCATTTCTTCATCAGCCCCATCCCGGGACCTTCGAGGACTTTGGCCATATCTCCAGCTCCTTAGGTGCTTTAATGGCAGGCTAAAAAGAGGGTAGTTTAGCTGAACCCGTCGGGCACTGCAATTCCCCAAATGACCTAAAATTGTGAGGGAAAAAGGCCTAGCCTGGGCTCAGCACTAAGCTATTTAATTTTTACTGCTGACTTATCCATCCGCTCAGGGCCGGTCCCTCCCCACGGTCGCCAGAACAACCACTTTACCCGTGGGCCGCGACCTTTTTTTTGCACTCGCCCGCCTGGCTAATCATTTCACCTGCCCGCCATTTCACCCTCCCGCCTCCGGCGCGCCGAGACAGCCGCTTTTTCTTTGCACCCGCCCACCCTGACCCCGCCGGGACGGGACCTTTTCTTTTTCCACCCGCCCACCGCGCGGCCGCCAAGACAGCCGCTTTTCCCGTGGCTGGCAGGAGAGGCAGACAAATGAGCTGCGTTCTCCCGGTAGTCGTTGGATGGCACGTCCGCAACTGGGACACGGCCGCCCCGCTTTATTGTAGATCAGATGGCGCTTCCGGTATTCGCCCTTGGTGCCATCCGGAGCAAGGAAATCCCGCACGCTTGACCCGCCATCGGCAATGGCCTGTTGTAGGACATCACGCATCGTCTCATATAGCCGCTTGACCGTCGTTGTCCGTAATCTACCAGCGATCCGATCAGGATGAAGTCTGGCACGATATAGGATTTCGTTCGCATAGATGTTGCCAATGCCGGCAATAACCTGTTGATGCATCAACAATGCTTTGAGGCGACCCCGCCGCGCCGCCACCATCTCCCGGAACTCCGGCCACGTGACGCTCAACGGGTCCCTTCCGAATCGTCGGGCTGCAAAATGCCGCAGCCCTTTCTGATCGACGAGATACACTCGGCCAAAGCGACGTGGATTCCAGTAGTGCAGCGCCGGTACCGGACCACTCAAAGCAAGGGTCAGATGAGTGTGTTTGCGATAGGACGGATTAAGAAGTGTAAAGAACAAAAGTCCCGTCATTCCCAGTTCGAAGATCAAGAAACGAGTCTCGGATGCCTTCTCGGCGTGCAAGATGACGCACTTTCCGAGGCGAGACGCCGTGATCAAACGGGCGCCGTGATACCAACCCAAGCACGAGAAGCCATCCCTGATGATATCCTCACGCCCGATCCAACAGTCCATAATCACGGCGCCCGTAAGCTGCTCTCGCAGTTGGCGGGCGACTGTCTCGGCTTCCGGCAACTCAGGCATTTAATCCTTTTAACCTCTTCTGCCGGAGATCTCGAACGAATCGGATCGTGGATTCCAGGTTCGGAATCGGCGAGGCTCCCGGACGCTGCGCTGCAACTAAGGTAACGGCATTCTGGTACGGGAGGTCGTCCACGAGACAAAGGTAGGCAATCGCAACCGAGACCGAACGGCCTACGCCGGCTCGACAACAAATCAGCAGACGGCTTCCCTTGCCACACTGTTCCAACCAGGATATTGCTTCATCAAGCTGAAACGGGTCGGCCGGAGCAAACTCGATGAAGGGAATCCAGTTGTATTGCCGTCCAATAGGCGGCGTGATTCTGCTTTCCGAGGCCACATTTAAGATCGCCGCCTGGTCCCAGCGAGGATTGAGGGCGTCTTCCGCCTTTCCTACTGCGAGATACTCGGTGATCAGATGCATGCGCTTGGTCGAAAGATTCTAAAGAACCCTGCGGTAGTATAGACACGGACCGCTCACTCAACAAGAACAATTGCGTGACTTCCAGATCTTCTTTACACTATCCCGGACAGCAGTGCACTAGGGACACCCTCCATGGATTTTGATTCGGTTGAACAGCGCTTGCAAGATATGACCTGTCCCGTGTGCAAGAACTCTGCCGGCTTCGTGATTCCCCGGGATCCGCGCATCACCGATGGTGAGTACAAGGCCTTCTGCAAAGGATGCCGGTACAGCATGCCGATCCACATGGATATAGAGAATTATCTTCGGAATCAGCCGGACGTCACCTTCTGGGTAAAGGGAATGCGCTGTCCCCACTGCCTCAAGACCGGCGGCACCCTGGACTTCTGGGTGCAGCCTTCCGTGCGGTACGCTCTCTACTTCATCACGTGCGCATCCTGCCGGCAAACGTTTTCGGAGAAGTCAGCGCTGGAGGCGTTCGAGTAGTTCGCTCTGGCTTTCGCCCACTGGGCGGATCACGTCCGCGGTCGCGCTCGGCCGTATACGCCCGACACTGCCCCGACGATCGATCTCGGCCAGACGCACAATCGCGCCACGCTCCCAACGATCAAAGGCCGCATTGTCCTCTGACCGCTCCTTCTCTAGCCGCCCGACGAGCTGTCGCCCCATTTCGTTGCAGAGCCACACGCGCTGTTCTCCCTTCGTAGCCATCCGTTCGCTCACGACGCGATAGATGTTCTGCCCGCGATCTGCAATCGTGCGGCCATCCTTGCGCAGCACCAGATAGGAAAACTTCAACGAGTCTTTAATGAACCCCACCGCGCGATCGATCGCCTCGATCATTGCAGTGGGCGACCAGGGGCGTTCCTCATGGCACCAATCATCCGGATGAAGTAGCGCCGGGCAGGATCGCTCATGCAGGCAAGGGCTATAGACCGTGGCTTTCCCCTGCGTCACCAGCCGGTCTCGGACACCGTGCAGCTCGCGGGTTGTCTGACGAAGAGCCGGTTCAATCACGACAAGTGTACCGTCAAGCGCGAGGGACTCGAGTAATTGCTCCAGAAGCTTGGCACGCCGGGCAATCGGATCTCGGGCGGAGCGAAAGAGCTCATTCAGGCTGTTCACCATGAGAATGAGATCGAATGTTTGCTGTTTCCAGGGCGCCCGTGGCCCCGGCCTCTCGAGATCTAGAAGCGCGATATGAAGCCCCGGCACTTCGAATCCTGGAACCATCGAGGCCAGATTGCTCCATAAAGATTTCGCTTCAGCAAGTATCTCGAGATTACGGTCGACAAGGACCAACTCGGTACCGCCAGGAGGTTTGCGGCCTTCGGAAGAAAGATAGTGAAACATGGCCAGGGCCCCCACTCCAGGGCCCGAACCGAGGTCCAAGATCCGCAGTGGTCGCGCCGGCAAGGGCGGGAGTTCCGCCAAGACGCTGAGGCACTTCGCGAGGTTCACCGGGGCAAAGTAGAGAAGGTAGGCAAGGCGCAGCGCGGGATCAGACAGATAATCCAGACCGAGCTTGTCGCGGTCGATAGTGAACAACCTCGAAAGACGTCGAACGCCATCAATCAGCCCGGCATCGGGTTTTTCTCCCGGAGCAAGCAGGTCTTCAATCGGGAGCCTGGGAACTGCTATCAGTTTCATTGACGGTTTCGCGCCCCGGTTGACCCTTCACACAACCCTAGTGTAAAGTTTGGGCCTCCATTAGTCATCTCGAGGATCATTATGACCCCTGCCATCAAGGAAGCTTACATTAGTATCGAACGCGCGATGTACGAATTCAACACGCTCTTGGAGCAGCAAGTCCAGACGATGCGGGAATCAGAGGCATCCGACGCCACCAAGCTCAGCCGCCTCACGCAAGGCGCCAAAGCGATGCGCGACAGCAGCGCCATCTTTCTGAGTTATGCCAAGTTCGTTGCCTACGGGATGCCGGACAGCGAGGAAATGATCGAAGAGGAGTAGTCCCGCGCTCGGTCACCCTGAGAAAAGCGATGGTCTCGATGCTTCGCGGCATTCAGAATCATCGCCCTCGAAAACAAAGAGGCCGCTCGGAAACCCGAGCGGCCTCTTTTGATCTCACTCGATCTTCGAACCGCTAAATATTCTGCATGAAGTGCGCAACCTCGGCTTGATTGACGTCGCGGCCCATGATCGCAGACTCGGGAACGGCGCTGGACTTCTTCCCGGTCAGGCCGCCCATCACCTCGTCCGTGATCATTTCCACCGGCATGGACATCCCGCCGTAAACATGCGGCCCGGCGACAATTTTCGCATCGGAATAGCCATAAATCGCACCCGCCACGTCTTTCGCCAACCATCCGACGTAATTGAACTCGGGGATCACGATCAGTTTCGTCTTTGTCAGGAGCTGGCGCAATTCTGTCGTCGGGAAAGGGCGCAATGATCTGATCTTGATCAGTCCGACGTTGATTCCCTGCTCCTTGCAGAGCCGCACCGCCTCGCGCGATTGCGCCGCCGCACTTCCGGAAGCGATGATGACTGCTTCGGCGCCTTCCACATTCTCCGCTGTGAGCAAGCCTCCCATGTATTGATCAATGTAGCGCCGCGAACGCTCCACCGCTGCCCAGACCTCCTGCTGCCACACCGCATGGATGTTATAGGCCATGAAATTGCTCTTCTGGACCGGCGCGTCGCGAGACAGGCGGGCGGGCGGATTCTCGGCATCCAGGACCGGGACGGAGCCCTTCCAGGCCTGCCGAGCCGGCAACTTGATACCCTTCTCCTGCATGTCCACATAACTGCGGGCGTGCGTGACAAAAAAGCCGTCGCAGGCCACACCGACGGGCAGGGTCACGTCATTCTTCTCGCTAATGATGAAGCCCTTCATGATGAAATCGAACAGATCCTGCTGGTTCTCGGCGTGAAACATGATCATGCCGCAGTTGAGCAGATAGGAGACCTCGATGTTGTCAGGCTGAATGGCCAGAGGCGCATTGACTACTCGGCAGGTAAACATCGCCACGGCCGGCAGCCGGTGACCGGGCCACGAGGCAATGGGCTCCAATCCGCGAAGCGTGCCCGGACCCGCAGTGGCGGTAAAGCACCGGACCCCGGCTCTGGAGCCTCCCGCGATGGCCGACATCACGCCGTATTCCTCCTCGCCGCGATAGTATTCCTTCACGTACCCCTCGCCATAGAGGACGCCGATGAGCTGCATGGTCTCGCTCTGCGGAGTAATTGGATAGGCTACCGACAAATCGACATTGGAGCGCCGTACCGCTTCCTTGGCCGCCTCGCTCCCGGTGATGAACTCTCGCTTGCGCGGCGCTTCAAAAAACATGTACTCCGGCGTCACAACCCGCTGCTTTTTGGCAGCCTCCTGGGGATCCTTTGAACCACCCCCGACCTTGATCGGCGCCGCGGAAGTGATGGGATCGCCCTGCGGATTGGTCTTTTGTTCCGGTTCAAGAACCGAAATCGGATCGCCTTGCGGGTTCGTCTTGACGTCGGGTTCGAGAGGGTTGCTCATCGTGGCCTCCTCGGCATTCAATCAGAAAACTTCGGTCAATGGGGCATCTGGCCTTCCGGCGGCATCTGAGCGCCGGCGGGAGGAGCTCCGGGCTTAAATTCAAGCGGACTGACGTGGGTCTCGTTGCCGTTAACGCGGCTTTGCAAACCGGTGTACCGAACGGTCCTGCCGTCCTTCGGCAAGGAGATCCCCATCTCTTCACGGACGCGCTTCGTGATCTTCGCCACCTTGCGGAGCTTGGCCGCGTCCATGTCATGGACGCTCAGCATGGCGTCCTCATGGCCCTGTTCAGCACACAACGCCGCTGTGCAGCAGTTCGTCCCGGCACGGATCATTTTGAGCGTGAGGTTTGCGTAATGGCAATGGACGCCGACAAAAATGCAGGCCTCGATTTTGTTGCCCCAAATCGTCAGATTCGGATGATTTGGATTGATGACCTCTTCGGGATCCACCTTGGGGTACTTCGGCCGGTAATCCGGCATCGGGATAATCAAGACATTGGGAAGCTGCGCGGCGATTTCAAGTACGGCCATGGCTTTCTCAACGGCATGCTCATTCCACGCCCATAAGACCATGGGACCCGGAAAGATGGTGGCATTCGGCTTGGTGAGCATCTGTCGCGCGATCTCTTCGAGGACCACATCCTCAGGCACATGATGGCCATACGCGATTCCGATGTTGTCCTTTGGCAAAGAGACACCGAGCTGCGCCGCAGACGGCGGCATAAAGCCGGCGGGTCCAGGAACGATAATGCGATCTTTTTCTGCAGGGAGGGTTGTCAGCACCGTGGCGCCCATGAGTAGCCTTCTCCCTTATGCGACTTCAACAGGGGCCGCAATGGCTTTCGTGCCCTTGTCCAGGTAGGTAATGCGATCAGTGATCGCGGCGGCAGGCAACTGGTCGATCATTACCATCTTGATCGCATGGTGCTTGGCCATGTTGTCGCAGACCCACACGCATTGCGCGCAGCCCTTGCATCGGTCCACGGCGACATAGGCGGAGCCATACTTGAGCCCCTTCTCCTTGCCCGATTCGTCGTCGTAGAGGATTGTGTTAGCTTCGGGGCAGTATTGCGTGCATAGCTTACAGCTCGTCGCTGCACAGATATCAACACTAATATCGGCGACAAGATACATCCGGGTCTCCCCTTCCTAGATCAGTGTCTGGTCGCGGCCGCGGCCATATTGTCGGCCTTCTGGACCGCCTCCAGATCATCGGCTTTCTTAGCTGCCGCTCGTTCGTCCACACCCCATCCGTGCTCTTCAGCATATTCCCAACCGGCCTTGATCACAGCCACGTTCTTGTCGATGAGTTCTTGTTTCTGTTTGAACTTTCTTTCCACGACGCTGTCCAACGCCGCGGTGCCACCTGAGACGACAAAGCCCTTGCCCAAAAACCGATCCTTGACAGCTTCCCCTAACGCCTCGAGCGTCGTCAACCGCGTGATCGCCCCGATTGCCCCCATCAGCGCCATATTCGTGGCAAGATCCAGCCCGGCGACTTTTAAGGATAACTGGGTCGCTGGGATGTAGTAGAGTTTCGCGTTCCGCTCCTTGAGCTCATTCGTCTCTTGGGGCGGCAGCTTCATGGGGCCGTCATGATTGATGAGCAGAACACCATTCTGCTTCAGCCCGAAGTAGAAGGGCATGGTGTACGACTTCCCGTGCGTGATGACCTGCGGGTGGAAAATGATGCAGATGTGCGGGAATGTGATTTCGCCGATTTCATAAATCGGCTCGTCCGAAACGCGCACATAGCTCTCCACCGGAGCCATCCGTTTTTCAGATCCATAAAACGGGACGATCGTGCTCTCCCCGCCGGCCCTGATCACGGCGGTGCTCAGAATATGAGAGCCCGTCACCACTCCTTGTCCCCCGACACCAGCCATGCGAATGTTAAAGCGCTTTGCCATCTGTCTCCTCCCTAAATTGCGAGAGTTCCTTAGGCTTTTGTAAGGGCTGGGGCCGAGTTTGGCTTCGGCAGGTACTCTTTGTAGCCGTACCGGGCTCCTAAATACTCCTTGGCTTCGTCGCTGATATATTCTTCGAACTTGTAGCGATCGTTTTCGACCGTCTTCGCGTCCTCCATAACCTTGTCCGTCGGGATGGAGTACTCAATGTTGCAGGAGGTATAGGCCTGAATGTAGGTTGGCCCAACCTCGCGCGCGACGAGGATCGCTTTTTTGATGACGCTCTCGACACGCCGCGGATTGTTCGGCACCACGGTCGCCACATACGCGCAGCCAGCGAGCTTGGCCATTCCGATCATGTCCATCTTCTCGAACTTCTTTCCGAGGGGGGCCATCTTGAGGACCTGTCCCTTATTGGTCATCCCGCTCTCCTGGCCACCCGTGTTTCCGTACACTTCATTATCCAGCATGATCGTGGTGAAGCGCTCCTTGCGGAACCAGGAATGAAGCGTCATGCTAAAACCGATATCCGCCATACCACCGTCGCCGGCCATGACCACCACGTCTTTCGGCTTATCGCCGAACCGCAACCGCAACCCACGACTCAAGCCACTCGCCACGGCATTCTGGTCGCCATAATTGCCATACACGAAGGGAACAGCCGCCTGCGAGATCGCCAAACGTCCGCAGCCCGCGGTCCCGACCGTGATCGTGTCCTCGGGGTTCGGAAAGGAGATCATCGCCAGCCGAATAAAGAGCGTCATGGCGCACCCGGCACACATGGGATGTTCTTCCAGAATTTCCTTGAAGGAGCCCATCTGAGAAACGGTGGTCTTCTTGCCAAACGGACCGTGCTCAACCATGTCCCGATATTCCTTGGGCATGAACTTATCGAATCCGGGAGAAAACTTGACATAATCGAGACTCATCTGGCGCCCTCCTTACAGGTAATATGAGAAGAGTTTTTACCGAAGACCTTTGGCCAAAATCTACTTGTCTTACAATGGATTAAGCCAGGATTTGGGCAGTCTAGCAAAGGCTTCCAACCTTGTCAATTGGAAAAACCGACAACCCGCACCACAATAATTCAGAAATTCAGAAATCTTCATCAGAATATGCCAATAGCAGACTGCAATGCAACAAAGCAGAAGACCTAATGCTTCCTTGTGGATGGCCTATGGTCCACCTTTTCCTAGGGCTTTCGTCCCATCTCTGTAATGGATTGAAATATAATGGTAATTTATCCTTGGCATGATTTTAAACAAATTGCAACCTGGTTTCGCTTGCTGTTGGCTCCTGTCGTTCCCTATAATTGTTTGGTTTTCGCTTCAAGTGAGCTCTAATCGACATGCGGATAATCCGCAATTCTCGTCAGATTTAGGGACGAGCGGAGAGGCGCTCGATGATGATCTCGAAGGCAGTGACGACTGAGCTCATTGAAATCATGAAACAGACGGCGGCTGAACTGACGCTGAACGCCACACGTAAGCATAAACAGTGTCGGTATGCCGATCTTCGGCTGGAAGTGGTGGAAGAGAAACGGGCAGGCGCGGAAAACGGAACCCCCAAGTTCAGCCGGGAAGACTGCCGCCTGGCATTTGGCGTGCGCGTGCTTGCCGGGGACCAAATGGTGGCACCGGGCTATTTCGGACAAATCCTGGGCAAGGCGGATCTGAAACAGTTGCCATCGAAGCTTTCCGTTGGCTTGAAGCATGCTTATGACCGGGCCGTCGCGAATGCCCAGCAAAAAGCGCTCATGCGTGTCAAATTCAAAGAATTAGCCGGCTCTCTCTCCAATACTCGCCTTGCCCCCATTGAGACGCACAAAGACACGGTCAAAGCCGAGTATGCCGTCGATCCGCGTTCGGTCCGTGTTGATGACATGATCCGTTATGTGACAGAAGTTTCCCGCGCGGTTCAGGATGTGATGGATATTAAATACAACTCCATTTCCGCTGTCACGCTTCTCACTCGCGAGCTGTTCACAAGCTCCGAAGGTACCTGCATCGATCAATCGTTCGCCCTCACGCAGGGATCCTCCTACGTCATCGCGATCACCGAGCAGGGCGACCAGGAACTCTATGACGCGTTCGGCCATCAGCGTGGATGGGAGGTTGTTCTGGAGGGCATCGTCGAAGAACATATTCGAAATCTTGATCTCCTCACATTCTCCACCAACCTCGCGCGCGACGCTGTCAAGCTGGCTAACTCCCCGCCGCTTGCCAACTCTCAGAAGGAAGCGGTCGTCGTCACGGATCCGCACTTCAACACTCTGAAATCTCACGAGATCATTGGCCACCCGACCGAATTGGACCGGGCGCTCAAGATGGAGACGGCGTATGCCGGTCGGAGTTGGCTTCTGCGAAGCTTAGATGACACCCAGATCGGTAAGCCGATCGCCTCGCCGCTTGTGACTGCCTACTCGGATCCTTCCTTGCCGGGATTCGGGCACTACAAGTATGACCACGAAGGTACTCCGGGACGCAAAGTGGTTCACATCGACAAAGGGATCTTCAAGGGATTCATGAATAGCCGGCAGACCGCGTCGATCCTTGGCACCACGCCGAACGGCTCGTACATGGCCACCACCGCCGGGGTTGTGCCGTTGATCAGGATGTCCACCACTGTGTTCGCTGCCGGCACGTCAAATCCTCAGGACATCATTCGAGAAGTCGACAAAGGCTATTATTTGGTCGGCCATCGGATTCCCTCGATCGCCGAGTCTCGAGAGAATTTTAGGATCTCCGCTCAGAAAGTCTATGAGATCAATAAAGGCCAGATCGGCCAACTGTATCGAGGCGGCGGGATCATGGCCGATACCAAAGATTATCTCATGAAGGTGGACGCCGTCGGCCGCGACTTCCGTCTCTACCCTATCCCGAACTGTGGGAAAGGCCAACCCATGCAGAGTCGTCGCCTCGGTAATGGCGGTCCCACAATGCGAAGCCGCGCTCGCCTCACCGGGCTGCAATAAGGTCTGTCATGGTCAATCTGACTACGCTTAAAGAGACCGCCGAGGAGGGTCTTCGATTTCTCCGGAGGCAAAAAGACGTTCATGAGGCCGAACTCTTTGTCGCCGATAATGCTGTCCTGACAGCACGCCTCAATTATGTTTCGCATATCCCGTGCAATGGCGTCGAGGAACCGAAGTCCATCGAATCTCATGGTTTGAGCGTCCGGGCTGTCTTCACCGACCCGAAAGGCCATCGCGTTGGGATGGGCAGCGAACCCGGGAACCTTTCGCTCGATGGCGTGAAGGCGGCGCTTGATAAAGCGCGCCGCATTGCGGTGCAGGATCCGCATTTCACAAGGCTTCCTGTCCCCTCCTCAGAACGGCGAACGCTCCTGAAATATCATGACCCGGCCACCATGGAACTCACGGATACCGATCTTGTGCAGGCCGGCTGGCGGGCCCTTTCTCAAGCCTTGGGAGTCTTTGAAGAAAACGGGTCCCTCAAAACGCTGGTGTCGGCGAAACAGCGACTCCGAGATCTTGGACTGATCGTCGGCGGAGACGTGACCATCTTGCAGGAGCGCATCGCGATCGGCTCTTCACAACTACCGAAAGTCCAAACAGATGAGTCGAGCTTAATTGCCTCCTTTATCACGGCGATGGTCGAGCGTGAAGACGCGAAGGGCACCGGCTTTGCTTGCTCAACGCACCTCAA
>WNFX01008887.1_pt1 | contig 14543 bp, 11 predicted proteins | sample 5400111 | NCBI WGS metagenome assembly WNFX01 (sample SAMN13153363, study PRJNA577476) | soil metagenome | isolation source: 40 cm soil or saprolite under grassland replicate 1 | place: USA:California | collected 2016-06-15 | reverse complement strand
GAAGATGCGAGCGTGAGCTATTGGCGTCGCTTCATGGATCATTTGCGGAGGAAGAGAGGTTTCTCCCGTGTTTCCTCAAGAGCGTACAGTAACCCAAGGGCATGACGAGACCCGCGCAAACAGGCGTATCTTGCTTGTGAGAGAGTCAGAGCGCCCGCGCGCTCAAGCGGCTTGAAGAGACCAGGAGCCTGGACCAGGGGGCTGAGGTGTTTTTGGGGTCAGCAGTTCCCTATTGATGGTTCGCGCTTTTTGCAGCGCACGCACATTCACAACGATATAGGTCAGCGTATTGAGCCGTGCAACCGAGCGGCCATTGCGTACTTTTGGTCGTTCAATTCCCAGTTCTTTAGCCTGGCTATTGATGCGTTCGGCAGCGGTCCGCTGATTGTAGACGGCGCGGTAGAGCGGAGTACGGCGATCGAGCAAGAGGCGCATTTGCCCACCACGTTCGCTATTGATATCCTTGACGCAGCCTGTTTTCTTGGCAAATTGAGCATGTTCACACGTCTGACCGGTTGGCTCAGGATACAAGAGCGGGCAGCGATAGCGCTGTGCTCGGTAACCGTTCGTGTGGGCAAACGAGGTGGTTGGATGCATCCGCAAGCCGATCGGACAGCGCGGCACACCATCAGGATCAAAAGAGGTGTGGCTACGGCTATTGAGCGGGATGGCGGCGATGCCTCCATGCAAGGTCGAGTGTTGGTACACATACCAGGCATCAAAAGCAGCATCAGCGGCCTGATGAAGAGGATAGCCTCCCAAGGCCAGCACCGTCCGCTGATACAACTCCTGATGATAGGTGACATCAGTGTGGTTGAAGGTTTGAGTATATTCTGCCAATACCACGTCGCCATACACAGGAGAAGTCGCCGCAACGACCCCTGTGCCGTATCCCCACAGATATTCGGTGCGTTCTTTGGTAGAGCCATCCGGTTGCACCATATTGGTACTGGTTTTGCCTCCTACCCGACAGTCAGGATCACCTTTGGGTTGCCGCTCTTTGGTGAAACGATCGCGGATGTTTTCACGCGGATTGTTCTCGCGCACCCAGGCGTAGATATGCTTCACATCAATGGCGATGACCTCGCCTAACCCTGCAATTTCGGCCTGTAAGGACTGGACGGTCTGTTGAAGCAGATCAAAGAGGACAAAGGAGTCCAGACGACGCAACTTCTCACGCAGCCAGCGGTCGGTGGGCACCGTGCGTTCAACATCGAAGCCGTAGAGAGCCGTCCCATCGGGCACAGGACGAAAGCCCAATTCCAACACCAACAGAGGGTGTTCGACCAGGAACGTGCGTAGGTGGGTCATGTAACGTTTTTCTTCCAGGATCTTGATCAAAAACGCTTTGATATATGCCGTTTCAGGATGTGGATGAGGGCCCGACTGATGGTCCCGATGGAGATGGATTGGGATGGCCGTCCAATCCAAAAAGGCAAAGAAGGCACGATAGCGCTTCACAAGCGGATCGTGCTCACGTAACAACGTCAGAGTAGACTGGTCAAGTCGCTCAAAAGTGGGTATCATAGCAGAAAGCTCCTTGCTGTGAGTAGCATGATTTGAATACGACTACTTTGCTTGTGAGCTTTCTTTTTGTCAAGCAAGCAAACTCTCTAACAATTGTTAGTTCCGACTCTCGCCGTATTCAGGAGTGAAAACGTCTATTTTGTTCATGGATAAACAATTGGCAAAGAAGGCAGATACTATTCTTTTCGTAAAGGTCAATAATGATGGGTTTGATCTTGGAGCGCAGAGACGGGCAATTGAGAAAAACGATCTTACGGAAGCTTTAGCTATCTTGCAGCAATACAAACAAGCCCTGCAAAGCGGAGAAGACCCAAAAACTATTTTGAGCGATAGCAAAGTAGCTACAATAGCTGTTTTAGCCGAAAAATCGCAGATAGCGAAAAATGGGGATTATAACCTCACGGGGGAGAGATATAAAGAAAGTCTAGCAAGGCTACATGATGAATGGCCGATGGTTGAGTTAGGTGACGAAGAGTTTTTTAATATAGCATCTGGTGGAACCCCCGACTCACAAAATGCTGAATATTGGAATGGAAATATTTGTTGGGCAACTTTAGTAGACTTACCAGCAGAAGACTTGATAACAGAAATTACTGATACGAAAAGAACGATAACAGTTCCAGGGCTAAGAAACTCATCAGCTAAACTCTTACCTAAAAATTCGATACTTGTATCTTCTCGCGCCACGATTGGAAGAATTGCTGTTAATAAGGTCGAGTTAGCCACAAATCAAGGTTTTAAGAACATTGTCATTAAGGACTTTGGTAGTATAGACCCGTATTATGTTGCCTACATGATGACTAAATTAGTCGAACAAATGGAAAGTTTAGCATCAGGAGGAACATTTAAAGAAATCTCGAAAACCAACTTTTCTACGCTCAAACTTCCTCTCCCTCCTCTTGAAGTTCAGCAAGAAATTGTTGCAGAGCTTGATAGCTACCAAAAAATCATTGATGGAGCCAAGCAGGTTGTTGAGAATTATATCCCTACTATCCAAATTGTTCCTAGTTGGGAAAGGGTGGAGTTGGGAGAAATTGCGGAGATATCTACAGGTACTACTCCTAGCACAGACCGCGCTGATTATTATGTCGGATCTCATGCTTTTATTAAGACAGCTGAAATTAACAACTGTATTATTAGAAAAGCCGAAACACTTTTAAGTGACAATGCTGTTAAGGACTACAACTTGAAGGTTCTACCTGATGGAACCGTTTTGATGGCAATGTATGGTCAAGGTAAAACCAGAGGTCAAGTTGCTTTACTGGAAATTCCAGCATCAATTACTCAAAATGCTGCTGCGATCCAAACTAAGGAAAATGTTGATCCAAAATATTTGTATTATTATCTCTTAGGACAATACGAATACTTGCGGAAAGCTGGAATAGAAGGTCATATCTCACACTTGAATTTGGGTTTTGTCAAAAAACTCAAAATTTATGTTCCTGCTATTGATGAACAAAAAAAACTAGTAGCACAAATTGAAGAAGAGCAAAAATTTATTGATGGGAATAAAAAGCTTATCGAAATCTTTGATCAAAAGATCAAGGATAAAATTGCCGAAGTTTGGGGGACTGACATCACACCAAACGATGACAATAATGCTTCCGCTAATGGCACTCTCAAGGAGACGCTGCCAGCCAAACATGCAGAAATAAAGCAGGCAGAATTAGGGTTAGGCTAGAAATTTGTACTTTTGTCCTATTTTATCTTGCATGTTCATCCCTGATCGTGTAAGCTAAGCACCACTGAATAATCGTCAAATCCCCACTGAGTATGTACGCACGTGGCGAGGTAAGAGCAAGGCAAACGCATTATGGTAAAACATCTTCAGACAATTTCGGTATCTCGACCCCCATTCCTAGGTAGTGGTACATGGTCTATTAACAATCTGAATGATATCACTATTATATTTGGTAAGAATGGCGCGGGGAAAAGTATCCTCCTGAGAAACTTAAGAGATCAAAATAGAGAAACGTACCATTACACCTCACCTGAAAGGGCAGGAGAAATCAGCTTCAATCCAAACTACATGCAAGAAGAAATATTAGGATCGACACGGGCAAACAGAAGCGCCGCAAATTTATCCCCAACCTACAGGGAAGCCACAATAGCCCGTATTCAAGCTTACCTGGCAAAACGGGGGAATATTAGGAAAAGCTCTATTGATGAAGACCCAGGTAATATAGAAGCCATGCTCCAAGTGCTCATGCCTGAGTTTATCTTCAAAATCAAAGATGGAAACCCGCCGTTTGAGTTCATGAGAGCACTAGACCGGCAACCAATTTCCTCTGTCAATTTGCTAAGCAGTGGAGAGTCCCAAATCTTAACACTGGCATTGGATATCCTTTTAATTTGTGCGATGTGGAAATTAGACGGCATGGATAAGGGAGTGCTCCTGATAGATGAGCCGGATTGCCACTTACATCCTGATCTTTTGCAACATCTGGCAAAATTTTTTCAAGACGTTAGTGAGAAGTACAAAGTCCAGATAATTGTCGCCACTCATAGTACAACCTTGTTATCAGCAATGGGCTATCACGGGCGAGGCAAAACGAGCGTTGTATATCTCAATAATGTGCTGCCTGAACAAAGCGCAACGAAGTTTGATGATACCCTGCAAGAAATAGCAACATGCTTAGGCGGACACGCCTTGATGGGGCCATTATTTAGTGCTTCATTATTTCTGGTTGAAGGCGATGATGACTATATTATTTGGAGCCAAGTGCCCAGGCACGGGATTATAAAGCTTGCTGTTTTGCCATGCTCGGGAGACAAAATAAATCGTTATCGCAGAACCCTTGAAAACATTTTTAAGAGCCTCTTGCCAACTCAAACAACCCCATCGGCTTATGCTTTAAAAGACGGCGATAAAAAAGTTACCAATAGTTATTATGAGCATGTAAAATGTTTAAATCTTAAGTGCCATGAAAGCGAAAACCTGTACTTAACAGATGAGGTTCTTGCTCAGTTAGGAACAACCTGGGAAGCTGCCAAAATTAAGATTAAAAACGAAAGCAGCAAATACGGCAGAAAAAGCAAAAAATTAAGCGAGGTCGATACCTGGGACAGGAAGACCGTAGATATAAAAAACGTTATACAACAAATAAGTGTCATTCTTGACGAAAAGCATGTGCCCTGGACGGTAAGAGTCGGTAAGTGTATCGGTGAGAAAAGACCCACTGGACAACTTGCCGAGTTTCTTGGAGAGGATTTAGTAAATGCTCTTTGGGGAAAGATTGCTTCTGAAATTCCTGAAGCATTTCTTATCGGTGTTTCGTAATCCCCGCTCGGCATGCTCCCCTGCCGAGTCGTAAAAATAATCTTGTGCGACGCGGATGAGTTTTCCTCCCCTCTTGCAATTGTGGAGCTGAGAGCTTACTCTCAAAGAGTAACATGAAAAAATTATTGCTCCTTGCAATTCTTCTAGTCTGCTTTTCCTCCCTGTCAACTCACAAAGTAGAGGCAACACGCGGCTGTTGCTCATGGCACGGTGGTGTCAGTTATTGCGACAGTTCAGCAGGCAGGTATGTCTGCAATGACGGAACGTATAGTCCTTCGTGTGGCTGTGCGTATTCCCCGCAAGTCTATACGCCGCCGGTCTATATTCCTCCGACACCAACCCCAACGCCGATAACACTGAAGGTCAATACAACGTATGAGCTGAGCCCAGCCACCTGTACATATACCATTATAGCAGCGTGGGGAAAGCCGTCCTCTTACGATCAGTATAGTGTCAGTGCGGTACAAACTGCTTCACGCCAATGCCAGGACCCGGGTCCAATTAAGCAGGGAAAATTCAAGGTGTATCCAAAAGGCGCAGTGATCTATACACTGACTGCGCAAAGTACAGACGGAGAAGTAGCGGAAGAGCCACTCATCGTAACCGATGCGACACCAACCCCGACAATACTACCGACGCTTGCTAGCAACCCCATGCGCCCAAAGACCGCTCCAAGCGGCATATGGACAGCGATTAGACAATTTTTCTCTCACCTGTTCTGATATGTTTACCAAACTGCTCAATCTTCTGCCGTATGGCATGCTCATTCGAGGTATGATACTCGGTTTTTTCATAATTGCGCTGAGTCTGTACGTGAAGTTTGCTTGACTTCCCTCCCGTTATCACCGTACCTTGACAGCATGCGCCTTCCCTTACTCATAAAGCTTCTCTAGATAGACATCATCTACGTGATACTGCTTTCCCGTCATCCGGTTTAAGTGAGCAACCATTCTCTCAAGTCGTGGGCGTACAGCCATATTGGTTTCATAGAGCGCGCGGATATCATCGGTCGAAACTGACAAGCAACTCTCATAGAACGCGAAAAATGAAATATGGTTCTCTTCCAGCAGGTTCTTAAACGGGGTTCTCTTTCCTTTTGTCATTGCCTATCTCCCATTGTAGTGATATGGATATATCCATATGAGTATAACCAGTGCCATCAAATCATATCATTATTTCGGTATGTACGTCTAGAGGTGAGAGGCGTATCATGAACATAGCCATATGAGTCTGAGGGGAGAAAGTGATCAAGATACGCCTAAAAGAGTTACTCGACGAAAAGAAGATGAGCCAGGCACGATTATCACGTCTTGCTGACCTCTCCCCCAATACCATCCAGGCAATTTACCATGAGCCGACAACCGATGTCATGCTCTCAACGGTTGAGAAAATAGCAAAAGCACTGCATGTCACCCTCGATCAACTGCTTGAGATGGACTAATACCACTTCTGGATAACGTTACGAAATCACCCGTTGCAACAAAGATCAGGCGAGTTGACGCCTCCTTTTTCCCATGTCGCAGAATGGCTTGATATACGACAAAGATATATAAAAGTAGTGTAACTACTCAGGTCTCCCACAGACTTGCCAAAGGAGAGGAAAGCGACTAAAGTACACCTATGACGAACGAAGAAGAACTGCAAGCCCTGCGAGAAGAAAATCGCATCCTCAAAGCATTGGTAGCTGAACTGCTCCCGTTGAAAGAGCAGTTGGCCCAGGCGAATGCGCGGATCAAGGAGCTTGAAGAGCGATTGGCCAAAGACAGTCGCACGAGCAGTAAGCCGCCCTCTTCTGATGGGCTGGCGCGCCAGCCCCGCCGTTCTCGTCGTCCAACTGGCAAGCGTCCTGGAGGTCAGGCGGGGCACCCTGGACACTCCCTTTCGATGGTGGAGCAGCCAGATGAGGTGGTGCGTCACCGTCCCCAGGTGTGTAGCCAGTGCCGTGCGGACCTCAGCGATGTAGCAGGCAGTGTGACAGACCGTCGGCAAGTCATGGACGTGCCTGAAATGCGTCTCCTGACAAAAGAGCATCAGATCGAAACGATCTGTTGTCCAATTTGTCACACCAGAATCTTCGGCAGCTTTCCCGCTACGGTCACCGCACCCGTGCAGTATGGTCCCAATATTCAAGCGTTGGCGGTGTATCTGCACCAGGGACAATTGCTCCCCACCGCTCGCACCTGCGAGACCCTGGCGGCAATCACGGGATGCCAGATTGCGGAAGGAACCTTGATCCAGTGGAGCGAACTGGCAGCAGAGCGGCTGGCTCCCACCGTCGAGCGCATTGCCGCGTTGATCGCTACCAGTCGGCTCCAGCATGGAGATGAGACCGGCATCCGCATCTATGGAATGCTGCATTGGTTGCATGTGAACTGCACGAATTTCCTGACCCATCTGGCCTGGCATGCCTCGCGAGGGCGGGAGGCGATGGACGAGATTGGCATCTGGCCGCGCTTTGTCGGGCGAGGGATGCACGACCGACTGGCGAGCTATGATGCCTATGGGTGCGCTCACAGCATCTGTGGCGCTCATCTGGTGCGCGATTGTGCAGGAGTCGCTGAGCAGGAGCAGCAGGAGTGGGCCTCCGAGATGCAGGACTTTTTGCTCGATCTGCATGATGGGTGCCAGCAGTGGCGTCTGCGTCACCTGACGGCTGTTCCCGCCATCGAGCGCGACGACTGGGTCGCCCGCTATTTCGAGATTCTGGCGGCTGGCTATGCTGCTCAAGCGCCACCACCCGCCTCTTCCCCCGGATCGCGCAAAGGTCGCCCCAGGCAAAGCAAGGCCAAGAATCTGCTGGATGCCTTGCTCTTGCGTGCTGATCAAGTACTCGCTTTGCTTGACGATCTGCGGATTCCTTTTACCAACAACCAGGCCGAGCGTGATCTGCGGTGGGCCAAAGTGCAGCAAAAGATTTCTGGGACCTTTCGCAGTGCGACGGGGGCCAGCGCTTTTTGCCACATCCGTAGTTATCTTTCCACGATGCAGAAGCAAGGACACTCCATGCTCTCTGCTCTGACGGCTGTCTTCCATGGTCAACCTTTACCGGTCGCTTGGACCCCTGAGTAGTTACAAAGTAGTGCTTCCCCCCCGGCTGATGTAATTGAGAACTATGCGTAGCGCGGTCTCCACTATCAGTATTTTCTCATTGAAGAATGAGCATGAAACGTCTTTTAAAAATCGATAGGTTCTAAACTAATTGTATCAAATAATTTCGTTTTTTCTTTGTCCATAATAGTAGCATATTCATTATCAGAATACTGCATAGCAATTTTCTCAAGCGCTGCAAATGTCATTCCGGGTTTCAAATATTTCTCAACATTTGGCACCTGCTTTAGCGCTTCAAAAGGGGTCAGATATTTGTTATAGATTTTTTTCTGTTTTCCTTTCGAACTGATCGTGATGGTTGCAAATCCGCACGGGCGGTGAAAATTCAAATAGGTATTAAAAACAGTCACATAAAAATCGTTAATCGTTGGCGCATATTTTTGATTGATGTAAAAGTAGCCCATGTGTTTTCTGATAATGCTGCCGTTTTTCGATTCGACTAAAGCATTATCATTGGTTTGCCGGGACCGTGATTTGGTCAGTTTAATTAACAATTTGTTCAGCAGTTTTGCCACGGTATGATTAATATATTCACTGCCATTATCAGCATGAAACTCAATAATAATAAACGGGTATTGCTCAAGTATTAAAAGCAGGATCGGTTCAAGATACGCTTCTGAAATTTTCTCAACCGCTGCAATAATTTCCCATTGCGTCACCTCATCAACTGAGTTGATGTGGTACACCCCTTTCTCACTCATAGTCCCGGAATCCGAGGCTAAATCGCCCTGATGGACAGTATCGATCCTGATGTATCCCGGTTTTCCCTGCGGATCAGGTTTTCTTCTTTCTCCGATATTTCTTTGCACTGCTTGCGTGTTTTTAAAGGTTAAACTTTTCGTTACATACACCCTGGTCGTTCTTAACCGGTAAATATGCGCTACTGAAATTTGACTGATTTTTGCGTATTCTTTTTTTCCGAATAGTGTAAATTCTCTGAGCAATATTTGTCTGGTCGCGTACCCGTTAAGTCGGTAATGAATATTGTCAGTTTGGCATAAAAGAGCAATATCGGCGGGAGAATATTTGGTCGGAAATGAACGCCTTTGGTAATCAACAAAATATAATTTTCCCGCCAGGTATTTCCGGATTAGTCTGCTTAATTGCGCATTAGAATAGTCAGTTACTTTTTGGATATACTCTCGGACAAGTCCTCTTTCACCTTTTTTCAGACTCCTGAAATTAAACCGGTTTAACACCTCTTTCACCCATTCGTATTTTTCTTTTTTCGAAGATCCGGAAAATTGTATGTTCGGTACGCCGGTAAGGAATTTTGAAATGCCCGTAATGTCAGTTAGTCCGGTATCAATCATAGTAATATTCATGACCTATGATTTTACTAGACTGAGGCGCTAAATGCTCATTTTACATGAGAATCGTCTACTGTTTCATGCTCATCTTGTATGAGACAAGACTCTATCTTGAAACTTCCATGTTGCAATGCTAGGATGGAGCAGCAGCCAATACTATAGTGTTGGCTCACCCTATGGCAGATAATGACCGGCTTCTAGAACAATTTGAAGAACTTTTTGAGGCAGAGCGGGCGCACGTAAGTCCCTCTAAAAGAGGCTTTGCCTCAATGTCGCAAGAACAACGGCGAGCAGTCGCAGTTATGGGCGGGAAAGCCGCTCATGAAATGGGAAAAGCCCACACCTGGACACGCGAGGAAGCGCAAAAAGCCGGACGGAAAGGCGGCCTCGGGAAGAACTACCCAGGCATACCGGACTTGCACGCAAGGCAACGCTAACCCCTTCCCTTGGCTGATGTAATTGCCCATTATCTACACCATTTTTATGCCTATTTTTAGACCTGAAATTTGGGGGTCGTGAAAACGACCTTTAGACTGAACACACAATCTTTCTAAAATACCTCATGGCCGTTTTTGTACTTTTATGCAGTTGTATCCCTTGATGTGCGACTTCCTCTTTTCTGGCCGCTTTTCCGTTGACTTTTCTCTGCCTGGTTGCTAGTATTTAGCAATCTTTCTTCATTTCACTTATGGCTCTACATCAATATTTACAAAATTTTATAAGTTGGATAAACGATCCAAATCATCAAACAAGACAAACAGTCATATATGTTTTAATCTCTAGTTTCATTGGGGTTATGTTTATATTGCTCTTTTTGTATTATCGAACTCACCAACCAATAAAGTGTGGTTCTCTTCCTGATTGTGTTATATTTTAGCCTTATGAAGAGAAAATTTCTCTTTTTGCTTATCGTTGCAATTGCGATTTTGACTATTGCTTCTTACATAGAGCTGCATCACTGGCTTGCTATATCCTATCTGAAAATCGCAAAGAATATAGAAGCATTTTTTAAGTCTAAATCTCAGTGACGCAATTTTCACTCCTGTTGGTTTGAAAAATCTCATGCCTTTTATATTAACTCATGTTACGCAAAATATCGTCATTCTGGAAAGCAACGACTTTGCCAGAATCAAATGTATTGATCCTGGCTGCGCTCGATGACTCGCTTACCAGGATGACGGTGCGTAAGGTGAGATATTAACACCTATTGCCTCCTTGACAGGCAATCTTTTTTCTGTAATAGTATTAGTACAGTTTACAGTTTATTTATGAAAAAGTTATTCTCTGTTTTTCTTCTTGGTTTTCTTTCTTTTTTAACTTTCCATGGCTTAGCTTTTGCTACTGATTTTAACGTTACTTACTACCAAGCTAATCCTCCGGGCGACTTACAGGTCACTTATTCAGACATCGGACATAGCGATTGCACTAACTTTGAAGTGCATAGAGCAAGCGATAACGTTCAGGTATATGGCTTTGGAACCTCTGATTGGAGCGGCGTGAATTGTACCAGCACAGGTATAAGTTTTACGAACGCCCCGATTGGTGACAATAACCTCTCTGATGGTGACTACTATTTAGTTCTCTCAAATGCCGATGGGGCACATACGTGGTCAGTAGTATCCCAAACGTTTCATCTCGCGTCTAATTCGTTTGGTTCATCTCCTACCCCCACACCAACAGCAACGCCTGACTTCACCGTAACCTACTATCATGCAACTTCCCCAGGTGATTTACAAATCAATTATTCGGATATTGGACATAACGACTGTACTAATTTCGAGGTGCGTAGTGCAAGCAATAACCTTGAAAGGTATGGTTTTGGAACCTCTGATTGGAGCGGCGTGAATTGTACCAGCACAGGTATAAGTTTTACGAACGCCCCGATTGGTGACAATGGTATCCCCGATGATGACTATTATTTAGTTCTCTCAAATGCCGATGGGGCACATACGTGGTCAGTAACATCCCAGACATTTCATCTCACGTCTAGTTTGTACCGTCCTTCTATTACCCCAACTCCTTTTACCGTTAATAGTTACCAAGCTAATCCTCCGGGCGACTTACAGGTCACTTATTCGGACATCGGACATAGCGATTGCGCGAGCTTTGAAGTGCATAGAGCAAGCGATAACGTTCAAGTCTATGGTTTCAGAACTGCTGGTTGGTCTGGTCTTTCATGTACGAGTACAAGTATCAGCTTTACTAACGCCCCTCTCGGTGATAATGATCTCCCCGACGGTGACTACTATTTAGTTCTCTCAAATGATCCAAGCGGTATTGCGCCGTATACATGGTCAGAAATATCTCAAACATTTCATCTCACTTCTAATTTGTATCCCACTCCTAATCACGCCCCAGTCATCAGTTCACTTGCAAATGACACAATCAACGAGGGCGATACCTATTCAGCAACCGGCTCCTTCACCGACCCTGACTCAACCTCCTGGACAGGAGCCGTTGACTACGGTGACAGTTCAGGTTCACACTCATTAACCCTGTCAGGCATGAATTTCTCCCTGAGCCACGTCTATAAAGACAACGGAACCTATACCGTCACAGTCAGCGTCACTGACAACCAGGGAGCAACAGGAACAAGTACAGCGCAGGTCACAGTGAACAATGTCGCCCCAACCCCCGGAGCTATCACGATTTCACCAAATCCAGTGCAGATCAATACCTCAGTCAGCGCAACAGCAAACTTTACTGACCCAGGTGTCCTCGATACCCATACAGCGACAATTAATTGGGGAGATGGTGTGAATACCAATCAGCCATGTTCTGTAACGGAACCAAGTGGTTCTACCCCAGGAACAGTTACTTGTGCACTTTCTTCAGGATACGCGTCAGCGAACGTCTACCCTGTCTCAATCACTGTTTCAGATGGCACAGCTTCGGGGACTTCTCCGACAGCGTATGCATCTGTCTATAATCCTACTCAACAAGGTATCTTTAGCGCAGGACAACGGTTTAGCAACCCTGCCACTGCTTATCCTAGCACGTCAGGAAATGTTACCTTTGGACTGAGTTACAAGTATCAAGGCAGTATGCCAACAGGTGTCCGACAGTTTAGCATGGACTTTAACGCTGCCAACCTCCATTTCAATGCAACCAATATCAGTGCATTGGTTATTGCAAACAATATGGCAACCCTGACCGGAACAGGGATGCTCAACGGTGGCTCACAAACGTATAACTTCCTCGTCACTGGTGTAAATGGTGGAGATATCCGTATCCAAATAACAGACTCTTCAAACAACGTCATCTACGATACTCAGCCGGGAGCAGCCGCTACTGCAACTCCGACAACCTCTGTAACCGGAAATATTGTAGTCCACAACTAACCCGCGCCTTTATAAGCTTCATATAAATACAGTTATACGAACCTCTATTTCAGCTAAGACGGAAATATCGTTTAGACTAATTGCCATCAGTCGTAGCATGTTTTCTTGCTTTATGCAGACGGAACTCTTTTGTATCAACCAAAAATTCGTTACCAGTCAGTGAAACCCAATCATTTAAATCTTTGATAAAGTTGGAGATAACTTCTGTAAAGTAGTCAATATACATAGGATTGACTTTATAAGCGTTAAATGCTTTTTCTTCATTGTATTGTGGTATGTCAGGGAAATCTATCACTACAAATTTATCTTCCTGGAGGTGTTTTAGAAGTAGAAATCTGTCAGGGTATTTAGTGTTTCTTGGATTGATGCTATCCCCTTTTACTAATTTGTATCCTGTCAGTTTCTTCCCTGTGGCAGCAAACATGTCATCTATTTTTTGTGTAGCTTCCATAGCTTGTATACTTTTTAATATCCCAATAATTGCTATCACTTGCTTGCTATCAAGTTTTTGTATGATAAAAGCGTTTTTGAGAATATTTTCCAAATTTGTTTGATAAGCTTCCCATACCCTAAAAACTTGAAAGCCAAAATACTCGTTTTCAGTTAAAATGTTTCTTATATCATTCTTTGAAAGAACCAAAAATTTGCTAAAACCCTGCAAAGTACGGTCTGTTTGCTCTAACGGGTAGAGGATTTTTATTAACTGGCTGATGATCCCCATTGCCTCTCTATCCACTTGCATCTTCCCGTATTCAAAAATTTCCTTATTCAGCTTGCTTTCTGAGCTACTTTTGATAATCTCGTAAAAAAATAAAATCACTGGAATAGCAACGAGCGTTGCTGATATATTCATAAGGAGGTTTTTTATATCTCCATCCGTAAGAAGACCGAGAGTGTAAAACCCTATCCCCGCTAGGCAGGAAACAACATAAGGCAAAGCTCTGTAAAAAAATTTCTTCATCTAGGGTTCTCACATCATTATACTTTATGATTTCTTTCTCAACAGTTAAAACGAAGCGAAAGGATAAAAATAAAATCACCTCCTCCGCAAAAGGTAAAGTGAGTCCCCTTAGCTTCGTATAATGGGTCTTTATACGAACCTCCCGCTTGACACGCACGCTCACAATTTGCTACAAATGGTTCACTATAACGGCTGTTTTCACCTATTATATGAACCAAGTTTTGTAATTTTGCGGCGTTGCCAAAACGCAGACTATCGGGCAGAATGAGACCGGAACAACACAACCGGCTGGAACGTTGAGCAGTTTCCCCGGTAGAGAAGGCGTATGGACACAACAACACAGCTTTACACATCACTCACCCGATACCTCAACAGTCTGACAGGGCGAAATCTGAGCGTCCACACGGCAACTGCGTATCGCACTGATCTTCTGCAATTCCTTTCCTTTCTTGCAGAGAACGATGTCACGGTCAACAGCCCTGAGAAGATCACCCGGACGCATATTCTTGACTACCTCTCCTTCCTTTCAGGTTTAGGCCGATCCGGTGTGACCAGGACGCGCAAACTGGCAGCAATCCGTGAATACTGTAAGTTTCTTGTCGATGAGTCTCTTCTTCCCCACTCCCCCACTGACAACATTGTCCGGCCTAAGCAGGAGCGCAAGCAGCGCGTGTTCTTGCGGGTTGATGAATACATGCGCCTTTTAAATGCAGCCGCAGGAAATCCCCGCGATTATGCAATTTTGCAACTGTTCCTCCAAACCGGCATCCGCGTTGCGGAGCTTGTCGGGCTAACGCTTTCGGACATTGACCTTGCGACAGGCGCGATGCTGATTAACGGCAAGGGAAACAAACAACGGACAGTCTTTCTTGAGAAGAAGGCAAGCCAAGCCTTGAGAGCCTATCTCCCCAACCGGCTACACAGCCTGGATCAGCATGTGTTTCTTAACTACCAGGGAACCCATCTTTCCGTGCGGGGCGTCATGGATATCGTTGAGAAGTACCGGAACCTGGCGG
>WNFX01005242.1_pt1 | contig 14544 bp, 10 predicted proteins | sample 5400111 | NCBI WGS metagenome assembly WNFX01 (sample SAMN13153363, study PRJNA577476) | soil metagenome | isolation source: 40 cm soil or saprolite under grassland replicate 1 | place: USA:California | collected 2016-06-15 | reverse complement strand
GTGGCGGAGGTTGAGGACCTGGGTTTTGCCGGGATGTTTCGCTCAGACCACTTCACCAATGCTAACCCGCCGGACCTGGACTCGTTGGAGACGATTGTTTCTCTGACCTACCTGGCCGACCACACGCGGCGCATCCACTTTGGGCAGATGGTGTCGCCTTTTTCGTTCCGCAATCCTATGCTGCTGGCGCGGCAGGCGGCGGCGCTGGATGATTTGAGCAACGGGCGGATGATCCTGGGGGTTGGGGCAGGTTGGCAGGAGCGCGAACACCGGCTCTTCGGTTTTGAGCTGGGGGATGTAGCGACGCGCATGGCCCGTTTCGAGGAGGGTCTCGAGGTCGTGACGCGCCTGCTCAAGAGCGATGAGCCTGTTACGTACGAGGGCCGCTTCTTTCGATTGCGAGGCGCGACTTTGCTGCCGCGACCGCAGCGACCGGGCGGGCCACGAATCCTGATTGGGGGCAACGGTATTAAACGCACCTTGCCGCTGGTGGTGCGCTATGCCGATATCTGGAATGGTACGTTCCTGCCGCCCGAGGAGTTTCGCAAGCGCTCGGAGATCCTCGATGGATTGCTCATGCAGGCCGGACGAAAACCGGAGGATGTTCAGCGCACCTTGATGAGGGGGCTTTTCTTCGGGCGTGATTTGGCGGAAGCTGGGCGGCGGCTGCACGGGCGCGCGGAAGATCCCAGGTACGCGGGCAAGTCGCTGAAAGAGGTGATTGATATTCTCGCCTCGCAGGATCACGAGATCGTTGGCACGGCGGATATGGTGATTGAGCAGATCAAGGCTTACGAGGTGGTGGGGGTGGAAGAATTAATGTTGCAGTGGTTTGACATTGATGATATCGATGGGCTGCGAGCGTTCGCGAGGAGTGTACTGCCGCATGTTTAGATAGGGGTGAAGGAAGCTTTTTATGGAACGGATACGTACGGTTGAGGTTGGTGAACATGTAGGTGAGCGCGTGCGTGTGGCGGGCTGGCTGCACTCGCTGCGGCGTTTAGGGGGTGTGAACTTCCTGGTTGTTCGCGATGGCTGGGGTATCGTGCAGGTGGTGACGGAGAGCGAGGCTGAACTGGGGCCGCTGCAGGGCGGCGTACTCGGTGTTGAAAGTATCGTGGCTGTCGAGGGTGTTGTTGTGAGCGAGGCCCAGGCGCCAGGAGGGGTTGAACTGCACCAGCCGCGCATCGAGGTGATCACGCCGGTGCCGGAGGTGCCGCCGGTGCCGCTCAACAAACGAAAAATTACGGCGAACATTGGAACACTGCTCGACCATGCCGTTGTGACGAATCGCCACCCGGCACGACGGGCTGTGCTGCGCTTGGGAGCCGGGGTGATGGCTGGTTTTCGCAGTACGCTGATTGAGCGAGGATTTACCGAGATACAGACGCCAAAGATCGTGGCGGCAGCTACTGAGAGCGGCGCGAACGTTTTCAAGCTGGACTACTTTGGACGGCCAGCTTTCCTGGCGCAGAGCCCGCAGTTTTACAAGCAGGCAATGGTGGGTGTCTTTGAGCGTGTCTTCGAGGTGGGCCCGGTCTTTCGCGCGGAACCGCACGACACCACACGTCACATCAACGAATATGTCAGCCTGGATGCCGAGTTTGGCTTTATTGAGAACCATTTTACGGTGATGGCGCTCTTGCGGGATGTGATCGCGGGCATTTTGACGACGTTACATGAGCAGTATGCTGCTGAATTGAAGATACTGCAGGTCAAGATGCCGGAGGTGCCGGAGGAGATACCGCACATTTTCTTTCCGGAGGCGCAGGAGTTGATATATAAGCGCTATAAGACGGATGTGCGGGGTGAGCCGGACCTTTCGCCGCAGGACGAGCGCTGGCTGGGAGAGTGGGCGCGACAGGAATTTGGCAGCGATTTCCTGTTCGTCACGGGGTATCCGATGCGCAAGCGGCCATTTTATACGCATCGGGACCTGGAGCATCCTGAATACTCAAACTCGTTTGACCTGCTTTTCAGGGGTACGGAACTGGTGACGGGCGGGCAACGGCTGCATCTCAAGTATGGGATGCCGCCGCATGGTGGTTTCGCTATCGGGCTGGAGCGCTTGCTTATGCAACTGACGGGTATGAACAATATCAAGCTGACGACGACGTTTCCACGCGACCTGACACGGGTGACGCCGTGATCGTCGAATTCGTGGAGGATGGATCTGATCCGTAGGGGCGGGAGTGGTGTGGATGTGGGGTGGGGACGCTTGCGTCGCCCTCGTCCTGTGCACGCTTTCCCCTCCTGTCAGGGCGACGCAAGCGTCCCCACCCCGCACAACCCTTCCCCCGCCCCTACGGGTACGAAGGCGCTTCCGAGGCGATGTCACACAATACCTAACCAGCTTCGTCGCTTTCCCTTGTCGTTCATGATCTTTGGTCCCTGGGAGGTTTATCCAGCCTGTAGAACTGGATACCAGTTGCCAGGAACCAGATAGACAACAGGAGGACAGGCTGAATAAAGCCAGGCAGCCCTCCAACCAGGCGGATATGTCAAGTTGAGAGCATGCTGCATCAGAAACCTCTATCAAGCATGCAACGTGCTATCTTATAGATGGGCATCCCTGCAGTCGTCAAGTAGCATGTCTCGTAAAGAAAGTCCCGGTAACTCTAAACAGCGTAGAAAATCCACACTATCGACGATGTAGTTCGAAGCTGTCCAGGAGGTAAGCAGGAGATGAAAAGAACGGGTACGGGCACAAATAACACGAGTCACCAATCCGCTCAAGGTGGAATCCTCGGTAAGAAAATGAGTCGACGGGATGTGCTCTATCTAGGGGCTACCGCCGGCATCGCGGGGGCACTTAGCGGAGGTATCGTACTCAGCGAAGGCGCCATCAATCCAGCCCACGCTGCTTCAAGTGCCACGATCAGCGTGTCAGGAACTCAATGGGGCGTAAGCACAGCCTATATCGGAGCCACCGAAGGCAATGTCCGTTTCAATACTGCGGACATGAGTGATCTCGGCATCAATACGTACCGCATCTATGGCGGCATGTCACGCTGGGAATGGCAGGACCCCTACAGCCCTTATGGCACACCAACTATTGACCAAATCAAAGCCAATCCAAGTGTCATCAACTGGACATGGTGGGATAACGCGATGACTAATCCGCCTAACGGCAGCGATTACTGGTGGAGCAATGGCCCAACCCTCTGGCAAGGTAACGCCAGAACAATTTTCGCTAACCTCCAGTCCGCCGGTATCCGGCCTGTAGTGACAGTTCGCAACCGCGACAATAATGGGAATCCAGCATGGGCCCCCAATCCACCAGTGACGGCCAATGACTGGAACGTCTGGTGGGGTCACGTTTTCTCCACCGTTTACTGGCTCAACGTCCGCAACAATTACAACGTGAACGACTTCGAGATCCACAACGAACCCAACAACAGCAGCCAGGGTTGGGGTGGAACGGAGTCCCAGTACTTCACCTTTGCACAGTATACCCACGATGCCGTCGCCTATGTTTTCAACACCTACTTGCCTGGGCGCACCTACCACGTCTATGCACCTGTGACAACCGGTGGATCAAGCTGGCCAAACGACGCTCTCCAGCAGATCCCGGCCTATTTTGACAGCGTCGATATTCATGATTACAGTGGCAGCATCTCTAGCTACGTGCAACAAGTTCATGGCTGGATGGATAGTACCGGCCATAGTAGCTATCCGCTCTGGCTAAGCGAATGGGGCACATACCGGGGTAAGTACAACAGTATTTCGTTTGATGTCTCGCTCGTAAGTAACCTGATCAGCGGCTCCCAGCCGGGCGATAGCAATGTTACCGGCAGTCATGTTTTTAGCATGTACGATTGGAGCGCCGGCAGCGGCCATCTCCAGAGCTTCCAGGGACTGGTGGCGGCAGATGGCACCCGCACCTCTGGCTACTATGCTATGAGGCTCGGCATTCGCGGCCTGCAAGGAGCGCGGCCGACGTACCAGAGCACGACCAGCAACTCCAATCTGCAGGCAATTACCACGAAGGATTCCGCTGGCCACGTCTACCTGCTGGTCACCAACAGCAGCGTTAAGACGGCTTACACGGTCGATGCCGATCTCTCAGCCCTGATCTCCAGCGGGACTGGTACCATGTGGCAGTTTGACTCGACGCATATGGACGTGGTTGTGGGCAGCCCTCAACTCAGCAATGGACATGTCGCGTTTACCGTTCTCGGCACATCTGCTGTGTTGCTCAAATTCTGAGCGGGCAGTGCCGAGTGAGGAGCAAATATGACAAAACCAATCAAATTTGGCATCATTGGCGGTGGATGGCGTACCACATTTTTCTTGCAGATCGCAAGGGAATTGCCGGAACGTTTCCAGATTGGTGGCCTCCTTGCACGTAACGCCGAGAAGAGACAGGCGCTGGAAACTCGCTGGGGAGTGCCAACATATGGCACGCTTGACGAATTGCTGCGCGTACCTGATCTACAGTTTGTGGTGGTCGCTGTGTCCTGGCCCGCAACACCCGTGCTCCTCAAAGAATTGGCGTCGCGCAACGTTCCAGCGTTAGCGGAAACGCCATCGGCACCAGACCTCGAAGGGCTCATCTCCTTACAGCCGTTGATCAAAGCAGGAGCAAAGATTCAGGTTGCAGAACAGTACCAGTTCCAGCCGCTTCACGCTGCACGTCTAGCCATAACGAGTTCAGGAAAGCTAGGAACAATCACTCAGGCACAAATTTCAGTAGCACATGGCTATCACGGTGTGAGCCTGATGCGCAAGTTCCTGGGTATCACGTTTGATAGCGCAACGATTAGCGCAAAGAGCTTCAATTCTCCCCTGATAGCCGGGCCAGATCGTGATTTTCATCTCCCTGAACAGGAGAAAGTCGAGGCTTCAAAGCAGGTCATCGCCTACCTGGACTTTGGTGGCAAGCTGGGGGTCTACGACTTTACCTACGCTCAATATCGCTCCTGGGTTCGCGCGCCGCGCATGCTTATACGCGGAGAACGCGGTGAGATCAACAACACGCAGGCTCGTTACCTTGAAGACTTCCAAACGCCGATTTCCATCGAGCTACAGCGACAAAATGCTGGAGAGAGCGGCAACCTGGAGGGCTACTACCTTAAAGGGATTCTGGCAGGCAGCGAATGGATCTATCGGAACCCCTTTGTTCCTGGTCGACTCAGTGATGATGAAATTGCCATTGCTTCCTGCCTGGAGCATATGGTACGCTTTGTTGAGGGGGGCCCGGAGTTCTATGGATTAGCGGAGGCAGCACAGGATCACTACCTGAACATCATGATCGATCAGGCACTAACCACGGGCGAACCCGTAAAAACGTCTTTACAGCCGTGGACGCAAATATAAAGCATGAGCTTTCCATACGAGCTACTGGTCATTCGGGTGTATGAAAAAGTCGCAGGCGTGCGAGCGGAAGGGAGGTGGAGGGCCGATAAATCGGCCATGTGCGCGATAAATCGGCACCTACGGCCTTGATTACCGACAAACAATTCATGCCATCTGGTCATTCGTCGTTCGACAGCGACAGCCAATGAAACTGCCAGAGCATAGTTAACCGTATATTGAACGACAGAAGGGGAAAGAACAAGGTGTTTATGATGAATGAGCCGCTCTTCGGCGCCGATTATTACCCTGAACACTGGAGTACTGAGCGCTGGCCAGTTGATGCCGAACTCATGCAGCAAGCTGGCATTAACACCGTGCGCCTGGCGGAATTTGCCTGGTCGCGCCTGGAACCAAGAGAGGGTTTCTTCGACTTCGGCTGGCTAGATGAAGCCATCAAGATTCTGAATGATCATGGGATACGGGTCGTGCTTGGTACGCCGACTGCCGCACCACCGGCGTGGCTGATTTCAGCGCATCCTGAAATCCTGCCGGTTAACGAGGATGGTCAGCGGGCGGGCTTCGGAATGCGCCGTCACTACTGTCCTACGCAGCCGACTTTCCACGCGGCGACACGTCGTATCGTCGAAGCCATGGCGAAACACTATGCTCAAAATCCTGCAGTTTTTGCATGGCAGATAGACAACGAGCTAGGCAATATCGCCAATGGTAACCGTTGTCACTGCTCCTCATGTCGCGCAGCCTTTCAGCGCTGGCTTCAGCAGCGCTATGAGAGCCTTGAGAATCTTAATCGCCAGTGGGGCACAGTTTTTTGGAGCCAGGAATACAGCGCGTGGGAACAGATTCCTGTGCCAATGCGGTATATACGAACGGGAGGCCTGGGCTCAGTACATAATCCTGGGCTCTACCTCGATTTCGCCCGCTTCACCTCCGAGAGCTGGGTACAGTACCAACATCTCCAGGTGCAGACCCTGCGCGAGGTCTGCCCGCAACACCTGCTTACCCACAATCTGATGGGCCTGTTTCCTTACGTGGACTACGTCGCGCTTGCGCAGGACCTTGACGTCGTATCGTGGGATAACTACCCCCGGCTACCCGGACCGTTTAGTCCCTTCCATGGAAACTGGAGTCCCAGCTACGTAGCGATGGCCCATGATCTGATGCGTGGGCTCAAGGGCCGCACCTTCTGGGTGATGGAGCAGCAGGCAGGGCCAAGCGGCTGGGGAATATTATCACCTACCCCGTTGCCCGGAGAAATTCGCCTGTGGACCTTGCAGTCGGTAGCGCACGGAGCCGAGGCCATCGTCTACTTTCGCTGGCGCACCTGCCGTGTGGGGACCGAACAGTACTGGCATGGTATTCTGCCACATGATGGGAATCCCGGAAGACGGTTCGAGGAAGTGCGCCAGACTGGAGAGGAATTGCGGCGTCTGGGTACGCTCGTGACAGCGTCTTTTCCTGCCGAGGTAGCCATCCTACGTTCCTACGACGTGCTCTGGGCATTCGAGGCGCAGCCCACTGCTGAAGAACTTTCCTACAATGATCAGATAGGGCGCTACTACAGGGCACTATGGCGTCGCAATGTAGCGGTAGATCTCATCACCGAGGACCGACCGTGGGAGTCTTATAACGTTCTCATTGCGCCGTGCTTGTTTGTCTTGCGCGACGATATAGCGTTGCGACTCCGTTCCTGGGTGGAGGCCGGAGGAACGCTGGTATTGACGTTCAGGAGCGGAGTCAAAGACGAACATAATGCAGTCGTCGATCTGCCGCTGCCGGGAGCACTGCGTGAGCTAGCCGGCGTGCGAGTTGTTGACTATACTGCTTTGCTGCCAACAGGAGCAGGAACGCCCAGCGGTGGTCCAGAAAGTCTTGAACTGACCATAGACGGTACGTTGCAGCGCGTGAGCGCAGGCGTTTGGATGGATGAGCTGGAAACGAACGGTGCGGAGGTGCTTGGAAGGTATCGCGGTCAACCGTTTGACGGAGCACCGGCTGTGACCATGAAGCGGGTCGGGGCAGGAAAAGTTTTCTATGTTAGTACATCGTTGGACGATGCCGGGCAGGACTTGCTCATGAGCAAGGTGCTTGCCGAAGCTAAGGTAAGTCAAGGGGTGTTATCACCGGACAACGTAGAGATATTACGCCGGGTGCACGAGGGTGCTGATCACTGGTTCATCCTGAATCATGGCCCGGCTCCACAGGAAGTTACGATACCGGCCAGTGGCATAGATCTGCTCACCGGCAAGGCGCTTGCTGGGAATATTACCGTAAATGGTCTCGATGCGCTGGTTGTGCGCAGTCAATCCAGCCCATAATGGACGAGCTCAGTGAATTCACCGGAGCAAGTGGGCCATTAGTGCTGCATCATTTTCTGCAATTGTAGAATGGTATTCCAATTTCTTCCTGTTCCACTTGTTTTCAGCTTTTTCTCAATAAAGGCACCGGACAGTTTTGAGCGTCCAATGCCATTCGCATAATAGATATACAATTCCTGGCCGATTAAGTAGAGTTCTTCAGGGCCAACATACGTCTTCTGGAGATCTTCCAGTGCTGTCCTCTCAGGGCGAGTCGCCAGAAACATCACGACCACCCACTTTAACTCTTTCGTGGGTTGGTTCTGAAATGGATTGTTCGCAATAATATCGTTTAACTCGGCCGAAGTTCGAACCATGACTGTCACGCGAAAGCCGAATTTTTTTGCAAAGCCATCCTCAATTTGCCCTGAGAGTTGAGCCGGGTCTGCGTTATCACTTGTAAATACAACGTTTCCGCTCTGAATATAGGTTACGACATCCTTTAATCCCAGGGATACATGCAGGTCTTTGAGTTCATCCATCCGTATCTTCTGGTGACCGCCCACGTTGATGCCGCGGAACAGTGAGACAAACGCCGTCATTTTATTAGCTCCTTGGGGGGGAAAGTCACAGGTAAATATGAATTGTGATCGCTATCAATTATAAACTTTAAAGATGGACATTATTGACTTGTATTTGACCCATAAATGCCCCCCATTTGATACCAGAATGACGTTGTGAACATGCAATTTTTGGGGCACACTTTACACGTTGACCATACAGACAGTGGGGGCAAGAGTGAGAACCGTGGGAACAATAATGAGGAGAGAGAAAAGGAATGATCTGTGAAAGGAGTCGTTTCTATGTACCAGTCTTGCGTGATCCATATTGCTATTCAATATCCGGCGCTGTTTGCGGAAGTGCTTGCGGGGGATATTGAGAGTACGGAGGTTGCTATCGAGGGAGTGGTTAGTCCGGTGTTGGTGGAACTTTTCGGTGGTGAAATTCTGGTGGATGAGGTGACTGTGCGGGAGGTACGGGGGGATGCTGATGCTAGCAATTGAGAAGTTTCTTACTGTGGCTCTTGCTTTTTGTTGATGGCGGCTTCGCGACAAGTCGCTCAGCAGGAAATAATTTATGGGAAAAAAGCTGCCTGTGGCCCCGCCATAGGCAGCTTTTTTCCCATGTGGGAAAGGATGGCAACCCGTCAAGCACTTGACAATCATGAACCAGGCAGGTATACTCGTTAATGAATGAACAGTTTATTCATCTAAAAGAAGGTACTTAATTGCCTCGGACAGAAGAAGCGAATCAACGTATTCGCGAAGAGCAACGTGCGAAGATCCTGGATGCTGCGAGGAAGGTCTTTGCCCGAAAAGGTATGGCGGCTACCATGGCTGACGTGGCAGCTGCCGCCGAGGTCAGTCAGGGGCTGGCCTATCGCTACTTTGCCAGCAAGGAGGCGATCTTTCACGTGCTGGTAGAGCAGGCCGTACAATCCGGTATCGCGGGAATCCAGCGCATTCCGAAGATGCCGGGTACGCCAGGGGAACGCCTTGGTTTTCTGGTTTCAATGGCATGGGAAGGCAGACGCGAACACCCCGAAAACTATCAGCTTATGTATCAGGTGCTGGACGATGAGGCGACGTCGGACGACATCCGTGAACTAATAGGCAGGCAGGGTCAGACCTATCTAGAGGTGCTGAGGCAACTTATCGTCGATGGCCAGGCTAGCGGAGAGGTCGCAGAAGGCGATCCAGACCAGTTGGTGATAGTCTTTCTATCGTGTCTTGATGGTTTATCCAGACAGGCTTTGCGCGAGCCTGAGCAGGTCAAAAAGCATTTTCCTGAGACTGAGATTATCCTGCGGATATTCAAGCCACATTCAGACCAGAAGAGAGGCCCTTTCCAGTCCAGAGGTGCTGTTCCTTGACGAGCCAACCAACAACCTGGACCCGCAGTCGCGCCTCTTCCTCTGGGAGCGCATTCAATCCCTCCACGTAGCATACTGAACCAGGACCCAAAAACAATACAGAAAGAATGAGGTTTTACCTATGAGTATGGTGATTGAAGAAAATATCATGGTTCCTATGCGCGATGGCGTCAAACTCGCCACCGATATCTATCGTCCGGCGCAGCAGGGGCAGTGGCCCGTCCTGGTGACGCGCCTGCCGTACAACAAAGATAGGCGCTTTCCGTTCGAGTATCCCCCGTTCACCAAAGAAAAACGCATTTTTCTGGAACTCAATTTTGATAGCGCGCGCGTAGTTGAGGCAGGCTACGTGATCGTTGCGCAGGATACGCGGGGGCGATTTGCCTCCGAGGGTGAGTTCGAGCCATTTGTGCATGAGGTCGAGGATGGGGCTGACGCCATTACCTGGGCGGCCAGCCAGCCCTGGTCCAGCGGCCAGGTTGGGATGTTTGGCGTCTCGTACCAGGGATTGACCCAGTGGCAGGCGGCGCGCGAGCAACCGGCGGCGCTGCGGGCAATCGCTCCTTCCCAGTCACCAGGCTGGCACGTGTATCCCTATCAAGGGGGCGCATTCCTGCTGGGTGTTGCCCTTGGATGGGCGACGGATGTGGCAATGGAAGAGGTCCAGCGGCGGGTAGGCCAGGGCCGGGCTACTCGGGCGGAATTGGAGGAGATGATACAAGCGAGTGGCGATCTCCCAGCTCTCTTCAGACGACTTCCGCTCGTTGACGTGCCCTTGCTTCAGGGCAGAGCGCCTTACTACTTCGACTGGTTGGCGCATCCTACCCTCGATGAGTATTGGCGTACGCTTATACAGGAGGAGTTTTATGAGCAAGTCACCGTGCCTGCCCTCACAATCGCCGGCTGGTACGATCACTTCCAGAGGGAAGACCTCGAGCATTACCAGAGCATGAGGCAGCGGGGAGGCAGTGCCCTGGCACGTTCGCTTCAGCACCTGGTAATTGGTCCCTGGTCGCATGGCAACTTTCTGCGGGGCTTCAAGGAACGGACCTATGGCGCAGCTTCTTTTGCCAGAGATCTGCTTACCGATCTGCACCTGCGCTGGTTCGATCACTGGCTCAAGGGGATTGAGAATGGTGTGGAGCAAGAAAAGCCGGTGCGCATCTTTGTCATGGGAACGAATGTCTGGCGCGAGGAAGAGGACTGGCCGTTGCCCGATACTCAGTACCGCCCTTATTATCTACACAGCGGAGGACATGCCAACACAGCAACAGGGGATGGCGTGCTCTCGACCACGCAGGCGGATGTGGAGCCGGAGGATGTCTATCGCTACAATCCGCGTGATTCTGTTCCGACGATGGGCGGCGCCGTTAATTCGCTAGGTATGCTAGATGATGTGGGGCCGTTGGATCAACGTCAGATCGAGACACGCGAGGATGTGCTCTGTTACACGACCTTGCCGCTTGAACAGCCTGTGGAGGTGACTGGCCCGATCGAACTGGTGCTGCATGTGTCATCTTCAGCTCGCGATACCGATTTCACTGGCAAGCTGGTCGATGTCCACCCTGATGGGCGTGCCGAAATTCTCACCGATGGCATTTTACGCGCACGCTATCGCCAATCGTTTTCTTCACCGGTCCTCATGGAGCCGGGCCAGGTCTATGAATTGCGCATCGATCTGGAGGCCACCTCGAATGTCTTTCTCACAGGCCATCGTATCCGCCTGGAGGTTTCCAGCAGCAATTTCCCGCGCTTCGATCGCAATAGCAACACGGGTGGCACGATTGCTTCTGAACAGGAAAAAGACTTCGTGCAGGCGATCAACCGCGTGTATCATAGCCAGGTCAATCCATCACACCTGGTTCTGCCGGTAATTGAACGCGATCGGTAAAGAGGAGGTTCCGACATTTTTCCCTCTGGAGTCGCCCGCGTTGCCCCTGCATGGGGGAACCAAGGGGCAGCGCGGGCGGCCACGAGGGCTTTCACGGGGAGGTTTTTTGGGGGGCAGATCGTCACATTCGTGGGGGCGGGAGTGGTGTGGAGTGGGGTGGGGACGCTTGCGTCGCCCTCGTCCTGCTCCTGTGCGCTTTCCCCCTCCCGCCAGGGCGACGCAAGCGTCCCCACACAACCCTTCCCCCGCCCCTACGGGTACGAAGGAGCTTCCGAGGCGATGTTACTACATACCTCCCCGTGTAAGGACTACGAGGGTCCCCGCCCATAATATGCTGTATACTAGGGGAACGGAAGCCTTTTTTTGTGAGATAGCATTGGAGTAGGAGATGGATGTATGTCGCAGGCAGATGTAGTGGGTGAACGGCCGAGGCCCAGGAGGCCGCTCAGTATAGGCGCGGGGGCAGTTGTGGTACACGAGGGACGGGTACTGTTGGTACGCAATATCTTCGGGGTAACCAGGGGGCGCTATCTGTTACCGGCCGGGCGGGTGAACGTGGGTGAGTTGCCCGATACAGCTGCAGCACGCGAGACATTCGAAGAAACGAACTTGCGCGTGGAAATTGTGGGGCTGATAGGATTACGGATCTGGGTGATGGATGACGGGGAGCACAACTACTTTTTTATGTTCCGCGCAAATCTGCTTTCGCCTCTCAGCGATTTGCGGATCAATACCGGCGAGATTGATGACGCGCGATTCTTCTCAAAGGAGGAGATGGACGCTTTGACGATGGACCAGACATGGGCGGGTGCCATAGCCGTTGCCTACAAGGCTCTTGAAACAGGGGCAAGCGTCTGGCCTAACGATGCCGACCTCTCCAGTGATTCGGGGGTCGATACGCCCGAGAAGTGGCGCATCTGGATGTAGGTGTGTGCTTATGCGCGATAGCATGTGCTTGCAACGGCATGAAGAAATTTCTCCACGAGAAATAGTACCATCGGGCTGTATTTTCCGTATTTCCCCACTGTTTGAACTATTACCACGCTATACTGACGTTTAGAAATGATAGATGGGTATGTTGTTTTTGATAGCGAGGTAATGAATGATATCTGTCGTTGGCATTGTAGTGTCTCTTGTTTTGATCGTGTTGATGATGGGTAATCTTTGGAGTAGTGCATTGCGCGCATATAGGCAGCAGAAGAATGTACAGGTGGCGGGTGCACGAGTGGGAGAAACGCAGGGGTTGGTGCTTGTACAGACAGGGCGGGGGATGATGGTCAGTGCGCGCAAGCCGGTGTCGCGTTCGCCTCTGGTGCTGCCTCCCTCGTGGTATTCTCGCCTGCGTATTTACGTCTCCCTTGGTCTATTGTTGATGGTAATGGCAACCTTTTTCATCCAGCGCAGCCTGGCTGATGGGACGCTGCAAAGTTTGAGCAAGGAATTGACTGTTTTCAGTGCCTCCCAATTCAACACGAACGATATTCGGACCGCGTCACATGTGACCACGCTGAATGTCTCAAAACTGCTCGTGCGTATATCGCAGCTTGACTCCGCTCAATATAACTCACAAGCGGAATGGAGCACGTGGGCATATTCCGCCTGTTCAACCGCATCGATGACAGAGGTGTTTGATGCCTATGGTCGGAACTATCGCATCACTGACGTGTTGAAGGTGGAATCGCAGATCGGAGCGATTACGCCGCAAATGGGATTGCTGGATCCGTCAGGTATACAGCAAACGGCGGCGCAGTTTGGCTTTAAGACGGACTGGGGTAATTCGTGGAGCCTCGACCGGGTGATCAATACCGCGAACTCGGGCAAACCGGTGATCGTGGGCTTCCCACCGGACAGGTACGCTGGGGGCCATCTACTCGTTGTAATTGGTGGTGATAGCAACTACGTGTACCTCGCGGATAGCTCCTCCTGGAATCACCGCATGCTGACGCACGACCAATTTTTACAGTGGTGGGCGGGCTACGCGGCAGTGGTGACGCCGAAGTAAAACTATTTTTATAGAGACAAAACAAGGAGGCAAGCGGCGAAACCGCTTGCCTCCTTGTTTTGTCTTATGGACGAAATTAGCCGCCGGCGGGGCCGCCTTCTAAACCGGGCCTGGTCATGCTGGCGGGATCGAGGATGCGGTCGAGTTCCTCTTCCGAAAGGTTGGTTTTTTCGCGTGCCACCTCGCGTACAGTTTTGCCCGTTTTGTAGGCTACCTTGGAGATGTCTGCGGCGGCATCATAGCCGATGATGGGGGCGAGCGAGGTACAGATGGCGAGGCCGCGCTCGACCATTTCGGGTCCTCTGGTAGTGGCCTGCAAGCCTTTGATACACTGCTCGGTAAAGTTGCGCGAGACGGAGGCGAGCAGGCTGATGGATTGCAGCAGGTTATAGGCTGTAACGGGCATCATGACGTTGATTTCGAAATTGCCGGATTGGCCCGCGATGGTGATGGTGGTGTGGTTGCCAATTACCTGGGCGCAGACCATACAGACCGATTCGGCGATTACTGGGTTGACCTTGCCAGGCATGATCGAGCTACCAGGTTGGACGGCTGGCAGGTCAATTTCGCCGATACCGGCGCGCGGGCCGGAACCGAGCCAGCGAATATCGTTGGCAATTTTCATGAGGCTGACCGCCAGTGTATTGAGTGAGCCGCTGGCCTCGACGATGTTGTCGAGGGTACTTTGAGCCTGGAAGTGGTTGCTTGTCTCGCGGACGGTGACGCCGTTCATCTCTGAGAGGAGCTGGCAGACGCGGGCGGAAAACTCGGGGTGGGTATTGACGCCTGTGCCAACGGCTGTGCCACCGAGGGCAACCTCAGATAGTTCCTGCTGGGCGTGATGCATGCGAGCGATAGCGCGCTCGATCTGGCCCGCATAGCCAAGAAACTCCTGGCCCAGGCGAATGGGAGTGGCATCCTGAAGATGGGTGCGGCCAGTCTTAATGACGGGCATAAACTCATCGGCCTTTTGTTGCAGGGCCGTGCGCAACTGCTGCAGCGCGGGAAGAAGTTCGTGTTCAATGCTGACCAGCGCGGCAAGATGTATAGCTGTGGGGATGACGTCGTTTGAGGATTGGCCAAAGTTGACGTGGTCGTTGGGGTG
>WNFX01004011.1_pt1 | contig 14544 bp, 6 predicted proteins | sample 5400111 | NCBI WGS metagenome assembly WNFX01 (sample SAMN13153363, study PRJNA577476) | soil metagenome | isolation source: 40 cm soil or saprolite under grassland replicate 1 | place: USA:California | collected 2016-06-15 | reverse complement strand
CGATCGATTGCCAGACATCTTCTCGGACGCTTGTCCCCATGAACCGAGCGGCCCGCCGGATTCGATTCCAAATTAAACGATCTTCGCATGCGATAACGGCGAAACCGGGCGGCGGATTCTCTTGGTCGATCTCATCTCCACGAACCAATTGCGCCGGTAAGCGGCCGCGCGTGTAAAGCGTGAGGAATTGCTCGATCGACATTCCGAATTCGTTAGCGATGCGCTGCACTACGCGCCGGCATTCTGAATTGAGATTCCATTCAACCACGCCGTTTTCTTTTTCTACCGTGAAGATGTTGTTGTTCATGCAACCGTTAAGCGCCCGTTTCTTCCCGCGCGCAAGCACTATTTCCAAGCATCTAGGCGGGCCTGTCCTAAAGCCGTCCTAAACTCGGTTCACAAGTGCATTTAAAACAGGCTTTTTCATAGGCAAAAGCAAATCCGGAGCCTACGGGGCTCGAACCTGATAAATTAGCTGCGACGCTTCCCAACAAAAATCGCCCATAGCCTACGGGTACGCGAGTGGCGCCAGGTTGTTGCGAACTTGAATTTAGTTGTTGCGCGATTGTGCAAGATTGTGCAATATCGTTGTTGCGAACTGTTGCGAAATGCGCGCGCTTAGAAAAACCAGGCGGCGGCCGGTAGTTGTTCAAGTCGGCAGCGCGCGCTGTCCCATCTATCATCAGATCTATTTTAAGGTCGTTGGTGGTCGGCGCCATCGGTATGAGCGGTTCATCGTCGCGCATTACCGGCCGAACGGTGAGAGCGGCGAGAAGATTCGGATTTGCCAATCGTTCGCATTGCTTAAAGATGCGCGATTCGAGGCAAGCCGGATCGCGACCGCAATCCATAACGGAGAGGCCGATGTTCTAAAGCTAACCAGCAACGATCGCACGGCATACCTGCACGCCATCGACGCGCTTCGCCCGCTTGGCGTGCCTTTGCACGTCGCCGTTGCCGAATACCTCGAAGCGAAGCGACACGCGGGCCCGGGACTGATTGCGGCCGCGAAAGAATACGGCCGGCGCAATCAAACCGGGACAGTCCGCAAGCCCGTTTCGGACGTAATCGAAGAGTTTCTTGAAGCAAAAGAGCAGGACGGAATGAGCCTGCGCTACGTGCAATCGCTTCGCAGCCATCTGCGCCGATTCGGTAAGCACTTCCAGATGCCTATAGGCACGATGACGTGCGCGCTGATCGAGCAATGGTTGCGGCGAGCCAAACAAAGGCCCCGAACGCGAAACAATATCCGGCTTTCGATCGTCACGCTTTTTAACTTCGCGAAAGCGCGCGGCTATCTGCCGAAGCACCTTCCGACGGAAGCGGACCACGTTGCTAAGGCCAAAGATCGCGGCGGCGAGATCGGTGTTTTGCAACCCGAGCAACTCGCACGGTTGTTCGAAAATGGCGACGAAGAAACGCGACTCTATCTCGCACTCGGAGCCTTTACCGGCTTGCGATCGGCAGAGCTGATTCGCCTAGAGTGGCAGGATTTAAATTTCGCGCGCGAACACATCCAAGTCGCAAAGCATAAATCGAAAACTGCCACGCGTCGGCTCGTACCGATTGAGCCTAACTTGATGCAGTGGCTCGCGCCGTATCGCGGCAAGGTCGGGCGGGTTTTTGTAAGCGAACATGCGGCGGACCGCGCCATCGCTGCCGCGAAAGATGCCGGCGTTGAGTGGCCGCGTAATGCGTTGCGTCACAGCTACGCGACTTATCGCCTGGCGCAGTGTCAGGACGCTGCGCGCGTCGCGCTCGAAATGGGCAACTCGCCACAAATGCTTTTCAGCAATTATCGCGAGCTCGCGGACGAACACGATGCCAAAGCTTGGTTCAGCATCGCGCCGCGAGCGGCAGCCAACGTCGTGCAGATGAGGCGCGAGGCCAATAGAGCGGGCCGATGAAGAACAAGCATGACGGCTGGTCAGAGCGGCGCCGGTATAAACGCGAGCGTGATCGAATCGCGCGCCAGTGTTTCGGATGCGCGGATGACCGCGCGATGCGTCACGCGCTCGATGTCGAGGAACTTCGAAAAAGTATCGCCGACTTAATGATCCTACCTGATGCTATTGAGCATCTTCCGATCAATGACGACGCCGAATCCAAATTGTTCGAGACCCGCGTCGTCGCAGAAGCGATCGGCTCGACGCCTAAGCACGTCAGATCGTTTGCTCATACGCGACAATTGGAATCCGAGACGCTGAACCACGAAAAAGCGCGCAAGCTGTTCTTTAGAGCCCGCGCCGTGGCGAATTTTCTCTGGTCACGTAGAATCCCCATTGGATCAGAAGTGCTGAAAACCGCAATCCCGGCAAATCCGCGCGGCATCGGCGGCGTCGGATGGACGAAGAAAAATGTCGCAAGACAACTGCAAATTTCCGAGCGCGCCGTGGACGGCTACTTGGCCAACGGAGTCCTAAGACGCTCCGCAGTAAGTGGTGCGCGCATGATGCTCATAACGACAGAAAGCGTTGACGACCTCCTGACACGGTTGCTCGATCAAGAGGACCGTGAATACACTATGGCGCTCAAACATCTCGATCGTGCCCGAAAAAATCGCTTCCGCAAATAAAGTGATTCGAGGGTACTAAATGCTTCCGCAACGTTCGCCAAATTGCGGCCGACGCGGTTTCAAAGCCTGATTTGCCTGGTTTCCAACCGCGGTTTGAACAAAATTCCCGGAACCATTTAGCGCCTGATGCCACCAGTGCCCGCACTTGCGCCTGTGCAAGAATCCTCGCGCGCGAATGCACAGGACAAGGCAAGACGAAGAATTGGGGCTGTCGCTCGCTGAAATTTTCGGCGAAGCGATTTTGCCGCCGCATCAGCAGTTGCTAACTGTCGCGCAAACCTGCCGCGCATTTCAAATTTGCCGACGTACGCTCCATAAATGGAGCGAAGAGGATCGCATATTGCCGTCCGTCAAGATCGGTCATGCGAAACGCTATAGGCTCGCCGATGTCCTCGCGCTGATTGAGCAATTCAGAAGGCGAGCCACAAGGAAAGCCACTTCGCAGATTTCGGCTTTCGACAAACTCATGAAGTCGCGGCTCACAAAGGAAATTTCGAAAGCCGCCGAGCGATGAAGTCACCACCAAAGGGTAAACGCAAAAAAAAGGGTGCCACCAAAGGGCAGCGCTTCGTTCATTCAAGCGCGGCTGATTCCCCTGGTCAAGCGCGTAGCGTTTTCATCGAAACGCCACTGGCGCGCTTCATGCGCGCACAATCGAGGGAGAAGGTGCTAACCGATTGATTGTTCGAATCGCTAAGCGCGACCAGCCTTTCGCGCAAATCGACAAGCGGACCTTGTCAGACCAAAGGTTGTCACTCGAAGCTAAGGGCCTGCTCGCGTACCTGCTTTCCAAGCCGGCGGGCTGGAAAGCGCGGATAAAAGACCTCGTCAAACAGGGGCGCGGGAACATTCGCTCTGTGCGTCGCGCGATGCGGGAGCTGAAAACGTGCGGTTACGCTCTGGTAATGTTCGCGCGAGGCCCGGGCGGAAAGTTCGCCGGTAAGGAGATCTTGATTTTCGAGAGGCCCGATCTTTCGACGGAAATGTACAAAAACGGAACTTCCGCTGCACGGAAGTTCCGCCAGATGGAAGTTCCGGCTTCGTACCCTATTAGGAATACTGAATTCAGTAGTGATAATGAGGAAACCAGTAATAAGGAGCTAAGCGCGAATAGCCAGTTACCAGTACAGGAAGAACAACCGACTACCGAAAACAGGCCCGCTGTAGCTGGCTTAGAGGAACAGATGGATCGCCTCGAGAGAATCGCCGGACTCCAAAAAGTAGCGAAATATCGCGGCTGGTGGCTAAGGCACGCAGGTAAATCACGCGAGCATGTGAAGGCTTTGCGGAAAGCGCTCGACGATTATGTGACGAACCGCAAGCCCATTCTTCGCCCCTACAACTGGATCGTAAGAACGTTCAAAAATAAGGTGCGGGCGCTTAATGCAGCCGCCGATGCGGATTGAAGTCACCTCACGGCAGCGCAGAAAACGAAGCAATGAGACCGTCAAGGATCTAACCGGGAAACTTTTCGGCAGCTTAAAGGTTATCGCTTATGCCGGAACTGATCGGCACAGACGCGCCAGGCTGGCAGACGCGCTGGACTCAAAATTCAGAAATCACCGATTTTATCTGGTCACTTGTCGTTAAAAGCCGATCGCGTTTTTTATAGGCAAAATCAGCTTTTTAGCGGCAACCTCGGTGCGTATCGAGAGACGACCAACGGAAGGCCGAAAGTAGAACAAAAGTAGAACACACGGACACACGCGCGTCCACACACGCGCGGAGAGTCCGAATCGTCAGTTCGGCTTCTGAATTCAAAAACGTGATCGGCGAACGCGTACGGCTTGCGCGCCTTGCGATGCGTCCGCCTCCTCGCAGGAAGACCTGTCGAGTCGGTTGGCAGCGAGGGGCGTCCAAAATCACGCAAACTGGAATTCCCAAGTTGGAAAACCGCCAGCGGTACGTGATGGATTACGAGGCGCTCGCAATCGCGAAAGCTCTGAAAGTCTCAGTCACTTGGCTATTCGGCGAATCGAAAAATATTCGATAGCCGCAGAGGCCAAACCGCTGGCGGATGTTTGGCGGAAGGGTCGCTGATTGCTCCACGAGGTCGAGCACCTCAACCACCGAAATCCGAGGCTACTTTTCATAGGTAAAACGCGGGCATAGCTTAGTGGTAGAGCACCTCCTTGCCAAATCTGCCTGGCAATTACTCCCAATTGTTCTCATTTAGCCTCACGCGCGTTTTCATAGGTAAAAGGCATCGCGCTCGTGTTCTGACGTAATCTGTCCTAACCTCAAAAGACGGTCATCGCCGTACAAAACAGCCGGAGAAAGGCTGAGCGAGATTGAGCGACTGCGGGTTCGATTCCGCTCCCGGCTCACCTCGCTTTCATAGGTAAACGAGCCGATCCCTACGTATCGAGTTCCAAAAAAGTTCCAAGGGCGCGGGTCCTTCCTGGTGGGGTTGGTGGCGGCAGGTTGATTCAACCGTCGTCGTTTTCTAGCTGAAGTGTTCGCTCAGTGCTCACCAAGACTGCAACTGACACGAGGGAAAACGGCAAATGCTGTTGTCCATCAACCAGCTTTCGCAGCTGACTGGCCGAGATCGGAAGACCTTCACAAAACAGCTGGAGAATTTGCCTTTCATTGATGGTGAAAAGGCGCTCACCTTACGAATCGAGCGAAGCGCTCCCGTTGGTTTACGCTGTAGATAATAACTTGGAAGCGGGAGGGACGGCCGAGAGAGAAATGGAGCCCAATTTGAGGACTCGAAGCCGACTTCTGTCTCTTTAGATTGCGTTGGGCCAGTGACTCTTAACCACGACCGATCCGAGGTAGAATTTACCGGGTTACGGAATATGCTACCTATTCCGGGCGACCGTCACGATATCTGCTCCGGGAGTGGCGGCCGCGAGCAGATGGTTCTCACGCCGGCGATTTGGTTCCCAGGACAACACGCACCTCGTGAGGCAGCGCGTCGTCACGCAACGCCACGATTTTGTCGGCTGCCGCGACTCCATCCAATTCCACCAGGGCGACACCTCGTGAACAGTGATCAGGATTCTCGACCGCGATGCGATAAATGGTGTTCTGGAAACGGTATCGCAGCCGGAAGCCAGGCCAATCTTTCGGTATGACCGGATTGATCGTGAGCATGTCGCCGCGGCGTTGGAATCCCAGAATTTCTTCGAGCCAGACGCGATAGGTCCAAGCCGCCGCGCCCGTGTACCACGTCCAGCCACCGCGCCCGACGTGGCCAGCTAACGAGTAAACGTCGCCCGGCATGACGTACGGCTCGACCTTATAGCGTTCGCAATCTTTCTCGTTCCGGGCGTGCTCGACCGGATTGAGCATCCGCAAAAACCGGACAGCTTTATCGCCATCGCCCTGGCGCGCAAAAGCCATGGCCACCCAGGTGGCGGCATGCGTGTATTGGCCGCCGTTTTCGCGCACGCCGGGCGGGTAACCCTTGATGTAGCCAACATCGGCGGTGGTTTTGTCGAAAGGCGGAGTAAAGAGCAAGATCAGGTCGTTCGCTTCACGCACGAGGTTTTCCTCCAGCGATCGCAACGCGACCTCTACGCGATCCGAGTCGCCTGCGCCGGAAATCGCGGCCCAGGTTTGCGGGAGCGAATCGATGCGGGCTTCGGCGTTTTCCCTGGATCCGAAGGGCGTGCCATCGTCAAGGTATCCGCGGCGATACCACCCTCCGTCCCAAGCCTGAGCGTCAACAGTCTGTGCGAGCCGGGCGGCGCGAGCACGACAGGCTTTTGCTTCCTCATGGAGTTCGCGCAGGGTGAGCAATTCGGTGAACTCATCGAGCACACAAATCTCAAACCAGGCGAGCCAAACGCTCTCGCCTTTGCCGCCCAGTCCCACGCGGTTGAGGCCGTCGTTCCAATCGCCCCCTCCGATCAGCGGCAGTCCATGCGGACCGGCGGTCGCGGAGCGGGCGATGGCGCGCCGGCAATGTTCGAGCAGCGTACCCTCCGTGTGGGAAGCGACCGGAATCGAGAGACTTTCTATTTGTTGGACCTCGAGCGGTTTGCCTTCCAGAAACGGAACTATTTGATCGAGGATCGCGGCGTCGCCAGTGGTGCGGACGTAGTGCGCCGTGACGAAAGGAAGCCAGAGAAGATCATCACTGATCCGCGTGCGAACGCCAGCGCCTGACTCGGGGTGCCACCAGTGCTGCACATCACCTTCCACAAATTGTCGCGCGGCAGCGCGCAGAATGTGGTCGCGCACGATTTCGGGCGCGGCGTGCACGAGGGCCATTACGTCCTGCAACTGGTCGCGGAACCCGTAAGCGCCGCTCGATTGGTAAAAGGCTGAGCGGCCCCAGACGCGGCAGCTGAGAGTCTGGTAAAGCAGCCAGCGGTTGAGCAGAAAATTCGTGGAAAGCTCAGGCGTTTCCACTTCGATTGTGCTCAGGAGCCGGTCCCACCAATGCCGGGTTTCCCGGAAGGCGGCTTCGACGTTGGCGGGATCTCGAAATCGGTTCACGATGGCACGCGCTTTTTCTTCGTGGTCCGCTCGACCGAGGAGAAAAGTCATCTCGGCGGTTTGTCCTGGATCGATCTCGACCATGACCCGCAAGGCGGCGCAAGGATCCAAGCCGGCGCCAGTGTCACCACTCAATCGTTCGTGCTCCATCGCGGCAGGATCACGCAGCGAGCGGTTACGTCCGATGAACGCGGCGCGATCACCGGTGTATGAGGTGGCCACCGGCGCAGAAGCCGCAAAAGCGATGCGCTCATAGAGCTCCGGTTCGTAGGCGTTGCGGACAAACAGGCTCTGGCTTTGCAGATCCCATTTCGTAACCAGATGCATGCCGGTTTCCTCGGGATCGGATCCAAGGACAAAAGTGGCGTAAGAGGTGACCGTTAACTTCCGCCTGCGCGACGAGCTGTTGCGAAGGTGCAGCCTCTGAAGCCGCACCGACAGACCGCCGGCGTTATCGACCGGCACAAAGGTAACCAATCTTTGTTCGATCGCATGGCTGTTGTGTTCAAAGGTTGTGTAACCCTGCCCATGCCGTGCGCGATAGGCATCCGTCTCCCGAATGGGCTGGGGCATGGGCGACCAAACGACGCCGATATCTTCATCGCGGATGTAAATAGCGGTGCCGGGCGGATCGGAGCTCGGGTCATTGAACCAGGGCGTGAGGCGATCGGTCTGGCTGTTGCTGCCCCAGACAAAATCAGCGCCCGACTCGGAAACCAGGGCCCCGAACTTCGAGTTGGCCATGATGTTGACCCAGGGAAGCGGCGTTTGTCGGTCGGGGCCTAGATAGATGACGAATTCCTTTCCGTCCTCGGTAAAGCCGCCAAGACCATTGAAGTATTCCAGCTTCATGAAAGCGAGAGGCGCGGAGGGCTCTTCGCGAAACTGCCGACCGGGCGATAGCAGCTGGGGTTTCACAGTGACCGGTGTGGTCGCGGCAAGTTGTTGACGCAGCGTGCCGCGGGCTGCGACCACGACCATCCGTGCGGCGGCCTGAAGTGCGATCAGGTCTTCCTTCGAAATTTTAGTCGCCGAGCGGAGATAAACGCCTCCGGGTTGGTCGACGCCAGTCAGATGCGCCTGCGCTTCAATGAGCCTGCGCAGATCGCCGACCAACGGTTCTTCGTAGCTGGCCAGTTCTTCGCTCACCAGCACGAGATCGGCCTTCAACCCACGCAGATGCCAAAAGGTGTGCGCGATCAAAATTTCGCGCACCACTTCGATGTCGCGGATATGACCGATCATGACGACGACGATTGGCAGGTCGCCGGAAATGCCCTGCCGCCAGAGCGCGCGCTGACCTTCCCCGCGACGGCCGAGACGCGCGGGTGGCGGTCGCAATTGAGCCTGCGGAAAGAGGACGTGTGCTGCCAATTGGCGGAAAGTCTGAACATCTCCTGGGCGGATGTGGAGCCGGCGCATTTCAAGTTGGGAGTGAGTCCACGCAGTCTCGAAGGCACGCGCGCACGTGTGAAACTCCGCGTAGCGTTCGGCCAGCCCGATGATGGCTTCGCGCGATTCCGCAGCCAACGTGACGAGCGCAAACTGAAATCGTTGGTTAGGCATGATCGTGATGTACCGGCGAAGGCTGAAGATCGGATCGAGCACGGCACCGACCCGGTTTGTTAGGGTGCGGCTGAGGGCAACGGGGTTTTCCGGCGTGCGGCCCCGGCCGAGGAACTGGGCGCGATCGGTTTCGAACTCAGCGTTGCCGATGAACGAGGAAGACTCAGGGACTATGAGGTGCGCGGCCCAGATCGGCTGTTCGTCGGGAGCGCGGAGGCGACGACGTGCGAGGAGAGCTTCGCAATGCGGAAGCCATTCGGTTTCAATGAAGAGCTTGCTGAAAGCGGGATGCGCCCGATCGGCCCGGTGCGGGGCGAGAGCGAGCTCGAGGTAAGTGGTCAGCTCCAGACGGCACGATTTGCGCGAGATGTTGACCAAAGTCATGCGCCGGACTTCGGCGTCGTCTTCTGCGGAGACGACAATTTCAGTAAAAGTCTCGCATGGCCCGCTTCTCCGCCGGAACTCCGCTTTGTCCGGCGTGAAACTCCAGCTGTAACGGCGCTCGGGACTTCGCACCGGTTGATGGGTGTTGCTCCAGATCGTGCCGCTTTCCAAATCCCGGATATAACAAACCGCGCCCGGCACATCGCAGGTCGTGTCGGCGCGCCAGCGCGTGACGTCCAGATCCAACCAGCGGAAGTAACCACCGCCGGAATTCGTCACCATGACCGAGCACGTTCCGTTGGAGAGCAGATGAATGCGCGGCGAGGCGATATCGGGTGTTTGCATTACGACCGCGCTGCCGAGGCTCGGAATCGTCCGAGGCGGGGGTCGCTCTTCGTGCACCTCACCGGCGGTCGGCAAAATTTGTTCCGGGATATTCTCGTGCAAGAGCGGCTCGGTAGCGCGAATGCGCGGATCGGAGTGGAAACGCCTCCGCATCGTATTGTCATGTAAAGCATTGTCGTAAGCGAGCAGTGACATCCCCTGGTGATGCACCATGTGACAATGAATGATGATCCCGGCCGCGCCGCCGGGTTCGGTCCGCCGTGAATAGTCGATCGCCTCGTAGTAACCGTAGTCGCCGAGCAGGGCAGAGTTGCCCAGCGTGGCGAGCCTCCGCAGGTTTTTCATGGCGACGGCCGGTTGCACGCCGAGAGCGAGCGCTGCTGCATACGGAGCGACGACCAACTCCTGTTCCTGTCCGCGCCTCAGCGCCAGCGCCGGCACGCCGAACGCCCGGTATTGATAAACGTTATGCCGGTCGAGCGCGCTGAAGGCGGATTCCGAGATGCCCCACGGCACGCGGCTTTGCTGGGCATAAGCAATCTGGCAGTGCACGGCGTCATGACAGGCGCGATCGAGCAGCGAATTCTCATGCGTCTGAATAAACAGGAGCGGCATTAAGTATTCGAACATCGTCCCACTCCAGGAAAGGAGGGGCAGCCGACCGTAGGCAGAGCCAAAGGGCCGGCTCAAAGCCCACCAATGTTCCACCGACACTTCCCCGCGCGCGATGGCCAGGAAACTCGTTAGGCGCGCCTCGCTCGCGAGCAAATCATAGAAGGAAGTGTCGGGTCGCCGTTGCGCCACTTGATACCCAATCGCAAAAATCCGCCGTTCCCCGTCGTAAAGAAACCGCAGCCCCATGCCGGCTTCCAGTTGCTGGCTCTGGGCGATCAATTCGTGCAATTGCGCGAGTCGCTCGGAGGCACACTGGCGCGAGCGCTCCACCTCCGTCACCAGAAGATCGAACCACTGGCGCACAGGTTGAGGAAGCTCCGGTTCCTCTCGTCGCCCGTGAAATGCGAGCAACGGTACGAGTCCGGGGATTCCTTCGGCGGCAATGGTTTGCAGCGAAAAGGTCGCCGCGAGCGCCTCACGCCGGGATTCGTGCGTCGCTTTGCCTAACGACATCAACTGCGACGGCGACGCCATCAGGATTTCCACCGGCCGAAAATATTTATCGATGACGGCATTCCAGGCCGCAACCTGCTTGGCGACTTGTTGCGCCCAGTAAGCGCGCGGATCGGTTTCGGGCCCGTGGAAGAAGAGCAGTAGATCCTGCGCGGGCGCTCGAGCCGCGCGTAAGCGCAGGATGATTTCCTCCACATTAGCCGGCTGACCCCTGGTCAGTTCCGCCAAGCGCAGAAGCGCCGAAGGACGTTTCGCTTCCTTCATCGTGGCCGCGATTTGCCGCATCACCTCGAGCGTGTCGGCGACTCCATGCAAGGCGCCCACATCCAGAAGGCGGCGCGTGGTCAGTTCATTGCAGCTGGTCTCGAAAGTCCAAAGGCTCGCGAGCAAATTGCCGCTATCCACTGTCGAGACGTAGCGAGGATGCAACGGTTTCAGTGTGCTCAGGTCGTACCAATTGAAGAGATGGCCTTCGAAACGCTCCAGGCGACTCACTGTTTCGAGCGTGCCCAGATTGCGCGCCACTAGGTCGTCGATCGTGATATAACCAAAGTCGTTCGCCGCCACGGTCGCGAGCATCCAGAGCCCGATGTTCGTCGGCGAAGTGCGCAGGAAAATTTCCCGCATTGGCGTTTCCTGAACATTGTCTGGCGGCAGCCACGAGGTTTGCGGCCCGACAAAATCATCAAAATATCTCCAGGTCCTTCGCGCGGCGGTGCGCAGGAACCGCCGATCATCCGCCGTTAAAATTCCGCCGCGCCGGCTCTTCGCCTGGCGATTGATCACGATTACCGCCACCGGAAAGAGAGCCCACAAAAGGAGGAACGGCGCCACGGCCATCATCGCCGATGTTCCCCGCCAAGTTGCGCCGGCGAGGAGAAGCACGGATGCAGCCGGGATCCAAAGCCGGTTGAGAACGAACTGCTGCTGCTGATTTTTTGCGCGTCGGTGGACGTCTTGTGCCGTCTCCCATTCGAGTAGTAACCGGTGGGAAGCGATTCGCCGGTAGGCGACGCGAGCGATGGCATCGAGCGCCATGCTCGCATAATCCGGCAGAAAAATAACCGCCAATATGGAGCGCAGCAGGCGGTCGCGCGGTTCGCGCCAGAATCTCGTCCCGGGCGGCGGCGGATGGAACAGAAGCGCGAGGAGAGAATTCAGGACCGGCCACAACATCAGGCCGGCGATAATGCCGCTCCACAGCATCGGCGCTGGTGTGAAAAGCCAGCCCGCCAAGAGGAGGGCCACGGTCGCTGGCGGCACCAGACTGCGGCGCAGATTGTCAAAGATCTTCCACCGGTTGAAGACGGAAAGCGGGTTGGGTTCAACCCTGCCGCCGCCGACGGGCACCCGCAGCTTGAGCCAATCAATGATTTGCCAGTCGCCGCGAATCCAGCGGTGCTGCCGATTCCACCACGCGATGTAACTGCTCGGAAAGACGTCGAGCAGTTCGATGTCTGTCGCCAGCCCGACGCGGACGTGGCTGCCTTCCAGCAGATCATGGCTCAACAAGTGCGCCGTTGGAAAGCGCTCGGACAAAAGACGATGAAACGTCCGCAATTCGTAAATGCCTTTGCCGTGATAGCTGCCTTCACCGAACAGATCCTGGTAAATGTCGGAGACTGCATGGGTATACGGATCGATCCCACGCGGATCCGCAAAAATGCGTGAGAACCATGTCGCCGTGGCGCTCGGAAGCGTGGCGCTCACGCTTGGTTGAATGATCGTGTAACCGTGAATCACGCGGCGGCCATCCGGTGAAAACCGCGCCTGATTCAGCGGATGCGCGAGGGTTTCGATCATCCTCCGCGCGGCGCCGCGGAGTAATTGCGTGTCGGCATCCAATGTGATGACAAACCGAATGCCCTCGAGCCGAGTCCGATCGCCCGCGCAGAGAAATCCTTCCAACTCGGGCGCGGATTCGCCGATGAGGAATCGATTGAGTTGCTCGAGCTTGCCACGCTTGCGCTCCCAGCCGATCCAGCATTGCTCGCTCTCGCTCCATGAGCGCCCGCGATGAAAAAGAAAGAAGCGCCCCGCTCCGTGCCGGTGATTCAGTTTCTCGATCCCGCGAGCCACGATGTCGATATACTCCTCGTCCTCCGGCAGGCTCTGCCGCGGTGCGTCAGCAAAATCGGTCAGGAGCGAGAAGCGTAGATTCGCATCCGTATTTCCGAGATAGCGAATTTCGAGGCGGTTGAGCTCGCTTTGGATTGCGTTTGGAGTGGTGAGTACCGTCGGCACCACCACCAGCGTGCGGCAATCACCGGGAATGCCTTCTTTTTTGAAAGACATCTTCGGCAACACCTGCGGAGGCAGAAGGGAGGTCACGAGGTAATTCACGGCCAGCACCGCCAACTCACTCGCGGGCAAGAGAAGCAAAAGGCCGAGTAACCCGATCGTCACCCCGGGCACCGAGGCGGCAATGAAAAGCAAAGGAGCCGCCACCATGGTGACCGCGAGCACGAGAAGACTTCCGAAATACACGCCCGCCGCGTGCGCGCGAAGGCATCGGCGCGACCGTTCCGCCAGCGGTACCCGGGCACCCGTTGCCCGCTCAAGCGCCAGCCGCCCCGCGTCTATCAAATAATATCCGACGTGTCGCCCGACTTCCTCCTCGGCGGCCTTCGCCAAGGCCAGCGCTTGGTCGATGATTTCCTGTTCTGAGCGCTTTGACCATCGGGCGATTTCCTCCACCGCGGTCCGGCAACGATCGCCCGTTTCAAAATCTAGCCGGGCATAAACTCCAGCGGGATCGGCGGCCAATTCGCTTTCCGCCCAGCTGATCGACTCGAAAAATTCCGGCCACGCGATTTGCGCAAGGAGGCGGCAACTATTGATCACATCGGCGAGCGCAGTCTGCTGCACGGCCTGACGCCGATGTTCCTGCTGCATTACTTCGAGGAGAGGCGCGTGTAGAGAGCGTTCCAGCCACCCGCTCACCAGCGGGAGCGCCGCCTCGTCATCGTAAAGATGCACCATCAGTTCGCTCGCAAAATGCGCGGTCGGCTCGGGATGACGTTCCACCAGTTCTTCCAGCATCTTGAGTAACCGTGGCGAGCTGTGCCGCACGGCGGTGATGAGCCGATTGGCCCAAAAATCCGCCTCCTCGCTCTGGCTTTGCTGTTGCTCGACCTGGATCGCGAGCGTGCATAGGCATTCGAGTAACTGCAAACGCAACATCAGCGGCAGGGCCCAGAGTTCTCCGATGTCCAGTGGCGTGATCGCCTGAAAAGCGACCAGAAATTTCCGAATGATCTCCGGCCCCAATGCACCGCAGCTCTCGGATACCATTTCCGAGGCCACATGGTAAACACGCGGAAGCCCTGCCTCGGGACCGCTGGCGATGAGAGGCAGCTCTCCATAGTATTTTTGGGGCAGACTCCGCCGCAGATCGGTCACCTGCTCCCGAATCAAATAGGCATTATCGAGCAGCCACTCCGCCGAAAGCGTGAAGGCATGATGCATTTTGGCCGACATCGTCAGACTCGTGTTCGCCCATTCCAGCGCACCCTCTACTTCTCGCAACCGCCGCAAAAAGGATTGCCCGCGCGGTTGCGTCTCCCGGCTGACCGAAATCGAGCCCGCGAGCTGCGCGGCATTTTCCGATAGATGCTGAATCGAAGGTCGTTCCTCCGAGAGCGATCGCGTGGTCGATTCGACAGAGAAAGGTCGCGGCGAACGAAAAGCGAACGTCACGGGCGCCTCGGCTTCCACGTCCCCCAAAATCACCAGCACGCGCGCCGCTTCGCTGGCTTCCACCTCGGCCATCACAACCGTTTCATCCGGCAGGATCACGCTCGCGCACCGGGCCAGCCAAGCCTCATCAACATGCTCCCGAAGCAACCGGACGAGAATCCATCCGAGGAGAGCGCCCGCCAATCCAAACGCGGCCAGCAACAGCGCCAGCACCCCCGCCCGGTAATCCGCCAGAATTCCGCGCTGCCAAAAAATTAATGCCCCGATGGCCAGGCCGAAGGCCGAGGCGGCGGCCGCTCCGCCAATCGCCGAGATGCCATATTCCTCGACCCGTGGCCGGCCTCCGGCCGAAGCATGGATTGCGGCGACGCGGCGAAACCGGACCCGATAAAGAT